>FWWL01002839.1_pt1 | contig 33991 bp, 32 predicted proteins | sample 2228331 | NCBI WGS metagenome assembly FWWL01 (sample SAMEA103939775, study PRJEB20133) | metagenome
ATCAAAGTATATTAGAGAATATCAAAGAATACGATATGGTATATTTATACTTTAAAACAGGAATATAAAAACAAACCTTATACAGAAATTTCTATTGTGTCTAAGGTGCCTAAGGCACTTTCCTTAAAAAACGGGGGTATACTAGGGGGCGAAGCCCCCTCAAAGGGAGTACTCTTAGAGGGCGAAGCCCTCTAGAACAACAATTAGGGCGGGTGGGTGGGAGTTACCCTAAATAGAATGCTAAAAAGCATACAAAAGTTACCTAACTAAAACGGGGGTACACTAGGAGTCGAAAGCCCCCTATAATTAACTTGCCAAAAAACGGGGGCGTCTAAGACACTTTCTTAAAAAAGAGGCTTAACCTCTTAAAAATGGGGGTAATCTTAGGGGATGTAACCCCTTACTGTTAATTTTGGGTGAATAAGGATATTACCCTAATTTTAAAACGGGTGTAATCTTGGGGGGCTAAGCCCCTATAGATAAAACAAAGGGTGAGTGGGAAGTTAATTTCTAATTCAAAATGGGGGTATTACTAGGTGGTGGAGCCCTATTAATTAGTTTTCCCCTCTTAGAAAATTGGGGTATTCTTAGGGGGTGTAGCCCATTACAGTTAACTTAAGAGTAGATGAGAGTTGCTCTAAATAGTATACTAAAAAAATAGGAAAAAGCCAATTAGAAAATGGGGTATTGTAGGGGGTGTTAACCCCCTATAAGCAGCTAAGGGGTGGGCAGGCGGGCGCCTAGGGTACTTGTGTCTAAGGTGCCTAAGGCACTTTCTTAAAATAGAGGTCAAACCCCTAAATTAAGGAAAGAGGCCTAGCCTCAAAGAGGCTTAGCCTCGGGGGTATGCTTAGGGGGTGGACCCCCCTAGAAGTAACTAAGGGGCGGGTGGGCGGAAGTGCCTCAGGCACTTTTCTAAAAAATAGGGGTATACTTAGGGGGCGAAAGCCCCATATGAAATCTTTTAGGGCGGGTGGGAATTGCCCTAAATAGGTTGCTAATAAAAACTCTTAAGTAGAAACTATGAGCATATTCAAAAATCCTTGAAACGCGGATAAAAAAAAGTTATAATTTTGTATAGAAAACCGATAATTTATTTAGGATAATTATGGAGAGAGTGAGAAATATTGCTAATGTAATAAATATTCAGAATCTTTCTGAAGAGAATCGAATGGTTTCCAGGCTTCAAGAAAGAAATCAAGAAGGTAGCTTTAGAGACCAAGCAAAAAAAACTGAGATAAACGATAGAGTAGAGATTTCAAAAAGATACAAATCTGCTGGTGAAACTTATGAAGACCTAAAATTATACAAACCAGCTTTGAACGCTTATCAGATTTCATATTCCCTTAATCCAAGCGCTGAGTCAATAAATAAAATAGACGAACTTACTGCAAAAATAGCAAGCCAGAAGAACCTGTAACCATATGCTTATAATATCAAGTCAAGAAGCCAAGGAAATCGATTCCCACCTACAATCCAATTTAGGTATACCTTCAATTGTGCTAATGGAAAATGCTGGTGAAGATGTATTCTTAGAGAGTCTTAGGTTAATAAAGGAATTCGAACTTTCTAAAATCTTTGTATTTGCTGGTGTTGGTAATAACGGTGGCGATGGACTTGTAACAGCTAGAAAACTAATATCAAAAAACTTTGATACTGTAATATTTTTAGTTGGAGATATTGCTAGGATAACAGATAATACCAAAACTAATTTGAACATTCTGAAGCATTTGACATCCAATATCTTTAGGATATTTTCAGAAGATAAAAAGATATATTTTGGAAGATTAGAAGATAACAATTTCCAAGAAATAGATGAATTGGAAAAAGTTTTGAATAGTTTTCTCTCATTTAAACTTCTTGTAGTAGATGCATTATTGGGTGTTGGAATAAAAAGGAAAATTAACACTCCATTTCTAGAAGTAATAAACTACATAAATAGACTTAAATCCATGGGTGCTAAAGTAATCTCTGTAGACACACCTTCTGGTTACTATCCTTCTAATGACAGAGAAGAGCTAAATAACCAAGATGCGGTGGTAAATGCTGATGTTACAGTATCGTTTTTTGGCATCAAGGAAGGTATGTTTTATCCAGAGAGCAAGGTTAAAACTGGTAAGATTATAATATCAAACCTAGGACTTAATGAAAAAGTTATTCTCAGTGGGACAAAAAGAAGGATTAGGCTTGTAACAGATGGTTTTCTACTTCCTTTTCCAGTAAAATCTCAAGAGAGTCATAAAGGAAGCTATGGGAGAGTTTTTATAATAGGTGGAAGTAGCAAGTATCTGGGAGCTCAGATAATTTCTTCTAAGGCTTCAACTAGAACAGGCGTTGGATACACATTCAGTATAGTCTTGGAAAAATACAACTCTATCTTCAAATCTCAAGCACCAGAAATAATCTCAATACCGCTCCCATCAGGACACAGAGATACACTTTCGCCTAGTGACGCAAAATTTATACTAGAAAGTAATATAATAAAAGAAAAAGATGTAATTGTTTTAGGCAATGGAATGGATAAAACAGAGGAAACAAAAGAATTTACATTGTACCTACTCGAAAACTTGAAGGAGAATATTTTTGTTATAGATGCTGATGGAATAAATGTATTATCAGAAGATTTAGGAAAAATCAAAAGCTTACTAGAAAAGAGAGTAGTTATGACACCTCATATTCTAGAGTTTTCTAGAATGTTGAAAGAAATGCCGAAAAATGTCAAAGTTAGACCATTTTCTTTAGGAAAAGAATTTTCAGAAAATTATGGCATAAATCTTGTATTGAAGGACAACATAATATTTTTATTTTTCGAAGATGGAGAGATTTATATTTCTGACCTAGGTAGGCAGGTTTTAGCAAAAAGCGGAAGCGGAGATATTTTATCTGGGCTCATAGGTGGGTTTATAGCACTAACCAAAGACATAAAACAGGGCACTATTTTAGGTGTTCAAGCCTTTGGACTAGCTTCACAGAAAGTCCAAGAAGAACTCGGCACTCTTTACCCCACCTCCATTCACATTATAGATGCCCTAAGCAAAATATTGCACTAGGAGAAAAACACCAACTATTGTAAACAATCCGGAAATGGTATATTTTCTGATTCTTTCTGGAACCTTAGACATCACTAAGCTTCCAAAAAATGCCGCTACTAGATTAGGTAAAAAAAGTCCTAGAGTAGACCCGACCCAAACTTCCCAAAACCTTCCCGATGACACAGATATCGAAAAAGCTGTTATTTGAGTTTTGTCACCCATTTCAGAAATCAAAAAAAGTAGAAAAACTAATAAGATAGGAGGTAATTTCCAACTGAGCATCTTACTTTCCTCATCCGAATCACGCTCCAACAGATTCAGTATTCCTATACCAATAAAGAGTAATCCCGCAATGAGTAACATACTACCTCTAGGGAAAAATTTAAGCAAATAATCACCTAGCAACACTGGTATAACCATCACGAATACAGACGCTAAAAATATACCAACTAAAACTTTTGACCTTCTATATTTTGAAGATAGCGACAAAGTTATAAGCATCGTCTTATCTGCGAGTTCTGCTAAAAATATTAGGAAAAAGCTAGATAATAATACTGTCATAGTAATATCTCCTCCAATTTCTTCAATAAGATCAAATTTTCTCTTTCTGTGCCTACCGTTATTCTGTAAAAGTCTGGTTCATAGCCAAAACTCACTAACTGCCTTATAAGAATCCCTTTTTCTTTTAGTTTCTCAGAAAGTTTTATATCTTTGTGCCTAACAAACAAAAAGTTCCCATAAGTATTCTCAAAAGTTTCAAATCCCATTTCTTTTAGTTTTCTAGATAAAAAATCTCTCTGGACTAGTATGATTTTTAATATTTTCTCATAGTATTCTATTGAGCTTATGGCTGAAATTCCTGCTTTTTCAGCAAATATCGAGATATTGAAAGGTTGTCTTATTTTTTCGTATAGAGAAACTATACCTTCAGACGATATTGCGTAACCTAGTCTCAAACCTGCAAGAGCGTAAAGTTTTGAAAAGGTCCTTACCACTACTAAGTTATCATACTTCTCAATTAAGCTACACACATCTGACTTCAATGTTCCAAAGTAAAACTGAAAATAAGCTTCATCGAAAACTACTACACAGCTTTTAGGGACATTTTCCAAGATACTCCTAAGTTGATTGTAAGTTATAACATATCCTGTAGGATTATCAGGTGAAGGGAAAATCACCATTTTTGTGTTTCTATTTACAGAGCTTATGATGTTTTCTGTTGATATCGAAAAGTCTTTGTTTCTTTTAGCCTCTACAAATTCAGCCCCTATAATGTTCGAAATTATCTTGTAGTATGTAAACGTTTTTTCTATAGATACTACACTATCCTGCGGAGATACAAATATCATAAAAAGATAGAAAAATATCTCATCTGAACCATTACCTAAAAACACATTTGAGTTCTTTACTTTATTGAAGTTTGCCACTACTTCTTTTAAAGTAGCATAATAATGATGAGGATACGAGTGAACATTTTTAACAATATTTTCCAATGTTTTTATTACCTCTGGTGAAGGACCATAGTTGTTTTCATTAGATGAAAGTCTTATAAAATCTCCGCTTTCAGACGTTCCACTTATATAGTCTGGAGTGTTCAATAGGTTTTTAAGAAACATTATTAAGACCTATACAGTTTTTCAACTTCTTCTCTTATGGATATATTTCTATCTTGAACTATTTTAAGCTTCCCTTCGAAAACAACGCCGTTGTGAATTATTAGCTCTGGAGTTGTTATGTCTCCATAAACCCTACTAGTAGGAAGAAGCATGACTCTTATTTTAGCATCGATATTTCCTATCAGAACACCTTCAACAACAATGCTTAATGCAGAAATGTTGCTTTTTACCTTTCCTGTTACACCGATTGTCACATTTGATACCTTTAACATCTCACCTTCAAATTTACCATCTATTCTGATACCCCCATTTACCATAAATCTTCCTTCAAATGAAGACCCCTCCCCAATTATTGTGTTGTAAGAAATGTTTCTTATATCACTCACTTTTACCTCCTATCCACTCAAACCTATAAACTGCTTTACTTCCAGAACAAACTTATACATGTCTTTAACTGCTTCTATAGCTTCTATATTATTTACTATTTTAGTTTCTTCATTTTCAAATTCTATCAGGAAATTAGGCTCAGTTAGTATACCTTCAGAAGTTGGATTTTCTAATATCAATTCCAAAAAACTTTGTAACTCGCTAAAGAAACCATCAATATTGAAAAGCAATTCTCTATACCTTTTACGTTTTAGTTTCTGCATTTCTGCGGTATATCTTTCATTTTCAGAGGACTCCACATTTTCAATAAGTTCGAAAAACTTGTTTGCCATTAGTTGTATTCTTCTAAACTTTGCATAGAATGAATCTAGCACAGCTTGATGCGAAAAATCAACTTTTAAATATCTCGTTGAAAATAAGGGCAGATACTCTTTTTCAAAAAAACATAAATAACTGTTTATCAATATCAATTCCTTGTCGTTTATGTAAGGAGAAGGAGATATCTGAGGTATTGTTTCAAGAATGTCAAATGACACTTCTTTATACACTTCCTGCCGGAATACCTCTTCTTCATCTTTTGTAAACCTATACTTTGCTATATCTGTATCCGTAAGTTTATCCTGATCGAGTTTTTCAAGATCAGCCTTTACGACAAAAAGCTGTTCTTTTATCCTATTTTTTTGCTCATTTGTAGAAGCAATTATAAGTGCTCGCTCCAGGATATCTTTTATCTTTAGAAGTCTACTTCTTATAAAGTCTTTACTAAATTCCATAACATTTTAATTTTCAAAAATACTAATAATTTTTATCAAATAATGTGAACTTGTTCCCCAGGAATTTCTACTTAACAAAAATTTTTCCTTCTAAAAGGTGTCTAAGGCACTTTTTTAAAATAGGGGACTACGCCCCCTATTAGTTAACTTATCAAAAACCGGGGTACACTTAGGGGGTGGAACCCCCTACAATCAAACTAAAGGAAGGGTGGGTGGGAATTACCCTAAATAGTATGCTAAAAAGCAAACAAGGGTTACCTGACTCAAATTAAGGAAGAGGCTCAGCCTCTCAAAAACGAGGGTATTCTTAGGGGGCGAAGCCGCCTAGAATCAAACTTAAGGGTGGGTGGGCGGGAAGTTACCCTAGACAGATGCTAATAGAAATTCTTAAGTAGAAACCTCTGATTTGTATTAGTTGAATTTGTAAAAATTTGATTATCTACATAATAATTTGTTATATTTTTTCATAAGGTATTTTATGAGAATAGCAGAAGATGTTACCAAACTTATAGGTAATACCCCCTTGGTGAAGATTAATAGACTTACGAAAGGTTTGTCAGCTAAAGTAGTAGCCAAACTGGAGTTCTATAATCCTCTTTCTTCTGTGAAAGACAGAATAGCTGTCAGCATGATAGAAGCTGCTGAAAAGTCCGGATTGATAAAAGAGGATACTATACTCATTGAACCTACTAGTGGGAATACTGGTATTGGTTTAGCTTTCGTTGCTGCATGTAAGGGGTATAAACTTGTTTTAGTTATGCCGGAAACCATGAGTCTAGAAAGAAGAAAAATCTTAAAGGCTTTAGGTGCGCAACTTATTTTAACACCAGGGCAAGAGGGAATGAAAGGAGCTGTAAAAAAAGCCGAGGAAATCGCCAAATCTGATCCGAGGTATCTCCTATTACAACAATTTGAAAATCCATCAAACCCAGAAATTCACAGAAAAACAACCGCTGAAGAGATATGGAATGATACAGAAGGTGAAATTGATATATTTGTAGCTGGTGTTGGAACGGGAGGCACTATTACAGGAGTTGGAGAGGTACTAAAAAAGAGAAAACCTTCTGTTAAGATTGTTGCTGTAGAGCCTTTTGACTCTCCAGTTTTATCGGAAGGTAGATCTGGAATCCATAAAATTCAAGGAATTGGGGCTGGATTTGTTCCAAAAATCCTAAATAGAGAGGTAATAGATGAAATAATAAAGGTAAAAAATGAGAACGCACGAGAAACCGCAAGGCGTTTGGCTAGAGAAGAGGGAGTATTTGTTGGTATCTCTTCAGGAGCTGCTATGTGGGCTGCTCTAGAAGTCGCAAAAAGAGAAGAAAACAAAGACAAACTAATAGTAGTTATCCTACCAGACACCGGTGAAAGATATCTAAGCAGTTGGCTCTTTGATGACTTGGAGTAAGAGGTAGTTATGGAAGATTTAAACTATTTATCCGATAAAAGAATTTCCTTGAACAAAAAAGATTTTTCTAAAGTTATTGATTCCCTTCATGAGAATATCTTTGTGGATGAATCTAGACAAAAATTCCTACCTTCCAGAGATAATATCATAAAAGCCATAGAAAACATAAAAATTATACTTTTTCCTAGGTACTTTGGCAAACCTGAAAGCTTAAAAAACATAAAGGAATATTTAGATAGTCTCCTTAATGAAGTCTCAGAAGTTTTACTTGAAGAGGTAAGAAAAGCATTTTACTTTGATTGTAAACATGTTGAAGGCAACTACTGTCAGATATGTGATGAAAGAAGTATTGTTTTTGTGAAAGATTTTATAAATATTTTACCGAGGATTCAAGAATCTCTTATAAAGGATGCTAAACTCGCTTATGAGTGGGACCCAGCCGCTAAAAGTGTGGATGAGGTCGTAATATGTTATCCAGGATTTTATGCTATATTTAGTTACAGAGTTGCTCACAAATTTTACATATCCGGAGTACCTATCATACCGAGAATAATAACAGAACACGCCCATAGCTTAACAGGTGTTGATATACATCCTGGTGCCACTATTGGAGTACCATTTTTCATAGACCATGGCACTGGAATAGTTATAGGTGAGACATGTAAAATAGGTAACAGAGTGCGAATTTATCAAGGAGTTACGCTTGGAGCGAAAAGTTTTTCACTGGATGAGAGTGGTAACCCAATAAAAGGAATAGAAAGGCATCCTATCATCGAAGATGAAGTAATTATATACTCGGGGGCTACTATTTTGGGTAGAGTAACAATAGGGAAAGGTTCTATTATTGGAGGAAACGTATGGCTTACTAAAAGTGTACCTCCGTACAGCAAAGTTGTACAATCTGATTTCAAACAAGAATTCAAAAATGACAAGGAAAATTCAGACAAAAACACATTAGAATGGTATATATAGCTTTCATATTCTTTCGAGATAAGTCTCTTTCTCAAATTGTTTCATCATTTTAGCTATATCTCTAAGATAGAGCATTAGTAGGTTAACATCAGGTTTCATAGAAGAGATTGTATTTTCCAAGTATTTTAATATTTCTCCAAATGTAGAAGCAAGCCGATATATGTGTGTCGAATCCTCTAAAAATCGTTCTGATTGAGATAACTCTCCCTCAAGAGAGAAAACTAAATTATCTATATCTTCTAATATACCACCCAACCTTTCAAAGAAATTAATCGTAACTACCTGATCATACCCCATTGCAGACGCCACTTCGTAGAAATTATCACTAATGTAGGAAATATGTTTCTTAATATCTGTTGCACTCGAGAGTATGCTATTTAGGCTTGATTGGTTATATCTAAAGCTGTTTTCAACATCATAAACTAATTCCTTTAGAATATTCAAAAAATCTTTTATTCTAGAAAATACTTCCTCTGACCTCTCCATATTCTCCCCAATAGAGTAAGTAAAATCCTTTACGTCTTTGGACAAACTTTTTATTTGAGATAGAAAACTAGTAAGTTCTCTTTCATCAACAGATTCTATGAATCCGTCTATAGCAACGTATTCTAACAAAGACAGATTATACCTCAACTTTGATGAGAGCTTAGATAAAATTTCTTTATTCTCGCTTAATTTATCTAAAAAATTTTGTGTTTCCATAATATATGTTAGAATATTGGATATGATATCAGATATATTTCTGTTTCTCAAACTCAAGTTCTGAGATATTTCTAATGCCTGATCAAAGTATAACTTTTCAATATTCTCAGCTACTTTGGTTGTTTTCGAGAGATTCTCTTTGAGATTGTAAATAATATCTCTTATTTCTGCCAATTTAAGTTTACTCGATTTTAGCAAATGTACCACAACGGACATTACCGATATTATCCTACTTACTTCGTTTCCAAGTTCGCTTACTCTTGAATAACACATATCTACAGTTCTGGCTAGAGATTCGTTTATAGCTCGAAAGTTTTTTGAAGGATCTTCTGAAATCTTTATAATCTGTTCAGAAAAAGCTACGATCTCAGATACTCTGTAGATGAAGTTTTCATATTCCTTTACAGTTCTTTCGGTCTCGGAATATACAACAAAGTCAGAATATATGAAAATACTGAAGAAAAATATAGAAAAAACCATTACTAAAACTGATGAAATTGCGTTATACTGGATTACACACAAATACCCAGCTATACCACCAACAATATGAACAAGTAAACTAAGATAATAGAAAGGATTCTTGAAAAGAATGATATTTCCAGATACACCATTATACAAAAAAGTTCCAAGTATAAGTGTTAAATAAAATATCAATCCAAAAACCAAATTCCCTGTAACAAGAATTAGTAAGAAGAAAATAACAAAAGTTATGTAAAATGCTTTGAGTATTGATTCAAGTAATACCTCTATAGAAGAAATATATGATAAATACAGCATTGGTAAAGAAAACATAAATATGTAGTTAAGGTTAACTAATTCTATCCCGAAAAAATCCTGATATAGCTTTAAAACTGTTAAGCTCAAAAAGGATAAAGATACCAAAAATATAAAAATCTCACTTTTGAAAAGAAAAATATTTTTATACTTTCTTAAACTTACACTAACTAACGAGAGAGAAACTATTGATAAGAGTGAAAAAGTATTGAATATACCTAGCAATGTAAAAATAGGATCTGAGAACATCTTTTCATACATGTAACTAAGATAAACCATTTATTAAAATTTTTTCAATAATGTAACTGATCACTTCCAAAAAATCGTTATACCTATCAGGAGTTTCTATTTAGCAAAAATTTCTTTCTCTAGAAGGGAGTTATAAAGAGACTTCGTCACTCTAAGAAAAAAGGCTTAGCCTCGTGCTTAAGTGCTTAAAGCACTTTCTTTAAATAGTGGGGGTATCACTAGGGGGCGAAGCCCCCTATAAGTAACTAAAGGGTGGGTGGGGAGTTGCTCTAGATGGATGCTAAGAAAAATTCTTAAGTAGAAACCTCTGAATGTAACTTAATTCAGTTTGAATATTTTTCTTGTGGTTGTTTATAAGTTGACAATGAAGAAAATAATAGTTTTTGTAACTACCCTTATATTATTAGTAGCAAATATAAATATATTATTAGCAACAAACTCTTTTGCTTTTCTAGATGACCTAAGGCTTCCATCGTCTGTTTACTCAAAAGTTTACAGATTAGATAAATTTTTAATTGATCGGCCAGAAGACTATATATCAGTATCTAGTTTTGCGTATTGGTCTGGAGACCTGGTGAAAGGATACCTAGAATTTAACTACTACAGAATACATTTATCACTTGGGTTATCTCAATTCTTGAATGTAGACATATATTCACCTACTGGGGCAAAGGAGAAAACTACATCCTTGGGTAACTACTTCGTAGGTTTTGGATATTCAATGGCAGAATTTCCAATCTTTGGGGCAGAGGCTAGGATAGTCCCTGCTGGTAAAGCTATACTTTCATATATATTGGAACCTACTTTTGGTGTTGCTGGTGATTTGTTACTAAGATTATCATTCAGCGCACTTGATTACTATTTATCTTTAAGAAACATAGTAAGTTTTTTTAGTGATTTTAGCCAAGAAGTAAACATGTTACCAGTAAGTATTCAAAACACTTTGATATATGCATTTGATAAATTTGATTTTGTAGTAAATATAAACCTGGACACACAGTTCATATATTACACATTTTTTTCTGTTAGCTCATCATTAGGGGCTATTTGGAATGTAAACGAGAATTTCAGCATAGGGGTAATGAACGAGTTCAAATATGGCAATTACCTTAACCTAAGTCTACACCCAAAACTAAAGTTTATACCTATTCTTTTGGATTTTTCGCTAAGCTACGGACTCATACAAGGATTAGAATTCGGAGCTCAGGTTTCTTGGCTACTGTAAAATTCTTTTCTGAACATAAACACCAGACATTGTTGGTCTAAGATTTAACTCAACATACGAAACATCATGTGTATCTCCAAGTGAAACTTCTACATTTCCTAAATATAATTTTACCGCCTTACCAGATGAAGATTTTATAATGACTTTTGATTTAATCTTAAATGCTTTCAAATCCCCCTTATTTAGGTAAAAGGCTATAGGTTGACTATCATCTATGGTCACTTCAACCCAGACAGTATTCTGAACAGCTATAGTCATATCCAGCGGAATTGTTCCACCATGAACTGTAATCGACTCTTCTTTCTCAGTTTTATATTTGATCTCTTTAAAAATAGTTATCTCCAGTGTTGATTTATTCCTCATCTCGTTAAGCGAAGCAAATTTTACTTTGACATCCATTTGTCCATCTAAGTCAAAATCAGCTAACGCAGACTGGGAAACACCTATTTCATAAGTTTTGTTGTTTACTGATATAACAGCTATTGTACCTTTATCCTTAAGTTCCAATAGTTTCAAATATATATTCTTGCCACCAGCAGATTTCTGAAAAACTTGATTTTCTGATAAAGATGCTATGTACACTACTTTTGTTTCATCCTGGGAGACAATTTTCTCCGAATTTCCTAACAAAGCATATATAGCCCAAATTGATATAGCAACTATACCAATTGCTCCCAAAGTTATCACAATTAATTTAGGAAACAACCAACTAGGTAATGTTTTTTCTCCTTTACCTAGAAGAGCATTTATAGGTATTTCTTTTTCTTCTATAAGGCTTTTTTCGTAGAGACTAATAGCCAACTCTACGTCTGCTTCCAAGAACAAAGCATATGACTTTATGAACCCTCTAATGTAAGCTTCACCTGGAAACTCGGAAAAGTCATTATTTTCGATACCTTCTATGTATCTCCTAGAAATATTAGTTAACCTTGCAACTTCGTCGATTGATATACCCTTAGACAATCTGATGTTTCTAAGGTACTCTCCAACAGTGTCCATATCCTAACTACAAATAAAACAAAACAACTTTCTAATCGATTTGTTTATTTTACTGTTCAAAGGCGTTAATGGCGTTCTCAACAGAATCATATATATCGAAGAACCCGGTTAGCTTAGTTAACTCAAAAACTTTTCTAACAGAAGCGTAAACATTAGCAAGTTTTAATCCACCACCTACTTTTCTTAGATTTGATAAACTAGATATTAGAACACCTATACCCGAAGAGTCTATGTAACTAACCTTGTCAAGATTTACAACAATGTTAACTTTACCTTTTTCTATTTCTTGCCTTACCATTTCTTTTATCGTAGGTGCGTTGTAAAGATCTATCTCGCCAGTTACATCAAAAACAACGACATCTCCTATTTCTCTCCTAGCCACTTCCATAATAACCCCCCTAGTTTTTTAGTTAGACTCATTATAAAAAAATAAGCAAATCTTTTCAACATTTCTAATACATAATCGGATTAAAGAAATCGAAAAATAAGTAAATTAGTTTAAAATCCGAGAATATCTTAAGGTGAAATGACAGTAAATTACCAGAAATTTTATTCTTGTAGGCCAGAAGAAATACTAAACGAAATAAGAAAAACTGAATCACCAAAACCTTCTCCTAAGTTTTATAAACTTTCTCTAAAAAATATCTTCGAAATTTTCTTAGACATTAATATTTTCTCGCTACTATTAACTACGCTAATATCATACTTTTCAAGGGAATTCACAGTTCTAACAACAAGCAGCATAATATTAGCGCTTTTGGTAGGATACGTAACCTTTGTATACATTTCTTTTTTAAGATACCAAAATAAAAAGAATAAGATTATCTCGCAAAACATAAGGGTAAATCAAAATGGTACAGTAGTACTAAAAAAACCAGAAGAAATTTCTTTAGGAGATATAATAATACTATCAGAAGGTGAAGTGGTACCTTTTGATATAAGGGTAATTGAATCTAGTAATTTGAAAGTTGACGAAAGTAAAATATTCGGTGAAGAAAAAATTTCCGTAAAACATGCTGGAACTTTGCCTAAAAAAGAATTAAAACTCTATGAGATAAGCAATATAGTATTTAAAAACAGTAAAATACAAAGCGGATATTGTAGAGGCATAGTTATCTCTTCTGAACCTACTTTAAATAAAATTATCTTACCTAAAAACATTATAAAACTTTTCAGAAAAAAAGAATTTATCATATGGAGCTTAATCTCGGTATGTATATCCTTATCTATATCCTTTTTAGTTTTCTTAGCTTTTAAGGATTTATATAAACTTATTTCTTTTTTCTTTCTCTCAATATCCATTATCTCTCCAAGCATGGTTAATATGATTAATCTCGGAGAAAAAGTAAAGTATCTCAACGAATTAATAGATAAATTTGTTTTTCCCCAGAATATAAGTTTTTCTTCTGATTTCGAAAGCGTAACTGGAATAATAGCTTACCTAAATGCTGATACTTGTCAAATAAATTCTTGTGAAATAGTTGATCCACAAAGCAAAAACCCAATAGACATAACGAGAAGCTTTGAAAAACTACTTTTCCTAAAGATCCTTATAGAGTCCGTACTAAAAAGAAATCCAAAATCCAGATATCTTAGATTTTACCTGAACTCAATATTAAACCAGATAAACTTTCCACATCTAGGAAAAGCTCCGTTGAAAAATATTCGTATAATAGATCACATAATAAGTAATAATCTAGAATCATCTTCATATATTCTATTAGATTACCAAAACAGAAAAGTAGTAGTAGGTTTTGTAAGGATACCCATACATAAATATAGAAACATCTTTAGAAAACCAGAAAAATACGAAAATAAAACAGTCTTTGGAGTGGTATTCAAAGATGTAACTCAAGATAACCTTATCCAAATTCCACTAAGCGAATTGAAAGAAGAATTTCTTATACTCATAAGTAACGAAGAATACAAGAACTTCAGCAACTTAATAAGATACTTTGAAAAACAAAACAAAAAGATATTCTTCTTATCTAGTATGTCAAAGTCTGAAATAGATGAGTATTTCTCATATATAGGTCTAGATTTCGCTGAGTTCGAATCGATAAATGCTAAGGGCATAGAATTGAAAAACCAAAAAGAACTGGATTTCTACTTGGAAAAGTTTAAAATATTCTATAATTTGTCAGAAAATGGATTAATAAAACTCGCAAATTCTATACACGAAAAGTATAAAACCATATTTCTCTACCCACCGCAAAAATTAGAAACAGGTAATATAATTTTTACTACACTAACTCAATCATCTTCCCTAAAATACAGGGTCATGTTATTCCAGAATAACATACCTCTTTCTCTGAAAATAATCAAAGATTCTCTAGAACAACAAGAAAGAAAGTACAAACTACCAAAAGTCTATTACTTAGTCTCTACACTCTTTGTAATACTATTAATACTTATTTCAAAACTAATTTCATAACCATAAAACCTAGATAAAAGCAATTCTCAGTCTTACAGAAATTCGTTTTTTTCCTATAACGATAAACAACATTTCACAAACCATCTTATCACAAATCAAATTTATTACTATGCTACTGCAGGAATTTCTATTTAACAAAAATTTTTCCTTCTAAAATGGACAATTAGGATGAGTGCTTAAAGCACTGTGCCTAGGGCACTTGTGTCTGAGACACTTTCCTTAAATAACGGGGGTATTACTAGGGGGCGAAGCTCCCTATAAGCAACTAAGGGGCGGGCGGGTGGGAGTTACCCTAAATAGGATGCTAATAAAAATCCTTAAATAGAAATTCCTGTCAAACAATTTGAAATTGGTAGACCATAAAAATATATAATCTTGGTCTTCGGGGGATAAAATGGGGGATCCTAGACCTATAGGTATATTCGATTCAGGTGTAGGTGGGTTAACCGTATTTAAGGAAATAGAAAAAATACTACCCAACGAATCAACAGTATACCTAGGAGATACTAAGCATCTACCCTACGGAGACAAATCAAAAGAAGCTATCATAAGGTTTTCTATTGAAAATACGAAATTTCTGCTAAAACACAACATAAAAGCACTGGTAATCGCTTGTAATTCTGCTTCTTCTGTGGCAACTGACATCCTAAAAGAGATGTTTAAAATCCCAATAATAGATGTTATAACCCCCACAATAAAATACATCTCAAACTACAAACACTTAAATTCAACCTTGGTGATAGGTACTATAAGGACCATTGAATCAGGCATCTACAGAAAAAAAATCTCTGAAAAAGCTAACATAGAAATTTACCAAAAAGCATGCCCACTTTTCGTTCCTTTTGTAGAAGAAGGGGCATTTCTAGAGAAAAACTCGTTCATATATAAAGCTCTAGAAAACACAATACATCACTATTTATATGAGTTTAAAGGTAAAATCGATAGCCTCGTGCTGGCGTGTACACATTATCCTATGATAAAAGATATGATCTCAGAAATCCTAGGTAATATCAAAATCATAGATCCATCAGAACTTACTGGAATAGAATTAAAAAACAAACTTTTAGAACTTGGTATGCAAAACGATTCTAGAGAAAAAACAGAAAAATTCTTTGTTACAGACCTTTCTGAAAGAGTTATCTCGGTTTCAAAAATAATTCTAGGAAGAAATATAGATATTCAAGAAGTGTATTTCTTCGATGAATAATTACTTTTCTATATCCTCCAACGATGTGTCTTCAAGCGTTTCACCTGTTTGGACCTGGACACCACTATGACCATTATTGATAAATTTATCTAGATCACTAAGTATATCTTCAGGTGTTTTCAACTTGGATTCTTTTTCTTCTATTTCCCTTAGAATTTCTGGTATAGCATTAGTACCTTTTTCCTTTAGTATCTTCAGAGCTAAAGCTATATTAGACGATTCTTCGCCATTTGGAGCTATTTCCAGGTATTTTTCCCATAGGTTTATCGTAGTATTTACATCAGCAACCCTTAAAGAACTCATTCCCCCAAACCAATAACTCCTAGGAAAATTAGCATTTACTGACATTACCTTATAAAAAGCATCAAGAGAATTAGTGTAATCTCCCAAGAGATAATACGCATATCCCAAATTAAACAAAAAAATCCAAGCATTAGTAGAAAAAGATAACCCTCTCTTAAAAGTTTCAACACTTTTATCTATTTCCTTTATAGCTACATACGAATTACCCAACATCAACAATATTTCTTCATCATAAGGATTTTCTTTCAAAAGTTTTTCAAATAAAGAAGCAGAAAGAAAAAACTGCCCTTTGTAATAATATTCTTTTGCCTTATCTAAGTTCGAAGAACCACTCGATGAAACAACAATTAGAAATAGAAAAATAATTATACAAACAACTTTTTTATTCATCATAACAATAATACGGAAAATTCAAAATTTTTTCAAGTTTTCACTCGAGATTGCCCAAGAATTTCTATTTAACAAAAATTTTCCCTTCTAAAAAGGACAATTATGGTGGGTGCCTAAGGGTGCTTAAAGCACTTGTGTCTAAGACACTTTCTTAAAATAGGGTTTCGCCCCCTACAATTAAGAAAAGAGGCTTAGCTTCGGGGGTATTCTTAGGGGGTGAACCCCCCAAGGGGTGGGTGGGGAGTTACCCTAAATAGGTTGCTAAAAAGCAGACAAAAATTACCTAACTCAAAAAAGAAAGGCTCTTAAACTTGGGGGTGTCTAAGACACTTTCTTTAAAAAATGGGGGTACACTAGGGGGCGGAGCCCCCTGTATGTAACTGAAAGGTGGGTTGGGCGGGGATTGCTCTAAATAGTTTTCTAAAATAGAGAAAATGATTAACCTATTTGAAAAGGGGATAATCTTCTTAGGGAGTGAAACCATTTAGAACGACAATTAGGTGGATTGAGGGGAAATTACCCTAAATATGTAATCTAGATTTTATTGATTATATTGTTTTACCTACTTTAAAATGAAAAACCGTGAAAAAAAATATATTTTTCATATTTTTAGTAACATCAATATCGTTCATAATTTTTAGTTGTGCCCCTTCTGCTGGGAATAGAGTCATACAAAAAGGCGAAATTGAGGGAGAATTTTCCCTGGGTGGAGCTTTTACATACCTAGTTTCAATATTTTCTTTACCTACTCCTTTGCCCAATGTTAACCTAGGTGTCAGATATGGTATTTCGGATGATGTTAATGTTGTTGTAAGAACACAACCGATGTTGATAATGTTTAACTCAACGATATTCGAAACTACAGGTGTCTTCAGAGTTTTAAAAAAACAGGAGAATTACTGGTACGTTCCAAACATCAACATACATTCCGGAATAAACTGGTTTGTCAACTGGGTCGAACCAGGGTTTGCTTTTTACCCCCTGATAGGAATCAATTCTATCTGGAGTATTTCTCAACATATTGACATTTATGTAACTTCAGAAATATCTTTGGACCTAAAACTTTTCAAGAAACCTGTTGACTACAAAATCAATATAGCTTTAGGTTCAACATTTGATATTACTGAAAACATATCACTAAATCCAGAATTAAGAATAAACAGTATAGGTAACCTATATGCTCTACTAAACACATTTATAGGAGTACCTTGTGTTTTCATAAGTATATCTTACAAATTCTAAAAACTATATTTTTACTTACTTAGCTTTGCCCTAGCTATATACTTTCTAGCTTGTTCGTTATTTGGGTCTATTTTTAGTATTTTGTTCCACGTAGAAACTGCTCCATCGATATCACCTTTTCTGAATTTTTCAACTCCTTCTGCAAGCAAACTGTCTATTAACTTCTTCGTATCGATGCTTTTCTTAAATATTATTTCATTATACTCTTGCCTTGCCTTTGAAAGCAGATTCTGAGCTTCTTTGTTATCAGGAGCATATCTCAAAACAACTTGAAGAGATTCTATAGCTTTAGGATAATCTTTGTTATTTAGTGACTGTTTACCTAATCTTAGATTTTCATTTACTACCTTTTCCAAATTAACTCTAGCCTCCTCTAATTTTATTTGTATTTCCGTATTGTTTGGATCAAACTTCAAAATAGTGGTAAACCTCGATATAGCTTTTCTGTAATCCTTTTTAGCTAATAACTCCAATCCTTCTTTCTTAAGCTCCTCGAGTTTGAGAGCTAATTTCTCAATTATTTCATCCTTTATTTTTATACCATTAACATCTTTTGGATTAACTGAAATGATATTTTCGACAACATCTAGAGCCTCTGAAAAATTTTCTTTGGCTATCAATTCTCTAGCAATCGAAAAATTGCTAATTACTTCAGAAGAGATTTCAATCATCTGATAATAGTAACTATTATTTGAATCTATGCTTATGAGATTAGAATACAATGAAATAGCCCTCAAATACTCGCCTCGAGTAAATAGTTCTTCAGCTTGAGATCTCAGCTGATTTTCTTGTATCTTAAGCTTGGCATTAACTTCGGAAAGTAGAACCTTCACTTCACTCAGGTTAGGGTTAATTTCTAACGCTTTACTTAGGTTATATCTAGCTTTTATTAAATCTCCGTTTTCATAAGCTTTTTTTCCTTCGCTATAGAATGTATTTTGACTCAACTTAAGCATTTCTTCAGCTTTTTGAATATATTCATCGATGGTTTTCGTATCTTCCTTAAGAGCTACATATTTTTCTCTAGCTTCCTTTAGTAACTTTATACCTTCAGCGTAATTCTGTTTCCTTATGCTGGCAAAACCTCTACTAACTAACTTAGAAGCCTCTTCTCTCAAAGAAAGTTCTTTTGATTTGATCTCAATTTCTTCGAGTTTACTTTTAGCTAATTCATTCTTACTATCAACTCTCAATATCTCCTGTAATACAGATTTGGCCTTTTCAAAATCGTAGTTTAGAATGTAAATATCTACCTCAGAAAACTTTTGAGATATAAACTGAGCGGTTTTATCTTCTTCAAGCTTTTTAACGGATTCTTCATGATACTTTTTTACCGAAGCATACCTACTGTCATTTTCAGGTAACACCTCAAGTAATTTTTCAAAAGTTTCTCTAGCCTTAGCATAATCTTTTTTGTTAAAAAATTCTACTCCTTTTCTATTTTCACTAAAGAATATTTCATCTATTTTTGACCTAGATTTACTAATAATTTCGATAGCTTGTTTATTGTTTTTATCTATAGAAAGAACTACTGAAGCTAGCTTTAAAGCGTTCTTATAATCTCCTTTTTCGAAAAACTCTTTGGCACTAGTAATTTTTATATCTATATCAGATGCCAACTCTTTCTTCTTAGTCTCTATCTTTTCTGCTATAGATAGAGCTTCAGGTAATTCTCCAAGAATGTTTGTAGCTTGTATCCACTTTTCTAAAGCTGAGTCATACTGTGTTTCACTCCACAGCTTATCACCTTCAGATTCCAAAGAAAGTCCTATACTCCTTATCTGGGCTAATGTATTTGATATCTCAACCTTAGCATTTTGATTCTCTTTATCGTACTTCAATGCTTCTTTAAACTTATCAATAGCTTCCCAAAATTTACCGTCATTCTTAAGCTTAAGCCCCTGAGAATAAATCGAAGCTGAAAGTTGCTTGTTTTGCTGGACCTTACTATACTCTTCCACATCTTTCAGCACTCTAGAAATAGCATCTTTAGCTTCCTTATTATCAGGATACACCTCTAAAGCTTTGTTTAAGTATTCCAATGCTTTACTAAAATTATAACTTGTATAGAATTCCATTCCTTGTCTATAGTATGCATACGAAAGCTGGATCTTCTGTTCCTGTTCTAATTTTCTGGATATACTCGCACTTATCCTATCATTCACTTCATTTAACAACTGCGCCGAAGGTCCATGAAAAGGATTAAGATCCAAATTTTTGACAAGTAAATCCCTAGCCCCCTCAAGTTCATCTTTCGAATACAGTTTTAGAGCTTCCTGGTAGTTTCTAGTTACATCTTCCCTAACTATATTTTCTATCCTAGTTATACCGTCTTTTGCCTCAGCATTGTAAGGATTTATTTCAAGAACTTTCTTATATTCCTTCATTGCATCTCCATATTTTCTTTGCTCTTCCAGATTTTTTGCTCTTACAAGTAAAGTTTTTATAAACTCTCTTTGTTCAGCAGTCAACCATTCTTCGCTTTCTAATCTAAGTTTGAGCTTCTGTAAGTATAAAGTTGCTATTTCATTAGTGGGATTATATCTCAATGCCATCTCGAAATGTTCCTTAGATTTCGTGAAATTACCTTTCTCAAATTCCAATATACCCTTTTCCACCTCTATAACATCTCTAGAGACTCCTAATATCTGTTTAACAGTTTTTTCGCCTAAAATAGTGTAAAAGTTTGGAAATATGTTTCCTGTTACATTCTGGTATTGAGACGGAATAATTCCAACACCTACCGGAGAACTAAACAACTCAAGCACTATTCCAAAAGATATTGCCTTAGAATCATAACTGAAAGATAAGTTAATCCAATCAAAAGGCTTTGAGTTTATACCCACCCCATAATACAAATCCTGATACAACCCGGAAATAGTATAACCGAAAGTTGTGAAAACCTTAAGAGCATCATATAAATCTTCATTCCCAAAAAGAACTTGTAAAACAGGTATACCTAAAGACGCAGAAACAAATCCACCCGGATTTAGGTCCAGAAATATACTACTCATTTTCAGACCTAAGCTTAAGGAGAAATCTAAGGAATCAGATATATTAAGTTGTATTCCACTCAACAACATACCAAACACTTCAACAGGAGCAACACCATAAGTTAAAGTGGATATAGAATACAGTGAAGAAAAACCACTAAAACCTAAACTTCCCTTTACTAACCCAAAAGATAAGCTTTCTGGGAAAGTTAATGAAACAACCCCTAGAATAAAATTTTCTTGAATACCCCCAACAGCATTTCCGTTTATAGCAAATTCTTCGCTTTGAATGCCAAATCCAGACAAACCTAAACCAAAGTTTAAGTCGAAAAGTTTAAAAGTAGAAGCAATTGTAAGAGATCCACCTTCTTCGAAAATTCCAGATAAAGATAGTCCTAACCTATAATCTTGAGAGAAATCTATACTCTGCGGAGATTTAAAAATACCAAAAGGTGAAGAATTGAAAGAAGAAAAAACTTTCGAAAACCCTTTATCCGAAAAATTCAAGATGTTATCTATATACTTTAGAGAGAAATCACCATAACCTACCACAGTTAAAAAAAGTATAAGCAAACACATAAAGATTTTTTTCATAGTTTTACTCCACAAGAAATATTATAATAAAACTATCATCGGTATGCTAAAACTTTTTTAGCAAAATCATGTTTTTCGCAACACTTCGAAATAACTAACTAAAACATTGGGTGCCTTAGGCACTTTCTTTAAAAAATGGGTGTGCCTAAGACACTTTTTAAAACGGGGGTATTACTAGGGGGTGAAATCCCTTAGAATTAGCTTAAGTGTAGGCAGGAAGCTACTTTCTAATTCAAGGGAGTGTCTAAGACACTCTCTTAAAATAGGGGGCAAAAGCCCCCTGTAATTGAGAAAAGAGGCTTAGCCTCAGGGTGGGTTGGGTGGGAGTTGCCATAAATAGGTTGCTAAGAAAAATTCTTAAGTAGAAATTCCTGCAAAAGCATTCAAAGTATTTGAAAAGATGTTTACAAATTTCTTAAAATAATATGACTAACTCTGGAGGATACTGATATGGCAAGATGCGAAATATGCGGAAAAGGTAAAGTCTTTGGGCATAATGTCAGTCATTCCAACAAGAAAACTAGAAGATCATGGGCTCCTAATATTCTCAGAAAGAAAGTTATAATTGAAAATAGAACAAAACTTGTGAAAATATGTGCAAAGTGTTACAAAGCGGGAAAGCTCTCGGAGGTAGTAAATGCCACAAGGTAGATACTACCGAGAGTCTCCTAGAAATAAATCAAACTACGTCGATTGGGAAAAAGTAATACCAATAGCTTTCATAACATTAATTTTCTTATTTACCATAATTGGGTTATTTCTACCAAAAGATATACTTTATACTTTATCTAAGCTACCTCTATATCTTGAAATCTTTAGATGATAGTAAATAAAAGCTTAGAAAATATAATTATCTCCTCTGTGAGGGGTTTTAGTTCCTCATCAATTCTTTTCTCAGGACCAAAGGGAACATTAAAAACACTTTCTTCGGAGCTTATCATCAGATTTCTTATCAAAGACTACGAAAAATATCTTCCTTTCTCTCATCCTGACATATATGTGAGTGGAACATACGATTTCAAGTTATACTATTCTTTCTTCAAAAAGTATCAGGAAATAGTTGTATCAAATGAATTGTTTAGAGAAATGGTGCTACGATATTTTTGTTTCTTCGTTTCCAACAGGAATTTAACATCTGATTACAGTGATACATTTGACATATTATCAAGAGTTTATAAGTCGAAAAATATAAATGAAGTAGAAAAAATTTTTGAAAACTTCGAAGAAATCTCACATGAGTTAAACCAGACAAAATCCATAAATATAGATACTATAAGAGAAATAATAAATTTTTGTAACAAATCATCTATCTCTGGAGCGAAAATCGTACTAATAACTGAATTCGAAAATGCTACACCTGAAGCCCAAAATGCATTACTAAAAACCCTAGAAGAACCACAAAAAAGAGTCTTTATAATACTGACTACATCAGAGGTTTCTAAAGTACTTCCTACCATAGTATCACGCACAAAGGTAATAACTTTTCTAAAATTACCATCTAACCAATTTAAAGAAACCTTTCCAATGTTTAACCTAAAAGAAGATTACTTTCTCATAAGGGATAAAATAATCGATGACCTATATAATGTAGAGAAAGATTTTATAGAGAGAATGTATAAAGCTTTATCAGAGAAAGACACTCTAATGCTACTTGACCTTTCTAGTGAAATAAGCACAGATGAAATACTTGTAGAAAAATTTTTCAAAATATTTGGTGAAATACTTTCTTCATCTCTCAAGGTAAGGGGCGCTACAATAGGACTTTATGGACAAGAAAACATATCAAAAAAAGATTTACTTTATTCCCAGATTCTTAGAAACTTCTCAGTCAGTAGAATTATGAAACTACAATCTTTTCTAGACGAGTGTTATTCAAAAATATTCGTGTATAACATGAATCCCAAATTAGTGATATCTAGCTTTCTAATGGAGGTGCTAGCTTGAAATTTTTAGGTCTAGATATAGGCGAATCCAGAATAGGAGTTGCTTATTGTGATACCTCAATAGGGATCGTATTTCCCAGAGAAGCAATAATAAGAAAAAATCTAGAAGTCGACTTGAATAAGATACTAAACATACTTGAGATTCAGAAAATTGATGTGCTTGTAGTAGGTTTACCAATTAACATGAACAATACAAAAAGCAAGGCTCAAGATATGGTAGAGAGTTTTGTAAACGAGATCAGAAAAAAATTTAACAAAAAAATCGACTTTTTCGATGAAAGATTAACAACAAAATACTTCGAAAATACTATGAACTTAAAAGCAAAAAATAGGAAGAAAGGTAACATAGATTCTTTATCAGCTAGCTTAATATTAGAGGGATACCTGAAAAGTAACGGTCTCATAATCTAACTATCCCATCAAACAGAAATTTCTATTTAAGAAAAATTTTCATTCTAAACAATTAGAGCGGGTAGGTGCCTAAGGCACTTGTGTCTAAGGCGCCTTCCTTAAATAATGGGGGTGTCTAGGACACTCTCTTAAAAAAGAGGCCTAGCCTCAAAGAGGCTTAGCCTCCTTAGCCTCAGGGAGGGTGGGTGCCTTAGGCACTTTTCTTAAAAAACGGGGGTGTCTAAGACACTTTTCTTAAAATAACGGGGGTATTACTAGGGGGCGAAAGCCCCCTGTATGTAACTTAAGGGTGGGTTGGGTGGGAGTAACTCTAGATAGGATGCTAAGAAAAATTCTTAAAGTAGAAATTCCTGCCCCATCAAAGAATTGAGATAACACTAAATACAACCCGAGAGGTTGTACCTAATAAAAAATTAAAGAAGCTTGCTCTTTGTATAGACCCAAAACATCCTTATAATGGCTTCCAAGCTTTAATTAATACTATTCCTCTGAAATCCAGGTTCTTATTATCCTCGCAACAATATCTGGTTTTTCTCTTGAGAAGTTTATAATACTTTCTAACAACTCCAATCTAGCTTTTTCCTCCACTGAAAGTTCAACCATAGCACCTTCTCTTTCTGCAGCTCTTAAAGCTGCTTCACGCATGAGCTGTTGTTGCCTTGCAAGCTCCTCTTCTCTCAGTCTTCTTCTTCTTGCAACTTCTCTCATGATAGCTCTGTAGAGTAATACCATTAAAAGCAAAACTATCATTATAAGTATAACAGCTATCAATATTCTCCTTATCTGATACTTTCTAAGAAGTTCTTCATCCTCTTTCATAAACTGTTTTGTTCTATCAAACTTTATGTGTGTCACAACAACAGAATCACCTCTATAAGGATTAAACCCTACTGCCCTCTTAACCCAATCTTCTATATTCTTTAGTTCTTCATCTGTAGGAGGTGTATATATTCTTCTTATTCTGCCGTTTTCGTCTAATACTGGCTCTCCATCCTTCATAACAATTTCCCATGTGCCATCTACCGCTACAGCTACTGAAATTCTGTTAATATCATATGGTTGACTTTTCTGTTTTACCTTTTCTTTGCTAAACTCATAGTTTACTATTTCTTCGTCTTTTGTATATTTTGTAAATCTGTCAACTTTTTCTTTTATTCCTGGTGGTATGTTTGCCTCAACACCAGGAGGACCCTCAGGTATATATGCAGGCCCCTTAAAATCTTCTTTAACAGTTTTTTTACTTACAGGAGTGCTCACCTGAACTTCACTCTCGTCGTATGGGGTAAGTGGATTGTCTTCCTTGACTACTATAGGTATCACTTTGTCTTGTTCTATTTCCTTCTTATCCCAACGCATATCCAATTCTGCATTTACTATTACCCTATCCTTCGAAATAGCCTTTGAAAGGGCTTCTTCTACCTTAGAAACAACTTCTCTCCTAACTTTCTCTTTGATTTTTATCTGCTCTCTCACTGCTCTTATATCGTCAGATAATTCCTCCTGTATCAGCAAATCCGATAAAACATTACCTTTGTTATCCACAACTACAATATTCTCTGGCTTTAAGCCACTTATACCTCTAGCTACTATTTCCACAACCGCTTTTACCTTTCTTCTGTTCTCAGTTATATCAGAATATGGAGAAGGGGTTATGACCACTGAAGCTGTTAATTCTTTATCTTCATCTTTAAACAGTTTTTCTTCTTTAAATGGCAGAGATATTTTGACATCTTCTATATCTTCTATCATTTTTAGATGCCTTTCCATTTCTCCTATTATTGCCCTGTGTAAGTTCACATTTCTTTCAAAATCGGTTGTTGTGAAAGACTGTATATCAAATAGTTCAAAGCCTTTTATATTGTTAGGTATAACTCCTTCCCAGGCTAACCTCATCTTAGCTTTTTGTTTGGTTTGCTCATCTGCAACTAAAACAAATTTGTTATCTTTCGTTTCAAATGGGATGTTGAGTTCGTTTAGCTTTTTTGTTACCAAAGCAAAATCCTCTGGTGAAAGTGCCTGAGGATATAAAAGAACTTTTGTAGAGGGGGTAGAAACGGTAATTGCTATTATTATACCAATAACAACCGCTAAAACTGAGGAAATGACTACAATTTTGGATGTGAGTGACAAACTATTGAACTTACTGATAACATTTCTTAAAAATTCTAAAATATCATTCATAAATTTTATTTCCCCTCCCTAACTAAATTATCGCATATTTGAGCTTATTTTTCAATATTATCAAAATGTGCCTAAGAGTGCCTAGAGCACTTGTGTCTAAGGTGCCTAGGGCACTTTTCTCAAATAATGGGGGTATTACTAGGGGGGCTAAGCCCCCCTATAAGCAACTTGAAGGGTGGGTTGGGTGGGAGTAACTCTAGATAGGATGCTAAGAAAAATTCTTAAGTAGAAATTCCTGGGACATCCTTTCCAAAAATTGAAATCTAAAACTACATAAAATACACTTATGATCAGGGAATCTATGAAGAAACTTCTTAAGGCTATATTTGACTATTTGTTCTACATATTACAAGCTAGCGGTATAATAGAAACAACATTCGAGATAAAATCATCACAAATACTTATGATAACCCAGCTAAATTATATTCTTGGGAGAAAGATACTTTTTCTCAAAGAAGGAGAAATAATAGACAAAAATAGACTGGAGTTTTCGATACAGAGATTTATAGAGAAGAATGTAAATTTTCGTATCTACTACATAAATTTCATTTTTTCTGAAGAAACTAACATCCTTAAAATGATAACTATTCCTGAAATACCTTCTCAAAAGATACATAACGCTGTAGTAATGCACATTGAAAACATGGGTATATTTGACATAAATTCGATTAACTTCGGATATAAGGTAACAGGGAAAATAAAAGAAAGAGGAAAAACTTATTTGAAAGTACTTATATCCATAGCAAAAGCAAATATAGTAAAAGAATATACAACAATATTCTCAAACTTAGGGATAAAAATAAAATCGCTAATTCCATCTGGATTGCCTACCTTGGGAATCTTAGAAGAACTAAAAACTCACAACGCATTAGGATTAGTCATAACAAAGGAAAATAATTTACTCGTAGCAATAATACAAAATAGTTCTATAGTGCAATTAGAAATGTTTGAAAGCACTCAAGAAGAACTTGTAATAAGATACCTAATAAACACATTCTCGGAATTTATAAAGAATAAAAACGTATTTCTCGAGAAAATATTCTTCATTCATACGAAATATGAGATCATCGAAAATGTATTCGAAACCATAAACATAATATGCCTAGCTGGAGAAGATCTGATAAAGAAAAATATATCAAACTTGATCACATCAGGTAATATGGATATTCTAGGGTATTTCTCAAACCCCAAATTGTCTATGAAGATAAAACTAGAGAAAGAAATCATAGAACCTATGGTAGATAAATTATTATCAATTGGGGTTATTTCATCGTTGCTACTGCTTCTGATCATGACGATAATTTTTTTGCTAAACTTAAATGATATGAAGTACAGAGAGTTTTCTCTGGAAAGAGTCAGCACCAAATCCGAATTTATGGATTTTTATCAGAAGTACAAAGAAATAATAGAGGTAAAAAATACCATAAAACAGTACAAACAATACATAGAATCATTCAAACGAACTGAGAAAAGAAAACATGAAAAGATTATATTCGATATTTCATCACGATTGGATCCCAGAACATGGCTTGAAAGTCTCGAAATATACCCGAAAAACATATTAATTAATGGATATTCGCTAGATAGCAAAAGTTTCTTACAAACAGTAGAAAAACTCTCTGAAATAACCTACATAAATAACATCTCAATAATATCAAATCGTAGTCAAAACATAAAAAATAGACAAGTGATAAAATTTACTTTAGAGATGGAAGTAAATCTATGACAAGGAGACTATTTTCTATAGTATTATTAATCTTATTTTCTGCTACTTCTGGATTGATACTGTACGAGATCGCTAGATTGCTAAACTCCAAAAATCAGTTTGAACAATTCCAGAAAGAAATCAAAGAATATGAAAATATTCCCTATTTCAAGAGAGAACTAGCAATAATAGAAGCAGAATACCGAAGAATAATAGAGACACGCGAAAAGTATAAAAACAGCGCTATTGTTATAGCTGAAATCGTAGATATAATGAAGAAAAACAATTTGACCATAACTTCGCTTCTTAATAAGTCAAAAGAAGCTGAAACAGAACTCAAAGAAGAAGTATACGAAATAAATATCATCGGAGAGTTTAAAAATATATTTTACTCAATAGCACAAATAAACGGGCAAGACATGCCAGTAAATATAATAGAAATAAAGCTATTCTCATTCGAAAATGATACCATCAAATGTAATATATTACTATCAGTAGAATCTCATGAACACTAACCTGAAGCAACAAAATCAACCTACCATAAAATCTTTCATCTTAACAGCAAATGTCTATTAGAAAAACCTATCAATAACCTTAAAAAGTAAACCAAAGAAATGTGCTTTGGTTAATTACTAAAACTATATAGTTCATTAGTATACCTTAAATTTTGCTAACTTCTTAGAAGTTTAATAATCAATAAAAGAGCTATTACTCAAAAATTATTACATGCCCAGAAATTTCTATTTAACAAAAGTTTTTCGTTTTAAAAGGCACAGTTAAGGTGGGCGGGAATTGGTCTAAATAGCTTGCTTAAAGAAATAGGAAAATTTTACCTAGCAAATGGGAACACTCTTAGAGAAGTGCCTAAGGGTGCCTAAGACATTCTCTTAAAAAAGAGGACTAGCCCCCTATGAAATCTCTTAGGGGTGGACGGGCGGGTGACTAAGACACTGTGCCTATGGCACTTTTCTTAAAACGGGGGTATTACTAGGGGGTGCCTAGGGCACTTTTCTAAGACGGGTGTATTACTAGGACGTAACTCCTATAATTAAGAAAAGAGGCTTAGCCTCCTTAGCCTCAGGGCGGGTGGGTGGGAAGTTACCCTAAATAGTATGATAATAAAAATTTTTAAGTAGAAAACCTCTGAAACCAAATGAGTATCATTAGCAATTTCATTTTAAAACTAAGATTTATTTGATAAAAACAGAATGTAAAAATTCGCCTCTTGTATGGCCTGAAAGAAAACTCTAAGGACTCATATTTGTTTTAAACACATTTTCTGATTTATACTAGATTTTGCTATGTGGATTTCTAAATCAATAGATATACTCTTTTCTATTATCTACATATCTCTAGTGATATATGGAATGTATCTGGGTTTTAGAAAAGTTTCAAAAATATCAATGTATTTGATAGTTTCTTTGATAGGGTCATCCGTATCATATAGGATATTTAAACATTTCTTAATAAAAGACTATCTTGTTATCTTGGAGATAGGTATAGTGATACTATCTTCAGCCCTTATGATGTGGATCTTTGCACCAGTTTTGAGAATTATTTCGGATAAAATAGGAAATATAAAAAATAAACCAGTTGACAGAATGGTATCGTTGCTGACTGGAATAATTTTTTTACCTATCTTGATAGGGTATTTAGTTTTAATTTCTGGATTAGTTCCACAGTTTTATAACATACTAGAAACTTCTTCAATAGCAACTATATTTTTGAACATAGTGAAGTATATAATTGGCATAGAAATAATCTAGTAAAAGTATTTAAGGTAATTTATGGTAAGAGTAGGAGTAGATGTAACTGATATATCTAGAGTTAAACTTTTTTATGAAAGGAAAGGTGAAAAATTTATAGAAAGAATACTAACACTAAAAGAAAAAGAATACGTAATGAAACACAAAGATTTCTTACTTAACCTCGCTGGCAGATTCTCTTCTAAAGAAGCTTTCTTTAAAGCATTAGGCACAGGAATAATAAATTTTCATGAAGTAGAAATCTTAAACGGTGAAAATGGCAGACCATTCATAACTCTCTATGGTAAAACAAAGGAGATAGCAAAAAGTCTAGGTGTAAAAAACATGGATATTTCAATATCCCACACTAATACTGTAGCTATTGCTGTAGTTGTACTTGAAGTCTAATACTTCGGAGACTTCACGTAGTTTTTTTAACCAATCATCTGTAGAAAAATTTCCAAGTCTTCCTGAGATAAGTCTATACAAATCGTGAAAAAAGTACCCTTTAGGTGGGAAATAAGAAAATTCATCCACACTTGTTAAAAGTCTTCGTTTGAACTCGTCTAGGGAAGTACCTTGATCATCCCTGTTAAGATGATGATCTATTATGTTTCCAAAGAGTATGTTTACTTCATCGTTGTACACATTTTTCAACCAGTAATCTCGCATCATTTCAAACATACCCTTATCACTTATTTCATAAAGCATATACAAAGAATAGTCAACCCCTGCATCCTTGAACATAAATGGATCTTGACCGTGTTCTCTACCAGCATTCCATCCCAAGGAAAACGCAAATAAAGGCTTGTTTATACCTTCTTTTCGCATTTCAAAAACTATATCATGGACTACAAGTGATACTGTCCTACATAAATACCACGAAAAAACCTTGTATAAATCTCTATTTTTCCTTGAGCTAAGATAGAAACTTCTAAGATCCTTGAATATAAAATCATCCCTTCCCATGAAATCAGTAATTTCTTCTTTCATTTTCCCAAAAATCTCATATCCACCAAAATCTCCAAATCTTACAAAGTCCAGAGCTATGAAGTCTACATAATCTTTCTTACCAAAGTATTTTACAAGTTCTATTATATCCGTTTTCCTCCTTTCCGAAAGAGGAGAAACAAACTTATCACTTTTCTTGATATTAGAATTTACAAAGATCAACGTTGGTTTGTAATCTTTTATCCCAAGTCTATCTAACCCTAAAACTAGATAAACCATGATGTAGACACCTGTCTTTTTCCCCTTCTCTTTAAGATACTTCAAGATAACTGTATTATCTATAGGTGTCTTATTCCAATTTCCTACCATTCCATCTTTTTTAAAACCTGTTGTTTGCCCACCCAGTATTAGGAAAGTGTCCATCTTCAAGTAGTCCATCAAATTGTTTATAAACTCCGCAGTCTCCCGATAAGAAAATTTTCGGTTATTGGATTTAGGAAGAAATAACGGCATGATCTGATTTCTTTCTTCTATCATAGATGGTAATTTCCTTATATCAAAGTTTTCTTCAAAAGTTAGAATTTTTAGATTTTCATACATGCTGTTCTGAACCCTGGAAAGAAATATAATGTTGGTCTCAAAAATGATAGAATCATCCTCTACAATCCTTGTTGTGTAAATCCCAGATTTCTGTCCATATCTAGGTATAAATACAAAGGTAGATCTTTCTTTGCGAACACTTGGAAATATTTTGGTCCTTCCTAGAAGATCAGGTATAGATGAAGAGTTAATCAATACCTCCATATAAGCATTTTTCAATTCAGCATTAACTTCAATCTTCAAAAAATCATATCTCTTAAGTTCAGTGGTATTTAATTTTATCTCGTAACCAAAACCATTTGTCCACAAAAGTCCAATCACCAAAAAAACCATAAAATACATATTAAAATATACGATGAAACATTTTATTTCTTAAATCTAACTTAAGATTTATATTTTACTTAACTTGTATCTATCTAATACTCCTATAGACTTTCAAGAAACTTTCCCACACTAACACAAATGCCTAAGAGTGCCTATAGCACTTTCCTTAAATAATGAATGGGAGTACTCTTAGAGGGGAGCCTAAAGCGCTATGCCTAGGGCAATTGTGTCTAAGACACCAGCCCTAATTGTCACTTTTGGTTTAGAAGAAGAAATTCTTGTTAAATAGAAATTCCTGGAAAACTGTTAGAAAAAATGAGATTTTCATGAAACTCGAGTAATTAATTTTAGAAATTTACCATTTAAAAGGTGTAAAATACTTTATAATTTTAATTGGAGGGTAATAATGGACAAATACAAATCCAGAAGGTTCGATATATACGGTAAAGACAAAATAGATGTAGATGTACTGGAAGTTTTCGACTATGAATATCCTGGAAAACTTATAGAAATCGTTATTTCAACTGAAGAATTTACTTCTGTTTGCCCGTTTTCAGGTTTACCAGATTTTGGTAAACTGACTATAAGATACATTCCGGATAAGAAGTGTATAGAACTAAAATCTTTAAAATATTACTTACTTTCCTACAGAAATGTGGGAATATTTTACGAACATGTTGTTAACAGAATTCTCGAAGATTTAGTAAAAGTTTGTGATCCCATAAATATGAAGGTTGAAGCTGAGTTTACTGTAAGAGGTGGTCTCAAAACTACCGTAATAGCAGAATATAAAAAGTAGCACAAGGTATTGAATATGTCTAAAGTTAGTATAGCTGTTATTGGAACAGGTCATATGGGTAGGTATCATGTTAACGCTCTTGCTGGTATGGATGAGGTTAATCTTGTAGGGGTCTGTGATATCGATCAAAAAGTTGGTTTAGAAGTTGCAGAAAAGTATAATACTAAGTACTATAAAGATTACAGGGATCTTTTTGGCAAAGTCGATGGAGTAGTTGTAGCAGTACCTACCTTTTTACACTATTTTTTTGCATCAGAATTTATAAGGAGAAATATAAATGTCCTAGTAGAAAAACCTATCACCAGAAGCATTAGATATGCCAAAAAACTTGTAGAATTGGCTGATAAACATAACGTATTATTACAAGTTGGACATATAGAGAGATTTAATGGAGCGGTCCAGGAACTTAGAAATATTGTCAAGAATCCATATCTTATCGAAGCAAAAAGAATGGGACCAAAAAATCCTAGGGTAAAAGACGTAGGTGTGGTCTTAGACCTTATGATACACGACATAGACGTTATCGTGAACCTACTCGATAAGACAGATACAGATATTGTATCTATAAGTGCTTATGGCTCTAAGGTCTACTCTGATCATGAGGATATGGCCACAGCTACTATAGAGTTTGATGATGGGACAATTGCTATAATAACCGCAAGTAGAATAACTGAAGCTAAAAAAAGAACCTTAAGTATTTCTCAAGAAGGCGCATATATCGAGTTAGATTACTCAACACAAGATATAACAATATATAGGCAAGCAGGCACAGGATATTTTGTAAGCAAAGATGAGATAAAGTATGTTCAGGAATCTCTTATAGAGAAAGTTTTCGTAAGAAAAGAAGATGCTCTCAGAGCTGAACTAAGGCATTTTGTGAATTGTATAATAGGTAAAGAAAAACCGAAATTTGACAGTTCACTCGACATAAAAACCCACATAATAGCAAAAAAAATCATGAATACTATTTATAATCAATGGATCCAGGAAAAGAAAAAACTCTCCGTTTCGTTATGAAATTTATTTCTAACTCTCCAGAAGACACGAAAAATATAGCTAAGAAACTAGCATTGAAAGTCTCGCTAGGTGATATAGTTATCTTAGAAGGTGATTTTGGGGCTGGGAAAACAGTTTTTGTGAAAGGTTTTTGTGAACATTTTGGTATCCCAGAAAAGGAAGTTATAAGTCCTTCTTTTGTTGTAATGAATATCTACCAAAATGAGAATATAAAAGTCTACCACTTTGATTTCTACAGGTTGTCTTCTTTCAGCGAAATATCTGACATGGGTTTTTTTGAATATATCGATGACGATAATGCTATAAAACTAATTGAGTGGAATAAACTAAACATCCAAGTAGGAAAGAAAATATGGATCGTAAACATATGCCACCTATCAGAGAAAAAGAGAAAAATAGAGATATGCGAAAAAGGCACTTTTTCTCTAACGGAGGATAATTCCCCCGATTTACAATAAATTACTCCTCTTCCTCTTCTAAATCTATGTCTTCTTCTTCGAATTCTTCGTCTTCTTCAAAGTCCTCAAACAAGTCTATGTCTTCATCAAATTCTTCTTCAGAGGATTCATCAAATTCATCATCAAAATCCTCTTCATCCAAAAAATCTTCATCGAGTTCTTCGTCTTCCTCATCTCCCATTAAATAGAAAGAGAATTTGTACATATCCATAAAATCCCCCATTTTACAAAAATGATTGTGTAGTATGAAAAATGATTTGTCAAGTGTTTATCAAGTTAAAATCAGAGGTTTTTACTTAAGAATTTTTCTTAGCATTTATCTGGGGTAATTTCCCCTCTCCCTTCAGTTACATACATGGGGTTTCACCCCCTAAGTGCCCCCCAACTTTTAAAGTAGAAGCAAATTCTTCTTTTTCTTTAAGTTAGATAACTTATCGTTAAGTTAAGTATAATTATTGTTTGCTTTTTAGCATTCTATTTAGGGTAACTTCCCCCCCCCCCCCCCCCGGGGATGGCCCCTTTTTTTATTTTTTGGGGTTTGAAATTTTTTTTTAAAA
>FWWL01000783.1_pt1 | contig 33980 bp, 30 predicted proteins | sample 2228331 | NCBI WGS metagenome assembly FWWL01 (sample SAMEA103939775, study PRJEB20133) | metagenome
TCTGTGCCTTCCGTGATTCAAACTGAGAGAGAGATTTATGGTCATTCTCAAAAACGCTGCAGTCTTCCTAGACGGCGAGTTGAAGAGATTTGACGTAGCGTTTGATGAAGAGATTTGTGCCATCGGGCGCGCTCTTGAGGGGGAGCAGAAGATAGAGTGCTCTGGGAAGATCATCTTGCCGGGGCTCATTGACGTTCACGTCCACGCGCGCGATCTCCAGCAATCCCATAAAGAGGATTGGGGATCTCTTGGGCAGGCCGCCGTCGCGGGGGGTGTGACAACGGTCTTTGCCATGCCCAACACCGAGCCCCCACTAGATTCCGTCCAGCGCGTGCGTGACTATCGCAGGCGAGCTAGCGCTTCGTTGGTCGACGCGAGGATTTATGGGGCGATCACCTCGGAAAATCTCCAAGGGCTCGAAGAGCTGGCCCACCACGTGGACGCGTTCAAGCTCTATCTGGGCGAGACGACGGGCCATCTCATCATCAGCGATAAAAAACTCCATCGCCAAATCTTTAAGATCGTTGCTCTCACCGGAAAAGTTCTCGCCGTGCACGCCCAGCGCAGCGGCGATCCCCAAGGCGTCACGCGTCACGAAGTCGATGATATCTGTTACGTCTTAGATCTGGCAGCCGCCTATGAGACGAAGCTGCACGTGGCGCACGTGACGACCCAGCGCGCGGTGGAAGCGATCTTAGAGGCAAAGAGATCGAAGATAGACGTCTCGTTCGAGACGTGTCCGCACTATCTGTACTTTACAGCGAAAGATCGAGAGCAGCGGGGGGCGTGGCTGAAGATGAACCCGCCTTTAGCTCCTGAAGAGGACCGCGAATTTCTCTGGTGGGCGCTCCAAGAGGGCCTCATAGACATGGTCGCGACCGATCATGCTCCCCACACCCTTGAAGAGAAGGGCGTTGGGTATGAGCAGGCGCCCGCGGGTGTGCCAGGGGTAGAATTCTTATTGCCGTTGCTCTTTGATGCTGTCAACACTGATAAGCTAACTCTGCGCCGTTTGGTAGAGGTCTGCTGCACGAACCCCGCGAAGCGTTTTCAGCTTGCCAAGGGGGAGATCGCCGTTGGGCGGGATGCCGATCTTGTGGTCGTTGACCCTGATAGAAAGAACACGATCACTCGCGAAGCAGTGCGGAGCAAGTGTGGCTGGTCACCGTATGAAGGGATGACGCTGCGCGGCTGGCCGGTGATGACGTTTGTGCGAGGGAAGCGCGCTTCCCCCTCTCCCCTAGCCCCTCTCCCTCGAGGGGGAGAGGGGAATTAACGATATAGGCGTTCTAGAGCGACCTGCTGAATGCGTTGTAACACCTTAGGGAGTTGTTGCTGAATCTCTTCCACTCGAAAGCGCAGCGTCATATAGCCATGAGCAATAAGCTCTCGCTCACGAACTTGGTCGTACCCTTTTTGGTCTGGCGTTTCGTGAGTGGGCCCATCGATTTCGATCACCAGCTTGGCCTCATCACAGCAGAAATCTGCAATATACCGGCCCAGTGGCCGTTGACGACGAAATTTGAGCCCACCAAGCTGACGATTGCGTAAGCATTGCCAAAGAAGCTTCTCTGAAGCCGTCATGTTTTGGCGCAATGTGCGAGCTAGCAAGCGTCGGTACTCTGGCATACGTGACATATACATCTACCTGCCTCACTACTGCCATCCCCTCTCCCCTGAGAGGGAGAGGGGAGCAGAGGGGTGAGGGGAGTTAGAAAAAATCCTCCGTCCGTAATTCTCTCAAATGGAAGACGGAATTGACCGTGAAGACCTCATACGAGTCGTCGTCTTCTCTATCAATGATGGTGATCCCGCAATTGTCGACGGCGAAGTGGCCGTTGCCTGGACCCAGCTCAAGCACGTAGCGCAAGATTGCGCGAATAGTCCCGCCATGGCTCACGATCAGGATCTTTTGGTGGGGATGGCGTGCGACCAGCTCAGAGAAGATGTGCGATGCCCGCTGGTAGAGTTCTTTGCGGCTCTCCCCGCCGGAGGGGCGGAAGTTCTCCGGGTCGGTGCGGCGCATCTTGTACTCGTGGGGAAATCTTTCTAAAACTTCTTGGCGGGTGAGGCCCTCCCAGAGCCCATAGTGAGCCTCGCGCAGCTTGGGGAGCGTGATCACATCAAGTCGATGGGGCGCAGCGATGATCTGGGCCGTTTCTACAGCTCGCGAAAGATCGCTGGAGTAGATGGCAGCGAAGTTCTCATGGGCGAGCAACTCTGCGGTGCGGCGGGCCTGGGCACGCCCGCGCTCGTTGAGGGGGATATCTAATTGTCCCATGACGCGCAGTTCTGTATTCCATTGGGTTTCGCCGTGGCGAATCAGATAGACACGAGTCTTATAAAAGCCGTTCATAGAGCAATTATTATAGATGACCCCATGGAACACAGCAACAGGGAAAGAGAAGAGAGAAAAAAAAGAGGGGCGAACGGCTGTTCGCCCCTGCGAAAGCTTCGTATGATGGGAGTTCAGTTTCCTTGGAACTCTTGCTCGGACTCAGCGTTGGCTCTGATCTCCTCGTCGGTGAAGAGCACTGGGTAGTAGTCATTCACCAACCAATACGCCAGCAAATCCCCAAAGTGCGGCGTGTTGACTACTCCGCTTTGGCCTGTGGGCAGCGCGTTCCAGGCCCTGATCCCGTTGGGGTTGAGCTCGACGATGTGTCTTTGTGACGGCCCGCGACTGAAGACGAAGTCCTCGGCTTTAGTCCCCTTCACATTATAGTTTGCCACGTCTACAGCCGCGAGCGTGCCGTCGACGGGCAAGCCGTCGGCGTATTCGGGCTGCGAGTAGACTGCTGGAGGTATGCTAAATCTCTTGGTCTGCGGGTGCAGGGCATTTCTGAAGATAATGCGATGGATCCTCCCCCAGCGATAGTCCGACAGCTTTTCGGACTTGTTATACGCTTTAGCGAACGCCTCGCTCTTTAAGAGATCAAGGGCTTCGTGGAGGCTCTTCAAGATCAGCCAGTCGCGCTCTTCTTCGGGGAACAAGAAAAGTTCAGGGACATCGAAGAAGTCGACGTCTGACTCCCCCTTGCCCTGTTTCTTCGGGAATCTCTCTAAGAGATTGATGATCGCCTTCACGGCGAAGAACCCGCCGGGCTTGGGCATCGTCTTGTCCAAGCGATCTAGGGTGTCGTCGATGACCCTGCGGATGAAGACGCTCAGCCAGACGTTGAAGATCGTCGTGGCGACGCTGTCGGTGATCTCGCTCTCCGAGGGCGTAGTGAGCACAAAGCCCTTACTATCAGTGCTGACGGAGTCGTTCTCGTCGAAGCCCTCAGGGATGCCTGTGGGGGTGGCGAAGCTCCATTTCGCCAAATACTGCTCAATGGCTTCAACGATCCGTGAGTCTTTCAGAAGCTCTTTCAGCTCGTCTGGGGCGTCTTCAGCCCGTGCGTTCTTCAGCGCACTGAGCACAAACGGCGTGAGCCGCCGCGCGATGAGCGAGACGGTATCCGATTGGATCTTCATCATATCTTCGATAGAAAACTTCTCGCCCTTGGCGATCTTTTGCTTGATAAGCTCGGTGATCCTGCCGGCGCGAAAGCCAATATCGTAGTTCCAGTCTAAGTAATAGATGGCGTTGCTGCCCCGGCGCTTCTGATTGAGAGGGTCATTATCTACGGTGACGCCCACGGGGTCGTTGTTGGCGCTCACGATAAACCCCGAGGGCGGGTTGATCGTCTGGGGCATCTCTTCTATGGGGAGGATGGCAAAGGGGATCGAGTGCCCCTCTTCGCGCGTGCCCTGAAGAGTTATCCACTCGTGCCCGGCAGATCCCGTGCCGTCGCGCACGAAGAACGGCGGCAATCCCAGCGCCACCGCGCCACGCTCCAAATCCTCGCGCAACGGGGCTTCTGCGCCCGTGAAATACGCGATGTTGCCCTCGACGTCGGCGTAGCCCCAGTCTTGCGAGCCCACGTCGAAGTACTTCACCCCTTCTTGGAACTGATCGAGATTCTGCGCGCGGTTCCACAGTCGGAAGGTCTTGATCTCCTGTGTGGCATAGAACCCTGTGTACTGAATAGTGACAGCTTGGCCGCTCTTGAGGTCAAGGCTTGCTACTGGGCCATGGCGCGGAATGATATACGTCGTCGTCTTGGGCGCGTCTTCTAAGTTATCGAGCTGGCCATCGCCGATCTTATTGACTTTATAGGACTCTTCAATGGCCACCAGGGGTTCGAGCTTCCCTTGGTAATTGCTAAAGAGCTTGCCGTCCTGCTCGACTACGCTCTCTTGGTACATGTCGGTCTCGTCCAAGGGGTTGACCGTCGCTGACCAAGCGATCTTCTCATTGTGCCCCAAGATGACATAGGGAATCCCCGCGAAGGTCGTGCCTACGACATTGATGCCATCGGCAGATTTTTGGTGCATGGCGTACCAGACGCCGGGCATATCTAAGCCCAGATGGGGGTCGTTGGCCAAGAGAGCATACCCGCTTGCGGAGTGCTTGGGGCCGATGAGCCACCAATTGCTGCCAGTCTCCATCGATTCTGCACGACGGAAGATCGGCGCAAAGAACTCGATCTCCCTAAGGCGCTCGACGAACTCTGCCAGCAGCTCCAGGGTCGCTGGAGAGAGCTCCGGCAGAGCTGACCCCCAAGGCCCTGCCGACTCCAATCGTCCTTCGGCACTGCCCATGATAGTCGCAGGATCAGAGGGCGCCGGCCGGAAGAGATCGTCGAAGAAGAGCGCATGCCCGTTGAACCCCCGCGTGCTTCCCACTTCGCGATATTTGAAGTACGTCAGCACGTTGGATGCGTCAATATCAAACGAGAGGTCGAACGTCAACAGCTTGCCCATCGCCAAGGTATCTAATACTGTCCACGGGGCGACTTTGGAGATCTCGATCTCTGAGTACTCGGGGGGAAGTTGCCCAGACTTATTGATACTATCAATATAGGCGTTGACGCCGGCGGCATAGGCTTCTAGTTCCGCGCGGATCTCAGGGGTGAGATTCTTCTCGCTCAGCTCCGCTGCTCGTCGGATGCCCAAGGTGCGCAGGGTCACGTCTTGAGAGAGCGCCCGCGAGCCGAGCAGTTCCGCGAGTGTGCCATTGGCTGTGCGCCGTAAGTTATCCATCTGCCAGAGGCGATCCCGCGCGTGGAGCCACCCCACGACTCGATAGAGATCTAAAGCGTTCTGCGCGAAGACATGGGGGATGCCGTACTTGTCTTGGATGACCGTGACCGGGGCGCTCAGCCCAGGGATCGTGACCGGCTCAAGCTTTTGAGCCGTCTGGGCCAGCGGCCCCAGCGAGAAGACCGCGACGATTCCCATCACCAGCATGCCGACTGCTATCCTGCGCATAGGAACCTCCTCGCAACGTTTTGGGTGATCTATTTATAGCACGATCCCCCTAAAAAGCCAAACTCGCTTCCTTGACGGCTCCTGACAAGATCAGTATGATACTCCCGACTGTGAATTTAGTAGCGCGACAGCTCTTGCAGACCCGTTCGGTGCAGATTCGCCCGCGCGAGCCGTTCCGGCTGACGTCGGGGCGGCTCTCGCCGGTCTATGTCGATATAAGACGACTGATTTCGTTCCCAGAGATACGCGCGCAGATCATCGAATCTTTCGCCAGGATCGCAACGGAGCGCATTGGTCTCCACGTCATAGATGTGATCGCTGGCGGGGAGACCGCGGGGATCGCCTACGCGGCGTTCTTAGCTGAAAGACTGCACAAGCCCATGATCTATGTCCGTAAAGAACCCAAAAATTACGGGAAGTCGTCGCAAGTCGAGGGGGTCTTGGAGCCCAACCAGCGCGTGCTCTTAGTCGAAGATCTGGTCACTGACGGGGGAAGCAAAGTGCACTTCACGCGTGGGATTGAGAGTGCTGGGGGAAGAGTGCAGCACTGTCTCTGTGTCTTTGAGTATTTTTCAGAAGAAGCTGGGCTCCACCGCGCCCGGGATACGCTCAGAGAGCATGGGATCACGTTGCACGCGCTCGCTAATTGGGATGACGTGCTGGGCATCGCTCGCGCGGAAAAATCTTTCACTGAAGATGAGATCGCCGTCGTGCTCAGATTTCTCCGGGAGTTAGCAGCGTGAGCGACGAACGATAAATTTTTTGAATATTTTATCGTCAAATATTTAATTTTATCGACAATATATCTCTAATTTTAAAAAATTGAGCGATAAATCTTGACATAAGTCGCTTTCTGTGGTATGATACCGCCATAATGGCGGCCAGAAGTGACGGATTGGCTTTGGAGCTTCGCGCGCGGCTCTCGCCGGAAGCGCGGGTTTACCCTGAGCTTTCCAGCCGGCGGCTCTACGCCCGCGATCAAGGGGAACCGCCGCGCTTTGTCGAGGGCGTCCTCTTAAAACGCAGCACGCCCGATCTCGTCTTGCAACCGGCTCTGCCCGAAGACGTCATCGCTGCTTTGCGCTGGGCGTTTGCGAGAGGGCTGGCTGTGGTGCCGCGCGGCGCGGCGACCTTTGGGCTGGGCGGCGCCGTGCCCACTCAAGGTGGACTGGTGCTGGACTTCTCAGCCCTCAGACTGATCGAGGAGATCGACGTCGAGGCGCAGACCGTCACCGTGTTAGCGGGGACGCGCTGGGCTGATATCGCTCGCGCTGTAAGGCCCTATGGGCTGGCGCTGCGCACCTACCCGACAAGTTGGTTCTCGACCGTCGGCGGCTGGGTCAACACCGGCGGCTACGGGGTCGGCAGCTTGGCCTTTGGGCACTTGAAGAATCAGATCACGGCCCTGCAAGTCATCACAGCCCAAGGGGAACGGAAAGAGCTGAAGCCAGGCGATTCGGAGTTTGAGTGTTTTATCAGTACCGAGGGCCAGATGGGAGTTATTTGGTCGGTCACGATGAAGTTGCGTCAGGCCCCAGGGAAGACCACCCCGATGCTCTTGCAGTTTGAGACACCAGAGTCAGCATTCTCCGCGGCTTGCGAGCTTCTGAAGGAGGGCTTGCGGCCCTATCATATAAAATATCTGAGCGCGACGCGCCTGCACGAGATCAACCAGCTGATGAATAATCCCAGGGCAGCGATCCCCGAGCGCCAGAGTCTATTAATAACTTTTGATGACCCCGAGGGCGCGCAGGCGTGCGCGCGCTGGGCCGAACGCCATCACGCTCTTATAGGCCTGCCCTATCAAGCGCACTATCTCTGGCAGGAGCGGCTCTTCCCCATGCGCCCCAAGAGGCTCGGCCCGGGGATGCTGGCCAGCGAGCTCGTTATGGATCTAGGAAGAGCTCCAGAATTTCTGAGAAAAGCCGAGCACGAAGCACAGCGCTACGGGGTCCATCTGGCCAGTGAAGCGTACTTCGTCGGCGATGGCCAAGCGCTCTTGCTGCCCGTCTTCACCTTCAGCGCTCGCCAACGCTTCTCGGAGCTCTACGCGGCGAGCCTCTCTCTGGTGCTCACGAAGCTGGGAATTGCGCTGGGCGGGCGGCCCTATGCGATCGGCATCTGGAATACGCCCTTTGTGCGCGACAAGTTTGGGGCGCAGTTTGACAAGCTTCAAGCGTACAAGAAGAAGCTCGACCCTGACGGGCTCTTCAACCCCGGAAAATTCTTCACGCTGCCAACGCACTGGAGTTCCCTGATGCTACGCAAGCTGCCCTTGAGCGTGGGGTTAGAAGTCGCGCGGCTCTTGGCACCGCTCCATCGGAAGCTCTTCGATCTAGCTCCCAAGCCCCAGCCCGCTCGCGAGCCAGGGCGACCTCCAGCGGCGATCTCTCAGCTGCTTGATCTGTTAGAGTACAATGAGACGCTCTGCTCCCGCTGCGGCAGCTGCGTCCCCGTCTGCCCGGCTTATATATATACTAAAGACGAGCGCACCACGGCGCGAGGAAAGCTTCAGCTGGGGCTCGCCTTGCTCAATGGGGAGAGACTCGACGCTGAGGGAGCTCAGGCGCTCTTCTATTGTATGCACTGTAGAGCGTGCACCGACGTCTGCCAGAGCTCTTTGGATCTTGTCCCCGTCTGGGATGAGCTGGAGCGACGCGTAGAAAAAGCTTACGGCAAAGACCAAAACAAGATAGCCCAGTTCGTTCAAGGCGTGGAGCAGATGGCGATCATGCCCGGCACCGAGTACACGCCGCCGGTGAGGGCCCTCACCCCCGGCCCCTCTCCCGTTGGAACGGGAGAGGGGTGGCACAACCCAAGGCGAGGGCCGTGAAGGAGTCACCGTTGGTTAGGGCAACTCGAACCGAGAGCCGTTACACGATTCACGTCCAGAGAGCGCCGTCGCGAGCCAAACCCTTGGTGCGCCCGCGGATCGTGCGCTCCGACGCTTGTATCAATTGTGGCATCTGCATCGAGGCGTGCATCTACGGGGTGCACTATCGCACGGCAGATCTTCGGATGCTTATTGGAGAGCAGCCGCAAGATCACAATCTGTGTAGAAGCTGTTTGCGCTGCGTGCGGGAGTGTCCTCAAAACGCGCTCTCGGCTTCGATTCAGCCGGAATGGCGACAAACGGGTGATGACTACTGGACGCCGGAGATCATCCAGAGTCTGCTCCAACAAGCGGAAACGGGCAAGGTCCCTGTCTCCGGGCAGGGCTATCGGGGCCCGTTCGCCGGGAAAGACTTCGATGCGATGTGGACGGATATGTCCGAGATCGTCCGGCCCACACGCGATGGCATCCACGGCAGAGAATATATCAGTACCGCGATCTTCTTGGGAAGAAAGCCCTTCTCTCTAGAGACTGCTCCTCCGCCGATCCTCGAAATCCCCATCCCCATACTCTTCGATCTCCTTCCCATGCAGGAAGCCGCCTCGAGCGTGCACGAAGCCTTACGTATAGCAGCGGAGACTTTAGGCACGTTCTGTATCCGTAGAGTCGAGGAGTGCCCTGTGCTCTTGCCCAAAGCGCTCGCCCCCTTGCTCTACCCTGACGATGTTGACCGATACCCTGAGGTCATTCGCCAGGCGCTCCTGATGGAGCTTGAGTTCGCTGGCCATGTTCGCCCTCTGGAGAAGGCGCTCGCTCAGATACGCCAGCTCAATCCCCATGCGGTCGTCGCGGTGCGTATGGAGTTTGATGACGCGCTGGCAGAGGAGTTGGCACGCGCGGGCGTAGGCATCTTGCACATGTGTGCGGACAGTCATGGGCGGACGAAGAGATTGGGACATCTCAAGGATGCGCTCCGCGCGGTGCACCTGCGCCTCCTTGATGCGTGCTTGCGCGATGCTGTCACGATAATTGTCAGCGGGGGCATTGCCGCTGCCGAACACGTCCCTAAGGCGATCATCTGCGGGGCTGACGGGGTCGCTCTCGACTGGGCGCTCTCCATCGCTTTGGAGTGTGCCCCCTCCCCTTTAGGGAAGGGGATAGGAGATGGGTTCGATCCCAGCTGGGGCGCTCAGCGCATTGTGAACTTAATGGGGGCTTGGCGTGATCAGCTCTTAGAAGTTCTCGGCGCGATGGGGATGCGCGAGGTGCGGCGACTGCGCGGCGAGGTCGGACGGGCAATCTTCTCCGAGGATCTCGAGAGGGAGTTCAGAGAATATCTGAGCTCCCCGCCCATAGGGCTAGCTCGCCCCCATGAGATACGCCTTGCCCTCTCTGACGATCTGATCCCGTCTATAACGGGTCAGGTGCGCCCGCTGCCCCCAAACTTCCACCATGAGCTGACGAAGTTCGCCGTGACCGTCAGCGACGCGTGTATCAACTGTGGGCTTTGTGTAGAGCTCTGCCCATTTGGGGTCTACAAGCGCTCTGAAGGACTGAATAAACTGTTGCCACCGGTGAGCGCCAACTGCATCGGCCATAAGTGCAAAGATATATACCTTGATAATTATTGCGTAGACAAGTGTCCGACGGACGCGATCACGATCGAGATCGAGCCCACCTATGAACTGTTGGGCGACCCGCGCTGGACAGCTGATCTGCTCTTGGCGACGTACAAGATGGCCGAGACCGGGCAGGTCCCCGAGCATCTCGAACATAAAGTCGGAGCCTCTGGCGGCGGCTTTGATAGGATCAGATTTAAGTTCGAAAAGTCGCGGAGAGCTGCGCGTGGGCGCCCGCGCCCTGGCGATCTCTCTACAGCCATCCCGCTCAACCGTCGGCCCTGGGGGCCGAAGATTTGGATTCCCGTCCCTTGGTACGGCGGCGGCATGTCGTACGGCTCTATTAGCTTGCAGACGATGCTCTCGCGAGCGCGAGCGGCCAAGGCGTTTGGCACGTTCGTCTCCACCGGCGAGGGCGGCTACCCCGAAGCCCTCTACCCTTATGACGACCATATTATTACCCAGATCGCCACTGGGCTTTTCGGTGTGCGCGAAGATACTATTCAGAGGGTGCGCATCGTCGAGTTCAAGTACGCGCAAGGGGCCAAGCCCGGCCTGGGGGGACACTTATTAGCCGACAAAGTGACGGCTGATGTGGCCAAGATGCGCGGCTCGGTGCAGTTCAGCTCGCTCTTCTCGCCTTTCCCGTTCCATAGCGTCTATTCGGTCGAGGACCATAAAAAGCATGTAGACTGGATTCGCGCGGTCAACCCGAACGCTCTTGTCTCGGTCAAGGTCTCGACGCCTAACGATGTAGATATGGTCGCCGTGGGCAGCTATTACGCTGGAGCGAATATCATTCACTTAGACGGGGGCTACGGTGGGACGGGCGCTGCCCCGGATATTGCCAAGAAGAACATCGCCATGCCCATCGAGTACGCGATCCCCAAAGTGCATAAGTTCTTAGTGCAGGAGGGCATTCGCGACGAGTTGGTCTTGATGGCCAGCGGGGGGATTCGCACGGCGTACGATATCGCCAAAGCGATCGCCTTAGGAGCTGACGGGTGCGTTATCGGCACGGCAGAGTTAGTGGCTCTTGAGTGTAATCGCTGTGGGAATTGCGAGCGCGGGCGGGGGTGCCCCTTTGGGATCGCCACGACCGACCCAGAGCTCTCTCAGCTCATCGCGCCAGATTGGGGGGCCCAGAGAATTATCAATCTCTTCCATGCGTGGCGGGCACAATTAATAGAGATTTTGCAGGAACTAGAGATGCGGAGTATCCTGGAGCTACGCGGGCGCGTGGACGTAGTAGAGTATATTGAAGAGATGGAGAAACGATGATCAGGCAAGAATGTCTTCAGACAAACTTCGTGCAGATCATTACGACAACTGCGAGCAAAGACGAGGCCGAGCGCATCGCACAGGCGTTGCTGGAGCAGCGTCTTGCAGCCTGTGTGCAGATCGTCGGGCCGATGGAGAGTCTCTATTGGTGGCAAGGGAAGATCAATAGATCAGAAGAATGGCTGTGCATCGCCAAGTCGGAGCTGAGTCTCTTCCCCAAAATAGAAGAGACGGTCAAGGCGCTGCACTCCTACGAGGTCCCGGAGATCTTGGCTGTCCCCATAGTTGGGGGGAGTGAGAGCTACCTGCACTGGCTGGGCGAGCACGTGCGTAAAGAGCGTGGTTGATAGATGTGCGCATTATAAGGAGGTATTACCATGCCCAAAAAAAAGCGCATTGATCCCATTCCAGAAGAGTTTGCCAGCTATGAAGAAGCGGCGGAGTTTTGGGATACCCACGATAGTATGGACTATCCAGATGCATTCCAAACCGTGAAAAATGTGGTTGTTAAGCTCCGAAAACGACGCTACGAGATCGAAGTGGATGAGCAAATAGCAAAGATGTTACAAGCCGTGGCTCAACGCCAAAAGAAGACCATGAGCCAAGTAGCATCAGAAATTTTGCGAAGAGGGCTGGCTGCCCCTTGCAAGTGAATATGACCGAGAAGCTCATCGCCTCAAGGCGTTCATTGGAACATAAAGCCGAAGCCGAGGGCGGCTGCGGCGTCCTGGGGATGATCGCTTCGATCCCCATAGCGGGAAAGCACGTCTATAGAAGCTCGATCCAGATGCACAATCGCGGCAACGGCAAGGGCGGCGGGCTGGCGGCCCTCGGCTTGCTCCCCGAGCAGATGGGCGTCTCCAAAGAGAAATTAGAAGATGACTATCTCATTCAGATCGCCTATCTTGATCCCTCAGCTCGAGAAGACGTCGAACAGAATTTCCTGCTCCCATACTTTGAAGTCCATCACGGCTATGAAGTGCCTCATGTCAAAGATTATCGCGAAGTTCCAGGACTAGAAATCCACCCCCCGCTAATCTGGCGCTACTTCGCCCGCGTCAAAGAGTCGGTGCTCGCTGAGTTCATCACCAAGAACGAACTGAAAGGGCTCGATCCCCGACGCGCCGAAGATGAGTTCGTCTATCAAAATTCTTATAGACTCAACAGACAGTTCTACGCTTCGCTGGGGGAGAAGCGCGCCTTTGTGCTCTGCCATGGGAGGAATCTCTTAGTCTTCAAGATCGTCGGTTACGCCGAGCAGGCCTTGCAGTACTATCAGCTCGAAAATCTGAGAGCGCACGGCTGGATCGCCCATCAGCGCTACCCCACCAAAGGGCGCGTCTGGCACCCCGGCGGCGCCCATCCGTTCATCGGCCTGAACGAAGCGTTAGTCCATAATGGAGACTTCGCCAACTATCACGGCGTCTGTGAATATCTCCGACAGAGAAATATCTCCCCGCTCTTTTTGACCGACACGGAAGTCTCGGTGCTGCTCTTCGATCTGTGGAGCCGCGTCTATGGGTACCCCTTGGAGTACGTGATCGAGGCGCTTGCGCCCACCACCGAGCGCGATTTTCTCATGCTTCCTAAAGAGAAGCAAGAACTCTATAAAGTTCTTCAGATCGCGCACCTGCACGGCTCGCCCGACGGTCCATGGTTTTTTATCATCGCCCGCAACGAGCCCTATGAGAAGAAATTCCAGCTCATCGGGATCACCGATACGAGCATGCTGCGCCCGCAGGTCTTCGCCTTGCACGAAGGGCCTGTTCAGATCGGGCTGATCGCTTCTGAAAAACAAGCGATTGACGCCGCCTTGCACAGCTTGCACGAGGAAGACCCGCGCATCTGCCCCGTCGCCGATAAGTATTGGAACGCCCGCGGCGGCAGCCACACCGACGGCGGCGCGTTCATCTTCACTGTCGACTACAGCCAGCCCGTGCTCAAGCTCGTCTGCACGGATAAATTCGGCCGTGAAGTGAAAGCACCCCAAGCTTCTCTCCTCACCCCTCCGCGGAGGAAGACGGAGAGTCCAGGCCTGCAACTGCCCACCAACCCCGTGACGGCAGTGCTCGATCCTGCTCACCCAGCGCTTGCCGCCTTTGCCGAGCTCAGGGGCGAGATCGCAACATGGAACTATGATCTTTTCGAAGAATTCTTGCACGTCTGTCTCGAGCAATCACGCCACAGCGATGCCCAGCGCCGCCATGTGCTCAAGCTCCTGACGCTTCTGTTGGATCGTCGCTATCCTATAGAGAAGATGGAGCGCAAGTGGCTGCGCGCCCTGCTCGAAGATACGATCAATGCGCTCTTAGATGCCGTGCCCATGGTCGGTACAGCGCTAGGCTCAGGGTTTGCACGGGTCACTTGGGAGAGTCGCTCCGCCATAGGCGCTCCCCCAGCGCCCTCTCACACGCTCGTGATCGACGCTCGAGGCTTTGCCCCCGAAGGCGATGAGGCGCTTTCGCTCTTCATCGTCAGAGCGTATCAGTTCGGGTGGAAGCGATTTATCGTCTATCGTTGTTGTGGACAGCGCTTCATCGGGAGCGGGCTGGGGCCGAGATCTCACGGCGTTCGCATCGACGTCTATGGGAGCTCGGGGGACTATCTGGCCAGCGGGCTCGATGGCGCTGAAATCTACGTGCACAACACCGCTCAAGATCAGCTGGGCCAGATCTATCACGACGGCAGGCTCATTGTCTTTGGGGATGTCGGACAGACGTTCTTCTATGGAGCCAAGGGCGGCCAAGCTTATATCTTGGGCAATGCCGCCGGGCGCCCGCTCATCAACGCTGTGGGCTGTCCGCGCGTCGTCATCAACGGGACAGCGCTTGACTACTTAGCTGAATCGTTCATGGCCGGCGATCCCCTCAACGGTGGGGGCTTTGTCATCCTGAACGGGATCACCCTAGACGAAGCTGGGCAGGTCCGTGAATTGGAGACGCCTTATCCAGGGAGCAATCTCTTCTCGCTCGCTTCAGGCGGAGCGATCTACGTGCGCGATCCCCATTATAAATTGGACGACGACCAACTCAACGGCGGCTGTTACGAACAGCTCACGGACGCCGACTGGGCGTTGATCCTGCCCTATCTTGAGGAGAACGAAAGGCTCTTTGGGATTCGTGTGGCGGACTTGCTGACAGTGGACGGCCGCACGCGTGCGCCGGAGCAGGTCTATCGCAAGGTCCGACCGGTCAAGACAGGCGTGCTGAGCTAGGTTCGCTATGACTTCTCTACGGCGTTGGCTTCAGCGGCGGCTGTTCAGCCCGCTGATTGATCTCTCGTATATGGCGATGAGCTTGCTCTGTGCTGAGGGTTTCCCCCGCTGGTACGAGCGGCTTAACGCTTGGCATTATCGCTTCCAAGCTCAGCATTATGACCGGAGCGTCATAGAATTTGAGGGGGATCGCTACGCGCAAGCTCTCGAAGCGGGGCTCCAAGCCCTCTCCGTGCACCCCAGAGAGATCCTCGACGTCAATACCGGCACGGGCTTTGTCGTACAGAAGCTCCGTGCGCTCTTTCCCAACGCAAAAATCGTTGCGACGGATCTCTCCGAGGCGATGGTGAGGCAAGCCCAGGCTCGGTATCCCCAGATTGAGGTTCTGCGCGCCGACACGGCCAAGCTGCCGTTTGCCAATGAGAGCTTTGATCTTGTCACGTTGCACAATGGGCCGCCGCATTTTCGCGAGATGGCGCGCGTCTTGCGCCCTGGGGGACAGATATTGGTGGCGTTCACGTCGGGGGCGCTTGTCCCTTCATGGCTGGTGCGCCGCTGGCTGCGGCACGCCGAACACTTTGGGAAGATCCAGACCGGCCACGCCGGCGACGGCCTGTGGCTCTTGATCCAAAAATAGCGCAGCTAGTCAAACCACCCACGACGCTTAAACCACCAGAACATCAAGCCGCCTAACAGTGCCATAACCCCTAACACCATGGGATACCCAAGCGGTGAACTCAGCTCCGGCATGAACTCAAAGTTCATGCCGTAGATGCTCGCGATGAACGTCAGCGGCAGGAAGATGGTGGCAATGATCGTAAGGGTCTTCATGATCTCGTTGAGCTTGTTGGAGACGAGCGCTTGGTGAATGGCCATATCTGTGGAGATCATCTCGCGGTAGCCGAAGACCAGATCGTTGATGCGCGCGAGATTGTCGTAGACATCGCGGAAATAGACGCGCAGGCTCTTCTTAATAAACGGCAAGTCATCGCCAGACAGGCGGCGGATGAGTTCCAGTTGTGGGCCTAGGACCCGTTGTAAGTAGACGATGCTCTTGCGCAGCTTCGCTGCCCGTTGCAGCGCAGCTTTATCGGGGTTGGTGAAGATGGCCTCCTCAAGATCGTTGATCTCCTCATCGAGCCAGCTCAGCAACTGCAAGTTGTCGTCTACCAAGAGATCAATGATTGTGTGAGCTAAGTAATCTGGACCGCGCCCGATGACGCGCGCTGCGGCGCCGTTGAGGCGTGCTATAGCCATCTCGATGCACTCCATGCGCTCGGCGTGCACGGTGATCAGGAAATTTCTACCCAAGAAGAGATCGAGCTCGAGCGCGCTCAAGCTCTTCTGCATGCGGTCGACGTCGGCGTCGCGCAGCACGATCAGGAGGCCATTCTCGTACGTGTCGATCTTGGGGCGGTACTGCGGGGTGATGAGGTCCTCGATGGCCAGGGGGTGGAGGTTGAAGAGCTCCCCCATCTTCTGGATTTCAGCGGCTTCGGGTCGGAGGAACTCTATCCAGAACGTCACTCCGGGCTGGCCGATCTTAGCTGCCAGGTCCGTCAAGGGGACATCAGTTATGAGCCCGTAGCCCTCTTCATACAAGAACGTGCGCATCTGTCACACCCTCCGCGCCGATTAGATTAATATACTCAGAGAGATTTGTCAAAAAGGGCCTCCTGGGTCCATCTTGTGATATTTTCGTTTTTATTGGCTTTCGCTCTGGGGATGCTCTTTCTTTATGCCCTTAAAGAGTAGAGGCCGTTTACGGGGCTTTTATGTGATCTGTGAGGGGCGAGATATGTCCGCTAATCCTGGTTAGCAGACTTGACTTTCTCTAGGCAGATCGTCTCTGAGGAGGGACCAGAGGAAATCGGGGCGCGGTTCGGTCGCCGAGGCCCGGAAGCTTGATCCATCAGAAGAGGTTGCTTTTTGTAAGAGAAGCCGGTAACGTAATAAGGGAGGTAATCGCTATGAGCAAGCACTGGCACCTGGAGAAACCCCAGAACGACGTCAACAAGATCCCAACCTATGCCCCCGGAACCCCAGAACGCGAGCAGCTCTTGAAGGAGATCGAAGCCCTCAAGCGCACTACCGAAGAGATTCCCCTCATCATCAACGGCGAGCCGGTCAAGACCGGCCAGACCATTGAAGTCGTCTGCCCCCATGACCATAAGAAAGTTCTTGCGCGAGCACACTTAGCTGGCCCCGCCGAACTGCGCCGCGCCATCGACGCAGCTTTGGAAGCCCACAAATATTGGTCAGCTTTGGACGGATATGATCGCGCGGCGATCTTCTCCCGCGCGGCGGATCTCTTGGCCGGACCGCGGCGCATTCAGAACATCGCCGCTATCATGCTCAATCAGTCTAAAACACCCTTTGAAGCCGAGATCGACCTGGCCGAGCTGGTAGATTTCTGGCGCTTCAATGCGTACTATATGCAGTTTCTCTATGAGCAGCAGCCCGATCAGATCTCTGGGGAGATCAATCGCTTCGATTGGCGACCCCTTGAGGGCTTTGTGCTCGCTGTGCCGCCGTTCAATTTCTATTCTATCGGAGGGAATCTCCCCACAGCCCCGGCGCTGGTGGGCAATGTCGCCCTGTGGAAGCCCGCACGATCCGTCTTGCTCTCGAATTATCGCATCATGCAGATATTGCTCGAAGCGGGCTTGCCTAAGGGGGTCATCAACTTTGTGCCCTTCGCCAGCCAGCACAGTGACGTCGTGCTCCAGCATCCGGACTTCGCGGGATTGCATTTTACGGGAAGCTACGAGACGCTCATTCACTTGTGGAACGAGATCGGCAAGAACCTGCCCCGTTACAGAAATTTCCCGCGAATCGTGGGTGAGACCGGCGGAAAAGATTTTATCTTTGTGCACAGCTCAGCGGATCTCGACGCCGTCGCCGCCAATACCATCCGTGGGGCATTCGAGTACCAAGGGCAGAAGTGCTCGGCAGCTTCACGGATGTACGTCCCACGGAGCCTGTGGCCCTCGCTCAAAAAACGCTTTCTCGAAGAGCTGCCCAAGCTCAAAGTCGGCCCTACGGAAGATCTGTCAGTCTTCATGGGAGCGATCATCACCAAAGACGCGTTTGAGAAGATCGTCTCGTACATCGAAGAAGCAAAGAAAGACCCCAAAACGTACGAGATCGTCTTCGGCGGGGAGTATGACGGATCCAGGGGCTGGTTCGTCCAGCCGACGGTGATCGTCTCCCACGATCCCAAGAGCAAGCTCATGACCGAAGAGATCTTCGGCCCGGTGCTCACCGTCTATATCTATCCCGATGACGAGTACGAGAAGACGCTCAAGCTCTGTGATGAGTCGACGAACTTTGCGCTCACCGGCTCGATCTTCGCGCAGGATCGCTATGCGATTGTGCAAGCCGAGCAGGCTCTGCGCTACGCTGCAGGGAATTTCTATATCAACGACAAGCCCACAGGAGCTGTGGTGGGGCGGCAGCCCTTCGGTGGAGCACGACACTCCGGGACGAACGACAAAGCCGGCTCGTGGGTCAATCTAATTCGCTGGCTCAGCCCGCGAACGATTAAAGAGACGCTTGTGCCCCCCAAGGATTGGCGCCGGCCGTATATGGGATGACAATTCTGCACAGAAAGGAGCGCATATGCGCGGTTCGGTCTTAGTGCTCATGGTTGTCGGTCTTGCGGTGGGAGGGGTGACGGTTTGGGCTGTTGGGGAGCGGGCAGCGGCGCCGCTGCGCGACGCTGAGGGCAAGGTGCTGGGGGTCGCGCTCTTTGAGCAAGAAGCCCAAGGCGTACGCATTACTGTTACCGTGAAAGGCCTCTCCCCCGGCGAGTATGGGATTCATATCCACGCAGTGGGCAAGTGCGAGCCGCCTGATTTTCTCTCCGCTGGGCCGCACTTCAATCCCACACAGAAACAGCACGGGCTGAACAACCCCGAAGGCCCACATGCTGGGGACCTTCCGAATCTGCTCGTCAACGACGACGGCTCAGCGATCTATGAGCAGGTGACGGATCGCGTGACGCTCATCCCCGGGGAGCTGTCGCTCTTTGATGAAGACGGGAGCGCGCTGATCATCCACGCCGCGCCGGATGACCAGATCACCGATCCTGCGGGCAACAGCGGCGCGCGGGTGCTCTGCGGCGTCATCACCTCTATGAGAGAGACATCGCTGAAGATGCCCAGCATATTGACGACCCTGCTTCTCTTCGCTGCGGTGGCTCTTGCTGTTTGGCTGCTACTTTTCAGAAGATAGACAGGCTGCTGGGGTGAGGGCCTGGGCTTTCTTGTGCGTCCAGAGCCTCTGGAACTCGCTCTCGAAGGCTTGGGCGAGTTCGGGGCTCTCTATAACTAAGAGATTCTCTTCGTTGCGCGTCTGAGCCGAAGTCGTCCAGTTATACGACCCGGTGATGACCAGCGTGCCGTCAACGACGGCAAACTTGTGGTGCATGATCCCGGTGTCACTGTATTGTTTGACCGGGATGCCCGCGCTTAGGAGAAGACAGCCCTTGCTGCCTTTGCCGGGTTCGTCGTCTAAGAGAATTTTTAGGTCGATCCCGCGTCTAGATAGTGCTGTGATAGCGTCAGCGATCTCAGGGTCGGTGAGCTGGTAGAGCGCGGCGTGGACGGACTGCTGAGCGCTCTGGAGCGCTTGGATGATGGCTTTCTCCGGCTCTGGCGATGGGGAAAAATAGGCAGTGATTGGCGCGCTGGGAGCGCTGAAGCCTTGGGGTGTAGGTGTCGACTGGCGCTCGATATTTGAATACGAGCTTGCCAGCCAGCCGACGGCAAACCCCAGCACGACCCCAAAGAGCCAAACCTTCACAGTCTTGCGCATAGCTTCATTCTAGCCAAAACTGTTGGTGCGTGCACAGAAGCGCTTCTGTTGACAGCGGGACTTTTGGCCAATATTATGTCTCTCTATGGAAACGTTCTCGACGTTTTCGATAGTCGCTTATGACGGTGATTTAGAAGAGTTGGGGATCGCGGTGCAATCGCGGGCCTTTCGCGCTGGGGCGGTGGTGCCGCACGCCAAGGCCGGCGTCGGCGCCATTGCTACCCAAGCGATGGCCAATCTCTCCTACGGCCCAAAGGGCCTTGCGCTCTTGGAGCAGGGGCTGAGCGCCGAAGACGTCTTACAGAGACTTCTCCGTAATGACGAGCTGCACGAGCACCGCCAGGTTGCTCTTGTCGATGCCCAGGGGAGGATCGCGCAGCACACCGGGAGGGAGTGTTTAGAGTGGGCCGGGCACAAGGCGGGCCAGACGTGGGCGGCTCAGGGCAATATCTTGGCCAGTGCAGAAGTTCTAGACGCCATGGGCGAGGCGTTTGAGAGAACAGAAGGGCTATTGGCCGAAAAGCTCATGGCGGCGCTCGAAGCGGGGCAAGCAGCTGGGGGCGATCGTCGCGGGCAGCAGGCTGGGGGGATCTTGGTCGTTCGCCCCAATGCGTATTTTGATGGCCCTTTCGATAGGCTCGTCGACATTCGCGTCGACGATCACCCTCAGCCGATTGGCGAGCTGCGGCGGTTGTTAGAGCTGGCGTTGCCGTCGGTATATTTATTGAACACCCGGCTCTTTCTGGAGCGTGGGCAGCCGGGGCGTGCCAAGGAGCTTTTGGACCGGGCGTTGGGAAGAGAACCAGAACAGCCGATCTTAAGGCTAGCGCTGGTCGGGTATTATGCGCACACGGGGCAGAAGGCTCAAGCGTTGAGCATATTAGAAGACGTCTTGGTGAGCGCGGGGGATGAGCGCGCTGGTTTCGTGCGCTACGTGAAGACAAACGCACTATTTAAGCCGTTACATGGGGACGATGAATTTCAGAAGCTGACTCACCCTTAAGGGGAAATTCACGGCTTGATCGCCGAGTTCTCGCCTCTCCAGACGTACTGCACAAACGCCTCCCACGTCCAGGGCATCTTCGTTTTAAAGATCTGAGCAATGGCTTCAGCGTACTGGCGGATCTCCCACTGCGCGCCGGCGTCCGCACGCAGATTAATAAAATTCATCAGCGACCGCGCGTTGATCGTCCAGTAGAACTGCGTATAGAGCGACAAGGGCAAGATCGCTCGCGCCAGCTCCCGTGCCACCCCCGCTGCTAACAGCTTCTTATAGCGCTCATAGACGAGATCATACGTCTCTTGGATCATTCGAAGTAGCTCTGGCTCGTTGGGGATCTCGCCGAACTCGCTCGCTTGCTTATTGGATTTGGCTTGCAAGCGCAATCTCTCAGGGAGATAGAATTCGTCCTCGTACTCGACATACCTTCCCGAACGCTCGTTGTACGATGCGATTCTATGCCGAAACCACTGGCGTGCCACAAAGAGCGGGCAAGAGATGTGAAACTGAAAGACGGAGTGCTCAAACGGGGTCTCGTGCTTATGCTTCATGAGATAATGTATTAATTTCCGGTCTTGTTCTTCGCCCTTGAGGCCCTTGCCTGTGGAGACCCGCGCCGCCAAGACGACCGTCTCGTCCCCGCCCATAAAGTCAAGAAGCCGCACAAAGCCCTTGTCTAACACTTTAATCTCGATGGGGTCCATCGTCATCACCCTCCAACGTGAATAGTCTGGCACCGTGGGCATGGGCAAAGCTCTTGGCCCAGTCCCCCTGAAGCAGTATACTTGAAACAGAAGATGAAGATCAAATGGAGAGGAGCCCCATGGAAGTCCGTGAGGTCGAGCTGCCGGGCATCGGCATGAAGTTCTCGTTTGAGACCGAAGAGGGCGAGACGCTCTGCGTGGTGATTCACAAGACGGGCCGACGGGAGATTTATCGCTTCTTACCCGGTCAGGAGACCCCCGAATCGGTTATCGATCTGAGCGACAAAGAAGCGCGCGAGCTGGGGGCGATCCTCATCGGCACGCACTTCCAGCCAGACGCCCATGACACCGCACGCCTCGTGATGAAAGAGCTCACCATCGAGTGGTTCAAAATCCCCACGGATTCGCCGTTAGGGGGCAAATCTATCCAAGAGAACAGGGTGCGCAAACTCACTGGCGCAACGATCATCGCGGTCTTTGGGCCAGCCAAGAAGATTCTGAACCCCGCGCCCGATACGGTCATCGACAGCGGTGATACTGTTGTCGTTGTGGGCGAACAGGCCCAGATCCGGCAGTTCCAGGAGCGCTTTAGGCTCCGCTGACTATGCTCTTCCAGCTTGGGCTTATTGTGCTGGTGCTCTATGTGGGAGCGCTGGTTGCCCATCGGTTCAAGCAATCAAGCGTGCCCGTTTTTATTCTCGCGGGCTTGGGGTTGCAGTTCTTCATCGCGCACTCCGACGTCATCGGGTTGCTCGCTCAACTTGGGGCGATGCTCTTGCTGTTTACCATTGGGTTGGATTTCTCCCCAGAGCGCATCCGACGCAGCGGACGCACGCTCCTTGGGGCTACCCTCATCGATGTCCTGATCAACGTACCCGTGGGGATTCTCGTAGGGCTTGTGTTGGGGTTCGATCTCCTTGGGGCGCTTATCCTGGGAGGAGTGCTCTACAACAACAGCACGTCGCTTATAGCGCGATTTCTTATAGACTTCAAGCGCACGGCGCTGCCGGAAACCGAGTATGCCGTAGGGATCTCAGTCCTTCAAGACCTGGTCACGGCTCTCTATCTAGCGGTCATTGCCAGTCTGCTCCATGCTGATGGGGTTCGAGTCCTTGATGGTGTGCTTGCCTTCACCAAGACGGTGGGCTTTTTCGGAGGAGCGTTGGTCGCTGCCGTGGTGTTGCGTCCGGTGCTCGAGCGATTACTCGCCCATGAATCTATTGAGGTCTTTTTATTCTTTGTGTTTGCGTTTGTCTTGGTGCTCGCGGCGATTGCCGAATGGCTGGGGGTGTCAGCGGCTCTCGGGGCGTTCTTAGCCGGGTTCATCCTTCCGGAGCGGGAATTTCGTGAGCGCTTGGATCAAGTCATCTCCCCATTTCGCGATCTGTTTGCGGCGATCTTCTTCGTCTCGTTTGGGTTGCTCTTCGATATGGCTGACGTTGGGCGTGTGCTTGTCATGAGCGTTCTCGTGATTGGTGCGGCTCTGGGGGGCAAGCTCCTCACGGCGTGGGTGATCGGGCAGCTTGGGCACTTGAGCAGAAGGGCGACTCTACGCTTAGGAGTTGCGCTCTTGCCTCGCGGCGAGTTCTCTGTGCTCCTAGCGGGTCTGGCTCCAGCGGAGATGTCGATCTTGCCCGTGACGATCGTGACGGTCTTCGTCCTAGCGCTTGGAGTGCCGCTGCTCATGAAATGGGCCAAATGACCCCGTATAATCTGGGGCGATGGAGATGCCAACTCTCTTAGTGATTCTCGCGGTCGCGCTCGTGCTCTTTCTAACAGGGCGTCTGCGCGCGGATCTGGTCTCGATGCTGGTCTTGTTGGCACTGGCGCTGACGGGCTTGCTCAACGTAAGCGAAGTCTTCAGCGGCTTTAGCAACCCGGCCGTGATCACCGTCGGGGCGATGTTCGTCATGAGTGCTGCGGCAGCGCGTACGGGGATCGCGGCGTATATGGGGCGCTTGATGCGAAGGCTCTCTGGCGGGCGCGAGTGGGCGTTGGTGCTCGTCATTATGCTCACCGTGGCGACGATCTCGGCATTCATCAACAACGTCGGGGCTGTCGCTCTATTATTACCGGGGGTCATAGAGCTGGGGCGCCACAGCAAGATCAGCCCCTCGAAATTGCTCCTGCCCTTGGCTTATGGCTCGCTGCTGGGGGGGCTCTGTACGCTCATCGGGACACCGCCGAATATCTTAGTGAGCACCATTGGGACCCAATACGGGCTGCGCCCGTTTGCCCTCTTTGAGTTTGCGCCCTTAGGGGTAGTGCTGGTGCTCGTCGGGGTTCTCTACATGACGCTGATCGGGCGGCATCTGCTCCCCGTGCGCCGCACCGAAGAGATCACTGATTCTATGCCTAAAGAGTATCTGACGGAGCTTATTATTCCCCCAGGCTCCAAGCTCATCACCAAGCGTTTATCGGAGTTGGGGTGGCGCGAGCGGGGCGTTAAGGTCCTAGAGGTCCACAGAGACGGGAGACGCATCTTCGACCTGTGGGGCTGGGCGAGCCTCCAAGAGGGCGATCTGCTCGTTGTTGCGGGCACAGCTGAGGAGATCTTCAAACTCAAGGAGGAGTTTGGCGTCGAGATCCGCCCAGAGGTTGAGTTCACCCATCCCTGGCATAGGTCTGACGATATTAAGCGTGTGGAGGCCGTCCTTGCGCCGCGCTCGGCCTTCATTGGGCAGACGTTGGCCGAGTTGGACTTCCATAATCGATACGGGCTGACGGTGCTGGGCATTGCCCGGCATGGGACGCTCTTAAGTGGGCAGCTGGCTCATATCCCGTTGGAGTTTGGGGATACGCTGCTGCTCCAGGGGCCGGAGAGGCGTCTGGCGCAAGTCATTCGGGATAATTTCATCGTGATGCACCCTCTGGGTGTGCAGACTCTGCAGAAAGAGAAGGCGCCCTTGGTGCTGGGGATCTTCGCGGGGGTGTGCCTCATCGCGGCGTTAGGGGTTGTGCCCATCAGCGTTGCCGGGGTGCTGGGGGCTGTTCTGATGGTCTTGACGCGCTGCCTCTCCATAGAAGAAGCTTATAAATCTATAGATTGGATGGTGATCTTTCTCTTGGCGGGGATGATCCCGGCGGGGATGGCGCTGGAGAAGACCGGGGCTGCACAACTGCTCGCTGAATTCATCTTGAAGGGCATTGGCTCGCTCGGTCCGGTGTTTGTGTTGGGGGCGCTTATAGCGTTCACCTCTCTTGTTACGGAGATCCTCTCCAATGCTGCTGCCGCGGTGCTTGTAGCCCCTATTGCGATCTCCTTGGCGACTCAGTTAGGGGTCAGCCCCTATCCCTTCTTGATGGGGACAGCTGTGGCGGCTTCGTCGAGCTTCATGACGCCGATCAGCCATCAGTCGAATACGATCGTCTTTGGGCCGGGGGGCTACAGGTTTTCTGATTATCTGCGTGCGGGGGTGGGGCTCAATATTATCGTCTGGGTTGCGGCCATGCTGGTGATCCCCCGGCTCTGGCCCTTTTAGGGCAGCACGCCCTCGGTGACGTAGCGCGTCAGTTCGCTGACACTGAGATTTTCGATGCCCAGCTTATCTAACGTCCGCCCGCGCCGCCAATAGTCCGTCCGATGAATAATACACGCCAAGTGAATGATGCTCTCGATGGCCCGGGTCTCCACGCCGTAGCGCTTTCCCAGGGCGGCTATGGGCACTAAACTCATGGGCACGTCCTCAAAGATGTAGCGATGCTCAAGGCGCGTGGGCGCGGTGATCCCGTAGTAGCCGGGGTTGGCATGGATCGCTTCGTAGAGGTTTTCGCCCTTGGCGTCGTAGGCCAGCTTCAGCCATTCCATGGCGGTCATGGCGCGGATGCCCAACGCCGCAGCGATGGTCACGCGCTCGCGGTCCAGCACTTCTAGGACCCGTGCGGTGGAGGGCGTCACCCCGTCGATGTAGAACTGAAAATTCCCCTTAGTGGCCTCGATCCAGCCCGCGTTCAAGATGGTGAGAGCCGGATGGAAGATCGCGCCCATGTTGTCCAAGCCCGTTTGTAGAACGTTGCCCCCGTCTATGAACTGCGGGTAGGCGTCGTTGAGGACTTCTAGGACTTTTTGGGTCTTGGTGGCTGGCAGGGCTGCCAGGGGCACAGCGTCTTTGATGCTGAAGATCCGGGCTTGTGCTGGGCCGACGGAGCGGCTGGCATAGATGAATGTCTCTGTCTCAGCGATGATCAGATCGGCTGGGCAATGGGCATCCCGCAGGACTTTGGCAAATTCGATGGCCCCACAGGTGCGGCCAGGATTCAGAACGACGATCTGGCCATCTTGAAAGTATGGTGCACACGCTTGAGCGAGCTCCCTATGGGCTGATGAGGGCACGACGACCATGACCACATGCGCCTCGCTGAGGGCTTCTTGAAGATCGGATGTGCATTTTTTGAGCCTGGCAAAGCCATGGGGGCCACCGGGGAAGCTTTCGAGTTCGATGCCCTTGCGGGCCTTGATGGTCTTGATATTGTCAGGCGTGCGATTATAGAGAGTGACGGGGTAGCCCATGAGCGCCAAGTGTGCTGCCATAGCTTTTCCCCCGTGTCCGGCACCGATCACTGTATAATTGATATTCTTGGGCATAGGGCGATCACCTCGCTTGGGGATGGGGTGTCCAGCTCAGGCAGTTGGCCACGGAATCAGGGAAGTAGCGTCGCCAGATTCTATAGTAATAGAGCTCTTCTTTGGAGCGCAGGGTCAAGCCGTTGGGGAGATGGCGCTCGCGCTCGAACTCCCTATCGGAGATCTCGCGCTCAGCGATAGAAGAGAAGACGAGGGCTGAGCCGGCCCCACGCGAGAACTTCTCTTTCTCGCGCCAGAGGATCTCTTCAGGCAGAAGGCCCTCAAACGCCGCTCGCACGATATATTTCGAGCGCTTGAGGTGGGGCGGGATCGCCAGGGCGAGCTTGACTAGTTCTAGATCGAGATAGGGCTCGCGCCCTTCGATGCCGTGGGCCATAGTCATGCGGTCTACTCGCTGGAGATTGGAGTTATGGAGCTGATTGGTGATCGTGACCAACTCGCGATGTAACTGCTTTTCATCGCTGATCTCTTTGAGATAGTGATACCCGCCAAAGAGCTCGTCGGCGCCCTCGCCCACCAGCACGACCTTGACGAAGTCCTTCGCCAGCTGTGCTACGAAATAATTGGCGACCGCGCTGCGCACTAACGCGAAATCGAACGATTCTAGGTGATAGATCACCGTGGGGAGCGCCCGGATCATCTCTGATTCAGTATAGAAGCGTTCATGGTGCACCGTGCCCAGATAGTGGGCGACCCGCCGGGCGTAGAGCGGGTCTTGCCCTTGAGAAGTACCCACGCAGAACGAGTGTAAGTCGGGGATATGCTCTTTCATCAAGGCGGCGACGAGGCTGCTATCGAGCCCACCGCTCAAGAAGACCCCCACGGGAACGTCAGCGATGAGTCGCTTCTTCACAGATGCGACCAGGACATCTTGCAGCATCTCTTCCCAAGTATCCCTCGGGGGGCTAGGGAAGAGGTCCTCAAGATCGAAATACTGTCTCCAGCCCAGCTCGCTATGGAACCAATGGCCCGGCGGAAACTCTTGAACATCGGAGGTGATGGGCAGGAGGGCTTTGACCTCCGAAGCAAAGTAGAGTCGCCCGTCAGCCAGCGCGTAGTAGAGGGGCTTCACCCCCAAGGGGTCGCGCGCCAGAAAGAGTGCATCGCCGTCTACGAGCGCAAACGCGAACATCCCGTCGAAGAGCCTCACGCACTCTGGACCGTGCTCCTCATAGCTGTGCACGATGACTTCCGTGTCGGTGCGCGTGCGCAGTATGTGTCGTGGGGCCAGCGCCGCTCGCAGCTCAGGGAAATTATAGATCTCTCCGTTATAGACGATCTGAATTGAGCCGTCTTCGTTGGCCATGGGTTGGTGTCCCCCGGGCACATCGATAATAGAGAGTCGGGTGTGTCCGAGGGCGGCGTGTCTGTTCTGCCAGATTCCCAAGTCATCTGGGCCGCGATGGCGCAACCGCTGGAGCATCACTTCGAAGGGGACTGGGGGAGGCTGATACGTCCGCTCGAGCGCAAAGTACCCGGCGATGCCACACATAGTGCCTCCTTCTTAGAGAGCGACGCCAAGCCGACTGATTCTCTCGGCTTCGCTGAGAGGCTTGCCTGTGTGGGGATCTATCGCCACGCACATCCCATCGATAATGCGCGTGACGATCTGCCCCTTGGCGATGGGGCTGCCCTTCAGGTGCGGCGCATCGAGAATCCCTACCGTCACCGCACGGGCGAGCGTTGGTGGATCAGTCCACGGATCGGGCACATCCGGCCCGGCAAGCCTCTTGATCGCTTCGAGAGTGACTTGTGCTTCACGCACCAGCTCGTTCTTGCGGCGCTGCACGATGGGGTCCGCCGTCATATCCGGGGCGCCGCGCAGGGCGTTCTCTATCACTCGGCGAGCGATCTTGACGCTCTCGATCAGCTCGTGTGCCGTCGTGGCGTGATGAGCTTCTGTTGCGCCGACGACGTGAACGATATGGGGCTTGATCGCCATCTGAAGGTACACCGATGCCGCAAGATGGCCGCGTGCGGCGTCCGGATCTATGGGATAGCTGAGGAGCCCCGTGCGCGATTGCCGATAGACCCGAAAATTCTCACCCTTGAGCGCCTCTGACAGCTCGATGCACGCCAAGATCTTTGCCAAGTCCATGCGGTCCGACAGCCCCGAGGGGCTGTTGAACATATACTGGGCGATATAGTCTCTCACGCCCATCGCCTTGGCGTTGTACGCTGAAAGAAAGCTTGTGACAACGTAGAGAACATCTGGGGCATCGCGCATCCCCCAGTGATGGGGCTCGTTGACTTCAACGGGGATATTGCGCTGGCCGTGCCAGCGCATCAGCTCCTGATGGACACGGATAGAGTCTTCTAAGCTCAGCGGGCCACGGCGATCTAATTGGTTGAACCAGAAGATCGAGGTCGCGCACCAGGCATTGTTAAAAGTCTCGACGTATAGGTGGGCGAGCTTTAGGTGATCATCTGTTCCCGAATAGGCGCGCATGAGCGGGTAGTTCCCGCAGCGACTAGCTTGATAGAGCGCCCGATATTCATCGGGGGTGCGCACGGGGACGCCGCCAGCGCCCTTGCGCCGTGGGTCTTGACGCTCCGGGTGAAAGAAGTTCTCTTGGGCGTCTTGATCGATGCCCAAGGAGATGACGTCGAGCACCCGAGCCTGCGCGATCTCACGAATCCCTTGAATGGTCTCTTCAACGGTGGGGCGCCCATAGTGATGGCGAATCAAGGGGAAGGGCTTCTTCCACACTAGACGCTCTACGAACGTCTGGGGAAAATCTCTCTCGGTCGTCCCCTGCCACAGCTCGCCCTTCAGATACGCGATGATCTCTTCTAAAGGCTCCTCACCGGAGAAGCACCGCTCGAAGAATTGGAGCTTTCGGGCGCGCTCAGCTAGTGGCGGCGTGCCCCCAAAGACGAAGCGTCGCTGCTCCAACCCAGCTTGACGTACAGATTCTATGAACTTCTTGAGCAGTGCTTCGCCCGTCTCCGGGGTCAATCTATAGCTGACTGCGACCAAGTCGGGGTTGTGTTGACGAATGCCCTCGAGAAACTGTTCGATAGGGACAGCTGGGCCAAGGTAGATCGTGCGCCAGCCGACTTCTTCAGCCAAGCGCAAGAAGCTTGCCACGCCCGCGACGTGGGCGTCCTCTCCCAGCGCGCCAGCGAGGACCGTGCGCATAGACAGCACCCCCTCAGAAGAGAGATGGAGATGAAGCCTTGGCCGGAAGGGCCGCCGTCACAGAAGAGAGAGCTTCCCCGTCTTAGGGGCGGTCAAGAGCTGGTCGGGATGGCGGGATTTGAACCCGCGACCCCACGCACCCCAAGCGTGTGCGCTACCAGGCTGCGCCACATCCCGATCCGTGTGAATTATAACAGAAAAGATCCCCCATGCAAGGGGACCCAGGGACTTGCGCTGCCTAGCCCAGTCGACTTATAATCAGAGAGATCCAGGGAGTGATGAGCTATTCGTGGACCATTCTTGCTCAATGATCGCACAATTAGGCAGATGGTGCGCAAGCCGCAGCCCGGGATTTTCCTGCTCCATACGGTTCAGGGGGGGCAGCCGCGTTTTCTCGGGCGCGATGACAGAGATGTGCGCGACAAGCTCCTCAAATGGCTTGGCCGAAGCTATCGATACTTTCAGTTTGAGTACTGCGCCAGCGCCGAAGAAGCTTTTCATAAGCAGTGTGAGCTCTATCATCAGCTCAAGCAGAACTTAGACAACACGCGCCACCCCGAGCGCCCCGACGGCACGGAGTGGCGCTGCCCCTTCTGTGATTTTTATAAGTAGGCCCTCACCTCGCACCCTCACCCCCGTCCCCTCTCCCCTGGGAGGGAGAGGGGTGCAGGGGTGAGGGGAGAGAGGGACTGGGGGTGAGGGCCTTGGAACTAGGGCTCTTTAGGTGGCTGGGGCGGCGTGAACGTCACCGTCGGGACGACCTTCGCTTCTGGGGGAACTTCATAATACGCTGCGGGCTCAAAGCCATAAAGCTGTGCCAAGAAATTATTGGGAAACCGCCGAATATTCGCATTGTAACTCTGCACAGCTTCATTGTAGCGCATGCGCTCGACCGCGAGGCGGTTTTCTGTCCCTGCCAACTCGTCCATCAGTCTGATAAAAGTCTGATCGGACTTGAGCGTCGGATAGTTCTCGACGATCACCAAGAGCCGAGCCAAGGCGCTGCCCAGCTCATTGGCTGCCGCGATCTTGTCCGAGATGCTCACTGCGCCGCCGTATTTTGTTCGGGCTTCGGCGATCTCTCGAAAAATCGTGAGCTCTTGCCCAGCAAAGCCCTTCACTGTCTCTACTAGATTGGGGATTAAGTCATTGCGACGCTGCAGCTGATTGTCCACTTGTGCCCATCTCTGCCTGATCTCTTCGTGCTGGGTGACAAACTGATTGTACGTCCCAGCAAAGAGCGAGTACGCCACAACTCCTAGGACGATCAGCACTCCGACTGCGATCCAGAGCCCTTTGCGCATAGTGACCTCCTTTTTTCTGTGTTTAGTGATTTGACTTGGAACTTTGAACTTGGAACTCAGAACTCTCTCTCACCATCCTCGTCCGGCGCCGCCGCCGCCGGTGCGCCCACCGCCGAAGCCTCCAAAGCCGCCGCGGCTGAACCCTCCGCCAAACCCGCCAAAACTGCTGCGCCCTCCGCTGCCCCCCATGCCGGCCATCCACACCCACCACGGGATCGAAGATGTCCGATGGGCACGCCGCGCACCGCGCATGATGAGACTCGCCACGAAAAAGATCACAATGAGCGCGATGACCAGCGCTAGGGGAGAGATGCCATCAGGAAGACGCTCTATGTCCACTGGGGCCTCGCCGGTCAACTCGACCCCCGCGTCCTTGGCGATGACGAGAGCGACTGCCCAAACGCCCTTATAGATTCCCTCGTCGAAGCGCCCCTGGCGAAACTCCGGGAGCACAAACTCGTCCAAGATCGCCCCGACCTTCCCATCGGGAAGGACCCCTTCGAGCCCATAGCCCGTCAGGATTCTCACCCGACGGTCTTCGCTCGCCACAAAGAAGAGCGCGCCGTTGTCTTTCCCCTTCTGGCCGATCTGCCAGCTGTCAAAGACTTTCAAGGCGTACTGAAAGTCATCATAGGGCTTAGTCGTCTTCACCGTCAAGACGGCTATTTGCGCGGTCGTCTTCTGTTCTAATTCGCGCAGCAGCGCGGTGAGCTTTTCTTGCATCTGTGGGCTGAGAAGCTGCGCGTAATCCGAGACGTACCCTTGAAACTCAGGGATCTCTTGGGCGAGGGCACTGCAAGAGATTATGCAAAGCAACACAAAGATTTTTCGGATCATCGGGACTCTCTCAAGAGAGCATCTGCGCACGCTGTGAGCTGTTCGATGTCTGCCAGATAGCGATCAAAGAGCGTTTGGGCGTTGGACTTTTCGAGGCGTATCATGCCCAAGCGCAAGCTGTGTACGTCTCGCATCGCTTCGAGAGAGATTCCGAAAGATTCTTCGGCTTGCACTAGGATCTCTAAGAATTCGTGAGCGGGCTGAAGCCCCTTCAAGCGTAATAGATATCTTGTCACGACGAGAAACGATTTGAGCGATCTCACCATCAACTCTTCGAGGGCTTCAACGCGCCCGCCGGTCTCCAGATACGCACGCCGCAGATTGAGTAGCTTTCCCTTGAGCTCCTCTTCGCACTGTAGGCGCAGATTCTTCGAAGAGATCTTCAGCTCAAGCAGGAGATCCCTCCCCGCAAGCAGCCGGTGCTGCTCTTGCATCTCTGAAAACTCTATGGGGAAGACATCAAGAGAAGACTGCAAGAATTCCGGGTCGACGAAGAGGGGGGTAGCGATTTTTTGGCGATGCCAGGAGCGCACGAGGGGCATGGCCTTGCGCAGGGCTTCTGGGGTGACCTTCTTGAGCACGACGAGAAAATTCAGATCGGACCTGTCTGGGACAAAGTCCGTCCCAGCGGCGCTGCCGTAGAGAATAAGCGAGACGAGATCGTCGCCGTAGAGCGTCTGAATTTCGTGAGCGAACTTTTCGATATTCTGCTCTGTCTTGGTGTCGAGCCTTCTCATAGCGAGGGTATTGTACTACACAGGGTGGGGGTTTGAAAAATTGCTCTTGTAGCTTCTCTTGGACCCACAAGACGCGCTAATTGTTCTATACGCTGGGCTAGTACGTACTCTTCCCGTTGAAGCCCCGCACACATGCGACGGGGAGATAGATGATGAAATGCTATGGTCACTCAGCTGTCGGGCTGTGAGACTGCGCAGCTTACTGTAATCAATGGCGCTCATCGCGTGATACTGACCGCCGGCCCACGCAGAATCGTGACTTCCTTTTGGGCTGCGCTGGGGATGGGTTTGCCTTCTTCCTCCAACTCCTCGAGGATCATTTCCAGCACTTCTTGAATGTTTTTGAGAGCTTCTTGTTGGGTTTCGCCCCAGGTAGCCGCTCCCAGATGTTCCAGTGAGGGCACATAAGCCCTCCAAACAGCAGCACTAGGGGGCTCGTCGGGCCAGCGGTCTTCTTCGAGCACCACGCGGAAGATATACGTCTTTGTGTCTTTGGGTGTGACAGCCGCTTTGCGCTTGGCCATAGCATTGAGATTATATGTCCTGTGCCAGACCAAAACAAGTGCTCAAATCGCCTCATTGAAACTGTTACCGAGGGGGTCATCGTTGCCTCATAAACTGGGTTACCCAAAGGAGACACGGGTTAGTCTTGAGGAGTTAGTAGATGCCCTGCGGCTGAGATACCTTAGGGCTAGTCGCCAGGAAAGGTGGCGCTCATCCAGGTGTGGGAGATCTGCGGCCGGATCTGCTCCAAGCGGCTCGCACTCTGCCTCGCGGAAGCGGCAGAAGGGCTGGAGCGGGCGGGGGAGCTCAAACTGCCCCTAGACGAACCGCCATAATCATCACAGCCCTCTTCCCTTTTGACATTCCAGCTAAAAGACTATAAAATATAGCCATGAGCAATAGAAATGGAGGCAGCATGAGCAAGCAGGTATCTGTCGCTGAGGCCAAAAGAGACCTCACTAAATTGCTCCGCGAAGCAGAAGAACGCCGGACAGAGATCGTCGTCACCCGGCGCGGAGAACCCTATATGGTCATCGCCCCTTACGCAGACTACGAGCGCCTGAGCCGCGTCCGCGCTTATCTAGGGCTTTTGGCCATCGCAGAGAAACTGCAAGGCTCTGGCCTGAAAGCTTCCAAGATCTATGAAGAGTCTCGCCGGCAGTTAGAAGAACGCCCACACTATGAGTAAGCCCTCAGTCATGGTGGTTGATGCCAGCGTCTTTCTTCGGGCAATCTTCGAAGATGAAGAAGGGCATGAACAAGCGCTAGCCCTCATCAAAGATCAGGCGTTCGGTGCAGTCAGCCTGATAGCGCCAACTCTGCTGTCTTATGAGGTGGCCAACGGAGTGCTTATGGCTCTCCAAGGCAAGAGACCCGCTCGGACCCTCAGCCAGCAAGATGCCGAAAATATTCTGAGGCAGTTGCAGGAGCTGGGTATTCGCCTAGAAGCAGTTTCTTCCCAAGAGCTCGTTCGTGTAGCACAAAGGCATCGCTGCACAGCGTATGATGCGGCTTATCTTGCTTTAGCCGAGCGTGAGAAGGTCCCCTTCATCACCGGCGACAGGCTTTTATACAATGCTGTGAGAACAAAACTTCGTTTGATTCAGTGGATCGGGGACTACAAAGCCTCACGATGACCAGCTTGCACCCCTTGCACCACGTCTGTTGTTTTCAGTAAGCTAAAAAAACCCAAAGCTTAAAGGAGCGATGTCTCTATGCGACCAAAAGTCTCGATCATCGGTGCTGGGGCCACCGGCGCCACCATGGCCCAAAGACTCGTCGAGAAGAATCTCTGTGATGTCGTCATGCTCGACATCCCCGAGCGCGAAAACCCCACCAAGGGCAAAGCTTTAGACATGCTCCAAGCCGGCCCACTTGTAGGCTTCAGCTCGAGAGTGATAGGCACGAGCGATTACACGGAGACAGCAAATTCTCAGATCGTCGTCATCACCGCGGGCGTCCCCAGAAAGCCGGGCATGACCCGCGAAGACTTGCTCACTATCAATACGAAGATCGTCAAAAGCTGCGCCGAACAAGCAGCTAAGCACTCGCCTAACGCTGTCTTTATTATTTTCAGTAACCCCCTGGACGCGATGGTCTACGTCGCTCATAAAGTGACGGGCTTTCCTCGCGAGCGCATCATCGGTCAGGGTGGGGCGCTGGACTCAGCGCGATGGCGAACGTTCATTGCGCTGGAGCTGGGAGTCTCTGTTGAGGACGTGCAGGGCTTAGTTCTTGGGGGGCACACCGACGTGGGGATGGTCCCGTTGCCCAGATACTCCAGCGTCGCTGGGATTCCTCTCACAGACTTGCTCGACCCAGAGCGCATTGCGAAGATCGTTGACCGGGCGCGCAAGGGCGGAACGGAGATCGTTCAGTTACTAGGCGAGGGCAGCGCGTACTATGCGCCCTCGGCAGCCGTCATCACCATGGTCGAGAGCATTCTCTTGGACAAGAAGCGGATCATTCCCAGCTCGGTGCTCTTGCAGGGCGAGTACGGCTTGAAAGATATCTTCTTAGGGGTTCCCGTGATGCTTGGGGCGCGCGGTGTGGAGAAGATCATAGAGCTGAAGCTCACCCCAGATGA
>FWWL01002846.1_pt1 | contig 33932 bp, 32 predicted proteins | sample 2228331 | NCBI WGS metagenome assembly FWWL01 (sample SAMEA103939775, study PRJEB20133) | metagenome
TCGACCACGATGGCTATCTGGTTTCGCTCCTGTTGCATCTGCCAGAACAGCGTACCTACGGGCTTCGTCTCGGGCACGAAGAAGGCCGGACGCATCAGCCGGTCGATGGGCGTGGACTCGTCCGCCTCCTTGCGCGCGATGGCCCGAAGAACGTCCTTGATCCCGACCACACCCACCACGTTGTCGACCGTTTCGTGGTACACGGGGAAGCGCGAGTGGGGCGTCTGGTCGAAGGTCTTCAAGAAGTCGGCGAGGGTGGATCCGCTCTCCAGCCAGACCACCTCGGTTCGGGGAATCATCACCTCGTTCACCCGTCGGTCGTGAAAGTGAAATACCCGATCCAGCAGCTCGGCTTCGGCCTGACCCACCGCGCGTTCCTCTGCTGCGATGTCGATGAGCATGCGGAGCTCCGCTTCGGTCACCGTCGGCGTCACGCGCGCACGCTCGCCGAGCAGGACACGGCTGATCGCCGCCGGGGTCAAGGCGAGCACCATGACCACCGGTGAGAGCACGCGCATCAGGAGGCGCATCGGAAGCGCCGCGGCGAGTGCGATGCGCTCGCTCAGGCGTGAGGCGAGCACCTTGGGCGTCGCTTCGCCGAGCTCCGCTGTCACGAACGCCGTGACCACGGTGCCGGCGGCCACCCGCACCCACGCCGGGCCCGGGAGCACGTCCGACGAAATGACGCCGCCCATGATGGATGCGAGGACGATGAAGACGTTCTGCAACAAGATGATCAACGAGAAGAAGCGCTCCTCGTCCTGCCGCAAGTGCTCGAGCGCGAGCGCGGACCGGCTTCCCTGCTCCACGAGGTGCCGGATCCGAATGCGGTTCGTCGCCACAACGGCGATCTCGACAGCGTTGACCAACGCATAGCCCACGAGCCCCGTTGCCAACAGGGTCGCCGCTACGGGCGCGCTGACGCCGATGTCGATGCGCTCTTGGAGGAGCGGGAGCGTCCGGGAGAGCGAGGCAGGATCCATCGAGACGAGAAGGTGTCTCCCCGGTCGCATCATACCACGGGGCACGAGATCGAACGCGGGCGACACGCTGGCGCTCGGCGGCGCCCCGTGCGACACTCACGGCACCGGGCCGGGGTGGCCCGCGCAGGAACCAGGAGCGATCCCATGTCTGACTACGCCGACCTCTTGTACGACGTCTCCGACGGCATCGCCACGATTACCCTCAACCGGCCCGACCGCATGAACGCGATCAGCGGTCCGATGCTCGCGTCGTTCAGCCGCGCGTTCCGCGATGCCGACCGGGACCCGGCGGTGCGCGTCATCATCCTCACGGGTGCGGGACGGGGCTTTTGTGCGGGCCTCGACCTGAAGGACCTGGCGGCGGGCACCGGCATCGGCGCCGGAAATGGCGGCGGGCTGGGCGCCCGGTTCGACTTGAGTGACAGCCCGCCGGTCGTCTTGCACACGACGGACAAGCCCGTCATCTGCGCCCTGAACGGACCGGCGGCAGGCTACGGTATGGATCTGGCGCTGGGGTGTGACATCCGCATCGCGTCGACGGAAGCGAAGCTGGCGGCGGTATTCGCCAAGCGTGGCATCCTGCCGGAGAGCGGCGGGACATGGCTGCTGCCCCGGCTCATCGGGTGGGCGAAGGCGGCGGAGGTCGCATTCCTCGGGAAGGTGCTCTCAGCCGCGGACGCGTTAGACCTCGGACTGGTGAACGCCGTCGTCGAGCCGGAGCGCCTCATGGACGAGGCCCGCGCGTGGGCGACGCAGATCGCCGCCAACGCGCCGCTCGCCGTGCAGGCCACGAAGCGCATGATGCGCCTCGGCCTGGAGGAGACGTTCGAAGCCAACGTCCATCACGTGTACCTCCAACTCCTGCCGTTGTTCCGCACGGAGGACTTCCGCGAAGGTGTGCGGGCGTTCCTCGAACGTCGGGAGCCACGCTTCCAGGGACGCTGACCCGCCGTGCCTGCCATCCTCGTGACCGGCCCGCCCGGCTGCGGAAAGACGACGCTGGTCCGGCGCGTCGTGGACGCCTTGCGGCGCGAGGGCCACGAGCCGGGCGGCTTTCTCACTGAGGAGCGCCGCGACGCGGGTGGCGAGCGCATCGGCTTCGATGTCGTCACGCTGGACGGGCGCCGGGCCCGGCTTGCGGCGCTGGCCCGCGAGCTACCCGATGCGCCACGTGTAGGACGGTACGGCGTCGATCTGCCCTCGTTCGAGGCCGTGGCGGTTCCGGCGGTTACCGCCGCTATCGAAGCTGGTCGCCTCGTGGTGATCGACGAGATTGGCAAGATGGAATTGCTGTCCGTGGCGTTTCAGCGGGCGGTCATCGAAGCGTTCCGGCGCAACCGATGCGTGCTGGGGACGATCATGTTGCGACCGCATCCGTTCGCCGACGAGCTGAAGGGGCAGCCTGACGTGTCGCTGCTATCCCTTTCGCGCGACGACCGGGAAGAGGTCTACCACATGGCCCTGATGCTGACGCGGGCGTGTCTGGGCGGGCTAACCGTGTAGGAGACGCGCCGAAGGGACACGAGCGCGACGGCGCTGGGATGTGACTACCCGGCACGAGCCCGTTCAGGGGGCACGGCCACGGCTGCCTCCTCGCGAATCTCGCGCAGATACACGCTGTAGCGCACCATGGCGGCGAGTGCGCGCACCGCTCGCTCGGGGTAGGCGTACACCGGTACCCGCGCCTCGTCGAGCATGGCGCGACCCCGACTCACCGCCTCGCCTCCCATGAATACGGCGATCACCGGCTTCGATTGTTCTCGCGCCAGGTGCGAGATGACCCGTGCCGTGCGTTCGGGCTCCGTCACCCGCTGGGGCGTCAGCAGGACAAGGACGGCGTCTACCCCTGGGTCGTCGATGACCACCTCGAGCGCCGCCTGGTAGCGGTCGGCGGCGGCGTCACCGAGCACGTCGACCGGGTTCGCCTTCGCGGCCGCTTCCGGCAGCGTCCGGTCCAGCGCATCCAGCGTCTCCGCTGTGAAGCGGGCCAGCGTCAGTTCCATGCGCTCGATGGCGTCAGCGGCCATGACGCCGGGCCCGCCCGCGTTGGTGACGACGGCCACATGGGGCCCCCTGGGCAGAGGCGCGTACGAAAAGCAGAGGATGTAGTCGAAGAACTCGGCCAGCGTGGTCGCGCGGATGACGCCCGCTTGCCGGAACGCGGCATCGACGATGGCTTCTGTGGATGCCAGCGCGCCGGTGTGTGACCGTGCCGCCTGCGCGCCGGCAGCGGTTGCGCCCACCTTGATGAGAATGATCGGCTTTTCGGGCGAGACGCGGCGCGCCACGGTCAGGAAGCGGCGGCCTTCGCTGATGCCCTCGAGGTACCCCACGATGATCTTCGTCTCGGGGTCCTGCCCCAGGTATTCGAGGAAGTCCACTTCGTTCAGGTCGGCCATGTTGCCGAGCGACACGAACTTCGAGAAGCCCATGTTGATGGACCGCGCCCAGTCGAGGATGGCCGTGGCGATAGCGCCGGACTGCGAGAGCATGCCGACTTCGTACTGGAAGGGCGCGGTTTCGGCGAACGTCGCGTTCATCCCGATGGAGGTGTTGATGACGCCCACCGAGTTGGGTCCGATGAGGCGCGCGCCGTATCGCCGGGCGAGCTGGACGAGCTCACGCTCCGCCTGCGCTCCGGCGGGCCCGGTCTCACGGAACCCTGCGGTGATGATCACGACCGCTCGGACACCCTTTTCGCAGCACTGCTCGAGCACGTCACGGACCGCGGCCGCGGGCACGGTCAGGATGGCGAGGTCCGGCGCTTCCGGGAGATCGAGCACGGACGCATAGGTGGGCAGCCCTAGGATGCGGCCGGGATGCGGGTTGACGGCGTAGAGGGCGCCCCGGTACCGCGCCCGCTGAAGGTTGTCCAGGAGGACGTAGCCCAGCTTGATGGGATTCCGGGAGGCCCCGACGACGGCGATGCTACGGGGAGTGAAAAAGCGCTCGATGTCGTCCATGACGCCTCCCCTGTCGACCCTCTGTCGATCTTACTCCGGCCGGCGGACGACGAGCACCGATCGACGTGCCATGCGCGCCACGCGCGCGGCGGTGCTGCCGACGATGAACCGTTCGAGGGGGTTCATGCCGGCCGCCCCCACGACGATGAGCTCGGCCCCGAGGGCCTCGGCCTCGGCGGCGATCGTGGGGGCGGCGTTGCCGAACGCCGTCTTCGCTTCAGCGGGCCAGCCTGCTTCGGCGAGCCGCTTCGCGGCCTCTGTGGCAGCGCGCTCCGCGTGCTCCTGGCGGTAGCGCAGGATCTCGTCGGTGATCCGTTGCACATCCATCGCGTAGGGAAGCGGCACCGCGGCGGGCACGATGTACGGCTCGGCGACGCTCAGCGCGGTGACGTGAGCCCCTTCCGGCCGCGGCAACGACGCCAGGAAATCCTCAGCGCTCCGGGCGACGTCGGAGCCGTCGGTCGCGAAGAGTACGTGGCCGGTGATCCCGTGCTCACGCGCGATCAGGACGGAGCAGTGAGCGTCGTGGAGCACGCTGGACGACACGCTGCCCATGACGAGCGACTTGATGCCGGTGTATCCCCGGGATCCCACGAGAATGAGGTCTGCTCCCACCTCCTCGGCGACGTCGACGATGACCGAGGCGGGCCGCCCCAGGCGTACCAGCGTCTCCACCTTGGCCACGCCCTTGGGAACGAGCTCGGTCGACTCCACGGCGATACGCGTGGTCTCTTCCGTGACGCGCTCTTGATACCCAGGGAGCAGGCGTTCGAGCACCGCGATGGGGTCTGGGCGTTCACCCTCGGTCGCCGTGCGCGGGGCCACGACGAGGACGTGAACGACGTCGGCGATGGGTAGGAACAGCCGCTCGAGGAAGGGCAGCGCGGCGCGCGAGCTGGGCGAACCGTCGGTAGCCCAGAGAAGGCGCAATCCCATCGTGTGTCACTCCTTCGGACGGATGAGCGCGACGGGACAGGGCCCGTGCAGGAGCCGGTCCGCGACGCTACCGAGGGTCGCTCGTGCAAGCCCTGACCGTCCGTGTGTGCTCATGACGACGAGGTCGACGCCCGCCCGGTCGCAGAATTCCATGAGACTCTCTGCGATCACGCCCCGGACTACCTCCGTGTCGACGGAGAGCGAGGCGTCGAGACCCGTGCGCACGCGGTCGAGGTATGCCTTCGCCCCCGCCTCGAGTTCCGCGTCGAGTTGGGGGACGTACGCCTCGGGTAGCGTGTACGGATACGCCTGTGCGGCCCAGCGGACGGCCCGGACCAGCGTCAATCGAGCGGCGAGCGCCGACGCCAACTCGACGGCGATTGGGAGCGCGGCCTCTGAAAGCGGAGAGCCGTCCAGCGGCGCAGCGATGTGGCGGATGGCATACGCTCCCGGGTCGGGAAGGGCATGGGGCCCAACGACCACCACAGGGGTCGGTGAGGTGTGCACGATCCGGTCGGTGACGCTGCCGTACCACCAGCGGCTGAGGCCCGACCGCCCGTGGGTAGACATCACGATGAACCGGGCCCCGAGGTCGGCGGCGTACGCGAGAATTTGCTCAGCCGGCCTTCCGGACCGCACCTCGGCCACGACGCTGACGCCTTCGGCTTTCGCGGCCACGCGCGAGAGGTAGTCGGCGTAGTAGGTCTCGGCCGACCTGGCCAGGTCGGCGGCGAGCGCCGGAAAGTGGCGTTCGAGGTCTTCGTCCTCGCTCTCCCAGACCGTCAGCAGGTGCAGCGTGGCGGACAACCCGCGAGCGAGCGCGGAGGCGACGGGGATGGCCCGCTCCGAAAGCTCGGAGCCGTCGACGGGCACGACGATAGCTGCTTCGGGCATCGGGACGCTCCTGCGGCTAGCAGCGGACGCTGTGGCGTGAAGTCTACCACGCGTTCGAGCGTGGGAAACGAGCCGAATCGCTGGACCGAGGAGAAAAAGAGCGGGCCAGCGCCTGCTGGTGGCGGGGGGACGGCGCTGACCCTGCTCTGCATTCGGGGGATGACTGGCTGCTTCCCCACGGAAGAAATCGGACGGTCGCCGCGGTTCCGTGGGGCAATTTGGTGAACATCACACGTCCGTCCGAGGCCAAATGGGCATCCGGTCAAGCAGTTGACGCGGACGCCTCGCCCGCCTATCCTGTCCCATCGACCGGGCCGGTGCGCGCCGTCCAATTGGGGCGGTGCGGCCCGGCGTTGCTCCGAAAGGGAAGGAAGGAGGTCAGAAGCGTATGCAACGGAATGCGCCTACCCGTTCACGGTTCGCAGGGGGGTGGTGGCGCTGGCTGGTCGCAGCTATCGCCATCGGCGCGCTGGTCGGGGCGGCATGCGGTGAGGAGGAAGAGGAAGCCCAGGAGACGCCGCAGGCGTCGCCGGAAGCGACGCGGCCGGCGGGTGAAACGGGCGCCCTGAAGATCGGGTTCCTCGCGCCCTTCACGGGCGACCTGTCCGACTTCGGGCCGGCGTTCTTCAACGCCGCCAAGCTCGCCGTCAAGGAGATCAACGAGGCCGGCGGCGTGAACGGCCAGCCGGTCGAGCTCGTGCAGGCTGACGACGGAACGAACCCCGAACAGGCTGTGCAGGAGGCCCGACGGCTGGTGGAGGTGGAAGGAGTCTCGGCGATCATCGGACCCGCGTCCAGCGGTGCCACCATCCAGGTCGCTGAGTCGGTCACTGGCCCGAATGGGGTGCTCGAGATTACGCCATCGGCAACGTCGCCCGCGCTCTCGACGTTGGACGACAACGACTACTTGTTCCGGACGCCGATCTCTGACGCCGCGCAGGGCAAGATCCTTGCCGACCTCGCGAACGAGCAGGGTTTCAAGTCGGCCTGCGTGATGTACACCAACGATGCGTACGGCCAGGGCCTGACCCAGGCCTTCGTGAGCGCGTTCGAGGCGCTGGGCGGGACCGTGACGGCGCAGGTGCCGCACGAGCAACAGCAGGCGAGCTACGCCTCGGAGCTCCAGCGGTGCACGGAGGGGAACCCCGACGTGCTCGTCGCCGTCAGCTTCCCCCAGAGCGCTCGCGTGTATCTGCGCGAGGCGATCGAGCAGAACCTGGTCGAGAACTTCCTGTTCGTCGACGGGACGAAGTCCGGCGAGATGTTCGCTGAGCTCGGCTGGGAGCACTTCGAGGGAATGTTCGGCACGGAGCCGGGCGCGCTCGACACCGAAGCCGGGAAGGCCTTCGACGACCGGTACGCGGCGGAGTATGGCAGCGTGCCGGCCCTGCCATTCTTGCGCCAGTCCTATGACGCCGTGTACGCCATCGCGCTCGCGGCGCAGAAGGCCGGATCGAACGACCCGACGGCCATCCGCGACGCGCTCCGAGAAGTGACAGCGGCACCCGGCGTGAAGATCACGCCCGGCGTCGACGGCTGGAAGGCGGCGCTGGAAGCGCTCGCCAGCGGTCAGGACGTGGACCTGGATGGCGCCTCCAGCAACCTCGAGTTCGATGAGAACATCTACATCGTCGAGGGCGCTATTCAGATCTGGAAGATCGAGGGCGGGCAGATCGTGGCTGTCGAAACGAGGCCGGTGAACCTCGCCGAATAGCCATCGCCTGTCATCGCAGGGAAACGAGGCCGGAGCCTGTACGCGGGCTCCGGCCTCTCATTCGCTCGTGCTTCGGGGTAAGCCTTCGGCCTGCCGAGCCGTGGCGCGCGCTTCCCGGCGGCGCAGCTCAGCGACCCTGCGTTCGAGCCAGCGTGAAACGCGCGGCTGCTCCGGGAGAAGCCCCTGCGGCCGGAGCAGCAGCACCACGACGATGAGGGCGCCGAGAACGAAGTCGCGCAAGTAGAAGACCCGCGTACTGACGATGTCGGGCAGGTCGTATCCCTGAATCTGGAGCGTCACGCTCCAGAAGCCCCAGACCATGTAGGCCCCGAGGATGGCGCCACGGTTGTTTCCGCTCCCGCCGACGATGAGCATGGCCCAGATGATGAAGGTGCCGAAGAAGTGGCTGAACGTATCAGGGGAGATGGCGCCTTGCTGATAGCCGTACACAGCGCCGCCCATGCCCATAATGGCGGCGCCGAACACGAATGCCTGCATCTTGAAAGCGAAGACGTTCTTCCCGCTGGCAGCAGCCGCCTGCTCATCCTCACGTAGCGCCCGGAGGACGCGTCCCCACGGCGATCGGATGCCGCGGTCGACCAGGACGTAGACGAACACGAGGAGCGCCACGGCGATGGCGAGCATGACGAACTTGTAGTCCTCGGGGGCGACGAGCCCGCTGAAGGGACGCGGAATGCCGGTGAGCCCGCGCGTGCCGTTGACGAGCCCCTCTTCTTCGATCGTGATACGGCGTAGCACTTCGGCGATGCCGATGGTCGTGATGGCGAGATAGTCCTCGCGCAGCCGCAGGGTCGGGATGGCCAGCAGCACCGCGATGAGGGCCGCGAACGCCCCCGCGGCGAGCACACCGATGAGCGATGGCAGCCACTCGGCACTGTCCAGGAACGGGAGGAAGTCGAGCTTGTCTCCGTAGCCTCCGATGTAGCGCACGAACTCGGTGGACGCGGGCTCCTTCGTGAGGATGGCCGCTGTGTACGCGCCCACGAGAAAGAAGCCGGCGATTCCGAAGTTGAAAATGCCCGTGTACCCCCACTGGACGTTCAGGCCAATGGCGAGGATGGCGAGGACGGCGACCGTCGTCGCGAACGGCGTCAGGAAGTTGATGACGGCCGTCACGTCGCGCGAGCGCTCCGCGGGCAGCCCGATGACGAAGGCCGTCATGATGATCGCTGCCAATGGCGTAATGAGTTGCGACCGCTTCAGCCTCACGTCTGTCCTCCGAACAGGCCCCGCGGCCGGATTAGGATCACGAAGATGAGGATCACGAATGCCACCGAGAACTTGTACCCGGGGCTCAGCACATCGAACGTTACCGCCACCTCTTGGGCGATCCCGACGAAGAAGCCGCCGGCGAGCGCCCCTTGTGGACTGCCGACTCCACCGAGCACCGTGGCGGCGAACAGCGGCAGCAGCAGCACGAAGCCGAGCTCCGGCTTCAACTGGGACTGCAATCCGAGGAGCACGCCCGCGATGGCGACCAGCGCGGCGCTGAAGGCCCAGGTCCAACGAATGACCATGTCGGTGTCGATGCCGGCCACGCGCGCCAACTCGGCGTTGTCGGCCGTTGCCCGCATGGCGCGCCCGATGCGGGTGCGGAACAGGAGCAGGTACACGAGCGCGACGAGCACGACGGCGACGCCGAAGATGAAGAGCTGGTCCGTGACGATGCGCGGTCCGAAGGGCAAGTCCATCGTCGGTCGGATGCCGCGCACGTAGAACCGCGGGGTCGGTCCCCAGACCGCCAGGACGAAACTCCGCATGGCGATGGCGATACCCAGCGAAGCGATAGCGAAAATGACGATTCCCGCTCGCCGCCGGCGCAGGGGGCCGTACACGAGCGCCTCGAGCGCCAGGAAGACACCGATGGTCACGAGGGTCGCGACTGGTATGGCGAGCAGCACCGCGTACCCGAACGAGAAGTCCCAGATGGGGGTCGTCGCCTTCGGCAGGTCGTCGAGCGACCAGGGCAGCCGCGCGTCCGTGCGGGCGCCCACCGCGGTCCCCGTGAGGGCGAAAAAGGCGACGTAGGCCGCCAGCATCATCGAGTCGCCGTGAGCGAAGTGCGCGAACTTGAGGATGCCGTAGATGAGCGTCAGGCCGATGGCGCCCAGGACGAGCACGCTGCCCACGACGACGCCCACGACGAAGGCATCGGTCTCGGCGAAGGCCGCCCAGAGGCAGAAGGAGACCATGGCGGCCCACAGGCCCGCGCCCGTGGCGAGGTCGCCCGCGCGACGGGCGAGTCTGCGGCGCTGGAGCGCGAGGTCGGTCGCGATCGTTCGAACGGTCATGCGGAGGCGATCCTACTCTCCAAGATAGAGCCTCCGCACCTCTTCGCTGTCGAGCAGCGTCTTGGCCTCGCCCTCGAGGCGGTTCTCGCCTGTCGCCAGCACGTACGCGCGGTGGCTCAGGCTGAGCGCGTGCCGGGCGTTTTGTTCGACCATGAGGATGGCGGTGCCGCGCGCGTTGATCTCGATGATGTTCTCGAACACCAGGTCGACCATCTTCGGAGACAGACTGGCCGACGGTTCGTCGAGCAACAGGATCACGGGGTCGAGCATCAGTGCCCGTCCGATGGCCAGAAGCTGGCGCTGTCCGCCTGACAGACGCGCAGCCTTCTCGTGAGGACGGGCCGCCAGGGCGGGAAACAGGTCGTAGACGCGGGCGAGGCGCTCCTCGAAGCCCTCGCGGCACGACCAAGCGCCCATTTCCAAGTTTTCCTGGATGGTGAGTGAAGGGAACACGTTGTCCACCTGGGGCACATACGCCATGCCCAGGCGGACCAGCGCGTTGGGCGCCCACCCGGTCACGTCCTGCCCCTGAAGCAGGACCCGGCCTCGCTTGATGGGGAGCAAGCCGAACGCCGCCTTCATGAGCGTCGATTTCCCGGCCCCGTTCGGCCCGATGATGGACACGATCTCCCCCGGCTCGACGCGCACGGTCACGCCGTGGAGTACCTCGACCTCTCCGTAGCCGGAGACCACATCCTCCACGAGGAGCGTCGGCGTCACCGGTACTGGCCTCCGAGATAGGCCTCCAGCACCTGCTCGTTGCTCCGGATCTCGTCGGGAGTGCCTTCGGCGATGCGGCGGCCTTCGCTCATGACGATGACCGGATTGCAGAGGCGCGCCACCAGATCCATGTCGTGCTCGATGATGAAGAACGTCACGCCGAGCGTGCGGCACAGGTCCTCGATGTATCCGGTGAGCTTCTTCAGCAGCGTTCGATTGACGCCGGCGCCCGGTTCGTCCAGCAAGATCATCTTGGGGTCGGCCATGAGCGTGCGAGCGAATTCCAGCAGCTTCTTTTGGCCGCCCGAGAGGTTCCCCGCGTATTCGTCGCGCAGGTGGATCAGCTCTACGTACTCCAGTACAGCGATGGCCCGGTCGATGATTTCACGCTCCTGGCGCTCGACACGCCAGGGGAAGAACCATGAATTCCAAATGCGCTCGCCGGCCTGATGCCTGGGCACCAGCACGAGGTTTTCGAGCACCGTCATCGATTTCAACTCGCGGGGCACCTGAAACGTGCGGACGAGCCCGCGCGCCACGATGTCCTGAGGTGGCAATCCATCGATGCGCTCGCCGTCGAAGACGATTTCACCAGACGTCGGCTTGAGAAACCCTGTGATCAGGTTGAACAAGGTCGTTTTTCCGGCGCCATTGGGCCCGATGAGGCCCGTGATCGTGCCGCGCCGAACGCTCAGCGTGCAGTCGTCCACAGCCTTGATGCCCCCGAAGGCGCGTGTGACGTGGCGTACTTCGAGGATCGCGCTGTTCGGGGCGCCCGCCTGCGCCTCGGACTCAGTCGGATGTGTCGCGATCACAGGGCGGTCGCTCCTGTTCTGCTCATCGTGCCGTTCCCGACGACGCAACGGTTCGGTCGAACGCGACCAGCTCGTCAAGGTGTTCGCGGATTTTGACGATCGCGGCGGCGATGTCCTCCATGTCGCGTCGCTCGGCGAGCAGGACTTCGTGAGGGATCCACACCATCTCGCGCTCACCCGCTCGTTCCGCTACGGGACAGCGCCGCTCGCGGTAGGGTGGCGGGCCAGGGGCGTCCTCCCACGCGAAGAGCGGGCTCTTGTAGACCGCCGTGTAGAATGCGCCCTCGCACTTGATGCCCTCGGCCCGAAGAGCCAAGACGAAGGTGTCGCGCCGGACGCCTCCGAACGCCGCTTCGTCGTACACGATGACATAGCCGTAGCCCGCCGGCTGGGTCATGCGGGGCTCTGGAGGAAACATCCGGACCCCTTCGATGGGCTCGATGAGCGACGCGAGGTAGGCGGCGTTTTCGGCGCGGCGCTTCGTCTGCTCGGGAAGGCGTTCGAGCTGGGCGAGCAGGACGGCGGCTTGCCACTCCGTGATGCGGTAGTTCCACCCCAGGACGTGCCGCTCACCAATGTGGCGGTCGGTACGCCGAGTCCGTCCTGCGTTGATGTACGCACGCGCTCGCTCGAACGCGGCCTCGTCGTTGGTGATCACGATGCCGCCCTCGCCAGCGGTCATCGTCTTGGACGACTGGAAGCTGAACGCGCCCATGTCACCGAGGGAACCGGCGCCTTTTCCCCGCCAGAAGCCTCCGTGCATATGGGCGCAGTCCTCCACCACGCGGAGTCCGTATCGCCGCGCGATGTCGAGAATGCGGTCCATGTCGGCCATACGGGAGCCGAAGTGGACGGGCAGGATGGCGCGTGTGCGCTCCGTGATGGCTTCCTCGATGAGGTCCGGGTCGATGCACCAACTGTCGGGGTGGACGTCGACGAACACGGGCGCGGCGCCAATCGAGAGAATCGCCGAGGCGGTCGCGATGAACGTGAGGGCGGGCATGATGACCTCGTCGCCCGAGCGCACACCCACGCTCTTGAGGGCGACCTCCAGCGCCGTCGTGCCCCCGGAGGTACAGATGCCGTACGCAGCGGTATGGTAGGCGGCGAACCGGTCGGCGAACTCCGCGGCCTTGACGTTGGGTGTGGGGAAGCCGCCCCAGTTGCGGCTCTCCAGCACCTCCATCAACCCCCGACGCTCGCGGTCGTCGAATTGGGGCCACGGAGGCCAGCCTTGGGTTCGCACGGGTGTGCCGCCTGCGACAGCCAGGTGTGCCATTGGGCGCTCACTCCCACGCGCCCTCTTCGAGGCGCGCAGCGTCACTATAGAGAATCCATCGCGGGCGGACTACCGGGGCCGTGACGACCTCGGCGGGCAGGAGTAGACTTGCTTCTACCAACCCGCGTCGAGAGGAGGAGCCACTGTGGCGTACTTCTTGGCCAAGACCGACCCGGAGTCGTACTCGATCGACGACTTGGAGCGTGACGGAACGACGGAATGGGATGGTGTGCGGAACCCCGCGGCGGTGCGAGCGATCCGGGAGATGCGTCCGGGCGACCGCGTCTTCATCTATCATTCGCAGGGTCAGGCCGCCGTGGTCGGCCTCGCCGAGGTCGTGTCCGAACCGCGGCCGGACGCCACGAATCCCAAGAGCTGGGTCGCCGACTTCCGCTTTCTCCAACGCTTGAAGCGACCCGTCACGCTGCGCGAAATCAAGCAGTCGCAGAAGTTCAACGACTGGCTGCTCGTGCGTCAGGGGAGACTGAGCACGATGCGTGCGCCCGATGCGTTCGCGGACTGGCTGCGCGATCTCGGCGCGATGTGAGCAATGGCCGTAGCGCCAAACGCGGTAGGCAGCGTACCCTGGCGCGCGACGGTATTGGACGAGGAGGAGGACCATGGTCGCGGTCATCGGCGACATCACCGAACGTGACGACTACCCGCATCCCCTGGGGCCAGAGAAGAACTTCAACGAGAGCATGTACTTCAACTTCTTCGATCGCGCGCGCGACGTGGGTGGCTTCGTGCGGTTGGGCAACCGAGCGAACGAAGGCTACGCCGAGATGACCGTGTGCCTGTTCCTCCCCGGAGGCCCCGTGCTGTTCAACTACCAGCGTCCTGAGATTCACCACAACGATGCGTTCGATGCCGGAGGCATGCGGTTCGAGACGATCGAGCCGCTGCAGCGGCTCCGTACCGTCTACGAGGGTCCCGCCGTCTATCTCGAAGACCCGACGCAGATGGCGAATCCCCGCCATGCCTTCACGTCGAACCCGTACAAGCGCGTCGCGCTCGACCTCGTGCACGAGGCCGTGGGACCCGCGTACGGTAGTACCGGCGCTGACCGGGAGATTACGAATCCGGATGAGGAGTTCGCCCGCGCGCATTACGAACAACACATGCGCGCCCGAGGGACGCTGTCCATCGACGGCGACGTGATCGAGGTCGACGGGCTGGGTCTTCGCGATCACTCGTGGGGACCGCGGTACTGGCAAGCGATTCACCACTACCGCTGGCTCACCATCAACTTCGGGCCGGATTTCGGCATGATGTGCTCACTCGTGGCGCGAACGCCCGAGGAGGAGACGCGGACCGGTGTCCTGGTCCGGGGCGAGCGTCTCGAACGGATTCGCGATTTCACGCTCGATACGACGTACGACGCTAACGGGCTGTATCATCGCGCGTTCACGGCTACCGTGCGGCTCGAAAGCGGAGAGGCGCTGTCCCTCGAGGGAGTGGTCAAGAGCTTCATCCCGTTGCGGAACCGCCGCGAGGGCATGGTCACCCATATCGGCGAAGGCATGACCGAGTACCGTTGCGGCGAATTTGTCGGTTACGGGCTTTCGGAGTACCTCGACCAGGTCGAACCGCGTGACCCCTGAAGAGCTATCCGAACGTCTGGCGACGTTCCTCGCGCGTCATACCGGAGCCACGTCGGTACGCATCGAGAACCTCCGTCGGCTCACCGGGGGCGCCTCGCGTGAGATCTGGTCGTTCGACGCCACCCTCGAAGGTCCCGACGGCGCTCGCACGATGCCCCTGGTGCTGCGGATGGACCCGCGAGGTGGCCCGCTCGCGACCGACCGCGCCCTCGAGTGCCGTTTGTTGCAGGCCGCGTTCGCCTGTGGCGTCAACGTCCCGGAGGTCAAGTTCGAGGGCGACGACTCCCTCGGGGCGCCGTTCTTCATCATGGAGCGCATCGACGGCGAGACCATACCTCGGCGACTCCTACGCGACGACCAGTACGCGGAGGCGCGACGCGTGATGCCCGAGCAACTCGCGCAGATCCTGGCGCGGATTCACCGCGTGCCGTACGAGCGCTACGGCCTCGATGCGCTGCCTTCCCCGCCGCCCGACCGCTCGCCGGCGGAGGGCGAGGTGGACCGGTTCGAGCAGGTCTACCGGGCGATCGCTCCGGAGCCGCATCCGGCGTTCGAACTCGCCTTTCGCTGGTTGCGTCGCCATCTCCCGCGAGGGAACGAGCGGGCGCTGGTGCACGGCGACTATCGTATCGGCAACGTCATCTTCGGGCCCGAAGGCGTTCGAGCCATCCTGGACTGGGAGCTCGCCCATATCGGCGATCCCATGGAAGACCTCGGTTGGATTTGCGTGCGGTCGTGGCGGTTCGGGGGTGCGCTGCCTGTCGGTGGCATCGGCGAGCGCGAGCCGTTCTGGCGCGCCTACGAGGCTGCGGGCGGCTTTCCTGTCGACCCCGAACGTGTGCGCTTCTGGGAGGTCTTCGGGAACCTTCGCTGGGGCATCATCTGCATCTCCCAGGCGCGGACCTATCTGGACGGACGGAGCGCGAGTGTCGAGTTGGCCAGCATCGGTCGGCGCACGTCCGAGACCGAGTGGGAGCTTCTGAATCTGATCGAGGCGGACTGATGCAGGACCGACCTTCGGCCGTCGAACTCCTCAAGGCAGTCGAGCGATTTCTCGACAAGGAGATCGTACCCGCCACGCAGGGGACACGTCAGTTCCACGCGCGCGTCGCCGCCAACGTGATGCGCATTCTCGCGCGAGAGTGGGAGCGAGAAGAAGCCCAGCTCGATGCGGAATGGGCCGGCCTCGACGAGCTGCTGGGTCCCGTGTCGCGTCCGCCTTCACGTGAGGGGCTGCGCGCCGCCATCGCTGCGCGCACGGCGGAGCTCTGTGAACGAATCCGGGCCGGCGACGCCGACGAGGGACCGTTCCGCGAGCAGGTCGTCGCTCACGTGCGCCGGACCGTCCGGGACAAGCTGCTCGTCAACAACCCGGGCTGGCTCGAACAGTCCTAGACGGGTCATAGCGACCGGATCCGTCGCGATCCGGCACCCGCGATGAAGGCGACGATCAAGGCCGCGCCTGCCATCCATGCGATGGCGTGGGGCGTACCGATGCCTTCGGCGAGTGACCCCATCACGAGACTTCCGAACGGGTTCAGCCCCTGCACCATCGTGAACAGTGAGAGGACGCGGCTGCGATAGGCGTCGTCGACGTGGAGCTGGAGCAGCGTCTGATTGAAGGTGTTGAACACGACGAGGTTCATGCCGCCGAACACTAGGAGCAGGAACGAAAGGGGGACGATGCGAGAGAACGAGAACGCCAGAATCATGCTCATGTACAGCATGAGCGCCACGCTCATGATGCGCCCCTTGTTCGCGACGTCCGAGAACCGGGCGACGACCAGCGTCATGGCAATGGAGCCGACCCCGACGCCGGTCTGGAGGAAGCCAAACCCCCGCGGGCCGAGGCCGAGGTAGTCCGCGGCCATCGAGGGCATGAGCTGCAGGTAGGGGTACACCATCAGTGTCGGCACCGCCTGCAAGAGGACGATGCGCGACAGCACCGGATGCGTGCGCAGGTATGCAATGCCGAGCCGCACGCTTCGCAGCACTGACTCCGTGGCCGGCCGCTCGACGGGGTGCAAGCGGAGTCGAGCGAGCGTCAGCGTCGCGCTGCCGAAGAACAGCGCCTCAGCGAAAAAGGACGACTGGACGCCGAAGTACCCGATGACGGCGCCGCTCACGTTCGGCGCCACGACTCGGGACATGTTGTTCGCGCCGGCGTTGAGGGCGATAGCGTTCGCGAGATGCTCCGGTCCTACGGAGCTGTACACCAGGTGCTGACGGACCGGGTTGTAGATGCTGCTCGCGAGCCCTCCCACCAGCGCCGTGACATAAAGTTGCCACACCTCGATCACGCCGGTGCTCACGAGGATGCCCACGGCGAGGGCGTTCAGGCCGTTGGCGGCGGTTGCCAGCGCGGCCAGCCGCTTACGGTCGACGCGCTCCGCTATTGCGCCGATGAACGGCGACACGAACAAGATGGAGAACCCCCGAATGAACTGCACCAGGCCGAGCTGGAAGGGCGACCCGGTGACCTGGTGGACCAGCCAGCCCTGTCCGATCTGCTCCATCCACATCGCGAAGCTGCTGGCGACCGTGCCAGAGAACAGAAGGCGGAAGTTGGGATTCGCGAGCGAGGCGAAGGCGCTTCGATTCGGATGGAGCGCGGGCGGGAGGTCAGCCTCGGCTACGGCCGGGCGCGAGGCGGAATCGGGGGTCGATGGAGGGACCATGGGCGATGCGACACCCATGGTAGCGTTCCCGTTAACGTAAACGGAAGGATGAGCCGCCTACACTCGCGTCGCGTAGACGAGGACGCGGTAGCTGTAGTCGCTGCCGGACCAGACGCCCCCGCAGGTGATGAGCGTGACAGCGTCGACGCCCGTGGGGCGTAAGTAGGGCGTCGCGTCCTCGTAGGGGGAGATTCTGTAGACTCGCTGCACTGCGTACACGAGCGGGCCGCTGGGCGTGTTCACGATGATCTGGTCGCCGGGCACGAGCGTCTCGATGTAGCCGAACACGACCTTGCCGATACGCACGTAGTCCACGTGGCCGGCGAACACCGCGTTGCCGCCCTCGCCGGGAAACCCGCCAACGCCTGGGTGATTCGGGAAGTCGTACCATACGACATCCCACGGACCGGCGGGGTCGGGCATGACGCCGCTTCGTGACACCGCGCGCGACGAGAGGGCGGCATGGACTCCTAGCTTCGGGATGGAGAGGCTGTATCCGGCGATGGAACGGGCGGTGGTGATTCCCGGGTCGTACGTGCCAGACCGGTAGTACGAGCCGCCGGAGCTGCCTCCCGAAGAGGGTGCGGCCTGCGGCGGAGGGGGCGGCGGTGTGGGCGTAGGGGGAACGGGGGTCGGCGTCGGCGACGGGTACGCCAGATCGTCTACCGGATAGCCTGAGGCGAACCGGCTGGCCGTGACGAACGGGTGCTCGGGCTCGGCGCTGCCGCTCCTCATCTGAAAAAAGACAGCGCCTAGGACGACGGCCACGAAGATCCCGCACGCAGCCATGGCCAGCCGTCCTCGGCCCGCATCCAGCACGATTCGCCTCAGCGACACATGTCCCTCCTCCCCCGTTGGAGATATCGACCACGACGGCTCAGATGTTCAGGAGTATGCCACAACGTACCCGGGGAACGTCTACCCTGCGCTGCTCCCTTCAAGCCTGCAGACGGGCCCGGCGCAGAAGGGCAACGCCAGACGCAGCGAGCCCGGCGGCTAAGCCAGTCGGCCCGCCGAGCGCGACGGCGTGCGCCACTACCAACGCCAGGGCTCGTGCGATGCGGGAATCGAACTGTTCGAAGAAATCGAACGGCTCACCGCGAATCGCGTGCAACGCGACGCTCGTCGCTGCCGAGAGCGCCCACATCGCCGTCGCGAAGACGACCGACGTGGCCATCGGAACGGCGGGGCGCCCGGCTATCGGAGCGTCCCGAAGCCAGAGCAGTGTGAGTAGCAGGGTGGCGATGGCTGCCAGCGGAGGTTGAACGAAGGGCCACCGGCCGGCGAACTCGGCCGAGAAGGCGAGTCCCAGGGCGGAAAGCGCGAGTAGCCCGAGGGTGACGCCCTGGCGGACGCTCATCGAGTCAGCGGGCGGGGGCCTGTGCTTCGAAGAGCGCGATGGCCTCCTCGCTGGTGCGGTACGGGTCTGGAGCGCGAGCCCCTGCCTCTCGGGCAGCCGGCGACACGTAGACGCAATACGGTTCGCTCTCGAGGTAGTCACCGGTGACGCCGAACGCTCGGGCGCGGGAACCGCCGCAGACGTCCCGAAAGTCGCAAAGCCCGCACTTGCCCTTCAGCTTCGTGTAGTCGCGGAGCTCCCGGAAGAGGGGAGCGTTGCGGTAGATGTCCACGAAGCTTCGCGTGCGGACGTTGCCCGCCGGGATCTGGAGGAAGCCGGAGGGGCAGACGTCCCCGATGTGGCTGATGAACGCGAAGCCGTTACCGTCGTTCACACCCTTCATGGTGGACTGGCCGAGCCCGTCGGCGAAGCTGTAGCCAGCGCCCGTCAGGAACATCGATCCGCCGGGGCCCGTCTGCGGGCCGGCGTTCTCGCCGCGCCGGGCCGCTTCGGCCGCCTCCTGGCGCCTCCGCTGAATCACGACCCGCCGGTAGTGTTGCGCTGCCGTCGAGCGGACATCGAACGGCGCGACCTTCGACAGGTCGTACATCCAGTTGAAGACCTGCTCGTGTTCCTCCGGTGAGATCATGTCCTCGTGCGAACCGCGGCCCGTCGGTACGAGGAAGAAGAAGTTCAGCATGACCGCCCTTCGCTCGGCAGCGATTTCGGCGATGCGGTCGAGCTCGTGGATGTTGTGCCGACTGACGGTCGTTCCGATCTGGAGCGACATGCCGAGGTCCGCCAGGGTGTCCATGATCTCCAGAGTCCGCTTGAACGACCCGGGCGTCTTGCGGAAGGCGTCGTGGCTTTCCGCCGTTGCGCCGTCCAGCGAGATGTGCGTGCGCGTCACTCCCGCGTCGCGTGCCTTCTTGAGGCGCTCACGCGTCACCAGCGCGGTCGCGGACGGCGACATCGCTACGCGCAGGCCCGACTGCGAGGCGTACGCGATCAGGTCGAACACGTCGGGACGCATCATCGGGTCGCCGCCGGTGATGATGAGGATCGGTCCCCCGACCTCGACCAACTGGTCGATGAGTCGGAAGCCTTCCTCGGTGGTCAGCTCCCGTGGGTCGCGCCGAGGAATGGCCTCCGCGCGGCAGTGCACGCAGCGGAGCGCGCAGGCTCGGGTGATCTCCCAGGCTACGGTGAAAGGGGTCTTGTCGAAGTCGACATCGGCGACCGGCGGCTTGGGGCGCGTGCCCCTGTCGGCGACTTCCGAATGCCGCATCGTGGACTCGACGATAGCCGGCCGTTCGGGCATGACACCACAATTATCGGAGAGCCCCGACCCGGAGACAAGGGACGGACGATACAGGGTGGGCGCGCTTCCCCGTGACTTCTGGTGGGGCTATGCTGGCGTCGATGGTGTCGCCACCCCCAACCCGGCTTCGAACGTCTCGGATGTCCGAAACTGATCCCGAGTATGTCACGCTCGTGGCACTGGCGAAGGTGTGCGCCCGCAGAGGCCAGGACGCGCATCCCCTCGACAAGCTGCAAGACGTCGTGGACCTGGCCAGGAAGCTTACAGGCGCCAAGTATGCCGCTCTGGCCGTGACCGATGAGCGCTGCCGCACCGAGGGATTCGTCGTGTCCGGCCTCGACTCCGCGACGCTTCGCCGTCTGAGGACGCCGCCTCAGGGCCATGGCCCGCTCGGCGTCTTGCGAGCCGACGGCCGCCCGGTGCGATACGACAACCTCGAAGAGGTGCGCAACGCGTTCGGGTTTCCCCCGAAGCATCCGGTGATGCGGACGTTGATGGGAGCGCCGATCTGGGTCCGGGGCGTCGTGCGGGGCAGCTTGTACGTGACCGACCGAGACGGCGGTAAGCCGTTTCGCGATCGTGACGAGGTGGTGCTGCTCACCCTCGCGCGCCACGCCGCGAACGTGATCGAACGGGATTGGTACTGAAGCATGCGGCTGTTGACGTATGCGTCGTCCAGGGGCGCGCGGCTCGGGGCGCTCGTAGATGGCGCCGTCTTCGATCTCGCGGACGAAGCAGAGGCTCTCGGACTGCCGCCGCTGCCGTCCGACATGCTCGCGTTCATCGAGGCCGGCGCCAGCGCGCTCCACGATGCCCGCGTGACGCTCGACGCTGCGCGCGAGGCTCGACGCAACGGGCTACCGCTGGAACGTGTCCGGCTGCTGGCGCCCATCCCGCGCCCGCGTAAGAACGTGATGTGCGTCGGTCTGAACTACGCCGCGCACGCCCGCGAATCGCAAAGTGTCAGCGGGCCGGATCTGCCCGAGGTTCCCGTCTTCTTCACCAAGGCGCCGACTTGCGTCATCGGGCCAGACGCGCCGATCCCGTATCCCGAAGGCGTGAGCCAGGCGGTGGATTGGGAGGCGGAACTGGTCGCCGTCATCGGCCGGAGGGTCAAGGACGTGCAGGCCTCGGACGCTCTCGCCTGCGTCTTCGGCTACACGGCGGGGAACGATGTCACGGCGCGAGACCTCCAACGGGCACACCAACAGTGGTTCAAGGGGAAGAGCCTCGATGGGTTCTGCCCGCTCGGGCCGTGGATCGTGACGGCCGACGAGATTCCGGACCCGCAGGCGTTACACATCGCCCTGCGCGTGGACGGTGTCACCAAGCAAGACGCCACCACCGCGGACATGATCACCCCCGTGGCTGGTCTCATCGCCTCGCTTTCGGCGGGGATGACGCTCGAGCCGGGGGACCTCCTCATGACCGGCACGCCGGCCGGAGTGGGCATCGGACGGACACCGCCGGAATTTCTGCGTCCGGGCAACGTCGTGGAGGTCGAAATCGAGGGCATCGGCATCCTGCGCAACCAGGTGGCCGCGCCCGACGGCTCGTGAGTACAATGCCCGCGCATCGGTCAGCAGGTAGGAGACGCGCGTGAGGGTGCGTAAAGCGGTAGTGCTCGCGGCGGGGTACGGCACCCGCCTCCTTCCGGCGACGAAGGCGCAGCCCAAGGAGGCGCTTCCTCTCGTCGACAAGCCCATCATCCAGTACACGGTCGAAGAGGCGGTCGAGTCGGGTATTCGCCAGATCATCATCGTGACCGCCATGGGGAAGCGGGCCATCGAGGATCACTTCGATCGCTCGCTGGAGCTCGAGATGGCGTTGCGCGAGAAGGGCGATTTCGAGCGCCTCGCCGAGGTCCAGCGGGTCTCGGAGCTCGCGAACATCGTGTACGTTCGGCAGAAACAACAGCTCGGAATCGGGCACGCAGTCCTGCAGACGAAGGACCTCGTGGGGGATGAGCCGTTCGTCTTGTTCTTCCCCGACGATGTCATCGTGTCCGAGCGGCCAGTCGCGGCGCAGATGATGAGCGTATTCGAAGAATTCGGGGGTCCCGTGCTGGGGGTCCAGCGTGTCCCGAAGGAGGAGATCTCCCAGTACGGCATCGTCGAAGGCGAGCCGGTCCGCGAGGGCGTCTGGCGAGTCCGCTCGTTGGTCGAGAAGCCCGACCCCGATGAGGCTCCTTCGGACCTCGGCATCGTTGGCCGCTACGTGCTGACGCCGGACGTCTTCGAGGTCATCGAGCGGACGCCGCCCGGGAAGAACGGCGAAATTCAGATCACGGACGCGCTGAACACGCTCGCGGGCCAGCGGAGTATGTTCGCGTATCAGTTCGAAGGAACACGGTATGACACAGGGCGGCCTCTGGGCTTCCTCCAGGCCTCGATCGAGCTCGCCCTGCGCCGTCCGGATATCGGCCCGAAACTCCGTGAATACCTGCGCAAGCTGGAGCTCGACTGAGCATGCGCATCCTCTCCCTCGGCTTCCCGATGCCGGGGCCGCGCGTGGACAACTACAACTTCGTCAGCGCGCCCACGTTCTCCGACTACGAAGCCCTCGTCGTCGAGCCGGGCAGCCTGTCGCGGCTCATCGAGGAGATCGTCGCTGGTGAGGGTGACCATCGTACGTTTTTCGACGAGCCGGTCATCAACGGGCCGACCGGGCCCGGCGCCGTGGGGCTCACGGACCTCTTGCGCGACCGCCAGCGCCAGGCGGCCCGCGCGCTCGCGGCGGGGGCGGTCGTGGTCGTCTTCGCCTACCCGGACGTGGTGCACGCAGGGGTCGCTGGGTTCACCGGGTGCGACCGGTACTTTTGGCTGCCTGCGCCGCCCGGCGTCGCGTGGCGCGAGCCTTTTCTCGTTCGTGCAGCCGGCGAGCGTCTGGGCACGGTCGAGCAGGACCACCCCTTCGCGGGCGCAGTCGAGGCGATGGCCAAATACACCGGCGTGCGAGCGGAGTTCGTGTTCGAGACGCGTAACGCGCCGGATTGGGGGAAGGTCTTCGTTCGGAGTCCCGGCGGCGGTGCCATCGGGGTCGAGGTCTCCGCGGGCGGCGGTACGGTGGTGTTCCTGCCGAGCCTGCGAAAGCAACCGGCAGCCGACGATCGCTACCGCATCTCCGAGGCGTTGCAGGACGCCATTCAGCGCATGGCGGGCCGGCTCGACGAGGCCGCTCCTGTGTGGTTGAAGGATTACCCCTTGCCCGGGCTCGCCGATGCCGAGGCGGAGTTGGCGGAGGCGCGGGTCCGACTCGAAGAAGCGACGGCGGAAGTTCGGGAAGCGCAGGCCCGCAAGGCCGTCTTCGACCGCAGGCTACGAATCCTCTGGCTCGGCTCCGGGCCGGCCCTCCGTGATGCGCTGTCGGATGCGCTGGCCGTCATCGGGTTCACGGTCGCGGGCGGCGCGGGAGAACCGCTGACGGCGACGCTCGACGGCGTACGGCTGGCCGTGGAGTTCGAGGCGAGCGAGGGTGAAGTTGGCCTGGAGCCTCACTACCGGCTGCGGGCCCGTCTCGAGGAGGCGATCGCGCAAGGACTGCGGCCGCCGCGAGGGGTCGTCTTCGTGAACGGGTACCGCTCGCGTCCGCCGGCCGAGCGCCCAACGCAGTACGGAGAGGCGCTTCGCGTGGCCGCGGAATCCATGCGATACTGCGTCGCAACGACGGAGCAGCTCTATCAGGCGGTGCGCAGCGCCTTGGAGGGTGACACGGCGACGGTCGCCCGCTTCCGCGAGTCGTTGCTCTCCACGGACGGCGCGCTGCGTCTCGATTGACAGGGAGGAAGGCATGACGACATCGGGTCCGGACTGGGCGTTGGTGCTGGGAGCGTCCAGCGGCTTCGGCGGGGCGACGAGCATCGAACTCGCGCGCGCAGGGCTCAACATCTTCGGCGTGCACCTCGACATGCGGGCCACGCTTCCGAACGCCGAGCGCATTCGCGACGAGATCCTCGCGCTGGGGCGGCAAGCCGTGTTCTTCAACGTCAACGCCGCGGACGCTGAGAAGCGCCGGTCCGTGGTCGAGGCCATTCGCCAGCGATTCGACCAGGACGGAGGCGGGCGGATCCGGGTGCTGATGCACTCGTTGGCGTTCGGCACGCTCAACCCGTTCATCGCGGAATCGCCCAAGGATGCCATCACGCAGAAGCAGATGGAGATGACGTTGGACGTGATGGCGCATAGCCTCGTCTATTGGACGCAGGACCTGGTCTCGGCCGGGCTATTGACCCGCGGCAGCCGGATCTTCGCGATGACGAGCTCCGGGTCGACGCGCGTGATCAAGTCGTACGGTGCCGTGTCCGCGGCGAAGGCTGCGCTCGAGTCCCACATCCGGCAGCTCGCGTTCGAACTGGCGCCCATGGGCATCACGGCCAACGCCATCCGGGCAGGAGTCACGGACACGCCAGCGCTGCGGCGCATTCCCGGTGGGATCGAACTGTTGGAGCGGGCGCAGCGCCTCAACCCTAGCGGACGGGCGACGAGACCCGAGGACGTCGCGAAGGCGATCGCGGCACTTATCGACGAGCGTCTGTACTGGATGACCGGCAACGTGATCGGTGTCGACGGGGGAGAGGACATCACCGGTTGACGAACCGGCGCCGACCCCGCAGATGACCACTACCGGCCCCTCGCTGACAGCTCCTCAAACGCGAATCTTCCGCGCGCATGACGCGGAGGTGTTCGCGCGCGTCTGGGACGGTCCGCGATCGCTGGTCCTCATCCTGCACGGCTGGGGAAGCAGGGGCGAGCGCTGGCTCCGGGTAGCGGAAGGCCTGACAAGCGCAGGGTGGGCCGTGTGTCTTCCGGACTTTCCTGGGTTCGGCGACAGTCCGCCGCCGCCGCGGCCGTGGGCCGTCGAGGATTATGCGGTCGCCATCGATGACGTCGTCGGGCAACTGGGGGCCGGCCAGACGTTCGTCATCGCCCATTCGTTCGGCGCGCGGATCGCCATCCGGCTCGCGGCGACGGAGCGGGCGAATGTGCGGGCCATGCTGCTCACCGGGGCCGCGGGGCTGAAGCCGCGCATCACGTGGCGGCGAAAGCTCGTGACCCGGGCCGCGCGAGCGGGGAGCTTCCTGCTCGCGACGCCGCCGCTGCGCCCCGTCGGCGACCTGGCGCGGCGAGCGCTCTATCGGACACTCGGCTCCATGGACTATTACCTGGCCCGGGGGGTCATGCGGGACACGTTCAAGCTGGTCATCGATGAGGACCTGGCGGACGACATGCGGGCGGTCCGCGTGCCCGTCAAGCTGGTCTGGGGCGCCGAGGACCGGGCGACGCCGCTGGCTGACGGGGAGCGCATGGCGAGTCTGATTCCGGGTGCGGAACTGGAGGTCATCGACGGCGCGGGTCACGGCTTGCCCCACGAACGCCCCGACCTCATCGTCTCTCGCGCGCGGGCGCTGTTCGAGGCCGCGCTCGGAGGGAGCGCATGATTGCGCTGGCGATCGCGGCGGCGACACTGGCGTTCCTCCGGTCTGCGCGCGCGGCGCTCTTGTACATCAGCCTCTGGCAGGTGCGCGAGTATCGGTGGGATCGCTTTCGCGCCTACATGGGAACGCCCGCGGCGCGTGCGCTGGCCTTGCATCCGCTCCCCCTCACGCGCCTCGCGCTTCTCGCCGCCCTCGTCGCCATGGCGCGCTGGACCCAACCGGGGGAGGCGGCGCTCGCGGCGGTGGCGGCACTGTACGGCATCGAGGTCGCTATCGGCGCGCGCGAAGCGATCGCGCGGAGGATCCGCCGCCCCGCTCGCACGGCCCGGGCGCTGGCGCTCACCGGTGTGGTCGTACTCGTCGCTGGTGCGGCGATCGTGCTCGCGACCGTCGCCGCGACCACGGCGGACGTCGGCGAAGGCGCCCGCTGGTTCAGCCTAGCCGTCGCCCTGCTCGGCATCGACCGGGCGCTGCCATTCTTTACCGCTGTGCTGGTGCTGGCCGCACGTCTCCCGAATCAGGCGCTGGTGGCGCTGGACGTGCGCCGCGCCCGCACGGCGATGCGCGGGAGTCGGGCGGTCGTCGTCGGGATCACCGGGAGCTATGGCAAGACCAGCACGAAGACCTTCCTCGCCACCATCCTCTCGAAGCGGTATCGCGTCTGGGCGACGCCCGGAAGCGTGAACACGTTGGTGGGTGTCGCGCGGCTCGTGGCTCGTTCCGGCGCGGACTACGACGTGATGATCGTCGAAATGGGCGCCTATCGCGAAGGCGAGATACGCGCCATCTGCGACCTCGTGCGCCCGCGCATCGGCGTTCTCACCGCCGTTGCCGAGCAGCACCTCGCGCTGTTCGGGAGCATCGAGCGCACGCTCGAGGCGAAGTTCGAGCTCATCGAGGCCCTGCCGGCCGATGGGCTTGCCGTGCTGAACGGCGACGACGGACGTATCCGGGCACGCAGCGCCGGCGTCACCGTGTCCCGTCGGTTCTATTCGGCATCGCGTCCGGCGGACGTCTGGGCGAAGGACGTTGTGGTCGGCCAGGATGCTCTCGAGTTCACGGTCGTGTATGGTCAGGAGGAGGCGCGCTTCCGCTGCCGTCTGCTCGGCAGACAGAACGTCGAGCCCCTGCTCGCCGCGACCTCCGTCGCCCTGGACCTCGGCATGAGATTGCAAGACATCAGTGAGGCAGCCGGAGCGATCGAACCGGTTCGCCGGACCATGGAGCCTGTTCGGCTGCCGACGGGTGTCATGTGCATCGATGACACGTTCAGCGCCAGTCGCGCGGCCATCCTGGCGGCGCTGGACTTCCTCGCGGAGGCGCCCGCCCGGCGGCGGTTGGTCGTCATCTCCGGTGTGCCCGAGCTTGCCGAACTGACGCGGCCGGTGCATGAAGAGATCGGCGCCAGAATGCTCGAGGTCTGTGAGCGCGTGGTAGCCATCAACCGCGATTTCGCGGGGTACTACGAGAGCGTCACGGACGAGGCGGCGCGCAACAGCCGCTTGTTCGTGGAACCGGATGCTGATAAGGCCGCTGAGCTTCTGGGAGACCTCCACGAGGGCGACCTGGTGCTGTTCGAAGGGCGAGGCGCCGAGCGCGTGCTGGCCCGCCTACGCGCGCGCATGGAGGGATCGTGACGCGTCCTATCGCCATCTCGATCTCGCCCAACACTGACGCGAGTGACGTGCGGGCGGCGGCCCGAGAGCTAGCCCGCCCGTGGACCTGGGGCGACGAAACCGACGTGCGGGCGTTGGAGGCGCGGTTCGCCTCCCGATTCGGCGGTCGCGCGTTCGCCTTCGAGAGCGCCCGCTCCGGCCTCTTCGCGGTTCTGCAGGCGATGGGGCTGGCTCCGGACGACGAGGTGCTGTTGCAGGCATTCACCTGTGTCGCGGTGCCCAACGCGATTCGCTGGTCGGGCGCGCGGCCCGTGTACGTCGACATGGACCCGCGCACGTACAACATCGACCCAGTCGACCTCACGCGCAAGACCACGGAACGGAGCCGCGCCGTCATCGTCCAGCACACGTTCGGCATTCCGTGCGACCTGGATGCGGTGCCCGAAGTCGCGTCCCGCCACGGGCTCACCCTCATCGAGGATTGCGCACATGCCCTGGGCGCAACGCACGACGGACGAGAGGTGGGCACGTTCGGCGACGCCGCGGTCTTCAGCTTCGGACGGGACAAGGTCATTTCGTCGGTCTTCGGGGGTGTGCTCGTCGTGCGCGATGCCGCGCTGGCGGATCGCGTCGACGCGATGTATCGACGGCTGCCGCTCCCCTCGCGGCGCTGGATCGCGCAGCAGTTGCTGCATCCCATCGCCACGAACACCGTTGTGCTCCCGTTGTATCTACGCGCCCGCATCGGCGTCGCTGCGCTCGTAATGATGCAGCGCACGGGCTTGCTTTCGCGGTCGGTGGCGTCTGTGGAACTCCGCGGGATGCGGCCCCGCGGATGGGTGCGGCGACTGCCGGCGCCGCTGGCGCGGCTGGCGTCGCACCAACTCGATCGGCTCGAGGCCATGAACGCGCACCGGCGCTCGCTGGCCGACCTGTATCGGAGCGAGCTCGATGGCATGGACCTCCCACGGCTCCACGATCCGGACGACCTGCCCGTGTTCTTGCGCTTCCCGGTGCGAACCGATGAGCGGGACCGCCTCATCGCCGAGGCCAGGCGCGAGGGCATTCTGCTCGACAAGTGGTACGACGCGCCAATCGCGCCCGCCGGCGTCGACCTCGCGGCGGTGGGCTACGACCGCGGGTCATGTCCGCACGTGGAAGAGGCGTGCGCGACGACCCTGAACCTTCCAACGCATCCGCGGGTCACCGCCGAGGACGCGCGCGGTATCGCACAGCTCGTGCGGCGGCGGATCGGGGTGACGGCATGATCGAAGTCAGGAACGTCGAGGATCGCGAGCGCTGGGACGCCTTCGTGACGTCGCAACGAGGGCACACGTTCCTTCAGTCGTCGAACTGGGGAGAGCTCAACGCGTCCCTCGGGCATCCCGCGCATCCGCTGGGACTGTGGCAGGACGGCCATCTGGTCGGCGCTGCGCTGACGCTGGAGATGCATTCGCGGCGAGGCCGGTTCCTCTTCGTGCCCCACGGACCCCTCATGCCCTGGAGCGAGGCGACGTTCGATGCGCTGCTCGAGGCGCTTCGAGCGCTGGCGAGACAAAGGAAGTGCGCCTGGATCCGCATCAGCCCCGTGCTTCCCCGCGACTCGGAGTTCGCGGTCCTCTTTCGCAGCCGCGGCTTTCGCGGGGCGCCCATTCACGTGCACGCCGAGAGCACGTGGACGCTAGATGTGCGCCACTCGGACGAGGAGTTGCTGGCCGGGATGCGCCAGACCATGCGCAATTCGATTCGGCGCGCGATCAAGGAGGGGGTGGAGGTCCAGCGGGGCTGTGACCCCGACTTGCGAACGGCCTTCGTGAAGCTGTATCGGGACACCGTCGATCGCCAACAGTTCACGCCCTACTCGGCGGCGTTCCTCGAGCGCCAGATCGCCTGCTTCGCGCCCGACGATCGAATTCAGGTGTACGTTGCCCGGTACCAGGGCGAGGCGCTGGCTGGGGCGATCGTGGTGTTCTACGGCGACTCGGGCTACTACCACCACGGAGCCACAGCCAACATTCATCGGAAGATACCCGCGTCGTATCTCGTGCAATGGGAGGCGATCCGGGAGGCGCGCGCGCGGGGCTGTGCCTATTACAACTTCTGGGGCATCGCACCCGACGATAGGCCCGATCATCCGTGGGTGGGGCTGACGCGCTTCAAGCAGGGATTCGGCGGGCTTCGGACGGACTACTTGCACGCGCAGGACCTCCCGTTGAGCCCGAGGTACTGGGTGAACTGGGTCGTGGAAACCGCGCGGCGAGTCCGGCGCCGGTACTGAGGCGCCGGGGCCACGCTTTGCCGGGCCGATCCGGGCGTGTGTACAATGGCGCCGAAGCTGACGGAGGATCCGACGTCTCGTGGCCGGCCACTCGAAATGGGCGCAGATCAAGCGCCAGAAGGGCGTCGCGGATGCGCGGCGCGGTCAGTTGTTCACCAAGCTCGGCCGCGAAATCGCGGTCGCTGTACGTCAGGGCGGACCTGACCCTGAGGCGAACTTTCGTCTCCGGCTGGCCATCCAGCGGGCCCGCGACCACAACATGCCCAACGAGACCATCGAGCGGGCCATCAAGCGGGCCGCGGGGGCGACCGACGGCGCTCAACTCCAGGAGGTCGTGTACGAGGGCTACGGCCCGGGCGGGGCCGCCATTCTGATCGAGGCGCTGACGGACAACAAGAATCGAACGGTCGCGGAGCTACGCAACGCGTTCAGCAAGCTCGGCGGGAACCTCGGGGAGGCGGGCAGCGTCGCCTGGATGTTCGAGACCCGTGGTGTCATCAACCTGACGGTCGACCCGGAGCGCGCCGAGGAGATCGCTTTGATTGCTATCGACGCCGGAGCCCAGGACTTCAAGATCGAGGGAACGGCGATGGAGATCTACACGAAGCCGGAAGACCTCGAACGCGTGCGTAAGGCTCTGGAAGATGCCGGGGCGACCGTGGCAGAAGCCCAGGTCTCGCGCGTGCCGACGACCACCGTCGCGCTCGACGCGAAGCGCGCGGAGCAAACGCTTCGGCTCATCGACCGCCTCGAGGAACTCGACGACGTCCAGCGCGTGTACTTCAACGCCGAATTTCCGGACGAGGTGCTCGCCGCGTACGCCTGAACCGGCAGGAGGCCGCCATCGCCTCGCGGCTGACGGTCATCGGCATCGACCCTGGGCTCCGGGTGACCGGATGGGGTGTCGTCTCGCGTGACGGGGGCGACTTGCGGGCGCTTGATTACGGCACGATTCATCCTCCAGCGCGAGCCACCCTGCCCGAGCGGCTACTGGCCATCTTCTGTGCGCTGTCCGAGGTGATTGCGCGGTACAGCGCGTCGGCCGCGGCGGTGGAAACGCCGTTCGTGCCGCGATCCGACGGCGGAAGCAATCGCAGCGCATTGGGTATCGGTCAGGCGTTGGCGGCCGCCATGCTGGCAGCGGCGCAGGCAGGACTTCCCGTGGCGGAATACGCGCCCGCAGAAGTCAAGCTGACGGTCGCGGGATACGGACGCGGAGACAAGGCCCAGGTGCAGCATATGGTGCGGCTGCAGCTTGGTTTGGCCGAGCTTCCCGAGCCGCCAGACGCCGCCGACGCGCTCGCCGTGGCCCTGTGTCACGCGTTGCGTACACGAAGCGCCGATCTGGGCGAGGTGGTACCGTGAGTCCTATTGCGCGCCTGAGGGGCACAGTCGCGGCTGTCGGGCCCGACTGGGTCATTGTGGACGTCGCCGGCGTGGGGTTCAGGGCCTCGGTGCCGTCGGGTCTGGCGGCGACCCTCACCGAAGGTCAGGAGACCACGCTCTTCACCCACCTCCTGGTGCGCGAGGATGGGATGGCGCTCTACGGATTTGAAACCCCGGCCGATCTCGACGTGTTCGAACAGCTCATCTCGGTGTCGGGCGTGGGCCCTCGGGCGGCGCTGTCCCTCCTGTCGGCGATGACGGCGCGGGAGCTGGCGACTGCCGTCGTCCAGGGCGACGTCGCACGGCTGCGCGCCGTTCCTGGCATCGGGGAGAAGACGGCGGGTCGGCTGGTGATCGACCTGCAGTCGCGGTTGGCCCCACTCGCGGCTGCCGGCGACGGCGCCGCTCCAAAGCCGGCAGGGCCTTCTCCCGACGACGATGTCATCGCTGCCCTCGTAAGCCTGGGCTACTCACAAGCGGAGGCGGCCGCCGCGGCTGCGGAGGTGGCGGGGAGCGATCGTCCCCTCGAGGAACGCATCCGCCTCGCGCTGAACTGGTTCGCCCGAACACGGTAACGGGATGCAGGTATACTGGGCCTGGTAGGGGCGACCGTGCCCGGCGGCCTGCGTCCCGCGGCCTAAGTTCGACCGCCAGTCTCCGACATCGCGCCCCGAATCGTCATGCCTGATTTCAAGCTCGTTTCCGACTTCCGGCCCACGGGCGACCAGCCCCAGGCCATCGATGCGCTCGTCGAGGGCGTGCGCAAGGGGTACCGGCGGCAGACGTTGCTCGGCGTCACCGGGTCAGGGAAGACGTTCACCATGGCCAACGTGATCGCCCGGGTGAACCGCCCCACGCTCGTGCTGGCACCGAACCGTACGCTCGCCGCTCAGCTATGCTCCGAGTTCAAGGAGTTCTTCCCCGAGAACGCGGTCGAATATTTCGTTTCCTACTATGATTACTACCAGCCCGAGGCCTACATCCCGCGGACCGATACCTACATCGCGAAGGACGCCGACATCAACGACGAAATCGACAAGTTGCGGCATGCCGCCACGCGGGCCCTGTTCGAGCGTCGCGATGTCCTGATCGTTGCGTCCGTGTCCTGCATCTATGGTCTCGGCGAGCCGGAAGAGTACCAGTCGTTCGTGCTGCGGTTCGAGCGGGGCAAGCCCTTCAGTCGGGCCCGCGCGATGCGGCGCCTCGTGGACATGCAGTACGAACGCAACGACATGACCTTGACGCGAGGGCGCTTCCGGCTCCGCGGCGACAGTATCACCATCCAACCGTCGTACGAAGAGGTCGCCGTGCGCATCGACTTCTTCGGGGACGAGGTGGAGCGCATCATCGAGATCGACCCGTTGACGGGAGAGGTGCTCGGCGAGCGCGAGTGGATAGACATCTACCCGGCCAAGCACTTCGTGACCTCACGGGAGAAGCTGGACCAAGCCATCGCCGATATCGAGGTGGAGCTGCGCGAGCGCGTCGAGGAGCTGCGGGCGCAAGGGAAGCTCCTCGAGGCCGCCCGGCTGGAGGAGCGAACGCAGTACGACATCGAGGCTCTCCGCGAGGCAGGGTACTGCTCGGGCATCGAGAACTATTCGTGTCACCTCGCGCGGCGCCATCGGCCGGCGAACGGCAGGATGGCCGTAGCCTGCGGGTCCACGCCGTGGACGCTGCTGGACTACTTCCCCGACGACTTCTTGATGTTCATCGACGAGTCGCACATCGCCGTGCCGCAGGTCCGGGGCATGTACCACGGCGACGTCTCCCGAAAGCAGACGCTGGTCGACTACGGCTTCCGCCTTCCGTCGGCCATCGACAATCGACCGCTCAGCTTCGAGGAGTTCGAGCGTCGTCTCAACCAGGTGATCTTCGTGTCGGCGACGCCGGGACCGTACGAGCTCGCGGTCAGCGACCAGGTCGTCGAGCAGGTGATCCGTCCGACCGGGCTCCTGGACCCCACCATCGAGGTGAAGCCGACGCGCAATCAAATCGACGATCTGCTCCACGAAATCCGGCTGCGGGTCGATCGAGGCGAGCGGGCGCTGGTGACGACGCTGACGAAGAAGATGGCCGAGGACCTGGCGGACTACTTGCAGGAGATGGGAATCCGCACCCACTACCTGCACAGCGAGATCGATACGCTCGAGCGCGTGGAGATCCTGCGCGACCTGCGCCAGGGGGTGTACGACGTCGTCGTCGGGATCAACCTCTTGCGCGAGGGTCTCGATCTGCCCGAGGTCTCCCTCGTGGCCATCCTAGACGCCGACAAGGAGGGGTACCTCCGGTCGGGAGGCTCGCTCATCCAGACGATCGGCCGGGCGGCCCGCCACGTGAACGGGCACGTGATCATGTACGCCGACACGATCACGGACTCGATGCGCCACGCCATCGACGAGACGAACCGGCGTCGGGCGATTCAAGAGGCGTACAACCGGGAGCACGGCATCACACCCGAGGGCATTCACAAGGCGATTCGGGACATCACGGATCACGTGAAGAAGGCGGCTGAGCAGCCGGTCGAATACATGGGCCCGGTCGACCTGCCCAAGGACCAGATGTTCCGGCTCATCAAGGACCTCGAGTCGGAGATGAAGGCGGCGGCCAAGGCCATGGAGTTCGAACGGGCGGCGCTCCTTCGCGATCAGATCTTCGAGCTTCGCCGGCAGCTCGCGGCCACGGATGAAGGCGATCTGCTGCACGAGTTCGCACGAACATCGTACGGGTCATTGCGCGGCCGCCGTGAAGGGCATCGTCCCCGCCGTATCAGCACCGCTAAACGATATACGTAGGCGTTGGTCAGGCCTCCGGCAGGCGTCCGGCGTTGCGAACCTCGGGCCGCGCGAAGGCGATCAGCAGCACGAGGGCGAGACTCGTCCAGCCGACCAGGGGCATCGTGAGCTCGAACGTGGCCCACTGCGCGAAGGCGCCGATGGGCAGTGTCAGGAGCTGCGAGATGCCCTGGCTCATCATGAACAGGCTCATCACACGGCCCTGAACGTCATTCGGGATGGTCCGCTGCACCAGGGACGTAGCCGACACCGACTGCACGGTGAGCAGCGCGCCCAGGCCCAGGTTCAGCGTCGCCGACAGCGGAATGAACCGCGAGTAGCCGAAACCGACCACGCACGCCGAAAAGCCGGCGGCTGCGCCGACGAGTAGCCATCCCTTGTTCGGAAAATGCCCGACGTTGGTCATGGCCAGGGACGCTATCATCGACCCGATGCCCCAGGTCATGGCGAGCAGCCCCACCCCGGTGGCGGACAGGCCCAGGACCCTGCTGGTCCAAACGGGGCCGAGGTTCGCCACCACGGGGAACCCCAGACCGTTCACGCAGAACGTGAGCACGATGATCCAGAGTACGGCCGTGTGCTGACGAGCGTAGGCCAGCCCGTACCGGACGTCTCGCAGGACGGAACGCGGCCGCGAGGGGATGGTGCGACGATAGCGCATCGATGCCAGTGCACCGATGATCGACACGTACATCCACAACGTCACCACGTACGTCCATCCGAACCCGATGGCGTCGATGAGTACGCCGGTGAGGGGTAGACCGATGGGGAACGCGATTTGCATCGCCACGGCGTCGAGGGCGATGGCGTTCGGAAGGTCTTCGCGACCCACCAGCTCGGGCACCATAGCGACGCGCGTTGGGGC
>FWWL01002847.1_pt1 | contig 33922 bp, 28 predicted proteins | sample 2228331 | NCBI WGS metagenome assembly FWWL01 (sample SAMEA103939775, study PRJEB20133) | metagenome
CAGCCCCAGCTGCCGGAAGCGGCGGGCGTTGCGCTCGATCTTCTCTGTGGGGTAGGAGGCGTTGTCCACGATGATCTCCTGGGCGGTGATCATCACCGCCACCGCGTGCTTAAAGGCCTCCACATCGAAGGTGTCGTCGTCCCGCAGGAACTTCAGGAGGTTGAGGGAGGCCAGGTTGCAGGCCGAGTCGTCCAGGTGCATGTACTCGGAGCAGGGGTTGGAGGCGTTGATGCGCCCCGAGTTGGGGCAGGTGTGCCAGCGGTTGATGGTGGTGTCGTACTGGAGGCCGGGGTCGGCGCACTCCCAGGCCGCCTGAGCTATCTGACGGAAGAGGTGGCGGGCCCTGTAGGTAGAGCAAACCTCGCCGGTGGTGACGTAACGGGTGTGCCACTCCCGGTCCTCCACCACCGCCTGCATGAACTCGTCGCTCACCCGCACCGAGTTGTTGGCGTTCTGGTACTGGATGGAGATCCAAAGCTCCGAATCCAGGGAAGGGTCCCAGCCCGCCTGGGCCAGGGCGCGGGCCTTACGCTCCTCCTTGGCCTTGCACCAGATGAACTCCTCAATGTCGGGGTGGTCCACGTTTAGGACCACCATCTTGGCCGCCCGTCGCGTCTTGCCCCCAGATTTGATGGTGCCGGCGATGGCGTCGGCCCCCCGCATGAAAGAGACGGGGCCAGAGGCCATGCCCCCAGAGGAGAGGCGCTCCTTGCTGGAGCGGAGGGTGGAGAGGTTGATGCCCGCCCCCGAGCCCCCCTTGAAGATCTTCCCCTCCGTCTTGTACCACTCCAGGATGCTCTCCATATTGTCTTCCACCGAGAGGATGAAGCAGGCCGAGCACTGGGGGCGTTCCTCGATGCCCACATTGAAGTAGACGGGAGAGTTGAAGGCGGCCATCTGGTGTAGGAGCAGGTACTTGAGCTCCTCCCGGAAGGTCTCCATCTCCTCCTGGGAGGCGAAATAGCCGTCCTTAAGGCCCCAGGCGGCGATGGTGTCCACTACGCGGGAGATGAGCTGGCGCAGGGAGCGCTCCCGCTGGGGTGTGCCTAGGGGCCCGCGGAAGTACTTGGAGGCCACCACGTTGGTGGCCTGCTGGCTCCAGGACTTGGGGAACTCCACCCCCTCTTGCTTGAACACGGGGATGCCATCGGGCCCCTCGATGACGGCCGTGCGCTCCTCCCACTCCACCTCATGGAAGGGGTCTACCCCTGGCCGGGTGAAGTAACGCCTCAGGTACTCAAGCCGGTGCCGCTTTGTGGCCTGGCCCCTTACCTCGATCAACATCATCGCCCTCCTGCCCTCTCCAGGGCTCGCGGATGCAAGGCCCAGCTCACTGTCCAGGGACTCACCCCCGCAGCGCGCGCCGTCTTGCAGGCTTTTTGCCCCCCTGCATAGGCGTCACCTCTGGCAGGAGCACCAGCTGGCCTGGGGGCACCTCGGGGCGAGGCCAGCCGGCCTTCAGGGCCTCCAGCTCCCGCTCCAGCTCGTCCACGTCGGCAAAGGCCCGGTAGACGCTGGCGAAGCGGATATAAGCGATGCGATCCAGACGCCTCAGCTCCTCCATCACCAGGTCGCCGATGTAGCTGGTGGGCACCTCCGCCCGCCCCAGGGCGTAGACCTCCCGCTCCACCCGCTCCACCAGCTCCTCAATGGCCCCCATGGGGATGGGGCGCTTCTCACAGGCCTTGCGCACCCCGGCCAGCACCTTCTCCCGCGAGAAGGGCTCCCGCCGCCCGTCCTTCTTCACCACCATCACGTTCTCCACCTCCACCCGCTCCATGGTGGTGAAGCGGCGGCCACAGCGGGCGCACTCCCGCCGCCGCCGAACACCCCCAGCCGTGGGACGGGAGTCCACCACCCGCGACTCCCCATGCCCGCAAAACGGGCACTCCACCCCCTCACCTCCAGGCCCCTGCACTCTACCACAACATCTTCCGATTGTCAAGGCCCAAGACACAATATGTTGTAGTCTTTCCACAGGTTATCCACAGCAAAAAAGGGGGGAGGCGGTCTCCCCCCTTGGGCGGTGGTGAGGGGTGGCTAGCGGCGGGTGGGGTAGCGGCGGAGGAAGGAGGGGAGGTCGGTATCGAACTCGGGCTGGAGCTCGTGGGCCTGGGCCGGGCGGGCCCGCTCCGTCTCCCGCTGGGGGAGGTGGAAGCCCACGGCGATGAGGGTGATCTTCAGCTCCTCCCCCACGCTGGGGTCGGTGGTCTTGCCAAAGATGATCTCCGCCTCCGGGTCCACCACCTCGGCGATGACCTGCCCAGCCATGTTCATCTCCTCAATGGTGAGGGAGCCATCGGAGGTGATGTTGTACAGGACGCCCCGGGCCCCTTGGATGCTCACATCCAGAAGGGGGCTATGGATGGCCGACCGCGCCGCCTCCACTGCCCGGTTGTCGCCCCGGCCACGGCCGATGGCCATGTGGGCGGGGCCGGCCTGGGACATGATGCGGCGCACGTCGGCGAAGTCCAGGTTGATGTCCCCAGGCACGGTGATGAGCTCTACAATGCCCTGGATGCCCTGGCGCAGGATGTCGTCGGCAGTAAGGAAGGCCTCCTCCACGCTGGTGTTGGGGGGGCACACGCTCAGGAGGCGGTCGTTGGGCACCACGATGAGGGTGTCCACCTCCCCCTCCAGGGCCGCGATGCCCTCCTCGGCGGTGCGGCGGCGCCGCATCCCCTCAAAGGCGAAGGGGCGGGTGACCACGGCCACGGTGAGGGCCCCCAGGTTCTTGGCCACCTGGGCGATGAGGGGGGCGGCACCGGTGCCCGTGCCCCCGCCCATGCCGGCGGTGATAAACACCATGTCCGCCCCCTTGAGGGTCTCCTTCACCTCCTCCAGAGACTCCTCGGCGGCCTGGCGCCCCTTCTCGGGATCGCCACCAGCGCCCAGGCCGCGGGTGACGCGGTCGCCGATACGGATCTTGGTGGGGGCCTGACACTGCATGAGGTCTTGGGCATCGGTGTTGATGGCGATGAACTCCACGCCCCGCACACCCACGTGAATCATGCGGTTGATGGCCTTGCAGCCGGCACCGCCCACGCCCACCACCTTAATGGGCGGCAGGCCCTCCAGGTTGGGCCGTTGGGTATTGGTCCTGGCCATAGTTACCCCCCTTACTGTGGGATGAGAAGGCTCAACCAATGCTTTATCTTGGCCCACAGGGAGCCGGCGGGGCCAGCGCGGGCGGGGAAGCGGCCATCGGCCATTATGTGCCAGCGCAGAAGCCCTACGCTGACGGCGAAGGCCGGCTCCCGCACCACGTCGGCCAGCCCGTAGACCCCCCGCGGCAGGCCGATGCGCACCGGCAGGCCCAACAACTGCTCGGCCAGCTCGTCCAGGCCAGGGAGGGAGGCCGTCCCCCCAGTGAGGACCAGGCCGGCAGCGAGCATGACGTCGAAGCCCGCCCGCCGCACATCGTTATATACCATCTCCAGCACCTCCTCCGCCCGCGCCTGTAGGATCTCGGCCAAGCGCCGACGGGGGATGGCCTTTCTCCTCTGACCACCGAAAGACTCCACCTCCACCACATCGTCGGCGCCGATGCGGGTGGTGAGGGCCACCCCATGGCGCACCTTTAGCTCCTCGGCCACGGAGAAGGGGACGCGCAGGCCCACCACCAGATCGTGGGTGAAGTGATAGCCGCCCACAGGGATGCTGGCCGTGTAATAGGGGCTCCCCTCCGCAAACACAGTGACATCGGTGGTGCCGCCCCCGATGTCCACCACCACCACCCCCTGCCGCTTCTCCTCCTCCTCCAGCACGGCCTCGGCCACGGCCAGGGGAGAGACCACCAGGCCCTCCACTTTCACCCCCGCCCCTTCCAGGCACTGGAGCAGGTTCTGCACCGCAGCCTTCGAGGCGGTCACCAGGTGCACCTCCACGTCCAAGCGCTGGCCGTACATGCCCACGGGGTCGGAGACCGGCTCCTGACCGTCCAAGACGTAGCAGCGGGGAATGACGTGCAATAGCTCACGGTCGGAGGGGATGCTCACTGCCCGGGCATCTTCTAGGGCCCTTCGCACGTCCTGCAGGTGGATGGGGCGCCGACTCCCCATGATGGTGGCCACCCCCCTATGGTTGAGGGAAGCGAGGTGATGGCCGCTGATGCTTGCCAACACCGGCGGGAGGCGGTTACCGCTGGCCCGCTCCGCCCTCTCCACCGAGGCGGCGATGGCCTCGGTGGCCAGCTTGATATTGTCTACCATCCCCCGTCGTATGCCCTGGGAGGGGACTAGCCCCACCCCCAAGATGCGCAGGCCTCCCTCCTCGGCCACCTCGGCCAGCAAGGTGCAGATCTTGCTAGAGCCGATGTCGATGGCGCCGACGATATCCCCTCGCCCCATGGCCTTGCCCTCAGCGTAGGATGGGCCTTCCGCCCGAGCGCAGGTCGAGGACACGCCCGGCCAGGCCCTCCTCCCCCAGGCGCTGTGCCAGGGCCTGCCACACCGCCAGCTTGAAATCTAGGGAATCTTCGCTTCCCACCACCACCCTCAGGCCATCAGCGGTGACCACAGACATCCCTTGCGCCTGGCTGTACTCCAAGGCCGCCACCTGCACCCCCAGCGCCTGCGGCGCCCACCCCAAAAGCCTAATGGCCATAGAGATAGCCCTGGCGTCCACCCTATCGCCTGGCTTCAGGGGCCCTGGCCCGCTCGTGTCGATTATGGTCGGTGCGCCGGGGGGAGGTACGAGGCCCCCAAGGACAACCCCCTCCTCGTCCACCGCATAGGCGTAGCCTCCCCTCACCCAATAGCCCCAGGGGCGTCTCTCCTCCACCTCCACCACCAGGACGTTGGGCCAGCGCAGGCCTAGGCGCACGTCCCGCACCAGGGGGATGGCCCGCACGCGGGCCGCCGCCTCCCCTAGGGGGAGGGCGATGAGGCTCCGGCCCCCAAGGCCCACGGCCTCCTCCACCTGGCGGGGGTCCACATGCCTAGCCCCCCTCACCTGCACCTCCTGCACCCGTAAGAGGGGCGATAGGTATAGCCCCAGGAAGATGAGGGCGAGGGCCAAGGGGAGGAACCACCGCAGGAGGCGGCGGCGCCTGGCCCTGGCCGCTATTTGCCATTCCCCTGGGCCCAGCAGGACATAGGCCTGCAGGGGAGCCTCCCGCCTAGAATGGCGCCCAGGCCCGCGTCCTCTTCTCATGGTGCCTCTCCAAGGCCAGCTCGATGAGGATGGTGATGAGCTGGGTATAAGGGATGCCCGAGACCTCCCACAGGCGGGGGAACATGCTTATGGGCGTAAATCCGGGGATGGTGTTGATCTCGTTGACGATGGGCTCCTCCCCCACCAGAAAGAAGTCCACGCGGGCCATGCCTGCGCAATCGATGGCCTTAAAGGCCTGCACGGCCATGGCCCGCACCTGGGCCTCCACCTGCGGGGGCAGGGAGACGGGGGCCACCAGGCGCGTTCCCTCCTCCAAGTATTTGGCGCGGTAGTCGTAGAATTCGCGGTGGGGCACCACCTCCCCTGGCAGGGAGGCTATAGGCTCCGCGTTGCCCAAGACAGATACCTCGATCTCCCGTCCGGTCACCGCCTCCTCCACCAGGGCCTTGGCATCGTAGCGGAAGGCCTCCTCCAAGGCGGGGCCCAGGGCCTCCCAGGCCTTCACCTTGGTGATGCCCACGCTGGAGCCCAGGCCCGCCGGCTTGACGAAGCAGGGCAGCCCTATCTCCCGCCGCACCCGCCCCTCCATCTCCGCCCGATGTCGGGCCCAGGCCGCCTTCTCCACCACCAGGAAGCGGACGGTGGGCAAGCCGGCCTGCCGGAACAGGGCCTTCATAAGGGCCTTGTCCATGCCCACGGCACTGGCCGCCACCCCTGCCCCCACATAGGGGAGGCCCAGAAGCTCCAGCATCCCCTGGATGGTGCCGTCTTCCCCGTGAGGCCCATGCACCAAAGGGAAGACCACATCGGCCCCCATGAGGGCCTCCAGCACCTCTGGCCGCAAGGGAGGGGCTTCCCCGGCCAACGGGGGCAGGGGGCGATAGCTGGCCACCGGCACGGACTTCAGGGCCTCCTCCGTCTCCTTGGGGGTGAGCCATATCCCCTCCCTAGTGATACCCATGGGGATAGGGACGAAACGCTGGCGGTCCATGGCCCCCATCACTCCCTGGGCGGAGACCACCGACACCTCGTGCTCGGCGGAACGCCCGCCGAAGAGCACCGCCACCTTCAAAGGCCGGGACATCAGAAGCCCTCCCCTACCAGGGCTACCTCCAGCTCCAGCTCGATGCCGAAGCGCTCCCGCACCCGCCGGCGGGCCAAGTCGATGAGGGCCATGATGTCGGCAGCCCGGGCCTGGCCCAGGTTAAGGATAAAGTTGGCGTGCTTGGACGACACCTGGGCATGGCCGATGCGGTAGCCCCGCAACCCCACCTGGTCCACATACCACCACGCCGGGCGATCGGGGGGGTTCTTGAATACAGAGCCGGCGTTGCGTCCCCGGGGCTGGGCCTGGCGCCGCTGGGCCTCCAGGCGGCGCATGCGGGCCTCCAGGGCCTGCCAGTCGCCGGGCCATAGCTGGAGCTCCACCGCCAAGACCACCATGTCCCGCAACAGGCCGCGGGTGAGGGCACTGCCCCGGTATCCCAGGGCCAGCTCTTCCCGCCCTAGCTCCAGGATGCGGCCCTGGGCATCGGCCAGGCGGGCCCGCGTGAGGACGTCGGCCAGGCAACCGCCGTAAGCGCCGGCGTTATAGACCACTGCCCCGCCCAGGGTGCCCGGGATGCCCGCCGCCCACTCCAGGCCCTCCAGGCCGGCGCGCGCCAGGCGGCGGGCCAGGGAGGCCAGGGCCACGCCGCTGGTGGCCCGCACCACTGGCCCGCCCTTGCCGGCCTCGGGCCCCCACACCTGGCGCACCCTGTTCTCCACCACCAGGCCCCGAAAGCCCTCATCGCCCACCAGGACGTTGGAGCCGGCGCCCAGCACTAGCACCGGCACCTGGTGTTCGTGGGCCAGGGCGAAGGCCCCCCGCAGCTGCTCCTCCGTGCGGGCCACCATGAACACGTCGGCAGGCCCCCCCACCCCCCAGGTAGTGTGGGAGGCCAGGGGCTCGGCAAAGGCGATGGGCCCCAGACGCCGTAACTCCTCCAAAAAGCGGCGGCTGATCATGTCCGCAAGTGCTCCAGCACCTCCTGGGCTACCCTGTCTACGTCTCCCGCCCCAATGGTCATAAACACGTCGCCCGGGCGCAGGGTGGCCAAGACGGCGGAGGTAGCCTGTCCTAGGTCTCCCACATACAGGGCCTGCGGGCCTATGCGGGCGGCCAAGGCCGCAGCATCCAGGCCCTCCTCAGGGCGCTCACGGGCGGCATAAGTATCGGCCACCAGCAGCACGTCGGCCTCCCCAAAGCAGGAGAGGAAGCCCTCCAAGAGATAGAGGCTACGGCTGTAGGTGTGGGGCTGGAAGAGACATACTAGGCGGCGGCCAGGGAAGCGCTCGCGGGCCGTGGCCAGAGTGGCCATCACCTCTGTGGGGTGATGGGCGTAGTCATCGACCACCGTTATGCCCTGCACCTCCCCTAACACCTGGAACCGCCGCCTCACCCCTTGGAAGCGGGCCACGGCCTCTCGCAGGGCCTCCAGGGGCAGGCCCAGGGCAAGGCCCACGGCCAAGGCCGCCAGGCAGTTGCGCACGTTGTGCAGGCCCCACAGAGGGGTGCAGAAATGCCCCAGGTCCTGGCCCCGCCACAGGGCCCGAAAACGGTAGCCGTGGCCCTGGGGGCCGGCCTCCCGCGCCACCAGGTCCAGGCCCGAAGAGAGGCCGAAGGTGACCACAGGGCGCTGGCTCTCCCTGGCCAGGGCGAGCACTTGGGCATCGTCGCCCCCCGCCACCACCGTTCCCCCCTCTTCCACTCGCGCCAGAAAGGCCCGGAAGGCCTCCCGCAGGGCGGAAAAGGTGCCGTAGTAGTCCAGATGGTCGGGCTCCAGGTTGGTGACCACCGCCAGCCACGGCTGGTAGTGGAGGAAGGCAGCGTCGAACTCGTCGGCCTCCACCACCACGTAGGGGCCGTGGCCAAAGGCCACGTTGGTCTGGGGCTCCAGCATAAACCCCCCCAGGAGGAAGGTGGGGGCCAGGCCTGCCTGCAAGAGCATGTAGGCCACCAAGGAGGTGGTGGTGGTCTTGCCGTGGCTTCCGGCCACGGCGATCATGCGCCGCCCCTGGGCCAAGCGGGCCACCATCTCTGCCCGCTTGAGCACAGGCAGGCCCCGGCGATGGGCCTCCTCCAGCTCCGGGTTTCCCCCTCTGATGGCTGCCGTGTGCACCACCACGTCCACCCCGTCTAGGTGGGTGGGGCTATGCCCGCAGAAGAGGCGCAGGCCTTGCTCCTCCAAGGGCCGCAGGGACGGCGGCGGGCTCAGGTCGCAACCGCTCACCTCGTAGCCCTGGGCCAACAAGAGGTAGGCGATGGCCGACATGTGCACACCGCCCACGCCCATGAGGTGATAGCGCTCCTTCTTCACCACCTGCCGGTCACCTCCAGAAGGAGGTGGGCCACGTTGCGGGCGGCATCGGGGCGCGCCAGACGACGCATAGCGCTGGCCATACGCCGTCGCCGCTGCTCGTCGCTCAGGAGATGGCCCACCATGGGCAGGAGCTTGTCCGCCAACTCCTGGTCGGACACCACTACCGCCGCCCCCTCCGCCTCCAGATAGCGGGCGTTATGTCGCTGGTGGCCCCCGGCGTGGGGATAGGGCACCAAGATGGCGGGGAGACCGGCGGCGGGAAGCTCCCCCAGCACTGAGGCCCCAGCACGGGTCACTGCCAAGTCGGCAGCGGCCATGGCCCAGGGGAGCTCCTCGTGGAGATAGGGGTAGAGGCGGTAGCGACAGCGTAGCGCTTCGGGCAGGGACTGGGCCTGGGCGCGCAACCAGGACTCATGGGCTACGCCGCTGATGTGCACCACCTGGCACAGCTCCAGGAGCTCCCGCAACCTGTAGGCCACCGCCTCATTGATGGAGCGGGCGCCCTGGGAGGCCCCCAACACCAAGAGCACATGCTCCTCCATGTCCAGACCCAGGCGCCGCCGCCCCTCGCCCCGCTCGGCCAGCCAGAAGGAGCGCCGCACCGGGTAGCCGGTGACCTGCACCTTGCCATTGGCCAGACGAGAGGCGGTATGGGGGACGGATACCGCCACCCGGGTGGCCAGGCGGGACATGAACCGCACTGCCCATCCAGGCAGGACGTCGGGCAGGAAGACCACCAGAGGTATGCCGAGGGTGCGGGCGGCCATGGCCACCGGCACACTGGCATACCCCCCGGTGGAGAGGACCACCTCGGCCCCGAACTGGCGCAGGAGCTTGCGGGCCCGCCACGTGCCCAGGGCGATGCGGGCCGCGCTCACCGCCACCTGCCAGGGCCAACGGCCCCGCACCGGCCCCGAAGGCACGTGGGCAAAGGGGAGGCCGGCGCGGGCCACCAGGGCCTCCTCCAGCTTCCCCGCCTGGCCCAGGTACAGGGCCTCCACCCCCTCCACCGCCAGCTCCTCTACCAGGGCCGAGAGGACGCTCAGGGCGGGATACACATGGCCGCCGGTGCCCCCGCCGCCCAAGGCTACCCTCATCGCCCCACCCCTCCCGGGGAGGGACGCCAGGCCCCCTCCCAAAAATGCCCTGGTACCCGCCGGGCCACGCTCAACACCAAGCCCATCCCCCCCAGGGCCGATAGCAGGGCCGAGCCCCCATAGCTGAAGAAGGGCAAAGGCACCCCCGTCAGGGGAAGGAGACCAGTCACGCCCCCCAAGTTCACCAGGGCCTGGATGCCCAGCCAAGACACCACCCCCGTCACCATCAACTGGCCCAGCCGGTCGGGGGCCCGCTGGGCCACCCTCAACCCTAACAGCAACAACATAGCCATCAGCAAAAGGACACCTGTCGCCCCCACCAGCCCCAGCTCCTCCCCGATGACGGCGAACACGCCATCGGTGTGCACGTTGGGCAAAAGCCCCAGCTTCTGCTGGCTGGCCCCCCAACCCAAGCCGGTGATGCCCCCGGCCCTGAAGGCGGCCAGGAGCTGGGCCACCTGGTATCCGGCCCCTAGGGGGTCACGCTCCGGGGCCAGAAAGACCTGCAGACGGGCCATCCTATAGTCCTGGCTGAGGACGAGGAGGAAGCTGGCCGCCGCCCCCACCAGGAACACGGCCAGCAGGTGCGTGAGGGGGGCGCGGGCCACGAAGAACATGACCAGGGCCACGGCCACCACGATGACCGCCGTGCCCATGTCCGGCTCGGCCACAATGAGGCCCCCCACCGTCCCCACCACCAAAGCGAAGGGGAGGAGGCCCACGGAGAACCGCCGTAGCTCCTCCCCCCGCCCTGCCAGCCAGGCCGCCATATATAGGACGAGGGCCAGCTTAGCCCCCTCGCTGGGCTGCATCTCCAGGGGGCCCAAGGCCAGCCAGCGGGCGGCCCCGTTGCGCACAGTGCCCACTCCAGGCACCAACACCGCAGCCAAAGCGGCCATAGCCAAAAGCATCAGGGGGAAGCTGAGACGACGCAAGCGCCGATAGTCCAAGGCCATCAGGAGGAACATAAAGCCCAGACCGGCAGCCGCATGCAGGGACTGGCGGACGATGAAGTAATGGGGGTCGCCGTAGTGGGCCTGCCCCACGCCGAAGCTGGCGCTATAGGCCACCAGAAGGCCCACCACCACCAAAGTCAGCACCAAGGCCAGGAGAAGGCGATGCGGGGGATGTTCTTGGCGGAACCTCACCTCCATGCCCCCTCCCTTTCCCTCGCCCCCTCCAGCACCAAGGCCCGGAAATGCCGGCCCCGCTCCTCGAAGTTCTCATAGGCGTCGTAGCTGGTGCAGGCCGGCGACAGCAACACCACGTCCCCTGGCCGGGCCAGGGCCCGCGCCGCCTCCACAGCCTCTTCCAGGGGCCCCACTCGCACCAGCGCCGGCCCCGAGGAGGCCCCTAGACAAGCCGCGGCCTCTTGTAGGGCGGCCTCCAGTTTGGGCCCCGACTCCCCAAACAAGACCACCGCTCGACAGCGACGCACCGCCTCCTGGGCCATCTCCTCCAAGGGCAGGTGCTTGTCCCTGCCGCCCAGCAGGAGGACGATGGGCTCCTGGAAAGAGCGGAGGGCGGCCAGGGTGCGCTGGGGCGTGGTGGCGATGCTGTCGTTGTAATAAGCTACGCCGTCCACCTCGGCTACCAATTCCAGCCGATGCTCCACCCCCCGGAAGGTGGCCACAGCACGAGCGATGGACTGGGGAGAGAGGCCGCAGGTGCAGGCCACAGCCGCCGCCGCCAAGGCATTGAGGAGGTTGTGCTCCCCTCGCAGACGCACAGCCGACAGGGGGAAGAGAGGGTGGGCCCGCCCGTCCCGGAACCAGTAGGCCCGGCCTTGGCGCACCCCCACCCCGCGCTCCACCTCCCCCCGCAGGGAGAACCAGACTACTTGCCCCTTTACCAGGGGGGCCAGGGCCCGCGCCTCCGGGTCGTCGTAGCCCAGCACGGCCACATCTCCTGGCCCCATATAGGCCACCAGGCGCGCCTTGAGGGCCTTATACTCCTCCCAGGTGAAGCGGTCCAGGTGATTAGGGGTTATGTTAAGGACAGCCCCAATGTGTGGGCTCCGGTGCAGGAGCTGGAGTTGGGTATGGCTCACCTCCAGCACCGACCAGGTATAGGGGCGGACGCGAGGCAGGTTCTCCAGGAGGCCCACCCCGATGTTCCCCCCTACCAGGTGGGGGAGACCCGCGGCCTCCATCATCTTGCCCACCAGAGTGGTGGTGGTGGTCTTGCCGCTGGAGCCGGTAATGCCCACTACCGGCCCTGGGCACATCTCCATATACAGGGAGAGCATAGAAAGGATAGGCACCCCCCGGCGGCGGGCGGCGGCGATGGGCGGCAGGTCCAGGGGCACCCCTTGGGAGACGTAGAGGTAATCAGCCTCCTCTATCACTTGGGGGTCGTGCCCTCCCAAGGAGAGGCGCACAGGCAGGCCGGCGATGCGAGCCAGGCGGGAGGCCAGCGCCTCAGGGGGCTTCATGTCGCTCACCGTCACCAGGGCCCCCTGGCCCACCAAAAAGCGTACCCCGTCCACCCCCTCCACCCCCAGGCCCACCACCGTTACCCTTTTGCCCCGGAAGTCCATTACCGCCCCCCCAGTGCGAAGACGACCCCAGCCAGGGCCCCCAGCCCCCCCAACACCCACAGCCTCTGCACCACCTGGGGCTCGGGCCAGCCCAGGGCCTCCAGATGGTGGTGCAGGGGGGCCATGCGCAGAAGCCTACGGCCGCCGGTGAGGCGGAAGTAGGCCACCTGCAGGTACACCGAGGCCCCCTCTAAAGCGAAGACCACCCCCACCAAGGGCAGGGCCAGCCATTGGCCGGTGAGGAAGGCCACACTTGCCAGGCCCCCGCCCAGGGCCAAGGCCCCCGTATCCCCCATGAACACCCGCGCTGGGTAGGAGTTGTGCCAAAGGAACCCCAGGCAGGCCCCGGCCACAGCCATGGCGAAGGCGGCCACCGCCTCCTGTCCCTGCGCCAGGGCCACCGCCCCAAGGGCCAAATAGGCCATGGCCGAAAGGCCCCCTGCCAGCCCGTCCAGGCCATCGGCCACGGCCACGCCCCCCACAGTGAGGGCCAAGACCACGGCGGCCACCGGCACCGTCCAGGCCCCCAGCTCATAGGGGCCGACCCCAGGCACCCGCACCCAGTCTATCCCCTGCCACCGGTATAGGCCCCACCCCACGCCCGTGCCCAAGGCCACCAGGGCCAGGAACTTAAGGCGCTTATTGAGGCCCCACTGGCGGCGCCCAGAAAGAGAGCCCAGGTCATCGGCCAGGCCCAAAAGGGCCAGGGCCCCCATGGCCGCAACGGCCAGGGCCAGGGCCGAGTGGCGGAAGGCCTCCACCCCGGCCACGGCCAGGGCCGGCCCCCAGATGACCACCCCGCCCATGGTGGGCGTCCCCTCTTTGGCCCGATGGGAGGCCGGGCCCCAGGGAGAAACGGCCTTCCCCACCCGCCAGCGGCGCAGAAGGGCCACCACCGGCACGCCCAGAACGGCCGAGGCCACCATAGCGCTCACCCCTGCTGCCAGGGCGTGGATCATGGCCGCAGGGCCTCCACCACCTCCTCCAGGGCCAGGGCCCGCGACCCTTTCACCAGCAGGTAGTCGCCGGGCCCCAGCTCCCGACGCAAGATCTCCGTCGCCTCCTCCTTGTTGCGGGCCATCACCACCTGGGCCTTCCCGCCACGGGCTGCCTCGGCCAAAAGCCTGGCCCGCTCCCCCACGGCCACCAAGACGTCCAGCAAGCGCCCGGCCCTCTCCCCCACCAGTCGATGCCCTGCCTCCTCGTAACTGCCTAGCTCCAGCATATCCCCCAGCAGGGCCAGGCGCCGTCCCTCCAACTCAGCCAGGAGGTCCAGGGCGGCCAACACCGAGGGGGGGCTGGCGTTGTAAGAGTCGTCGATGATGGTGCTTCCCCGTGGCCCGGGCACCACCCGCAGGCGCTCCTTGGGGCGGGCTTCTGCTAGGGCCGCCGCCACCTCTGGCAGTTCCATGCCCAGGGCTAGGCCCACGGCAGCAGCGGCCAAGGCGTTGTACACGTTGTGGCGCCCGGGCATGGGCGAGCATACCATGGCCTGGCCTTGCGGCGTCACCAGACGGAAGGAGAACCCGGCCAGGCCCTGGCCCCTGACCTCCTCCGCCCGCACCTGGCAGGAGGGCCCCAAGCCGAAGGTCACCACCCGCGCCCGCGTGCGGGCAGTGAGTCGCCGTGTCCAAGGGCAATCGCCGTTGACCACGGCCACCCCTTCCGGAGGCAAGGCCTCTAGGAGCTCCCCCTTGGCGGCGGCGATGGCCCCCATGGACCCCAGCCGCTCCAAGTGCACAGGCCCCACGTTAGTCACCACCCCTACCTGGGGCCCGGCCACCCCACAAAGGAGGGCAATGTCTCCGCGGGCGAACATGCCCATCTCCAGTACCGCCACCTGGTGGTGGGCTTCCAGGCCCATAAGGGTCAGGGGCAGCCCCACCTCCGTATTCAGGTTGCCGGGGCTCTTGATCACCGCCCAGCGGCGGGCCAGCACGGCGGCCGTCAGCTCCTTGCAGGTGGTCTTCCCCACGCTGCCGGTGATGCCCACCGTCGTCAAGGCGGGGTGCCGCCGGCGCCGGCCGGCAGCTAGCCTGTGCAGGGCCTCCAGGGTATCCCTCACCTGGAAGATGGTGACCCCTTCCCAGTCATAGGTGGGGCGGGAGACCACCAACCCCCAGGCCCCGTGGGCTACGGCCTCCCCCAGGAAGTCGTGGCCGTCATGGCGCTGGCCGCGCAGGGCCACGAACAGATGGCCCTCCCCCACCTGGCGGGAGTCCACGCTCACCCCCGTGAAGCGGTCGTGGAGGGGCCCACCCCTGGCCACCAGGGCTGGGCCCAAGTCCTCCAGCACCTCCCACCCTAGGACGGCCATGTCCTTAGTCCCGCGCCAGCACCTGAGGCTCAGGAGGCACCCCGTAGTAGGCCAGGGCGGCCCTGGCCACCGCAGCGAACACGGGGGCGGCCACCACCGTGCCCCAGGGCACGCCTTGTGGTTCGTCAATCTTTACCAATATTACCAGGCGCGGCTCGTCCAGGGGCACGATGCCGGCGAAGGAGGCGATATAGGCACCGGGCTTATAAGAACCATCGCTCACCACGCTGGCCGTGCCCGTCTTGCCCCCCACGCGGTAGCCGGGGACGTTCAGCCAGGTGGGGTCAATGCCCTGGGCCACCTCCCCCATCATGGTCCGTATGGCCCTGGCCGTTTGGGGGGAGACGACGCGGTCCAGGGCCTGGGGCTGCGTCTCCTGCACCCCGTGAGGGGTGACTATGGCCTTTACCACGTAAGGGCGCATGAGCAGGCCGTCGTTGGCGATGGCGGCCACCGCCATCGCCATCTGCAGTGGGGTGACGGCCAGGCCCTGGCCGAAGGAGTTGGTGGCCAGGTCCACCGGCGACCAGTCCGTGTCCTCGGGCCAGCGCACCATTCCGGCGGCCTCCCCGCTCAGGCCGATGCCCGTAGGCTGGCCGAAGCGGAAGCGGCGCACGTAATCGTAGAACCGCTGGGGGCCCAAGAGCTCCGCCAGCCACACCGAGCCCGTATTCAGGCTCTTGACCAAGATGTCGGTCACCCTCTGGGGGCCATGGGCCGAATAGTCCCAGTTGTAGATGGGCCAGCCGGCCACCAGGGCCACTCCCCTATCACGCCAGGGGGTATCTGGGGCCACCAGGCCGGCATCGATGGCCGCAGCTGCGGTCACCAGCTTGAACACTGAACCCGGCTCATACGTGTCGGTGACCACCGGGTTACGGAGGAGGGCCAGGGCCTGGGGGTCGTCCAAGGGAGGGTGTTGGGGGTCAAAGGAGGGACGGCTGGCCATAGCCAGGACGGCCCCCGTTTTAGCCTCCAGCACGACCACCGCCCCTCCCTTGGCCTTATGCTCTTGCAGGGCCCGGTCCAGGGCCTCCTCCGCCGCTCGCTGCACTACCCGGTCGATGGTGAGGAAGACGTCCAGCCCCTGCCGCAGCATGGGGTCCAGGTCGGCCTCCAGGCCGCTAAGGCCCACCCCGTCCCGCCCCACGATGCCCAGGAGCTGGGCGGCAAGACCACCCTCGGGGTAGACACGTCGGCTGTCCGGGTGCAGGCGCACGCCGGGTAGGCCCAGGGCCTCCACCTGCCGTGCCTGCTCCAGGGTGAGGACGCGGGCCACCTCCGTCTCGAAGGCGGGGCTGGCCTGCACCTCCTCCACCATGCGCGCTGGGTCGCCGCCCGTGACCTGGGCCAGGCGGGCGGCGTAGGCCAGGGCCTGTTCCGGGTCTCTCCAAGCCCTCTTCTCCACCATCACGGCGAAGGAGATGACGCTGGTGGCCAGGGGCTGGCCGGTAGCGTCTAGGATGGCCCCCCGCAGGGGAGGGGCCTGGACAGGGGCCATGCCCGGCAGGTAGGCCCCGCCCTTCTCGCTCTCCAAGGCTTGGAGCTGGACCAGGCGCCCTACCACGGCGGCAAAGGCCAGAACAAGGGCCACACCCAGGAGGTGCAGACGCCATGAGGGGCCGGGCCAGGCCATGCCCTCTTCCCTAAGGTATGGGGAGCCAGCGCAGGAGCCGCTCCCACCAAGGACGGCCGCTCTCTTTCCCCTCCGCTAGGGGTGGGAGGAGGGCGGGCGGGAGCTCGGGGGTGGCCGGGGCCGGCGCGTCCACTAGCAGGTATATCACCTCCTCCGGCGGGGCCATGCCCAGACGCTGGCGAGCCTCCCTCTCGATGCGTTCCAAGGAGGCCAAATAGGCCACCTGGGCCTCCAGCTCCCGCATCCGCGCCTCCCACTGCGTCCGCTCCTGCTGGAGGCGCGCCATCTCCCCTTGGGCCACCGAGGCCCCCACCAGGCTGGAGAGGGGGAAGAGGGCCGCCGCCCCCACCACCACGGCGGCAGCTACAATAGCCCCCGGCAACCCCAAGGAGGGCAGGGGCCAGGGGACAAGACGTGGACGAGCGCGTCCCCTCAGAGCGGCCATTATATCTTCTCCGCTACCCGCAGGCGGGCGCTCCTGGCCCGAGGATTGCGTTGGACCTCCTCCGGCGAGGGGCGCAGGGGGCCACGCATCACCGGCCTAAGGGTGGCCCGGTGCCCACACTGGCAGACGGGGGTCTCTGGTGGGCAGATACAGTCCCGCGCCTCCCGGGCCAGGAACTGCTTCACCGTCCGGTCCTCCAGGGAGTGGTAGGAGATGACCACTAGCCTGCCTCCCTTGCCCAGCACTTGCACCGCCTGGAACAGGGCCACCTCCAAGTTCTCCAGCTCCTGGTTGACAGCGATGCGCAGGGCCTGGAAGGTGCGGGTGGCGGGGTGGATGCGCCCCCCGGCAGTGCCCACCGCCCTGGCCACCACCTCCGCCAGCTCCACCGTGGTGTGCACGGGCCGGGCCCGCACAATAGCCCGGGCGATACGCCGGGCCTGGGGCTCCTCCCCGTAGCGCCAAATGATGTCCGCCAGCTCCCCCTCTGGCAGGCCATTGACCAAGTCGTAGGCCGTCAGCTCCTGGGATGGGTCGAAGCGCATGTCCAAGGGGCCCTCCACCTGGAAGCTGAACCCCCGCTGGGGATGGGCCAGCTGGAAGGAAGAGAGGCCAAGGTCGAAGAGGACGCCGTGCACGGGCACGAAGTTGTAAGAGCGGCACACCCTCAAGAGGTCACGGTAGTTGGCCTCCACCAGGCGTATGTCCTCCCCGAAGCGCTCCAGCCTCTTGCGGGCCACGGCCAAGGCCTCCCCGTCCACGTCCAGGCCCAGAAGGAGGCCCCCAGGGGAGGCGGCCTCCATAATGGCCTCGGCGTGACCCCCGGTGCCCACGGTGCAGTCCACGTAGCGGCCACCAGGGACCACGGCCAGGCCTTCCACCACCTCCTCCACCATGACCGGGACATGCAGCCCCTTTATGCAGTGGACTTGCTCCAGCTTGGCCAGGGTCATCCTCCTCCCCTCCCTACCTCAGCGATTCCAATTCCTCGCGATAAGTGGCCTCCACCTGGGCCATCTCCTCCTCCCACCGCTTGGGGTTCCAGATCTCCAGACACTCGACACGGCCGGCGACGATGACGCTCCCCTCCAGGGCGGCCTTCTCCCGCAGGTACTGGGGGATAAGGACGCGGCCCTGACGGTCCAGCTCGGCGTCCCAGGAGCGGACGGAGAAGCCGCGGCGGAGGCGGCGCCCTTTAAGGGTGGTGGCCGGCTCGGCCATCACCCGCGCCTCCATGCGCTCGAACCCCTCGTTGGTCCACACCTCCACACAGCCGTCGGGGCTGAGGGTCAGCTTCAGCCCGTCGCCAAACAGGTGGCGGTAGCGGGCAGGGATGGGCACCCGCCCCCGGTCGTCCATGGAGTACTCATAAGTGCCTCTGAACACCATAACCCACACCACCCCTCCCGTAGCCCCTGGCACCTGTGCTATATTGACGGCGAGGGAGCCCAGGAGGTGTGGGAAGGGCCACCACCCTTCCCCACTTTCCCCCACATCATACCACGCCCTTCCTGCCGTCAACGGGGCGGGGAGGGAAGGTTGTCCACACCATTTCCACAGGGGGGACATGGGGTTCCGGGCTGGGGTGCTCACAGTGTCGGATCTGGCGGCCCGCGGCCTGCGCCCCGATGAGAGCGGGCAGGCCATAAGGGAGCTTTTGGCCTCCGTGGACATCGTGGTGGAGAGGTATGAGGTGGTGCCTGATGAGCAGGCCCTCATCCAGGAGCGGCTGCGACGGTGGGCGGACGAGGAGGGGCTGGACCTGGTCGCCACCACCGGCGGCACCGGCTTCGGCCCCCGCGATGTGACCCCTGAGGCCACGCGGGCGGTCATCGAGCGGGAGGCCCCAGGACTGATAGTGGCCATGATCACCGAGGGCCTCAAGCGCACGCCCTTAGCCATGCTCAGCCGGGCAGTGGCCGGGGTCCGTGGTCGCACCCTCATCGTCAACCTGCCGGGGAGCCCGCGCGGGGTGCGGGAAAACCTGCAGGTGCTATTGCCCGTGCTACCCCATCTCCTGGAGCTGTTGCGGGGGGAGCCCTCCCCCCACCAGCTGCGCTAGATGGGGAAGGGTGGGGGACGGTGGGAGATGGGCATGCGCATCGACATCCTGACCATCTTCCCAGGCATGTTTAGGGGGCCCTTTGAGGAGTCCATTATCAAGCGGGCCCGTGAGCGGGGCCTTGTGGAGATATACGTGCACAACATCCGGGACTGGGCCACCGACAAACATCGTACGGTGGACGACTATCCCTACGGCGGGGGGCCAGGCATGGTCATGAAGCCCGAGCCCATCTTCGCCGCCACCGAGGCCGTGCAGGCCATGGACCACCGTCGCGGGCCCATCATCCTCATGACCCCCATTGGGCGCACCTTCAGGCAGGAGGTAGCCCAGGAACTGGCCCAGAAGGAGCGCCTCATCATCATCTGCGGCCACTATGAGGGGGTGGACGCTCGCGTCCACCAGCATCTGGCCACCGATGAGATCAGCATCGGCGACTACGTCCTGTCGGGGGGCGAGTTGGCGGCCATGGTGGTGGTGGACGCCGTGGTGCGCCTTTTGCCTGGGGCCCTGGGCGACCCCCAGTCAGTGCAGCGGGAGTCCTTCGCCGATGGCCTCCTGGAGTACCCCCCCTACACCCGCCCGGCCGAGTTCCGGGGCTGGCGGGTGCCGGAGGTGCTCCTTTCTGGCAACCATCAGGAGATCGCCCGCTGGCGGCGGCGCCAGAGCCTCCTCCTCACCGCCTTGCGCCGCCCCGACCTCCTGGCCCGCGCCCACCTGAGCCCCGAGGAAGAGGAATGGCTTGCCCACAGGCTGGGGCAAAGGTAAACTTGTGCCTGCCATGGATGTAGACGCGCGTCCCCTTTTGGGCATTAAGGAGAACCCCCACATCGCCCCCTTCGGCCCTGGGGACACGGTGCGCGTCCATTTCCGCCAACGGGAGGGCGAGCGGGAGCGAGTGCAGGTGTTTGAGGGGGTGGTGATCCGCAAGCGGGGTGGGGGGCTCAACTCCACCTTCACCGTGCGCAAGGTCTCCCACGGGGTGGGGGTGGAGATGATCTTCCCCCTTTACTCGCCCCTCTTGGAGAAGGTGGAGGTGGTGCGCTACGGCAAGGTGCGCCGCGCCCGCCTCTATTACCTGCGGGGGCGCATGGGGCGGACGGCACGCATCAAGGAGCGGCGGCTGACCCCGCAGGACTAGCCCCCCTTAGGCGAGCCCCATGTCCCTCTATGCCGAGGTAGCGGTCAACTCCCCCTTTCCCACCTTTCACACCTTCACCTACCGTGTCCCCCCTGGCTTGGGGGTGGGGCCGGGGTGGATAGTCTATGTGCCCTTTGGGCCCCGTCTCCTACAAGGGGTGGTCATGGCCGTGGGGCCCACCCCGGCCTATCCGGAGGCCAAAGACCTGGCCGGGGTGGCAGGCGAGGGGCCCGTCCTTCTCCCCCACCAGCTAGCCTTGGCCCGCTGGCTCTCCCACCGTTACCTCACGCCCCTCTTTCAGTGCCTGGGCCCCATGCTCCCTCCGGGGAGCCAGCAGAAGCCCCTCACCTATCTCGTGGCCGTGGGGGATGGGGCCCAGGCCACCCTGGGGCCGCGCCAACGTCAGGTATGGGAATATGTGCGCGCCCGGGGCCGGGCGGAGCTGGGGGAGCTGGAGAGGGCCCTGCGCATGTCGCGGGCAGGGGTGGTGGCCGCCTCCCTAGTGCAGAAGGGCCTCCTGGCCCGCCGTTACGAGCTGGCCCGCCCCCGCGCCCGCGCCCGTCTTGTGCCTCATTTGCGCCTGGCGGTAGGCCCTCAAGAGGCCCTGGCCCAGGCCGGTCCCCGCCTAGCGCCCTTGGTAGAGCTCCTGGCCGTCCGCGGCCCCCTCCCCTTGCCCGAGGTGCGGGCCCGCCTGGGGCTAGAGAGGCGGCACCTGCGCCCCCTCTTGGCGACGGGGGCGCTGGTCTTGGAGCAGGTGCCCGTGGCCCGCGACCCCTTGGCCCAGCTAGAGGTGGAGCCCATGGCCCAGCCCCCCCTCACGCCGGAGCAGGAGGAGGCGGCCCGGGCCATCGCCGAGGCCCTGCGGCGGGGCGAGGGAGGCGTCTTCCTCCTGCATGGGGTCACCGGGAGCGGCAAGACAGAGGTCTACCTGGCGGCCATCCAGGAGGCCCTGCGCCTGGGCAAGGGGGCCATCGTCCTGGTGCCGGAGATCTCCCTCACCCCTCAGACGGTGATGCGGTTCGCCGGCCGCTTCCCAGGCCAGGTGACGGTCTTCCACAGCGGCCTCAGCCTGGGAGAGCAGTTCGACGTATGGCAGGCGGTACGACGGGGGGAACGCCGGGTGGTGGTGGGCACCCGCAGCGCCATCTTCGCCCCCGTACAGGACTTGGGCCTAGTGGTGATGGACGAGGAGCACGAGTGGGCCTACAAGCAACAGGACCCCCCACCCCGTTACCACGCCCGCGCGGTGGCGGAGGAGCTGTGCCGGCTCACAGGGGCGGTGCTGGTGTTGGGTAGCGCCACCCCTTCCATCGAGAGCTATCATCGGGCCCGTAGCGGGGCCTACCGCCTCCTGCGCCTCCCCCACCGCCTGCGCCCCGATGGCCGGGGCGGGGTGGCCCCCGCCCCCCTGCCCCAAGTGGAGATCGTGGATATGCGGCAGGAGCTACGGGAAGGCCACCGGGGCATCTTCAGCCGCCGCCTGCAGGAGGCCATGGGCGAGGCCCTGGCGGCCGGGGAGCAGGTGGTCCTCTTCCTCAACCGGCGGGGGGCCGCCTCCTTCCTGGAGTGCTTCGCCTGTGGCCACGTGGTGGCCTGCACCGGATGTCGGGTGGCCTACACCCTCCATCAGGTAGAAGGGCGTCTCCTCTGCCACTACTGTAACCGTTCCCGCCGCATCCCGTCCCGCTGTCCGGCCTGCGGGGGCCAGGCCCTGCGACCTGTGGGCATCGGCACCCAGCGGGTGGAGGAGGAGGTACGCCGGCTCTTCCCGGGGGTGCGCACCCTGCGCTGGGACCGGGACGTGGCCCGCCACTGGGCAGCCCATCACCGCATCCTGGAGGCCTTCGTCAAGGGGGAGGCCCAGGTGCTGGTGGGCACCCAGATGCTGGCCAAGGGGCTCGACCTGCCCCGGGTCACCCTCACCGGAGTGGTGCTGGCCGACATCGGCCTCCACGTGCCCGATTTCCGCAGCAGCGAGCGGGCCTTCCAGGTGCTGGAGCAGGTGGCCGGGCGCGCCGGCCGCGGGGCCCGAGGGGGACGGGTCATCGTCCAGACCTACCGGCCCACCCACCCGGCACTGCAGGCCCTGGCCGGCCACGACTATGAGTCCTTATACCGCGCCGAGGTGCCCCTGCGCCAAGCCCTGCGCTATCCCCCCTTCGGAGAGATGGTGCGCCTGACCGTGGCCCATCCCAACCCCCAGGAGGCGCAAGCCTTGGCGGCGGCCATGGCTGCCCGCCTGCGCCGGGCGGCCCTGGGCCGCCCCCTGGACCTCCTGGGCCCCGCCCCTGCCTATCCCTTACGCCTGCGGGGCCTCTACCGCTGGCACCTCACCCTCAAGGGCCAAGACCCCTGGGCCCTTTTACGCCATCTTCCCCTCCCCCGCTGGTGGACGGTAGACGTAGACCCCCTGGGCACGCCCTAGTTTCCATCAGTGGGCCCTAAGCCCTAGAATTGGTGACGATGCCGAGGGGAGGTGGACCGTGGCCGTCTATCCCGTCCGGCTCTTGGGCGATCCTGTCTTGCGCCTTAAGGCCCGCCGGGTGACCAAGATCGACGATTCCATCCGCCGCCTGGTGCAAGACATGATCGACAGCATGTATGCCGCCCACGGCGTGGGCCTGGCTGCCCCCCAGATCGGTGTCCCCCTGCGAGTCATCGTCATCGGCCTGCCCCAAGAGGAGCCCTTCGCCCTCATCAACCCCGAGATCGTCAAGCGGGAGGGACGGCGCATGGTGGAGGAGGGGTGCCTGTCCATCCCCGGATACCGGGCCCAAGTCCCCCGCTCCCTCACGGTGGTGGCCAGGGGCCTGGACTTGGAGGGGAGGACTGTGCGCATCAAGGCCTCGGCCAAGCGTGGGGATGAGCGGGAGGCCCTTTTGGCCCAGGCCCTAGAGCACGAGGTGGATCACATCAACGGCGTCCTGTACATCGACCACCTGGACAGCCTGGATCGCCTGGTGAAGGTGGGCGAGGAGAGCCGGTGAAGGCCTCCCTGCGCCTGTCCCCTCCCCTGGAGGCCCTGGCCCAGAAGATCGCCTCCGTCATCTCCGCCCAGGCCTATGTGGTGGGGGGCACCCTTAGGGATGCCCTCCTGGGCCGCCCCACCCGGGACCTGGACCTGGCCATCGAGGGCGCCCCGGACGCTGTGGGGCCGGAGATGGCCCGCCACCTGGGAGGCCGCTACTTCCCCCTGGGCAAGGAGGGGATAGGCCGCATCGTGGTCCCCTCCTCGCCAGGGGCCCTGCAGATAGATCTCCATCCCCTGGCCGGCCCCATCGAGGACGACTTGCGGGCCCGCGACTACACCATCGATGCCATGGCCGTCTCCCTGGCGGAGGCCATGGCTGGGCAGGCGAGGATCATCGACCCCTTGGGCGGGCTGCGCGACCTGGAGGAGGGCCTGGTCCGCCTTACCGGCCATGAGGCCCTGCATCGCGACCCCATCCGGCTCCTGCGGGGGGTGCGCCTGGCCTGCGAGCTGGGCTTCCATCTGGAGGAGGACACGGCCAGCCTCCTGGCCGCCCACCGTCGCCTCCTCCCCCAGGCCGCCCCCGAGCGCCAGCGGGAGGAGTTGATGCGCCTCCTGGCCACCGACCGCGCTGGGGAGGGGCTAAGGCTCATGGACCACCTGGGGCTTCTCACCGTCCTCCTGCCGGAGCTGGAGGCCGCCCGCGGCTTCCCCCAGCCCCCAGAGCATCATTGGGACGTGCTGGGCCACCTCCTAGCCACCGTCTCCTGGTTGGACCTCCTCCTGGCCCGGGAACGTCCACAGGCCCAAGCCTACCTATGGGAGGGGCTATGGCAGGCCCTGGGCCCCTTGCAGGAGGAGGTGCGCCGCTACCTGGAGGAAGAAGTGGCTCCTGGCCACCCCCGCCGGGCCCTCCTTAAGCTGGGCGGGCTCCTCCACGACGTGGCCAAACCCCACACCAGGACAATGGATGCCCAGGGCCGCATCCGCTTCTTCGGCCACGAAAGGAAGGGAGCGGAGATGGCCGCTGCGGCCATGGCCCGCCTGCGCTTCTCCCGCCGTGAGGGGGAGCTGGTGGCCACCTGGGTGAGGGCCCATCTGCGGCCCATGCACATGTCCCAGGGAGGCCTACCCACCCCTCGCGCCATCTACCGCTTCTTCCGGGACTGCGGAGAGGCGGCCATGGGCGTCCTTCTCCTCACCTTGGCCGATCACCTGGCCACCGTGGGCCCCCGCCTCCGCCTGGAAGGGTGGCTTTCCCATGTGCACCTGGTACACTACGTATTGTCCGAGGCCGCCCGCCGCCGGGAGCTGGTGGCCCCTCCCCGGCTGATCACGGGGCACGATGTGATGGAGGCCTTAGGCATCCACCCCGGCCCCCTAGTGGGCAGGCTCCTGCGGGCCGTGGAGGAGGCCCAGGCTGCCGGTGAGGTGCGCACCCGGGAAGAGGCCCTGGCTCTGGTACGCCGTCTGGGGGCACGCTGGGCAGGAAGCGGGCAGGAGGCGTAGCATGGACCTACTGGTCCTGGCCCTGGCCTACCCGTTGGCCATCGCCCTCTTCTTCTACTTCGCCTTCTACCGGCCGGTGCAGCAGGAGCGGCGCCGTCAGCGTCAGGCCCTGGCCTCCCTGCAGGTGGGCGACCGCGTCCTCACCCAAGGGGGCCTCATCGCTACGGTGAAGGAGGTGGTCATCCCCGAGCGGGGCCCTACAGAGGTGGTCCTGGAGCTGACGCCTGGGGTGGAGGTGCGAGCCCTGGCCACCGCCATCGTCCAGCGCCTGGAGCCTGCCCCCGCCCCCAGCGAAGAGAGGGCCGAGGCATGAAGCGCTGGCAAGCCCTGGCCATCGTCCTGGCCAGCCTAGCCCTCACCGCCTTCGCCGTGGTGGTGGTGTGGCCGGGGGCCCCCGAGCGCTACCTCCCAGACCTCATCCCCTGGCCCAAAGGCAAGGGCCTAAAGGTGGGCGACTTCGACCGGCGGGCCATGCGCCTGGGCCTGGACCTACGGGGCGGCACCTACATCCTCCTAGAGGCCGATGTGGCCCACATCCCCCCCGGCCTAGACATCGACTCGGCCATGGAGGGGGCCAAGGCCATCATCGAACACCGGGTCAACGCCTTCGGGGTGGCAGAGACGGAGATACAGCGCCAGGGCAAATACCGCCTGGCCGTCCAGATCCCCGGCCTCCCCCCTCAAGAGGCGCGGGAGCTCATCGGCCGCACCGCCCGTCTGGAGTTCATGGAGCCCAAGCGGGACGAGCTGGGCAACGTGGTCTGCCGCGATCTCCAGGGCCAGGAGTTCTCTGTGCCCCCTATCTCCACGGCCATCCACCTGGACCGGGAGGCGGGGGTGGTGCGGTGCTTGGGGCCCCAGGGCCAGGAGGGGGAGCTAGTGCTCCTACCTGCCCAGTGCCGGGAGGGATGCCCGGCCGAGGTGAAAGGGGTCCCTCTCAGCGGGGCCTTCCTCAAGCCTAACTCCCGCGTGGAGCCCGACCCGCAGGGCCGGGGCTTCGCCGTGACCCTAGAGTTCACCGAGCGAGGGGCCAGCATCCTGAGCGACGTCTCCAGCCGCCTTGTAGGATATCCGCTGGCCATCGCCCTAGACAGGGAGGTCATCTCGGCGCCCATCGTCCAGCAGGCCCTTTCGCGCAACGCCATCATCTCCCCCCTGGACCTGGACGAGGCCAAAAGGCTCAGCGTCCTCCTCAACTCCGGGGCCCTGCCTGTGCCCATGAGGGTGATGCAGGAGATGCAGGTGGACGCCACACTGGGGGACACCACCGTGCGTTACGCCGCTCAGGCCGCCCTCATAGGCATCGGGGCCGTCCTGTTCTTCGTCATAGTCTACTACCGAATACAAGGTCTTATTGCTGCCCTCACTCTGGTCTCCTATGCCGCCCTAGTGCTGTTCATCTTCAAGATGTGGCCGGTGACCCTCACCCTGGCCGGTCTGGCCGCCTTCGTCCTCTCGGTGGGCATGGCCGTGGACGCCAACATCCTCATCGCCGAGCGCCTGAAGGAGGAGTTGCGGGCCGGGCGGGCCCTGGCTGTGGCCGTAGAGATGGCCCTGGCGCGGGCCTGGCCCTCCATCCGCGACAGCAACATCTCCACCCTCATCACCTGTGGCATCCTGTGGTGGTTCGGCGACCAGTTCAACGCTGTGCTCATTAAGGGGTTCGCCCTGACCTTGGCCATCGGCGTCTTGGTGAGCATGTTCACGGCCATGGTGGTCGCCAGGGCCTACATGCACGTGGTGGCCGCCAGCCCCTTAGGCCGCTGGCCTGCCCTATGGGGGGTGATGGCCCCTCGCCGGGGCGAGGGGTGGCTGGGCCAGGCCTGGGACTTGGTGGGGCGGCGGTGGCTCTACTTCGCCATCTCCGCCCTGGTCCTGCTGCCGGGGGTCATATCCCTCATGGTGCCTCCGGCCCTTAAGGCGGGCATCGAATTCACCAACGGCACCACCTTCACCCTGCGGTTCCAGGAGAGGGTGGACCCGGAGGCGGTGCGGGCCGCCTTGGCCGACCTGGGGCACCCCCAGGCCCGGGTGCAGGTAAGCCAGGAGGGGGACATCATCGCTCGCATTGGGGAGCTGCAAGGGGCGGTGAACGTGCCCCCTGTGGGCCCCACCCCGCCCTCGGAGCGGGACGTCATCGAGGGGGAACTGCGGGAACGCTTCGGCCCATTTCAGGTCATCAACTTCGAGTCGGTGTCGGAGGTGGTCTCCCGCACCATCGGGCGCAACGCGGCCATAGCGGTAGCCGTGGCGGCCGTGGCTATCCTCTTGTACATCTCCTGGTCCTTCCGCCATCTGCCCAAGCCCCACCGCTACGGGGTGGCTGCCGTGCTGGCCCTCCTGCACGACACCCTGTTCGTGGTGGGGGCCTTCTCTATCCTGGGCAAGGTGATGAGCATGGAGGTGAACACCATGTTCATCACCGGCCTGCTCACGGTGCTGGGCTACTCGGTGCACGACACCATCGTGGTATTCGACCGCATCCGGGAGAACGCCCGCCAGCACCCCGATGCCTCCCTCTCGGAGGTGGTCAACGCCAGCATCATGGAGACCTTGGTGCGTTCCCTCAACACCTCTATCACCCTGGTGTTCACCGCCAGCGCCCTCCTGCTCCTGAGTGGGGCGGCCATCCAGACCCTGGTGCTGGTGATCCTTATGGGCACCATCGTGGGCACCTACAGCTCCATCTTCATCGCCAGTCAGATGGTGGTGGCCTGGGAGGAAGGGGACCTGGCCCGGCTGTGGCGCCGGCTGGTGCCCAGGCCTCCGTTGCCGGCGCAGGCCTAGTCCCGCCGTCGCAACATCCGCTCGTCGCCCACGCGCACGGTGATGTGTTGGCGGTCCATATGCTCCAAGAGGGCCTGGGCATACTTGCGGCTGGTGCCCAGCATGTCCCGCACCTGGGCCAGGGTGATGCGTCCCTGGCGGCGGATGGCCTCCACCACCCTCTCTACCATCTCCCGGTAGGCCTCGGCGGCGAAGACCACGTCCGGGGCCGCCCGCACCACATGGCCCTCCTCCTCCAGGTAGGCCAGGACCTGGGGGTCGAGGCCCGTGGGGGAGGGAGGGGAATAGGGGCTTCGGCGAAGGGCCTCCAGGTAGGCCTGGGCGGCCTGGCGCCGCTCCCCTTCCAGCTGGGGCCGGTGCCCGGCCAGGGCCACCACCTCCCCTTCTACTCGCATTCGGCCCTCGCCCTGCCAGCGGGCGACCAGGGCGGCAAAGGCCTTAGGGGGCAGGCCTAGGCGGCTACGCAGCTCCTCGCGGGGCATCCCGCGGCGTAGGGGCCACTGGCGGTGGTAGAGGCCCATGGCCTGCTCCGCCTCCTCCCACCACTGGGAGAGGGCCTGGGCTGTGGCCAGCAAGGTGTCCTGGTCCGGGCCCTCGGGGGGCAGAAGGAGGAGGTGCCCATCCTCCGCCAGTTGCCCTACCGCCTGCCTCAGCTCCTCCTCGCCCATGGCCGCCTGGGCCAGCAGCCACCCCCAGGTGGTGTAGCCCTTGGGCCCCAGGAGGGCCAGCACCTGGTCCTGGGGGGAGCCCTGGGCCAGCTTCTGCAGGTGGGCCAGGGTGGGGGGATGGAAGCGACGGTGGCGGGGGGCATGCACGCCCACAATGCGCCCCCCGCCCAAAGTCTCGTTGGGGGAGCGGACGATGAAGCGGTCGCCCCGCACAGCGGCCACCGGGCGGGCCAGGCGCACCTGGGCCCAGGCCTCCTCCCCTGGCCCCACCTCGTCCCGATCCAAAAGGATGAGGCGCCCAGTCACCTGGGCCGTCCCCACGTGGAAAGAGAGGCCCATATTGTGGCGCAGGGGACGGCGCAGGTAAGGCACCGCCCGCAGGCGCACGTCCACCGTGGCCGTGGGCTCCAGCCAGCCAGGGGTGGTGACCACCATCCCCCGCTCCAGGGACTCCACATGTAGGCCGGGGAGGTTAAGGGCCGTCCGCCGACCGGGGACCGCCCGCTCCACCGGCCGCCCGTGGCTCTGGATGCTACGGATGCGGGCCCGCAGGCCCCCCGGCACCACCTCCACCTCCTCCCCCACCCTCAGGGGACCGTCCACCAGGGTGCCGGTGACGATGGTGCCCAGGCCGGGCAAGCTGAAGGCGCGGTCGATGGGCAGGCGAGGACGCCCAATGTCCCGCTTGGGGGGCGTGCGGGACAGCTCCTCGTCCAGGGCGGCCACCAGCCCCGCAAGTCCCTCTCCGGTGACCGCCGAGCAGGGCACTATGGGGGCCTGGGCCAAGGACGTGCCCCGCAACAGCTCCTCCACCTCCAGCCGCACCAGCTCCACCATCTCCTCGTCTGCCAGATCGGTCTTGGTGATGGCCACCACCCCATGGGAGACCTGCAACAGGTCGAGGATGGCCAGGTGCTCGCGGGTCTGGGGCATGACCCCCTCATCGGCGGCCACCACTAGGAGGGCCAGGTCTATACCCCCTACCCCGGCCAGCATGTTATGGACGAACCGCTCGTGGCCTGGCACGTCCACGATGCTCACCTCCCGCCCCGAGGGGAGGCGGAGCCAAGCAAAGCCCAGGTCGATGGTCATCTCCCGCGCCTTCTCCTCCGGCAGGCGGTCGGGGTCGATGCCGGTGAGGGCCTTGATCAGGGAGGACTTGCCGTGGTCCACATGCCCGGCAGTGCCGATGGTGTACATGGGGGCCAAAATGCAATTCTAGCACCGAAGCGAACGCTTTGGTAAGATGACAGACGAAAATGTGGAGGGTCGGCTACGTCTACGACCCCCTTTACCTACAGCACCAGAGCGTGAGCCACCCTGAGGGGCCGGCACGGCTGGAGGCCATCATGGAGCGGCTGGCGGCCTCGGGGCTCCTGGAGCGCCTGGTGCCTATCCCCACCCGTGAGGCTTCCACCCGCCATCTGGAGATGGTGCACTCCTGGGAGCTGGTGGCCCAAGTGCGGGCCAAGGCCGATGAAGGCGGGGGCTGGCTGGATCCCGACACTTACGTCACCCCCCTGTCCTACGAGGTAGCCCTGCGGGCGGTAGGGGGATGCCTGGCTGCCCTGGACGCCGTCCTCGGGGGGGAGGTAGAGGCCGCCTTCTGCCTGGTGCGGCCCCCGGGCCATCACGCCACCCCCACCAAGGCCATGGGCTTTTGCCTGTTCAACAATGTGGCCATCACCGCCAAGACCGCTCTAGAGGAGAAGGGACTACAGAGGGTGGCCATTGTGGACTTTGACGTCCACCACGGCAACGGCACCCAGGAGGCCTTCTACCATGACCCGCGCGTCCTCTTCTTCTCCACCCATCAGTACCCCTTTTATCCGGGCACCGGCTACTGGGGGGAGGCAGGCAACGGGGAGGCCCGGGGCACTACGGTCAACGTGCCCCTGCCCCGCGGTTGCCGCACCCAGGAATACCTGCGCGTGTACGAGGAGGTGTGTGCCCCTGTCCTGCGCCGTTTCCGCCCCCAGCTCCTGCTGGTCTCCGCCGGCTTCGATGCCCACTTCGCCGATCCCCTGGCCAACATGCTCCTCTCCTGCCGTGGGTATTTCCAGCTGGCCTCGCTGCTCAAGGACCTGGCCCAGGAGCTATGCCAGGGCCGTATCATCTTCGTGCTGGAGGGGGGGTACGACCTGACTGCCCTCCCTTGGTCGGTGCAGGCCTGCCTGGAGGCCCTCCTGGGCCTGGACTTCACCCCTGACCCCCTGGGGGACGGCCCCAACGTCCCTGGGCCGGACATTGGGGTCGTCCTGGCGGCAGTGAAGCGCACCCACGGGCTTTAAGGGCTCACAAGAAGGAGGCCATAACCTCGTTGGCCAGCAGGAGCCCCCGCGCTGTAAGCTTCACCCGCCCGTCCTCCACGGCCAGGAGCCCCCAGGAGGCCAGCTCCTCCATCTGGGGCCCGTAGGCCTGGCGGGGGTCACGGCCCAAGCGAGCGGCCAGCTCCTCCAAGGCCACCCCCTCCACCAGGCGTAGGCCCAGGATCATGGCCTCGGCCAGGGCCTCGGCGGGCCCCACCTCCTCCACCCCGGCCACAAAGGGCAGGGAGGAGAGGAAGGCCTGCAGGGGGGAGGGGTGAGCGGTGGCAGGAGCCCTCGCCACCGCCTCCAGGTAGCGGCGGGGGGAATAGAGGTTCCAGAACCGGTAGTAGCGCTCCCCTTCCCAGAGACAGGAGTGGGCCCCCGCCCCCACCCCCAGATAGGGCTGCAGGCGCCAGTAGGCCAGGTTGTGCAGACAACGGCGAGCGGGGCGGGCCCAGTTAGATATCTCGTAGTGCTCGTAGCCGGCGGCGGCCAGGGCCTCTTGGGACCACTCATACATCTCGGCCTGGGCGTCAGGGTCAGGCGGAGGCACCTCACCCCTGGCCACCTGCCAGGCCAGGGCCGTGCCCTCCTCCACGGTGAGGGCATAGAGGGAGAGGTGGTCGGGGGCCAGGGCCAGGGCCCGTCGCACGCTCTCCTGCCACCGCCAGAGAGGCTGGCTAGGCAGGCCATAGATCAGGTCGAGGTTCACGTTGTCAAACCCCGCCTCCCGCGCCCAACGGTAGGCCTCCATCGCCTCCTGGGCCGAGTGCAGGCGCCCCAGGAACTGGAGCTCGTCGTCCCAGAAGCTCTGGACCCCCAGGCTCAGGCGGTCCACCCCCAGGGCCCGCAGGCCCCGCAAGTAAGGGAGGTCTATGGTGCCCGGATTGGCCTCCAGGGACACCTCCCCCAGGCCACAGCAGTCGAAGTGCCGATGCACGGCGGCCAGCACCTCCTCCAAGAGGGACAGGGGCAGGAGGCTGGGGGTGCCGCCACCGAAGTAGACGGTCCTCACTGCTGGCCTCCCCAGGGCCTGGGCCCAAAGGGCCAGCTCCCGTCCCAGGGCCCGCACATAGGGGGCCATAAGGCCCTCCAGGCCGGCATAGGAGTTGAAGTCACAATATGAGCACTTCTGCTGGCAGAAAGGGATATGGATGTAAAGAGAGATGGGCCCCACGCCAATGCCCATACTGCCCGCCATGGGGGTGGGGCGTCAAGGGCCGCCTATCGCCTAGGCCAGGCCTGCGCTATATTGGGTCTTGCCATGCTCAAGACCCATGCCTGCGGCGCCCTCCGTCCCCAGCACGTGGGCCAGGAGGTGACCCTGGCCGGGTGGGTGCACCGGCGCCGCGACCACGGCGGCCTCATCTTCATCGACCTGCGAGACCACGATGGCATCGTGCCGGTGGTCTTCCACCCCCGGGAGGGGCCGGAGGCCTTCCCCGTGGCCGAGGCCGCCCGCCACGAATACGTGCTGCAGGTGCAGGGGGTGGTGGCCCGCCGGCCCCCGGGCACCGAGAACCCCCACCTCCCCACCGGGGAGGTGGAGGTGCGGGCCAGGAAGGCCGCCATCCTCAACCCCTCCCGCACCCCACCCTTCTACGTCAACGAGGAGACGGAGGTGGAGGAGCTCCTGCGCCTCAAGTACCGCTACCTGGACTTACGGCGCCAGGGCATGCACCAGCGCATCGTCTTCCGCCACCAGGTGGCCCAGTTCATCCGGCGCTTCCTCTCGGAACGGGGCTTTGTAGAGATCGAGACCCCCATCCTCACTGTGCCCACCCCGGAAGGGGCGCGGGACTATCTCGTCCCCTCCCGCCTCCACCCAGGCCGGTTCTATGCCCTCCCCCAGTCCCCCCAGCAGTTCAAGCAGATCCTCATGGTGGCGGGGTTCGAGCGCTATTTCCAGCTGGCCCGCTGCTTCCGGGACGAAGACCTGCGGGCCGATCGCCAGCCGGAGTTCACCCAGCTGGACCTGGAGTGGAGCTTCGTGGAGGAGGAGGACATCCTCTCCCTCATAGAGGAGCTCCTGTGCGCCCTGGCCGCCGCCCTGCGGCCCGACCTGAAGGTGCCCCGCCCCTTCCCCCGCATCCCCTATGAGGAGGCCCTGCGCCGCTTCGGCACCGACAAGCCAGACCTACGCTTCGGCCTGGAGCTGCACGACTTCTCCGATCTGCTACAGGACACCCAGTTCTTAGTCTTCCGGCAGGTCTTGGCCCAGGGCGGGCAGGTGCGGGGCCTCTGCCTCCCTGGGGGGGCGGAGCTGAGCCGCAAGCAGGTGGACGACCTGGCCCACCTGGTCCAGGGCCTGGGGGGGAAGGGGCTGGTCTCCTTCGCCCTCCTCACCCCTCCCGAGGCCCTGGGCCCGGAGGGCTTCCGCTCGCCGGTGGCCAAGCATTTCTCCCCCCAGGAGGTGGCGGCCATGGCCCGGCGGGCAGGGGCCGGGCCCGGGGACATGCTCCTCCTGGTGGCCGACATGCCCCGGGTGGCCAACCGCGCCCTGGACGGCCTCCGCCGCCACCTGGCCTACAGCCGCGGCCTGGCCGACCCCCAGACCCTGGCCTTCTGCTACGTGGTGGACTTCCCCCTCCTAGAGTGGGACGAGGAAGAGGGGCGATGGTATGCCGTGCACCACCCCTTCACCTCTCCCAAGGAGGAGGACCTGCCCCTGCTGGAAAGCGATCCCGGCCGGGCCCGCGCCCGCTCCTACGACCTGGTGTGCAACGGCTGGGAGCTGGGCGGGGGCTCCATCCGGATCCACCGGCGGGAGCTGCAAGAGAAGATGTTCCAGCTCCTGGGCATGAGGCTGGAGGAGGCCCGTGCCCGCTTTGGCCACCTCCTGGAGGCCTTGGAATACGGGGCCCCGCCCCATGGGGGCATCGCCCTGGGCCTGGATCGCCTGGTGGCCATCCTCTGCGGCCAGGACGACATCCGGGAGGTCATCGCCTTCCCCAAGACCAAATCGGCCACCGACCCTCTCACGGGGGCGCCGGCGCCTGCGGACCCCGCCCAACTGGAGGAGCTACATATCTCCGTGCGGCAGGAACAAGAGGTATTATAGGAGTGCCCCATGAACGGTGAGCGTCGCCTGGCCTTCGTGCTCCTGGCCGCCGCCGCCCTGGTGGTCCTGGTGGCCGCCGGAGTGGTCACCTTCCTGCTGGGGCGGGGGGGAGACCAGGGCCAGGCCCAAGAGGAGGCCCTCCCCCAGCGCGTGGCCGGCGAGTTCCGCCTCTTTGGCCCCGACCCCATTACCCTTGACCCCGCCCTGGCCAGCGACGTGGCCTCCGCCACCTACATCGTGGAGATCTACAGCGGCCTGGTGACCTTCAGCCAAGACCTGAAGATCGTGCCTGACATCGCCGAACGATGGGAGGTGAGCCCCGACGGCCGCACCTACACCTTCCGTCTGCGCCGGGGCGTCCTCTTCCACGACGGGAGCCGCATGGTCACCGCCCGCGACTTCAAGTACTCCCTGGAGCGGGCCCTCAACCCCAGGACCGGCTCCCCCGTGGCCCTCACCTACCTAGGGGACATCGTGGGGGCGCGGGAGTTCGCCCGCGGCAGGGCCCAGGAGGTGGAGGGCATCAAGGTCATCGATGACTTCACCCTCCAGATCACCATCGACGCCCCCAAGAGCTACTTCCTCGCCAAGCTCACTTATCCCGTGGCCTACGTGGTGAAGAGGGAGCAGGTGGAGGCCAACCCCCGGGGCTGGACCCGCCGACCTATCGGCACCGGCCCCTTCCGCCTGGCCGAGTGGCGCCTAGGGGAGCGCATAGTCCTGGAGCCTAACCCCCACTACTACCTGGAGCCCAAGCCCGCCCTCCCACGCATCACCTTCCTTTTGGCGGGCGGCTCCCCCCTCACCATGTACGAAAATGGGGAGGTGGACATGGCCCCCGTGGGCATTAACGACATCGAGCGGGTGCGCGACCCCCGCGACCCCCTGCACCAAGAGATGCGC
>FWWL01000984.1_pt1 | contig 33916 bp, 31 predicted proteins | sample 2228331 | NCBI WGS metagenome assembly FWWL01 (sample SAMEA103939775, study PRJEB20133) | metagenome
CTACAGTATTTGACTCATACAATTTATACAAAAAATTTGAAAAATATTATATAATAAAAAAGTGAAACTGCCGATATTTCTAAAACAGTACTTCTGGGAGGTTGATTTTGACTCATTGAACTTCAAAAAATCAGAAGATTACATTATTGCGCGAATCTTAGAATACGGAGATATTCCAGCCATTCGCTGGCTTTTGAAAAATGCTGATATAGAGAAGATTAAAGAGGTTGTCCTGAGTTCAAGGAGCCTTTCAAAGAAAACCGCAAATTTCTGGGGTTTGTTTTTTAATTTGGAAAGAACAAGGATTCAATGTTTGAAAAAGTCCTATCAAAAGATGCAAAAGAGGCACTGGAGATATTAGGAAATTCTCGTATTCTCACTTCAGCCTATCTTGCAGAAGGAACTGCCCTTGCATTACAGATCGGGCATCGCTATTCCTATGATTTTGATTTCTTTGTCCCGGAAGAATTCAACGAAGAGCATCTATTAAAAAAAATTACAAAAGCATTAAATAACTTCAGATTAGAAAGAAAAGAATGGAGGAGAATACTCGGGTACATCGGGGATGTGCGTTTCAGTCTATTTTTTTATGATTATCCTCTCCTTTTTAAAACACACACCTTCAGTAGAATCTCAATAGCAGACATCAAAGATATTACTGCTATGAAGATTGCAGCCATTGCGGACAGGGGAACGAAGAGGGATTTTATTGACCTCTATTTTATTTTGGCAGTAGAAAAATTACTGACTTTATCAGATGCACTAAAACTCTATGACAGAAAATTTAAAACCCTCAAGCAGAATAAGGTGCATATCCTGAAAAGTTTAGTATATTTTGAAGACGCAGAAAAAGACGAGATGCCCAGGATGATAAGGCCAGTAAACTGGGAAAGGGTGAAGGAATTTTTTGTTGAAGAGAATAAGAAGGTCTTAAAAGGACTCCTTTAATGTAATTAAGCCCACTTTGGTAGCGGGGTCCGGATTTGAACCGGAGACCTTCGGGTTATGAGCCCGACGAGCTACCAGACTGCTCCACCCCGCAATAATATTCCCTGGAAGGAATTTATTATATATTACCCAACAAGAACCAACAAGTCAAGAATAATATGAGGTTATTGCGACGTCAGGCGCTCCCACGATGTGGAATAACGCTTGTGAACTGGAGCGGGAGACGGGATTTGCAAACCGAAACTACACTCTTCTCTCCCTGTAGGTTTCTGGAGATTATCTCGTGCTCCTCTGCGCCGAACAACCCAAACCCGCGACGTCAGGCGCTCCCACGATGTGGAATAACGCTTGTGAACTGGAGCGGGAGACGGGATTTGAACCCGCGACGTCAGGCTTGGGAAGCCTGCATTCTGCCCCTGAATTACTCCCGCAGAAGTATCCCACAGTAGCATCGTCACCTCACACTGCGGGCAGGCTTTCACCTCGTCGGTAGCCTCCCATAGGAGTAAATATTTTATATTCTTTATTATAAAAAATCAAGAAAAATCAAAACAGGAAATGGAGAATCCAGGCCTCACTTGCTGGCTGTTCCAGGAAGATCTGCAATCCTCTGGAATCCGGCATTCCTGACCCTGATGTAAGCCTGAATAGCAACAATTATTACTCCCAATGAAAAGATCAGCAAAAAGATATCAGCCACAATCAATGTCCTGTTCCCTAGAGCGATGTATTTTTTCATAAGAATCAAAAGGGATGCAACGGTCGTTGCAATCATAAAAACTGCCGGAACCAGCGTGTAACTCACTCTCCTGCCCCTTACAATAAGCCACAGGGATACCGCAATTAAACTGAGTGCAGCAAGCATCTGGTTTCCCGTTCCAAAGATGGGCCAGAGGGCAGAAAAGGCATTGGTGTAAGCAAGTATCCACATAAGTAATACAGAGATTCCAGAATTGACCCAATAATTTCTCAAAAATTGCGGTGTGTTGCCTTTAAATATAATATTCCATAATTCCTCAAAGAGATAGCGATTAAGGCGGACAGCAGCGTCAAGGGTCGTAATCACAAAACCCTCAAGAAGAAGTATGCCGAAGATTGTCCCAATGGGAATCGGAACTCCAAATGTATTATTGAAGAGATTCCCGATGGCAAGGGAGAAGGCAAGTATGGGATTGGACTTCGTTCCAGGATCTGGATACCATACGATTGACTTATAGTCACTGAAATCCAGAGAACTGCCCAGGGCAAGCATCACAAGAAGGGCAAGGAGTGACTCAAGAAGCATTCCATCATACCCAATGCGTTTTACATGTCCCTCCGAGGAGATTTGTTTGGATGTAGTGCCGCCGGCAACCATTGCATGAAAGCCAGATATTGCACCACAGGCGACAGTGATAAAAAGCATTGGCCAGAGAAACCCGATGGTGTTGATACCTTCTAAAATATTCAGCGAAGGCGCCTTTAAAGAAAGCCCTCCAAGACCACCAAGTAGAATGCCAGCGAAGAGTCCGAACAGTCCAAGGTAAAGAATCTGAACATTTATAAAATCTCTTGGCTGAAGGATAACCCATACGGGCACTCCAGCAGCGAGAAGACAGTAGATAGAAATAATTACCATCCAAGCCTCGGGCTTGAGCGTTACCGGGAAGTAAACTCCCGCAATGACAGAGAGTACGGATACAATTCCTGCCATCACATAGGCATAAGCGGTAGGAAAATTTCTTCTGTAAAGCAGGAAGCCCAGAATGGGAGAAAAGAGGGTTATTATAATAACCGATGTTGATGCAATTCCTCCAATCACACCGAGACGGATGCCATCCTTTTCTACAACCCTGAGTAGGGTCTGGTCAGGTAAAAGCCCCAGTTTCTCAATGGGCCACATGGATGTAAGCGAGGTTGCGGTAGCAGTTAGAAAGGAGGAGGTGACAAGAATAATCAGCACAATGGTAAATAAAATATAAAGGACAAATCCAGCATTGCCAATTGAAGACCTTGCCACCTCTGCCATTGACCTCCCCTTCTCTCTCATACAGACAAAGAGCGAAGAAAAATCATGAACAGCACCAATAAAGATACCGCCTATAATTATCCAGAGTAGCCCCGGAGTTGTACCATATACGAGAGCCATTGTAGGACCGAGAATCGGTCCTGCTCCAGCAATAGCAGAGAAGTGATGGGCAAAGAGTACAGGCAGGCGGGTTGGAACATAATCTCTGCCGTCATTTATCTCGCAGGCAGGCGTCCTTCTTTCAGGATCCACGCCGAGATTTTTCGCCACCCTTTTCGCATAAAATCTGCTCCCGAGTCCAAAGAGAAGCATCCCTGCTGTCAATGGAATCAAAACATTCATATATTTTTAGTATCCCTCATAAATAATTATTGTCAACATAAATTTAAAAATAAATCCTTTTTTATTTGACATAAATTATTTTTTCTGAGATAATTGATAATTAACCTTATGGAAAGAAATGAAACATACGCAATTGTGCGACAGGATGGCAAACAGTGGGTTGTATCCCCGGGCAGCAGACTCTACATCTATGGAGCAGAAAAGAACCCTGGTGAGAGCGTCATCCTCTCGGAGGTACTTTTCTATCGGGATAAAGATAAGATTTTGATTGGCACCCCTGTTCTCAAGGGAGTAAGTGTCTCCTGCGAGGTTGTAAGAAATCTCCGCGGCAAAAAGATAATTGTATTCAAGAAGAAGCGGCGTAAAAATTACAAAAAGACAATAGGCCATCGTCAGAATTATACCGAACTTTGTGTCAAAGAAATTACCTTTCAACCGGAGGCACAGTAATGGCGCATAAGAAGGGTCAAGGAAGTTCAAGGAACGGACGAGACAGCCGTGGTCAGAGGCGCGGAGTAAAGCGTTACGATGGCGAAATCGTGAAGGCAGGCAATATTATAGTCCGGCAGTGTGGAACGCGCATAATTCCTGGTGCAAATGTGGGTGTTGGCAGGGACTGGACGCTCTTCGCCAGGGTAGATGGCAGGGTAAAATTTCTGAGGGTCCACGGTAAACCCTGCGTCAGTGTAATTCCTTAAAGACAGAAATTTAATGAAATTCATTGATTCTGCAAAGATCTTCCTCCAGGCAGGAAATGGAGGAGATGGATGCATAAGTTTTCGGAGAGAGAAATATGTGCCAAAGGGTGGTCCGGATGGTGGTGATGGTGGCAGAGGGGGAAATATAGTATTTGTCGCAGATAAAAATATTAATACTCTTATTGATTTCAAATATAAAAGGCACTACAGAGCAGAGAATGGGGAGCATGGCAGAGGGAAGAATCAGTACGGGAGAAAGGGTAAGGATCTATTCATCCGCGTTCCTGCTGGCACAATAATAAAAAATGCTGAAACAGGCGAGATAATTGCGGATATGGTGAAGGACGGTGAATCAATAATTGTTGCAAGAGGTGGAAGGGGCGGAAGAGGCAATGCATCATTTGTTACACCAACAAGGCAGGCACCACGAATTGCCACAAAGGGAGAAAAGGGCGAGTCCCTCTGGGTATATCTTGAGTTACACCTGATTGCTGATGTGGGAATTATCGGAATGCCAAATGCAGGCAAATCAACGCTTATATCAAGAATTTCCGCCGCAAAGCCAAAGATTGCAGATTATCCCTTCACCACCCTCGTTCCGAATTTAGGTGTGGTCCGGTACGATGATTTTCGTTCTTTTGTTGTCGCTGACATGCCCGGATTGATTGAGGGAGCACATAAAGGTCATGGCCTCGGAATAGATTTCCTGAAACACATAGAGAGGACGAAAATCCTTCTGCATCTTATTTCAATTGATTCTGAGGATGATTCATTTTTAAAAAAATACAGAATCATCCGAAATGAAATCAAAAAATTCAATCCTGAAATCCTTAAAAAACCAGAGATCCTGGCACTGAATAAGATTGACCTCCCCATTGTGCGTAAAAGGATAGAATGGATTCAGAAAAAATTTGCTGAAAAATCAATTAAGGTGTATCCTATCTCTGCTGTCACAGGGGAAGGAGTAAAGGACCTCCTTGATGCAATTGTGAAGAAATTAACTGTAATTGAAAGTCAATAATATGAGGACAGGAAGGGAGATAATAAAAAAGGCGCACAATATAATATTGAAAATTGGCTCCACAGTTTTGATTGACTCTGAAAGAAAATTAAATCCCGCGCGATTCATGGAACTTGCAGAGGATATCAGTTTATTAAAAAATGAAGGAAAGGTCATAACTATCGTGTCCTCCGGAGCAATTGCCGGTGGCGTCTCACTTCTCGGAATGAAGGGTTATCCCAGGTCAATTGAGGACAAACAGGCAGTTGCAGCAATTGGCCAGCCATATCTCATGAAATTATACGACGAGGCATTCAGCAGATATAACATTAAGATTGCCCAGATTTTACTTACCCACGATGATTTTTCAGACCGCACAAGATATGTTAATGCCAGGGGGACTATAACGAATCTCTTGAGGATGGGCATTATTCCCATTGTAAATGAAAATGACACTGTATCAACGGAGGAGATAAAAATAGGTGACAACGATACCTTATCTGCAAAACTGACAGGTATTGTGGATGCAGACCTCTTAATAATACTCAGTGACATAGATGGACTTTATGACAGGGATCCTAAAAAATTTCCCGATGCAAAGTTCATCCCTGTTGTTGAGAAAATTGGCGAGGAATGGTTAAAATATGCCACGGATAGCAAGAATATCCTAAGCGTGGGCGGAATGAGAACCAAGATTGAAGCAGGAATGATTGCCTGTTCCTATGGTGCAGGAGTGTTAATCGTAAACGGAAAGGAGAATCATGTATTGAGGAGAGTCTTTGCCGGGGAGGAATTAGGAACACTCTTTAAACCAAAATTCATGGATATAAATGCGCGTAAATTCTGGATCGGATTTACCAGGAAGCCAAAGGGCGATATAATCATTGACCAGGGAGCAAAAAAGGCAATAATAGAAGGCAACAGAAGTTTACTCCCACGGGGTATAAAGGGAGTTAACGGTAGTTTTGATAAGCATGATACGGTGCGAATCATAACTGAGAAGGGCATTGAAATTGGAAGGGGAATAACAAACTATTCCTCATCTCAGATTAAATTGATCGCCGGAGCAAAAACATCAGAAATTGAAAAAAGACTTGGATTTAAGGGCCCCGATGAGGCAATTCACAGGGATAATATGATTATATTAAGAAAGGAGTAAATATATGAAAGCTGAACTATTAGAAATTGCTGAGAGATCAAGGAATGCCTCAAGGGTTCTCGCAAAGTTATCCTCCTCCACAAGAGAAAGGGCTATCAGAAGAATGGCTGAGTCCCTTATGGCAAACAAAACAAGATTATTGAAGGTAAATAGCGCTGAGGTTCAAAAGGCAGTGAAGGACGGATTAAAACCATCCCTTGTTGACCGCCTTACATTAAATGAGGAGCGTCTCCAATCCGCATCCCAGGGGCTTATTGAGATTGCAGGGCTTCCTGACCCTGTGGGTGCAATAAAAAGGATGTGGAAGAGGCCAAATGGACTTCTCGTAGGAAAGATGAGTATACCACTGGGCGTTATCCTGATTATTTATGAGGCAAGGCCCAATGTTACAGTTGATGCAGCCGGTCTGTGTATTAAGTCAGGAAATGCTGTTATCCTCCGAGGCGGTTCAGAGGCAATAAGAACAAACAGAGCCATTGTAAAGATTTTAAGAAGCGCCTGCAAGGAGTCAGGCATACCTGAAGATGCTATCCAGTTAGTCCCGACAACCAAGAGGAGTGCCATCACCGAACTTTTAAAAATGGATGAGTTTATTGACCTCGTAATTCCCCGCGGCGGAGAGGAACTCATAAGGTTTGTGTCGGAACACTCAAAAATTCCTGTAATCAAACACTACAAGGGCGTATGCCACATCTTCGTTGACAGTTCGGCAGACATTGAACAGGCAATCAGGATATGCTACAATGCAAAGGTTCAAAGACCCGGCGTATGCAACGCCATGGAGACATTGCTCGTCCACAGGGACATTGCAAAGGAGTTTCTCCCGCGGATGAAAAAAGAATACGATAAAGCCGGCGTTGAGTTAAGGGGTTGCCAGGAAACGAAAAAAATACTTCAAGACATTAAATTAGCAACGGAGGATGACTGGTACGCAGAGTATCTTGACCTGATACTTGCTGTAAGAATTGTGAAGGATATAGATGAGGCAATTGCGCATATTGAAAAGTATGGCTCCCAGCACACAGAGGCAATTATTACAAGAGATTACAAGAATGCACAGAAGTTTTTAAACGAGGTAAATTCATCTACAGTGCTTGTTAACGCATCAACAAGGTTCAGCGATGGATATCAACTTGGGCTTGGCGCAGAGATTGGAATCTCAACGAGCAAGATTCACGCCTTCGGTCCCATGGGCGTGGAGGAACTGACGACCGAAAAGTTCATTATTTATGGAGACGGCCAGATCCGGGAGAAGTAATGCGAATTGGGTTAATAGGCGGGACATTTAATCCTGTTCATCTGGGCCATTTAAGGGCTGCAGAGGAGGTTCGGGAGAAATTCAAACTCAATATAATTTATTTTATTCCCTGTAATGAGCCCCCTCACAAAAGTAATATAGATTTAATAGATGCAAATATACGACTTCAGATGTTGAAACTTGCAATCAAAGGCACAGATGCATTCAGGTGCTCTGATATTGAAATCAGAAGGGGTGGAAAATCCTACTCCATAGATACCATCAGGTACTTTTTAAACAGAGGGATAAAAGGGAGCCAACTCTATTTTATCCTGGGCAACGACTCCTTTGCTGAGATAAGAACATGGAAGAACTACAGGGAACTCATTGAGTTATGCAATTTTATCATTATTAAAAGGCCTGGATATAGCGGATTTTCCTTAAAAAAGCATTTACCCCTTGACTTATTTAAGACATTGAGTTATAATAAAAGAGTAAAATGCTACGAAACACCGTCAAAAAAACGCATCTTTTTGACAGAAATCAAGGGACTGGAAGTGTCCTCCTCCATGATAAGGGAACTTATTAGGGAAGGCAAATCCATCAGGTATCTTGTCCCGGAAAATGTATTCAATTACATTAAGGGAAGGAAATCTATATTTGCGGGGTGATGAAAGGGTTAGATTGAAGAAAAAGAAATCTGTTTCTGAATTATTAGGATCAATCTGCAGGGCACTCCTGAATAAGAAGGCAGAAGGGTTGAGGGTAATAAATGTAAGCAATCTAATAGGAATCACTGACTTTTTTGTTATCTGTTCTGCTGAATCCACCACTCAGGTTAGTGCAATAACGGATGAATTGCTGAGAACAGCAGAGGGGAATGGATTTAAAATTACAGGAGTGGAAGGAACCGAGAACAATCTCTGGGTTCTGGTTGATTTTGGAGATGTGGTGGTACATATTTTCCATGAGCCTGTGCGACTTTTCTACGACCTTGATGGATTGTGGAGGGATGCTGAGGAAATAAGCATTAATGATTTATTAACATCAGGAAGCAGGACTCTGACAAAAAAATTATAAGGAGATTCTTATGGTAAGGACAATATTGATTGTACTGGCTTTTGCACTGGTTGTGGGATATTTTGCAGCACTCAATACTATATCTGTTCCATTTTACTGGGGTCCGGGTAAATTTAAAGAGTTACCCCTTATGTTTCTTCTGTATATCTCCTTTGGCATTGGTGTTCTGATTTCGCTCCTCTCTGTCCTCGCCAGGGATACAATTAAGGCATATAAAAATTATAAAAAGAAAAAGGAAGAAGAGGTGAAGCGCCTGGCAGAAGAACTTTACAATCAGGGTGTTGATGAGATGATAAAGGGAAATCTTGGCGACGCAGAGAAGAAATTCCAGGAGTCCTTACAAAAAAATGCGGAAAACATTAAGGTTTATCTTCGCCTCTCTGAGATAAGGGAAAAGGAGAACAAATTGAGGGAGGCAGTGGACATCCTGCTGAAGGCACGGGAGCGATGGAGTGATAATATTGATATCGCATTCCGGCTTGCAAGATATTATGAAAGACTTCAGGAGTTTAATTCTGCCGTTGATATATTAAATAAACTTATTGCTCAGGATAACGAAAATATTGAAGCAATGCGCATGCTGAGGGACATTTATGCCCGCAACGACTTTCTTGAGAGCGCCTACAGGACACAGAAAGAGATTATGAAAATAAGCAGAAAGACATCCTCTTACTTTGTAGAAAGGAAGTTACTGGCACAATTTAAATTCGGATATGTCAAGGAAATTTTAAAGTCAGATGACTACGATAAAGCAATCAAAAAATCCTTTGATGTAATTAAACTTGACCCTGAATTCGTCCCGGCACATGTCCTCCTTGGTGAAATCTACTTGAAACACAAGAACTCACCGGAGAAAGCATCGGAGGTCTGGGAGAACGCCTACATGGAGATAAAACACCCTGTCTTTCTCATTAAACTTGAGGAGATGTATCTTGAACAGGAAAAGCCCTCTGAGGCACTGGCGGTTTTCAAGAACCTCCTTCTCAAAAATCCTGATGACCCTCTCCTCACCTTTTTCTATGCAAAGTTATGCCTGCGCCTGGAGATGCTTGATGACGCAATTGAACAATTAAACTCCCTGGAAGGCAAAGGCATTTCATCAACATATCTCCATCTCCTGATGGCTGAGGCACATGCAAGAAAGGGAAATTATTATCATTCAGTCAATGAATTCAGAAAGGCAACAGAGATTGCTAATAAAATAATAATACCATTCACCTGTTCCAGTTGCGGAGCCGAGTCAAAGGAATGGAATGCAACATGCAAAAAGTGCGGAGAGATAAATACACTAAAAATAGACCTTGGATTTGAGACACACAGAAAGGTCTCGGAGCTAAAGGCGCTGTGATAAGGAGGCAGAAAAATGAACAAAATCCCTGCGGAATTTTCAGAAGCAAAAACAAAGATTCTCCTCGTAGTACTTGATGGCCTCGGTGATATTCCGAACCCTGAGAAAAACAATACGACCCCCCTTGAATCAGCAGACACACCGAATCTGGACAGATTGACTGAAACCTCATCCCTGGGTAGACTTACACCTGTGCTGACCGGAATAACACCCGGAAGTGGACCCGCACATCTTGCCCTCTTCGGCTACGACCCAATAAATGAACTCGTCGGCAGGGGTGTTCTTGAGGCACTGGGGCTCGGCATGGAGGTGAATAAAGGCGATGTGGCTGTGAGAGCAAATTTCTGCACCATGGACGAAAAGGGAATTGTGATAGACAGGAGAGCGGGAAGAATACCAACAGAGCTCAACAGAACACTCTGTGATTTGCTGAAAACAAAGGTTAAATCAGTGGATGGGGTGAAAATAGAGATTGCCTCAGGGATGTCTCACCGCTTTGCCCTTGTGCTTAAGGGCAAGGGACTTGGCAGTGATGTAAATGATACAGACCCCCAGCATGAGGGCATGAAGCCACTGAAGGCGGAGGGCAAAAACTTAAAGTCAAAGAAAACAGCCAGGATAATCAACAAACTTATGGAAATCTTCAGGGAGATTTTAAAGGACAAGCATCCTGCAAACGGCGTCCTCTTCCGTGGAGTCTCAGCCCCCCCTGCTCTTACCCCATTTTCGGAAAAATATCATCTCACTGCCTCTGCCATAGCCACATATCCCATGTACCGTGGGCTTGCTAAACTTGTCGGAATGGATGTGATTGATGTAGAAGGCGCTTCTATAAAGGATGAGATTCAGGCACTCAAAAAAAATTACAACAAATATGATTTCTTCTATCTTCACATAAAAGAAACGGATGTGGCTGGTGAGGATGGAAACTTTGACCTGAAGGTTTCAACAATTGAGGAGTTTGACAGATTCCTTCCGGAGATTCTAAATATGGGATTTGATGTCCTCTCAATTACAGGCGACCATTCCACTCCTGTCGTTTTCAAGAAGCATTCATGGCATCCTGTTCCGGTTCTGGTTAACGCAAAAAAATGCTTCCGCGATGGCATGAAGAGGTTCACCGAAAGGAATTGCATTCATGGAAGCATTGGCACAATTCCTATGGAGCAATTGATGCCCCTTCTCCTTGCCCACGCTGGAAAACTTGAGAAATTTGGCGCATAAAAATTTTACTTTTATTCTCTTCCTCATCCTCCTTCCTCTGCTCCTCTCAATCCCTGTCATTGAGCGCTTCACCACCAACGAGGATGAGGGCATTTCCCTCTACGGCGCAATTCGCATCCTCAACGGACAGATTCCCTACAGGGACTTCTGTCACATCACCCTGCCCGGCTCTCTCTGGATGATTGCTGGCGTCTTTAAGGTCTTCGGAGATAGACTCCTTACTGCACGGACACTCACTCTCATTATCATCATCTCTCAGGGCATTTTGATTTATCTGATGGGCAAAAGGGTTACAGAAAAGGCAATCTATGCATTCATGGCATCCATGATTTTTTATCTCTTTAATCTTATCCCATCAATAAATTTCACCCCTCATAAACCAGCAGTATTCTTTGTACTACTTGCCTTTCTCCTCTATCTTAACGGAAGGACTTTTCTCTCAGGTTTCACACTCTCTCTAAGTTTATTTATGCAGCAGAATATCGGGCCCTTGCCCTTTGCAGGCATTATAGCATCACTCCTTGCAGATAGATATATTTTTGAGGGTGAAAATATATTAAAATCTCTCCTTTATGTTATTTCTGGCTTCTCAATCCCCCTCATCTTTTTTCTCCTCTACATTCTTCTTACAGGCGCGGGGGGCGAGGCATATTATACGCTATTTGTCTGGCCCCTTCAGGGCTATACTGGATTCAACCGCTATCCATATTTTAATTGCGAGTTTGGAAGATTGAAAATGGCATTAAGTCCATCAGCAGATTTACACATCCTGTCGCGGATATCAGGAGTCGGAACACTTCTGTTTATCGGGCTTCTCCCGCCTGTCTTCTTTTTATGGAATCTCATTATATCAATTATTCAGAAAAGGAAGGAGGTTTTTAGAATAACCCTCTGTGGTGTCTTTCTCTTTCTTTCTGCCTTTACCAGACCTGACTTCCTGCATATTCTCTATACCCTGCCGGTATTCTTTCTCATCTTTTTCTATACCATTGCTGAATTTAGAAGAAAAATTTATGTAATTTTTTCAATAATTTTACTTGCCTCTGTGTTAACAGAAAGGGGCCTTGCCTTTTTGCATATTTTATTCACCCCTCACAGGACCCTTGAAACAGAAAGAGGGCCCGTAAGAATTCCTGCTTACAATTATGAGACAATCTACGGAGTTCTATCCACTGTTAGAGAACACACCTCCCCTGATGATAAAATCTTCATCTACCACTGGAGCCCTTCTCTGTATTTTTATCTGAACAGGGACAATCCAACACAGTTCAATTCGTATATTCCACATTACAACCTGTCAGCACAAACATCACAGATTATCCACTCACTAAAACATAATCCACCTCGGTTTGTAATCAGGGACGACTATATAGAAAGAATTATTAATCCAGACCATCCCCACTCGCTCTCCTGCAGTTTCCCGAAAGTGCCACGAGAAAAACTCAAAGAGGATCCTGTGGATGAGTATATACAGAAAAATTACGATATTGCCTATGAAATTGGACCATATAAGATTTATGTAAGGAAATAATGGCGGACATTGAGGTTCTGGTAAATGACCCTGTAAGTAAATATATTTTTGAAAATTATGAACCTGTGAGGGATTATGATTTTCTTTTAATAATGAAACTTAAGGAACCATACTGAAGCCCTTACTTCGCCATCTCCTCAATCCCCTCTTTTGCCTTCTCACCGGTCTTTTCCAGTCGCTCTATAACATTTTGTTTGAACTGCTCGGTTTTCCGCCCTGCCTTCTCAAAGAGTTTCCCTCCGCCCAGCATTATAAAAAGGAAGGTAATGATTATCCCGGTAATAATTCCGTAAATAAAATTCTTCATCCTGCACCTCCTGCCTTAATTTCAAAATCCCCCGTAAATTTCATCCCTATAAATATTAATTATATCTCCTGTCACTTCTGTTGTCCACTCCCTTTTAATGCATGAGGTATTCCAAATTTTGTGATGAGATGATTCAGCAAGACCCTTCAGCGACTATTAGCTCCAGCACTGCAATCCCCTTTGACGCCCCGTACTGAATACTCTTTTATACCCCACGACAATTAGCTCCTGTACTGTAATCCCCCCAACCCCCTTAATAAAGGGGGGAAGTAAAGGGAGGATCTAAAAGTGGATAGTGAAGGGTGAGGAAGAATCCTTTTCCCTGTGATAACCCTGAGGAGAGGCAGGGTGATGGTGTCTTAAAAGTTCATGAACACACTCTCCGGGTTTCGGGTGTGGTTCGCAGGATGTGGGGAGGGTCAGCAAGACCCTGAAACGGATATCATTTCCCCTACTCCAATCCCCCACTTCCCGTTGCAATGCTTCGCGGCAACGGGAGCCCAGCCCCTTAATAAAGGGGGGTTCTGAAGGTCTGGGTTTTGCTCAAAAGTGAGGGGCGACACCCCCTCCTATTATAACCACCTGCGCACCGAAACTGCCCGGATATACATCTGAGAGGCAGGGGTTAATCTTTAAAACTAATGCCCAATTTTGATGCAATTTCACGCAGTTTCTTATCAAGTGTCCAGATTGAAATTCCAGCTAATAAAGATGATGCAAGGAGATGCATATCAATATAACCCAGTCCCTTTCCCATCAGACGATAATTTTCTATGAATTGCATAACCTCCTCATGTTGTGCCAATGGTGCCATAGGTAGTGCTTGAAGAAGTGTAAGTATTTCAGTCCTGTTCTTGAGATTTCCACAAGCAAGTTCACCAATGACGAACTGATGAGACATAACATTACCGTTATTCAATAATTTTTCAAGACCGATATTACCTTTCCGCAAATGTCCTACCCATACTGAAGTATCGACAAGAACCATCTTATTTTACCCTTCTACGGGGTATCACAACCAATTTTTTTTCAGTTCCTGCCAATTTAGCAAGTCTTTTACTGCTTTCCCTGGCAATTAAAGCCATCAATCCCATTCTAACCAGGGATGTCTTTTCCTTAATGCCAGTCAATTTTGATGCCTTATCAATCAATTTGTCATCTAAATTTAAAGTGGTTCTCATAATATCCTCCATTTTTATATGAAATTATATACATATTAATATGTATATTTAATACATATTTGTCAAGTGTTTTTTGAATTTTGGAAGTAGCAAAACGTTGGTGGGGACATACTACAGGTGTCTATGTGACCTATTTTCTCTCCTCTCCTTATTACCCCCTAAAGATTTGCTACTTCCATTATCTTCTCTGCTGCCCTGGTGGCTAATGCCATTATTGTCTCCTGGGGATTAACTGCAATTGATGTTGGCACAACGCTTCCATCGCAGATATAGAGATTTTTAATATCCCAGGTCTCATGGGATGTGTTTACAACAGAGGTTGCAGGGTCAATGCCCATCCTGCATGTTCCTAATGGATGAAAGGCAACTATTGCTCTGAAATCACGGGCAGAGATTCTTTTATGTATTAAGTAATCCAATTCTCTTAAGGAGCGAAGTTCATCAATGCCCCTCACAGGAGGGAATACATACTTTGCCCCTGCATGGAGGAATATCCTTGAGAGGGTGACAACTCCCTTTTTTAATAATTCAATCTCTCGTTTTTTGAGCCAGTAGAGAACCAATGGCTTTCCTTTAAAGAGAAGAACCCTGCCGGAAGGACTATCCTCAATCATTGCTCCAAACCATGCAGTGTGTTCATAACCTGACATTACCTCAGAAAATTTTTCTCCAATGTATGGCACCGCAATTGCTCCGGTATCAATGGGAAGGCCTGCGTGGAGGAATAAAATCCCTTCTTTATGAAGTGAATCAATACAGTATCCCTGTGGAGTATGCTTATGGGGCGATATATCGTCATTCTCAAAAAAGGCACCTACATCAACACCAGGATGAATTGTGAGATTCTTCCCCACAAGCCCGCTGGAATTGCATAATTTCTGTCTTAGTAAAAGGGCTGGCGTCATAATAGAACCGCAGGCAAGAATGACAACCTTTGACCTTATGGTAAGTTTTTTCCGTGTTTTTACTGACTCCACTTCAATCCCCACTGCCTTCCCCCTTTCAATAAGAATTCTGTCCGCTCTTGTCTCCTCCATCAGCATGGCTCCGGATCTGAGTGCATCGGGAATATAACTCACATTCGTTGAGAGCCGTGCATCCGTAGGGCACCCGAAATTACAGACCCCCTGAGCATCGCAGTCCGGTGCATTTCTCCTGACAGGACAATAGCGGAATCCAAGGGCATCACATCCGCGGGCAATGACATTCTTTATACCACCGATTACTTCGTCCTTTGCCTCTTCTACCCTGAGAATGGCTTCAACCCTTCTGAAATATGGCTCAAGCTTTTCAGGAGAGAGCTCCGTAAGTTTAAGTTCCTTTACCCACCTTGCAAGAATCCATTCAGGCGTCCGCCAGCACGTCCCTGTATTTATTGCTGTTGAACCACCCACCATCCGACCCATAGGAAGGCCAATGACAGTATTGCCAAAGGCAAGCATCTCTCCAGGGCTTCTGTAGAATTTCCTGAATGCTTCCACTGCCTGCCCGGTAAAGTCCTTTCGTGTCCAGTATCTGCCTTCCTCAACAATTACAGTGGCAATGTTCCTTTCCGCCAGTTCCTTTGCTACAACACCTCCTCCTGCCCCGCTCCCTACAACAACTGCCTCGCACTCTATCACCTCGCCGTTGCTGAAGTCATCGGCAGATCTAACCTGATGTCTGTATGGTGGGTCCGGAACCACCTGCGGCGCCCTGTTCCAGATGCATCCCGCCCGTCTGTACACATCCTCGTCGTAGAAGTGCTCAAATTTAATCATTGCTGAGAGAATCTCAACTATAAGTCCCCTGATGCCACCTTTTCTCTTCCATCCTTTCAGAATCTCTCTCCTCCTTTCAAGGGACAGAGAGGAAAACTTTTTAAATGTAAAGAGGTGTTCAATTGAAAATAGAATAATTTTTATAAAAATAGCCAGAGAAGGTTCTCTCATTAAAAACCCCTCAATCCTTTCTGCATCCCTTTCTCCACCACCATCAAAATACCTGCCTGACGGGATAATCGCCTCCGAGATTTTCGCCAATATTCTTTTATACTTTTCACCGAGCATAACTAATCTACAAGAACGATAATCATGATATTACTTTTTTGTAAAAAAGTATTACTGAAATTACTTTGATATTCAATTTTAAAAAGGCTTGAAATTTTTCTCACGACCGGCCTCTCACCAGTTGAAATCAGCAGAGGCTTTATACGGTTAGCCATTGCTACAGCAATTGAGTCAAGATTTCTTAACAGGTTATCGGGTGAGATAAACACAACTACATTATTTCCCCGTACAGCAAATTTAACACCCAGGGCAAAGGGCAAAGTGCCTGTGCTGTCTCCCGGTGATAACCGAACCATTTCCTGTCCCTCCTTCATCATATCCTCTATGGTCCACATGATGAACTCAGGGCTTTCATAGACAAGATATAATTTTCTTTCATACTCCATTCTTTTATGATTCCTCTGAAACCCAAAATATAAAATCCGTTGAAAGAGAATTGGAAAAGAGATATCAATGTGCACCGGTCCTGCTGGCTCCTCAAGGCATCTCCGGAATGCAGAAGTTATCCTCTCCGGAAGTTTTTCTACTTCGTCTATAATGTAGTTTTCTTTTACAACGCCTTTTAAAAATTCTGGATGATTCAGACCCTGAAAGACCTCACCCAGCCGATGGCGTTTCCATGGAGGATGAAATGGGGTGATGGAAATAAGAGGAACATTGTGCCTCTTCCCAGAATAAAGCGCTGGCAATTCGTTGGCAATACCGGGACCGAGCGTTGAAAGGGATATGGCGGGAAAATTCAATGCCTTTCCATAGCCCTCTGCCATAAAGACAGAATTTCTTTCAGAGCGAGAAACGATAATATTTATCTTCTCTCCATCTGAGATTCCATGAATAATGGGGAGGGTCTGAGAACCTGCGATTGTAAAGATGTATTCTATACCCAGCGCACTCAGTATATCTGCAACAAGTGTTCCTCCAGAACTGTATTTTAAATTCAATAGTGGGATCTTCATAAGATCGATTTTTTTATAATCCTCAATGCCTCCAGGGGCAATTTTTTATGTTTTATATTTTTTATTGAACTTCTGAGCATCCCCGGAATCAACCACTTTAAAGAGCCATCAAACTCTGCAACCACGAAATTCCCTCCTGCCACCGGCACACAATCCCTCCTTATCTTCACATCAACCACAAGTGGCTTCTCTGTCCTCTTTGCGAACTCTATTGCACCTGTAAGATCATCATAATTTCTCACTGTAATACCATCGAAGCCATAGATCCCTGCGAGCTCTGCATAATCAATATCAGCGATATCAGTTCCGGTGTAGTCCTCACTGTATATGAATGTCTGCGCCAGCCGGATTGCACCCCAGGACGCATCATTGAAAATAAAGATTACAACAGGGAGTTTATAATTATTTATAGAATTCAGTTCATATAGATTATAAAAAAAGGCGCCGTCTCCCATCACTGCCCAGACATTTTTCTGAGGGAATGCTGATTTTACACCGAGTGCCATTGGAATGGATACGCCGATTGTGCCATTCTGAACAGGGAATACAAAGGGCTTCAACCAGAGGTGCATCCACAGCCACATACCACAGGCTCCCCCCTCGGAGACAAAAATTGTCTCATCGGGGCTTTTTTCAACAATCTCGTATGCAACAAGGGACGGATGAAGTGGCTTCATCTCCTTCAGTTTCTCCACCTCCTCTTTCAATACCTCTCTGTATTTTTTACTTCTTCTCACCAGGGAATCATAAAATTTTCTTTTTTTACATTCCTTTATTCCTGACACTTTTGCAAAGAAATGAGAGAGGTTGGTTTTAAATGAAACATCAGCAAGTCCCTCCGGAAGAATTTGATTGGATATATTAAGGAGTTTTCCCCTGTGTATTTTCAGATTTTTCAATCCGAACCAGTCAACTTCAGAGAAGGCAGTTCCAAGGGCTAAAATCAGATCAGCAGAGACAAAGGCACTGAGCCACACAGGATTACCGGATGGAATTATTAGATGATTCTTCCTGCTCAGAGATATCATCTTCTCCGCCGGGGCTGTTGTGGCACCGGCTGTGAGAAGGAGTGGAGATTTTATCCTTTCTCCGAGTTCAATGGCATTCTCAATGCTGTTAATGCAACCCCTCCCGACAAGTATAACTGGCTTTTCTGCCCTCTCAATCTCTCTCATCACCTCTGAAAATTCTCTACAGGATGGCAGATTATCTTCCTTTATTTCGCAAGAAAGTAATTTTTCAATAATCATATCAAAAGGAATCTTCTCTGAAATAATGAATGTCACAGGAAATTCGGATGGCGAAAAATATTCCGGTATAGTATAAATATGACTTATTTCCGGGCAGATAAAAATCCTTCTGGAGACAGCATGGAAAGAATTTTTGATAATATCTATTTCAGAATCTTTTACCGCGCAGAGGATGAAAAGCGCTACTTTATCACCCCAGGGGGTAAGGGATCCGGCACAGGCGCGCAGTGATTCTTCAATGCCTTTACAGAGAACAATAGCCGCTCTCCCTGAAGACATTGAGTATGAAGTGCCTGCATAGACACATGCCTGGGAGTCATGTAATGAAATATACGGATATTTTTCACTGACTTTTATCCCCGTGATAAAAATTGACATAATTTAATTTTACCTGCATTAATCATATTTGACAACTGACATATAATTTGATATATAATTTTACTGTGACACTCACATCGGCAGAATTGAGTATAGAGATCTTTGCTCCAGCGAAAGAGTGTTATCAGTTTATCTGCGATTTTGAAAGGTATATTGAGTGGGTATCCATGGTAAAGAAAGTGAATATAATAAAGCGAGAGGCTAACAGACCAAAAATAGTGGAATACATTATAAATCTCGGAATATTGCCAAAGGACTTCAGATATGTTTTAAACTACAGGTATGATGATAATAACCTGATTTTATCATGGACTTATGTTGAAGGAAGTTTAAGAGATGTTCAGGGAGAGTACCTTTTCCGTGCTGTTGCTCCAGATAGAACAAAGGCAACTTACAAACTTGCTGTGGACCCTGGATTCTGGGTGCCAGAAATAATGAAGAACAAAATTATAAATATTGCAATGAAGGGATCAATGCATGACTTCAAGAAGGCTGTAGAATCAAAGAAATATGCAGTTGGTATTAAATAGTTATACCTTAATATGCCGCCAGGAGCCCTCAAGGAATCGCAATCCCATAAGGAGGGACATTAAAAAGAGATAAACAGAAACGCTCAGCCACGCTCCGGAAATACCAAGGCGGAGTAAAATGCCAAAAACATAAGTGAGGGGCACAAAAATAAAATAATGAAGCCCCACATCTACAAACATTACATACTTTGATGCGCCAGCGCCAAGGAGTGCCTGGGAGAAAATGAGCCCGCTTGCCAGAAAAACCTGTGATAGCGCAAGGATTCTCAACGCCTTTACCCCTTCTGAAATCACGGATGTATCGCTGGTGAAAATTGATAAAATATAATGGGGGAATAAAAGAGCAAGGAGACCGAGTCCAGCCATAACAATAACTCCCAGTTTTACTGACTCCAGTCCGTACCTTTTCGCCTGCTCATATTCACCTGCGCCAAGTTTCTGTCCCACCATTGTGCCTGCTGCTGTTCCAAGCCCGATGCAGGGCAAAAAGGAGATTGATGCAAGTTGAATGACTACATTGCTTGCTGCCTGCTCCACTGTTCCAATGTGCCCGATGATGTATAAAAATGCCCAGAACCCTATGGTGGTAAGGGTCGCAGCAATTCCGGCAGGAAGGGATATCTTTATAATATTCCAGATAACTGCTGGACTAAAATTTGTTAATCTATAAAATTTAAAAATTCTCCTGTTTTCTTTTTTTAAACTCACATATATCATATAGCCAGTCCCGCAAAAGGATGATATTGTTGTTGCCACCGCAGCACCCTTAATTCCCCAGGCAGGCAATCCCAGTTTTCCAAAGACAAGAGCCCAGCAGAGGACTATGTTTATAATATTCATGAAGATTGCGGTATTCATAAAGATTTTAGTTTTGCCAATGCCATCAAAAAAACTCTTATAAGAAACAGTGAGCAAAAATGGAAACATTCCTATAAAACGATATCTCAGAAAGATTCCTCCGAGTTCACCGACTTTCTCTTCCGGAGTAAAATACGGGAATATATGGGGTGCAAAATAGGCACCTATGGCAGAAAAAAGAGCGCCGAGAAAAAATGCAAGGACAAGGGAATTAAAAAGAACCTTCCCGCTCTCTTCAAATTTGCCCTCACCATAGCGCCTTGATGCAATTGCAAGAGTTCCCACTGAGATGGAATTTAAAAATCCGCCAATTACCCACAGGGTTACCACTCCAAGTCCTATTGCTGCAAGGGCTTCCGTTGCATTCTCCGGGATGCGACCAACCATTGCGGTATCAAAGATATTGAGAAATGTCTGAGTAAGCATGCCGATGAAGACAGGTGTTGCGAGATTTACTAAATGTTTAACTATTTCTTTTCTGAAAAGAGCCATCAGAATGAACTTCCAAATGTAATAAAGTACTCAAGCAATCCATCCTCTTTGAATCCATAGGCAGCGCCAATCGCAAATGTTATATTATAACCGTAAAGAACGGTTGAATCAAACCTGATCTCAATTCCTGCTGAATCGCGGAAATCACGGATTGAAAGAGCGCCGTTCCAGGCATTGCCAGAATCATAGAAGATTGAGCCGTGTATTTTCTGGAAAAAGATTGGCAATGTGCTCAATCCAGCATCAAGCGTAGCAACAGGGAATCTAAACTCTAATGTGGCAACAACACATCGTAACCCGGAATCAACACCTGAGGGATACCCCCTGAGGTAGAGTTGATTTTCATCAAGCCCGAACAATGTATATTCCCTGCGCGGAAGAACTCCCCCGATGCTAAATATTTCATAAGGTGAACCGCGCCAGATAAATCCGGAAGCAAGATACACTGATAGAACATAATTGCCTTTTAATGCCAGATACTCCCTGAGGTCAAGGGTCGCCTTATAAAATTCAATATCACTTCCCAGTTCTTTCATATATTTCCTGAAGTCAACTTTCATAATTCTTCCATCCTGCCTGACCGGGGTGAGTGAATACTTTTTGGAACTATCAAAGAACAATGTAAGACCAGCACCAGCCGAATAATAAGAATCTCCGGGCAAATCAATTGGAGTGTATTTCTTTACAACATAATGTGCACCTGCCTCAAGGCGATATCTGAATTTTTTAAATAGGAGATTGACAAATATCTCCCCTGAATTTTTCCTTCGCCAGTATGACTCGCCTGTATCAACATCAGAAAATCGGACGGGGGAATAAACGTACCTTAGCCCGATTGTAGGCCTTAATACATCATTATGATATTCAAAATATAGACCCGCAAGATTGTATTTTCCATAATACTCTGCAGTTAAACTATACGAATGCCTCTGGAGAGGGTCAGAGTTCTGTGTCATTGCAGTAAAATATAATCCCTCTGTTGAGTCATAAAATATAAGAGGCATCCAGAATCTCGGATAGAGATATCTTATTCCATAATATCTGGATTCCTTCATGATTTCCACATCGGGAACATCCTTTTCAATGACTATTTTGCCTTCAATCTTCTCAATATCAATCTCCTCCCAGGAATCTTCCTTTAATTCCATTTCATAGATATCAAATCCCTCTGCAGAATATCCTGTAAAATACAATCTTCTTCCATCAGGAGAAATATCAAACTCATAAATTCCCCTATCAATGCCTTTCAATTTAAAAAATTTATCCTCTTTCAGGGAATAATAATAAAGATTCTGCCTTCCCTCCATATCTGAAGAGAAATAGATTTTAGTTCCCTCCCTGCCCCAGAGGGGAAAGATATTGAAGGCTGAAGGAGCTGGAATTGTCCTGGCATCACCGGAGTTCAAATCAATATATCTTATCTCATAAAATCCATAGTTGCTCCATTCAGTAAAAACTATCTTGCTCCCATCGGGAGAGAATCTCGGGTTATAGGCGCCTTTATTCCATTGACTTTCAGTAATCTCTGATACGGTCCGTGTTTCAAGGTCAATCAGGACGAGGGTTCGCTTCCCATTTTTCACAATAATGCCAGTCCCTCTCTTTCCGTCAGGTGAAATATCAAACTCTGTGAGGCGCATTCTCTCGGTAATTTTTATTAATTTATTCCTTTTGAGAGAGAAATAATAGAGGTCGTTATATGTGTAGAAGGATGAGTATCTCTCTGCCTGAGTGAAATAAAATCCATCAGAATCTATAGACCATGCTGCATCTATTCCATAATTTCTGAAAAACAACCTCTTCTCCTTTCTTTTTTCCAGGTCGTACAGGTAAACCGATGTATATTCAGATGGATTAATTTTCGTATAGATGAGATACCTTCCATCTCTGGAACACCTCACTCCGCGGGTAAAGTACCCGGAGTGAGTTAATTGCTTTTCCTCTTCTGTCTTAACCTTAACTACTGGTGCTCCGCCAGATCCTTCCTTCTCTTTTCCCTGCCACATTCGCCAGAGCAATGTGAGGGGAACACCTGTAATCCTTGAGGAGGTTGAATTTAACATCAAGGGAAGCGGCTGGGTGCTGTATTTCTCGTGAAATAACGGAATGACCTCCTCTCCAAAATTTTCCGAAAGAAACTTATAGAATCTGCCGCCATAAAAATAAGGAAAACTGTGCCAGGGCCACTCAATTACATCCCCACTTCCCTTACCAATTCCAGGGAGTTTATTCTCTTTAACCGCTGACTCCATCATTGTCTGCATCAGGGCGGACTTCACCCTGCCTGCTGATGTCTCTCTGGATTCCTCATATGTTGCAAGCCCCTCAATCAGCCACTCCGGCATCAATGCATTCGGGAAGGTTGTCCATGGAGGAAGAAGTGTAAAGGGAGTTCTTCCAAAAATATACCTCCATACCCCTGCAGGTCCCCTCGCCTGGTCAAGTTGAATTATGTGGGTGTATTCGTGAACTATAAGTAAAAAGAGCCAGTCGTCGTAATAACCAATTACAGAATCAACCTCAGGAGGAATCAGATATATGTAAATTGTGTTATATGGGAAAACAGTAGCCATGCCATTTGCAAAATCCTCCGTCTCACTCACCACAATGTGTGTTTTACCTGAAGGCGTCCATCTGTATTTTTCCGAAAGGAGGCGATGGGCATACTCAGCGTAATTTGCTATTACCTGTAAGGTCTCTTCCTCTCCCTCATAATAATGAATGTAAAAGTGTACTGTCTCAATTGTATGCCATTTTAATTCTGGATGATATAACACAGCAGAGTTTAAAGAAGAAAAAGTAAGCAAATTAAATATGATGAAGTAAAATAGGGTACTCCCCTGCATCCTTCTCATAATGAAGTCTGACACAAATTCTACTCTTTTTATGAGACCAGATTAACTCCGACCCGAGTCCTGCAATATCTTATTTATTCTCACTCAATTTTAAAAACGGCTTTACGAGGTCAATAGGAATTGGGAATATTGTTGTGGATGACTTTTCCGATGCAATCTCAGTGAGAGTCTGCAGGTAACGAAGTTGCAATGCAGCCGGGTCTGTTGAAATAATTTTGGCAGCATCTGTAAGTTTCTGGGCTGCCTGATACTCACCGTCTGCATGAATAATCTTTGCTCTTCTTTCCCTCTCTGCCTCTGCCTGTCTCGCCATTGCCCTCTGCATCTCCTGCGGCAGGTCAATGTGTTTTACCTCAACAAGGGTTACCTTAATTCCCCATGGGTCTGTCTGTTTGTCAAGGATCTCCTGAATCTGCATATTGATCTTCTCCCTTTCTGAGAGAAGTTCATCCAGTTCTGCATGACCGCAGACACTTCTTAAGGTTGTCTGAGCAAGTTGTGATGTTGCATAGAGATAATTCTCCACAGAGACAACCGCCTTTGATGGATCCATAACACGGAAGTAGACAACAGCATTTACCTTCAGCGAGACATTATCTTTTGTAATAACATCCTGTGGCGGGACATCCATTGTAACTAACCGTAAACTTACGCGCCACATCTGATCAATAATAGGAATAACATAAATCAACCCCGGTCCCTTCTGCCCGATTAATTTCCCGAGACGGAAGATCACACCCCGTTCATATTCATTGAGAACCTTCAGTCCAGATATTACCAGCAGACCAATGATTATTAAAAACACGAGAATCCCTAACGTCATAGTTTCCCTCCTTCTTTGTTATATTTAAATTTTTCTAACCTGCAATTTTAATCCCTCCACTCTTGTAACGATTATTTCAGCCCCTTCTTCAATGACCTCATCACTAAAAGCGTCCCAGTATTCACCATTTACAAAAACCTTACCATTCTTCTCAATCCTTGATATTGCCCTGCCTCTTGCACCGATCATCCCTTCCATGCCCGTCACAGATCTTCTCATGTGTGCTTTAACTACAAGTGTGGTGGCGAATACAAAGAACAGAGCTGTAGCGAGCACAACCGCACCTATTAAACTGTATGAAACTCGATAAAAAGGCAGTGATGATTCAAATAAAATTATAGAACCGAGAACAAGCGATATTATGCCAGCAATGGTAAGCAATCCATAGCTTACAACCTTTAACTCCAGCACAAGAAGAATTATGCCGAGAATAATAAGCATCACACCAGCATAATTTATTGGCAGTGTCTGAAAAGCCATAAAAGCAAGGATCAGACAGATTCCACCCAGCACGCCGGGGAAGATGGCTCCCGGACTGTAGAGTTCAAAGAGTATCCCCCAGAAACCCAACATAAAGAGGATATAGGCGAGCTCTGGATTACTCAGCGCATTGAGAAACCTGTGCCTCCAGCCCATCTCTTTATGGACGATCTCGCTCCCCTTTGTCTGCAAAATCACCTCCCTGCCCCTCACAGTTACCTTTTTTCCATCAATTTTATCCAGCAATGTTACAAGATCCGGAGCTATTAAGTCAATGACATTTAATTCCAGTGCCTCTTCTGATGTTATGGAGACGCTCTCACGCACTGCTTTTTCTGCCCACTTTTCATTCCTTCCATGTTTCTTTGCTATCCCCTTTATATATGCTACTGCATCATTCTCAATCTTCTTTTTCATCTCGTCGTCAATCTTGTCTCCCCCTAAAGATACAGGGTGAGCCGCACCTATATTTGTTGCAGGCGCCATGACAGCAACATGGCTTGCAAGCGTTATGAGGCATCCAGCGGATGCAGCCCGTGCACCACTGGGCGATACATAGGTAATTACAGGAACCGATGATTCCTCTATTGCCTTGATGATGTCCCTCATAGCGGTATCAAGCCCGCCGGGGGTGTCCAGTTTAATCACCAGTGCAGTGGCTCCTTCATCTTCTGCTGATTTTATTGATGTAATAATAAACTCTGCAACAATTGGATTAATTGCAGATGAGATGGTAATAACATGAACCTGCCCTGCTTCTAATTCAGCAAAAAGAGGAATTAAGAAAAAGTATAATGTGGTAAATATTTTTTTCATCTCAAATTTTTCCATTAACAAAGAGAAAAAATCTCTGTCCTATCTCTTCGCCACCATTTGATATTGCTTCGTAAGTACTTTTATCGTATATTTCAGTGCCCTCAAATTCTCTATGTATTTGATTGAATAGATTGAAGACAAAAAATCCACAGATTAGATGCTCCTTTATAATTTCATAGGAGAGATTCAGATTAACGAGGGTATAACCACTCAGCCGGTACAGTTTTTGATTCAATGGATCATCTGGATCTGTGAGCATACGATAAAAAGGTCCCCGGGCATGGACTAATAATGCACCGTTAAGACCCTCGTACTTACCGAAGAGCCCCATATTCATGCCTGTTATATTCTGGGTAACCAGTTCATCCCTGTCAAGTTCATCCCGTTTGTTTAACAGGAAGTAATTCAAGAGCATCTTAATCTCCTTAACAGGATAGTATTCTACAGCAATTTCTCCGCCCCTGCCATAAAATTGTCTTTCCTCGTTTAGATATTGAAGATTAAAGGAGGGTTGGGTGGTAATAGTAAAATTAATAAAATTTCGCAATTCGTTATAATATGTATCAACTGTAACTCTGAGGTTGTCCAGGACCTGACCTCTGTAACCGAATTCAACTGTCTCAATCTCTTCGTTCTTTGCAAGGGGATTACCGATAAATATATTACTCTCCATCTGTAATAGAACATCCAGATCATAGGGAATCTCCTTTGGAATCATCTGCGCCTCCATGTATATGGGCTTTCTAAAAGCCCTTCCATAGGCGGTGCGGAAGGCATGCCTTGAAAATGGAATGTATGTAACATTCACTCTCGGACTGATGGCATAAGGGGTTATTGAAAATTTATCAAACCTTACATCAGCGGTCAAAATAAGTTCATCCAGTGGCCTGAATTCATCCTGAACAAAGACACCTCCAAGCACCTCCCGGTCAAGGCGGAAGTGCTTTGTTCCTCCCTCCACAGGAACATCAACTTCCTTCAATATTATGGGCGAACTGTAAGTATTATATCTAAAATTTCCTCCGTATGTGACTCTGTTAATTTCGCCAATCTTTGCGGAGTGCTGAACCTCAAAATCGTAGGAATTTGAAAGTCCGGTGAAGTTTTCACCCAGAAGATTCAAATCACGCAATCCAAAAAGATTAATAACCAGCGGAATCTCAGTATAAGAGCGCTTCCAGTAGAAACTTGTCTTCAGATCCTTCCAGTCATACCTTGCATGGGCGTATGTATCATCAAAATTGTAGTGGAATGTGCCCAGGGTGGCAAAGGTATTACCCTCTGTCCTGCTCAGGCCTGCTTCAAATGATGCCTCTGCTTTTTCAAAGGGCTCGTAGGTGAGACGGAAGCGACCTCTCTCAATTGAATGAATTTTAAAATCCGGATGGAGTAAATCATTTAATTGCTTGTACCCTGCTGAGTAAACAAAACCTGCCTTTTCCAACTTTGTCCCACCCCGTATCGTATAAATTGAGGTTCCAAAAGGATATTTTAGATAATCAACACTTGAAGTTCCAGCAATCACTGATGATTCATATACATTATGGAATTCCTCTGGCTTCTTTGTAATTATACTTATAATACCAGAATAGGCGTTTGCCCCATAAAGGGAAGAGCCCGGTCCCCTTATTACCTCTATTCTTTTAATATCCTCAATGGGAACAGGCATTGCCTCAATGAAATTCTTACCAAAGAACTCATTTGCAAGCACCCTGCCGTCAACGAGGACAAGCATTCTGTTGTTCTTTTCAGTTCCGAATCCGCGCGCATTAAAGATAGGGTCAGATGGATTAATATAGTAAACCTCCATGCCTGGGACAAGACGAAATACATCCACCAGGGATACAACCCCGGCAGAACGAATATCATCTTCAGTAAGAACGGTTATTGCAGCAGGCGCCTCACTGATTTTTTGTTCTCTCTTTGCAGCAGCAACAACAACCTCCTCTGCAGCAAAGAGGGCGAACTCCTTTTCAAGTTCTGCGCCGGCAACGGGTTCTTCAGGGAGTTTTTCTTCCGTTACGGTAATACGCTGGGGGTTTTTGGGATCCCTGAATATAATGTGTGGGATCCCCTTGATGTCCATGGCGAATATAAAATATTCTATCGCTGGCGGTATGACCTGATCGCCAGGAATCTCTCCAACAAAGGTATCCGCACCTATGTTTTTCATAAACACAACGGTATAGGCAGTTTCACCTTCTATCCTGTAGTTCAAACTTGCATAAGCGACCTTGTGAGATGGAACAATGGTGGCACGGATTTCAACGGGCTCATATACAAGGGCAGAGGTAATCGGACTATGGATGATATTAAATGTAATGATTTCTTCCTGTTGCTGGGCAATGGAATAAGGAACTAAGAGTAAAAATAAAGGAAAGAAAAATTTTTTCATTTATTGTCTCCTTTCTGTTTTTTATTTTTCCCTTTATTCTCAGGAACAGGTAGATTCATCTCCTTCATCACGAGTTTGATGTCCTGCCAGGTGTGTTTCTTGTATGCGGGATTCCTTAATAAAAAGCCAGGATGGAATGTTGGCATAACCTTTATTCCATTAAAATTCAGAAATCTGCCCCGTAAAGCAAATATGGATTCCTTTGATTTAAACAATGCCCGGACGCTCACAGCTCCCAGCGCTACAATAATCTTCGGCTTTATAATTTCAATCTGTTCCATAAGATAGGGATTGCAGAGCATAATTTCTTCGTCAGTGGGGGTTCTGTTGTTCGGTGGTCTACATTTAACCGCATTACAGATGAAGACATCATCGCGCCTCAATCCCATAGCGGAGATAATATCCGTTAATAATTTCCCTGCCCTTCCGACAAAGGGTAACCCCTGAATATCTTCTTCTTCTCCTGGCGCCTCCCCTATGAATAATAGCTCTGCATTCACGTTACCAGCACCAAAAACAGCCTGTTTTCTATTTAAATTTAAAGAACACCTGGCACAACTTTCTATCTGTTTTTTCAAAATATTTATCCGTAACGCAATATCTTCCTTACATGGATTTCTATGTATTTCTTCCTCTTTTTTTTCCTCCCAGAAAAAAGAATTTTTTGCAAAATCAAGATAGGATCTTATTTCATCTAAAATTTCAGAATAATCTGGCATATTTTCTTTTTTTATTATAAAATAAGTAAATGGGGCTTGCAACTTTTATTAGAATTTTATGTTATTTTATCATCTTTACATTTATTCCCTCTGATCTACTTTTCTCCTGGGGGCCCTTAACTCACATTGCCATTGCAGGAGAAGTTATCAAAGTCCTGGGAGCCCTTGCTGTTCCGGCAATGGAAAATATCCTCAGGTTTAAGAATGAATTTATTCTTGGTAATGTGTATGCCGATGTAATCCTTGCGAAGAATCTTGTTGAATATAGAGAGCATTCCCATAACTGGAAGACTGGCATAAAAATTTTAAAGAAGGCAGAGACCCCGCAGGAAAAATCCTTTGCCTATGGTTATCTCTGTCACCTTGCATCGGATTGTATTGCTCATAACTATTATGTCCCGAAATATCTTGTTCTGTCATATAATAAAGTCTTTATGAAGCACACATACTGGGAGATGCGCTATGATAACCTCTTCCATGAATCAACATGGAAGACAGCAATGAAAATGCCCTTTTTTACCAAAAAGCCCTTAGAGGTATTGCTCAACACCACCCTTGTAAAGCCGCTTTTTCCTTTTAATACCCACAGGAATTTATTCAATGGCTTGCTATTACTCCAGGGTTTCAAACGATGGCGAAAGGCGGTGGAGAATAATTCACGCAAAAATGGTTTTCTTATATCTAACACGGACAAGAAGATTTTTTACGATTTATCAATGAACCTGATTATGGATTTCTTAAAGAATCGGGAAAATTCTGTTGCGTTAACCCTTGACCCAACGGGCAGGGCAAATCTGAAAAAAGCAAGTTATCTCAGGAAAATTCTCCGGAAAGGCGAAATAAGCGCTCATGAAATTGAATCACTTGCTACAAAATTTACACCGGAGATATAATCCTATCATTTAAATGGATTTTTGATAATTATGGCATCTTCCCTGGATTGACCTGTGGATACAAAAATAATGGGAACACCGACCATCTTCTCAATAAACCTGAGATACCTCCGGGCATTGCGGGGAAGTTTTGTGAATCTATTAATTCCTGTGATCTCCTCGTTCCATCCAGGAAGTTCTTCGTAGAGTGGTTCAACATTTTCAAAGACCTCTCCCGCAGTTATTTCCTTTTTCACACCACTCTTTGTCTTATAACCCACACAGACCTTTAATGTCTTTAATCCACTCAATACATCCAGTTTGGTAATTGCAAGCCCGGTCACACCACTTATTCGCACAACATATTTCAGCAGGGCACCATCCAGCCACCCACACCTGCGGGGCCTCCCTGTGGTGGAACCGTACTCACCGCCCTTCTCCCTTAGATAATCTCCCTCCTCTGAATGTAATTCAGTTGGAAAGGGACCCTCACCCACACGGGTAGTATATGCCTTTATTACTCCAATTACCTCTTTTATCGCAAAATGACTTACGCCACTGCCAATTGAAGCAGAGGCAGGAGTGGTGTGAGACGCGGTCACATAGGGATAGGTTCCAAAGTCAATGTCAAGCAATACGCCCTGCGCTGCCTCAAACATTATTTTCTTCTTATTTTTTAAGGAATTATATAAGAAATCTAAAGTATTACTTGCATATTTTTTAATTATGCTGGCATATTCTGAATATTCAGTAAACACAGAATCAAATGAGACACCATTCCCTTTCAAAACCTTTTCTATATATAAATTTTTCTCATCCAGAAGTTCCTTCAGTCGGCTTTTGAATATCTCCGGCTCTATCAATTCTCCAAATCTTATCCCGGTCCTGGCTACCTTATCTTCATATGCAGGACCTATACCCCTTCCGGTTGTTCCTATTTTCCTTTCTCCTTTCTTCTCCTCCCTCAATCGGTCTATTAATTTATGGTAGGGCATGATTATATGGGCATTCTTACTGATTAAGAGGGCAGAGTCATCTTTGAAAAATCCATTAGCCCTCAAATTATTAATCTCCTCAATCAGAACCTTAGGATCAATGACAACACCCTCAGTAATCACACATTTTTTACCAGAATAGAGAATTCCCGAAGGGATAAGGTGCAGAATTATCTTCTTGCCATCAACGACAATGGTATGACCGGCGTTATTCCCACCATTAAAACGAACAACTACATCTGCATCTCTGGCAAATCTGTCAACGACCCTCCCCTTTCCTTCATCTCCCCACTGACCACCTATTATGACAACGCCGGGCATTTCCTCCTCTACAGGTATATTGCCTTTGCGGATATGATATTTTCAAGTTTGGTTAATCCCTGAATTACATCATCCGGGACCTGCTGGTCAACCATAATAAAAGCAACTGCCCTGCCACCGGGCCTGTCTCTTCCGAGTTGTAATCCTGCTATGTTTATCTGATTCCTTCCAAGATATGTTCCAATTGCCCCGAGGACACCAGGTTTATCATTATTATAAACCATCAGTATATTTCCCTCTGGAACAACTTCAATATCGTAAGAGTTAAATTTCACAAATTTCTCGTCCTTTTTACCAAAAATTGTCCCACTAACAGTGTATTGTTCTCCTCCGGAAGTCATCTTAAGAGTAATCAGACTATGATAATCCTCTGCCTGAGAGCTCTTTGATTCAATCACTTTTAATCCCCTCTCCTTTGCAAGGAGTGGCGCATTGATGTAATTTACATTCTCTCCCAGCATCCTTGTCAGCAACCCCTTTAATGTAGCAATTGTCAACGGTGCGGTGTTATATGAAGCGATCTCTCCGCTGTACTCAATCTCTATAGACTCAATCTGTTTTTCAGCAACCTGGCTTAAAAAATTGCCGAGTTTTTCAGAAAGATTGATGTAGGGCTTCAATAAATTGAGCGTCTCAGAAGGTATGGCAGGAAAATTAACAGCGTTCTTAATAATTCCATTTATAAGATAATCAACAATTTGCTCTGCAATTGCAATTGCCACATTAACCTGCGCCTCCCTGGTTGATGCACCGAGGTGAGGGGTGAGGACTACATTATCCATCTCAAACAAAGGACTCTTCTCTGGCGGTTCCTTTTCAAAGACATCAAGTCCTGCACCCGCAACCTTTCCACTTTTCAGCGCCTCTATAAGGTCCGATTCATTCACAATACCGCCACGGGCACAATTTAAGATTATAACCCCATCCTTCATCTTGCTGATTGCCTCTTTATTAATTAATCCCCTTGTGTCCTTTGAAAGAGGAACATGAACCGTTATGATATCTGCTCTCTTATAAATCTCATCCAGCGAGACAAGTTCAACGCCAATCTCCTTTGCCTTCTCTGGCTTGATAAATGGATCATAGCCAATCACCTTCATCTTCAGACCAATGCACCTGTCTGCCACAATTCCACCAATATTTCCGAGTCCTATTATCCCGATTGTCTTATTGTAGAGTTCTATGCCTTCAAATTTTGATTTCTCCCATTTTCCCTCCTTAACGGAAGCGGTTGCCTGAGGGATCTTCCTCGCTACAGCAAACATCATCGCTATAGTATGCTCTGCAGTGGTTATACTATTACCCCCCGGAGTGTTCATAACAACAATACCATGTTTTGTCGCTGACTCCACATCAATGTTATCAACACCTATCCCGGCTCTCCCTGCCACTTTTAATCTTTTTGCATTTTCAAGTATCTCCCCGGTAAGTTTCGTTGCACTGCGAACAATTATAGCATCATAATCCCCGATGATATCTTTCAATTCCTGAGGCGAAATTTTATTCTTAACATCCACAGTAAGTTGCGGATATTTTTTTAATATATCCACTCCTTCCTTTGAAAGATTATCAGTAACAAGAATCTTGTAATTCATTGTTTACCTCGTCATTCATTTAAAATTTTAAGTGCTGCTTCCACTCCCTGACCGGGTGTCAATTTATACTTCAGGTCAATCAAAACTGATTCAAGTGCAGAGAGTATCACAGGAATATCAAACCTGTCATAATAACCAAGGTGTGCAATCCTGAAGATTTTGCCCTTTAACTGACTCTGACCTCCGGCTATGGTAATCCTGAACTTCTCCCGCAGTCCCTTAACAATTGCCTGTCCGTCAATCTGAGGAGGCGCTTTTACAGCAGTAACAGCATTGCTCGGTGATTTTGCAAATAACTCAAGCCCCATTGCCTGGACGCCTGCCCGCGTGGCGGATGCCAGTTTTTCATGACGCGCGAAAATATTCTCCAGACCTTCTGCTCTGAGCATCCTTAACGATTGTCTCAAACCAAGAATTAACGTCACAGCAGGAGTATAAGCGGTTTGATTCTTCTGAAGATTTTTCAATTCGCTCTTAAAATTGAAATAGTATTTTGGGAGATTGGATTTTTCCACAAATCTCCATGCCTTATCGGAAACAGAAGCAAAAGCAAGTCCAGGAGGAAGCATCAGTGCCTTCTGTGAGCCACCTACGACAATATCAATGCCCCATTTGTCCGCAGGAATATCAAAGACACCTATGCCGGTTATAGCGTCAACAATACAGAGGGTATTCTCATAATTCCTCACTATCTCTGCAATCTCTTTGACAGGATGCATTACCCCTGTTGAGGTCTCTGATGCCTGAAAGAGAACCGCCTTGATCTTGGGATCCTTTTCCAGTTCTCGCTTTATAACCGCTGGATCCACCGCTTCTCCCCAGGTGACATTGACTGGCACCACTTCTACGCCGTAGGCACTACATATCTCAGCCCATCTTTCCCCAAATTTTCCAGCGATAACAACCAGGGCTTTATCTCCGCTTGAAAGCGTATTCGTCACAGCACCCTCCATTGCACCTGTCCCGGAAGAGGCAAATATCAAAACCTCGTTCTTGCACTGGAATAACCATTTGAGTCCCTCTCTAACCTCTTCTAAGACGGGGAGGAAGTCAGGAGCCCGGTGATGAATTACCGCATCAGACATTGCCTGAATTACTTCTGGTGGAATTGGTGTCGGTCCTGGAGCAAAAAGATATTTTCTTAACATAAAAACCTCCTAATTTTTTTTGGAAAGTCTATTCAATATTAACCTCAATGCATTCAGTTTAATAAATCCGGTTGCATCCCTCTGGTCGTATATTCTATCTGCTTCAAAGGAAGCAATATCTTTACTGAAAAGCGGGCGTTCTGCTCTCCTCTCAAGTATATATACATTGCCTTTATATATCTTTAACTTCACACTTCCTGTCACATTTTCCTGTGCTCTGTCAATTGCAGCCTGCAGCATCTCCCTCTCTGGGGAAAACCAGAAACCATAATATACAAGTTCTGAATATTTCGGAATTAAGGAATCACGAATGTGAAGAACC
>FWWL01002848.1_pt1 | contig 33898 bp, 33 predicted proteins | sample 2228331 | NCBI WGS metagenome assembly FWWL01 (sample SAMEA103939775, study PRJEB20133) | metagenome
ATGATTAAACAATTCCGAAGTTTCGGCAAGCTCGACTATCTTGCCAAGATACATCACCGCAATCCTGTCGCTGATGTATTTCACCAAAGCAAGGTCGTGTGCGATGAAGATGTATGTAAGGTTGTATTGTTCCTTCAAAGAAACAAGGAGATTGATCACTTGAGCTTGAACTGAAACATCTAACGCTGAGACTGGCTCATCGCATATGAGCAGCTCTGGGCGAAGAACCAAAGCGCGAGCAATTCCAATTCTTTGCCTCTGGCCTCCGGAAAACTCATGAGGATACCTGTGTAGGTACTCTGGCCTTAGCCCAACACTCTGCAGCATTTCAACGGCAAGTTTTTCTTTCTCTGCTGAACTTAAATCAAGCTGCTCAAGCCCTTCTGTAACGATTTGCAAGACCGTAAGTCTTGGATTGAGAGAACTGTAGGGATCTTGGAAGATCATCTGTATTCTCTTCCTGTACTTTTGGAAGGCTTTTTCACCAAGCGAAAACAAATCCACCTTTTCGTGATCGCCGTAATACACTGCGCTGCCGCTTGTGGGTTCGTAGAGCCTAACTATCAATCTACCAAGAGTTGTCTTGCCGCAACCCGATTCGCCTACAAGTGCAAAAACCTCTCCGCGTTTCACATCAAAGTTCACCTTGTCAACAGCTTTGATGTAAGATGTTTTTCCGAAAACCCTTTTCACGGGAAACCATTTGCTGACGTTTTCGAGTTCAAGTAGTTTGTTCATAGCATTTCCCTCTCATAAAGCCAGCATTTGACACTGTGAGTTGGCGAGACTGAAATGTCCATGGGTTTTTGTACTGAACATATTTGCCTTGTATATGAACATCTTGGATAGAATCTGCAACCTGTAGGATACCTTGCAGGATGTGGGACTATGCCTTCAATAGATGCAAGTTTTTCTGCCTTTGTTCTATCTTCGTGGATTTTCGGTATAGAATTCAAAAGAGCCTTCGTATAAGGATGCAGGGGATTGTCGAACAACTCAAATACATCAGCCTTTTCAATCACCTGTCCTGCGTACATTACGAGCACTTTATCGCACATCTCCGCCACCACCGCGAGGTTGTGTGTTATGAGCAAAACGGCCGTGTCGAATTTTTCTTTGAGCTCGAGCATCAGTTTGAGAACCTGTGCTTGAATGGTGACATCAAGAGCTGTCGTTGGTTCATCGGCTATCAGAAGTTTTGGGTTGCATGCCAAAGCCATAGCTATCATTACTCTTTGTCTCATGCCACCAGACAGTTGGTTTGGATAATGGTCGTACCGTCTTTCTGGCTCAGGTATCTTGACACTTGCAAGCATTTGAGTGGCTTTTTTTCTTCGTTCTTCTTTAATCATATTGTTGTGTATTTCGTACATCTCTTCTATTTGCCATCCAACTGTGTAAACGGGGTTCAGCGAACTCATAGGTTCTTGAAATATCATTGAAATGTACTTTCCCCTGATTTTGTACAGTTCCTCCCTTGAAAGTTTTGTCATGTCAACACCGTTGAACCAGATATGAGATTCTTGCGAAACAAAGGCATTTTTCGGTAAGAGTCTTGTGATCGCATAAGCTGTGACGGTTTTCCCACACCCCGATTCACCAACTATACCCAGGATCTCTCCCTCACCGACTTCAAAGGACACATCGTCCACGGGAACTATTTTGCCCATGTTCGTTTTAAAACCAACCTTCAAATTCTCTACCTTCAACAACACAGTATCACCTCATGCCTCGCTGACAAACTTTGGATCGAGGGCGTCTCTCAAGCCGTCACCCAAGAAATTCACGCTGAGCACGGTCACAAAAATCATAAAACCAGGGAAGAAAACCAGCCACCAAGGGATTGTTTCCGAATAGCCTGGCGAAAGGATATAATTCATCGCCCTCTGAAGCATGTTACCCCAGCTCGGTGTAGGTGGTTGTATTCCAAGTCCAAGATAACTCAAGGACGATTCAGCAAGTATAGCATAAGAAAGGTTCAAAGTTGCTGAAACTATTGTTATAGGCATCACGTTTGGCAGGATGTGTCTGAAGAGAGTTTTCATTCTACTGGTACCCAGAACACGTGCTGCCATGATGTAATCGTTCTCGCGTATCGAGAGTACAACACCCCGCACAAGCCTTGACACACCCATCCATCCGAAAACGGAAAGTACTAGAATGGTGTTCGTCAAACCAGAGCCAAAAACCATTGTGAGCACGAGAAGTATGGGGAACAAAGGAATCGATAGCATAACATCAACAAATCTCATCAGCAATCTATCAACTATTCCACCGAAATACCCTGAAAGCAACCCCACCAGCAGACCAATGCCTGTCGAAAGCAAAGCCGAAACAAAGCCAACAAAAAGTGAGATCCTTCCACCGTACATGATTCTCACCAAAACATCTCTACCAAGTTCGTCGGTACCGAATGGATGACCTTCTGACAACGGAGGGGCAAATATAGCGGAAAGATCCAATTCATCGTATGTTCTCTTAACAACAAACGGCCCCAGTATGCTGAGCAATGTTACAATCACCAAAGTGATCAACCCAAGCAACGCGAGACGGTGTTTCAAAAACCTTTTTCTGACCAATTTCCAGTAACTACCAATTGGGACGATTTCGCTGTCTTGAAGCTGTTCTATCTTTAGTTTTGACAAAAACAACCTTTTACACCGCCTTTCCGCCGAGTCTCACTCTTGGATCAACTATTATGTACAGAATGTCTGCAAGCAGATTTGAGAGTAATGTAATCACTGCTATGAACATGAGACAGTTTATTGCCAAATTGTAATCACTTGCGAGCACCGCTTCATAAATTAACCTACCCATGCCTGGCCATGAAAAAACGGTCTCAACAATCAAAGCGCCACCAAAAAAGTAAGGAATGTCAAGTGCGATGATCGTTATTATAGGTATCATGGCGTTTCTCAAGGCATGTTTCAGGATCACCCGTTTTTCCTGAGCACCCTTCATATAAGCTGTTCTTATGTAATCTTGATCGAGCACTTCGAGTAGTGAGGTTCTGATGTACCTGACCCAGTAAGCAACCTGAACAAGGCCAAGTACCAAAGCTGGAAGAGCAAGGTGTTTGATTCTATCAATGAAGATGTTCCAACCACCGGTAATTCCGTAGGTTTGAACACCGGAAATCGGAAACCATCCAAGCACAACAGAGAAAACTATTATAGCCATCAAGGCAAACCAAAAAGTTGGCAGCGATATTCCTATGAAAGCAAGAACTGTGAAGAAGTAATCGAAAAACGAATATTTCTTCACGGCAGAGTATATACCAATTGGAAAGGCAACAACCAAACCTATTATCCATGCTGTCACAGTCAAAAGAAGTGTGTTTGGAAGTCGTTTCAATATTATCCCAAGAACTGGTTGCTTGTACATAGAGGAATATCCAAGATCTCCCTTAATGAAGCTGGCAAGCCAAAAACCATATCTAACTATCAGAGGATCATCCAGGTGATAATACTTTCTTAGCTGAGCGATTCTCTCCGGATCCCGCGTCAACGCCCGCGGATTTTCCAAACGACTCGTGAGCAGAGGATCACCAGGCATTGCGTTCAGTATGAAAAAGATTATGAAAGAGATAAGAAAGAATATGGGAATAAGCTCAACGAGTCGAACAAGCAGATATTTCTTCAAAGCCTTACCTCCTATAACGACTGGACGTATTCAGCGGTTATCAGTCCTGCCAAAAGTTGTATTCCAACCAAATCTCTTATTGGAATTGCTTTGTAGCTTAGGTTCTTATCCAGGTAGGCTATATTCTGTTCAAATTCTGCATCAACCCTCTTAGCTGTCTGGACTAACTCTTCGCTCGGATGTCTCTCAAGTATCTCACTGATAAAGCGTCTTAACATACCAAGTGTCAAGGACTGGTAAAACTGTGTTACACAGGTGTTGTCGAAAACCTCAGCCACCGTAGCTTTCCTCACCAACTCAGAGTCGTTTTCGATCCAGTTTTTTTCTGCCTCAAGGTGTTTTGGCATGGTTTCAACATAGTTTTTCAACACTTCGTAGAATGGTGATTCAAAATCCGCCTTGTCTTTGATCAATTCAAAAATTTCTCCGACGAACTCGTACTGTTTTTGAGCACTTTCCCATGCAATCAATCTTGCTTCTTTTCTTGTTATATCGGATTCAGAGATGTTCTCGATTCTTGGATCATAGTAGTACGGTACCTCGCAGACCAGAGAGAAAGTGTTGGCTATACGTCTGGCATATTCATCAGAACTTGCACCAGCCTTAATGATTTCAGCAGGATCGACCCTCGAATATTTCTCAAGATAATCGTATTCTTCTGTTATTGGGGATAATTTATAGACAGCCTTCGAAAGCATTCTGAGATACGGGACCTCAGGTTCGCCAAGTGCAAGTGGAACGTTGAATCTGCGTGGAATGCTGTGAAAATGTTCGTACAACTGCGGTGAATCCTCAGAAATATAATAATAGACACCACCAAATCCTGCGTTGTGCAACGAGTACATGAACACAGGTTTCTTTTCCTCAATAAGCTTCATGAGTACCTGTGTTTCGGGCAACGGATCGTGAAAATGCAAAGTTTTGTAATCAACTGGGAAGGTCCATTCGACCTGTTTATATCCAGGTGGTCTATAGAAATTCGAAGCGTAGGATTTTATCGACTGTGGATTCGAAAACCACCCTTCGTTCAATTTAACCCCGTCTGGATCAACAACCTTTACCATATACCAGGTATAATCGAAATATGATCTGAGTCTTTCATCTTCGGCGAGTTTTTCAGCCAAGAAGTCCAGCATCATTGCTCCAATAGGCTCGTTGGGATGTGGGCAGCCAAACAAAAGAGCGTTCTTAGAACCACTTCCTATTTCAATGACTTTTATCGGGTGACCACTTCTGGATCGGCCAGCCTCGTAAACTTTGACTACTCCAGGAAATCTCTTTACAAGCTCTTCGGATCTTTTATCAAATTCATCAACGTAGAAAAAGCGTTGATAATCTGGTATTTGATCTATCAAATAGTCAAAATTCATCAGTTAACCTCCTCAGAGAAAAGGACAGGGGTGATCCCCTGTCCTCAATGTTGTTCCGTATCAATGTACCAGTTGTAAATGATCCACCCAAGACCGCTGTCGTAAGTTGAATTAAAGCTCTTTATGTATTTCTTTGCGAAGTGTGGTGTTGGATCTGAAATCAAAGGCAGCACAGGTAAGTCGTTTGTCCAAAGTGCAAAGTGCCGTTTGTAGAGTTCTATTCTCTTTGCAAAATCGACTTCCTTTGCCATTTGAGCAAGAATTTCGTCGTTTTCAGGATTTGACCAGCCAGTGTAATTCGTGCCGCCCCAGTTGTTTTGTTCAGAAGGAATCATGTCGGTACCCCAGTAGTTCATGGCTTCATCGCTAACTCCGTAGCCCCAACCTGTCAACCAAGCGTCAAATTTGCCCATAGGGGCCTCTTCCCATATGACAAGAGCAGGTTTCAGTTCGATTTTCACTGAGATGCCTACCTTCTTAAGCATACCTTGGAGCAACTGTGTCATTAATTCCGCCTGACTGCTACCAGCACCAGCTATCAAAGTGAATTCAAAAATCTTACCGTCTTTTTCAAGCAGACCTTGCTTATTCTTCTTCCAACCAGCTTGAGCGAGTAGTTCTTCGGCTTTCTTTGGATCGTACGTATATCTCTTTATATGATCTCCCTTGAGAGCGTCTCTCATCATATGCACTTCGGTTATCCATGTATCAACTATCTGCCCCTTACCGAAGAACACAACATCGTTAATTTGTTTTCTATCGATGGCACACAAGATAGCTTGTCGCACTCGAGTGTCGGAAAACAACGGATGTGGTTTGGATAAATCGTTTGGATCCCTGAAATTTAAGTCCAGAGTCCAGAGAGCTACGTTTGAAGTGAAGTATACTTTGAAGATATCGCTTCTCTTCTTCTCAAGTTCTAAGCTTTGCTTCAAATCAAGAGTGTACCGTCCGAAGTCTATTTCGCCTTTCAAAGCCGAAGCAAAGATAACGTCGCTATCTGGGATAATTCGCATAACAATTTGATCGATGTTTGGTCTGCCCATGTAATAATCGTCAAAAGCTTCGAGCACTATATACTGCCCTTCGACGTATTCCTTGAACTTGTATGGACCTGTCATGATCGGGTTAAACGTAACCTTTTGGACGAACTTGTCCCAGTTGCCGGTTCTCTTTGCCTCTTCGAAATCCTTTTCGAACAGATGTTTTGGAAGTTGGAACCAACCGTAGTAATATGCGTAAACGGACGACCCGAGCTCTGCACCTGGCATTGGATGGGGGAAATGAACTGTGAAAGTGTAATCATCTATCACTTCGACGCGATCGACCATTTTCTCAAAGTAATTCGAAGTGACGGGTGCTTCGGACACCATGACTTCCCACTGAAATTTTGCATCGTGCGCTGTGACAGGATGACCATCGTGCCATTTCATACCTTTTCTGAGTTCGAAAGTGACACTCATCGAACCATCTTCGTGGATTTTTATCAAACCATTCTCCAAGCTCGGTATTCGCTTGATCATTCTCGGGTGATAGAAACCATTGTCATCAGTTCCAGTGTAACCATCACCTATGATGTTGCATATTGTCCAGGTTAACCCTGAGGATGTGAAAAGCGTGTTGAATCCCTTTGGATCAGCACCAACTGCTGTGACAATCGTCCCGCCACGTTTTGGTGGGTACAAGGCCATGTAGAAAGACCGGGCAGCCTCGGCCTTGGTTATAGGTGAGAACGGTTCCAGCAAATGTCCATACCGATAATCCAAAAGCTGTCTATCGCTTCGAAACGCCAATGTGAATGCTCCGACGTACTCAGGTGGAACCTTGTCCTCATCATTCGCAAGCGTGCAGATCTCAGTGAACTTCGCCGCTTCCTTTTCAAGTTCGAGCACCTTAATCAGTGTTGCAACAAAATCCTTTCTGAGAACTGGTTCTGACCCCTTCTTAACCAAATTCTCCTTGCTTGGGAATGCCTTTGCGACAGCTTGGTGAAATTCATCATACGTCAGGACGGAATCATCGACAAACTTGAGTATCCCCAATTTTTGAATCGCCGGTGCCGCCTCGTCGAAGCTGATTTGTGCAAACGAAAGAACGAGTAAACCAAACAACAGAACAGCTGAGAAGACAAGCTTTTTCATAGTAGGATACCCCCTTTGCTTGGAAAAATTATACTAAAAGATAACCTCGCACGTCAACTGGAAATAATCATCAGTATGAAATAACATATAAACTTTATTCATCATATCCAAAAGATAACTAGGGAAACAAGTGTGACAGGCTGGAAAACGCCACTTAGCACTCAGGGACAGTAAAACTCGAAAGTTCTTTGATCAAAGTTGTCGTGGTGACAAGAATTGGCAGTGACAAAGTTATTGCGAAAGCAAAAACTGTGTTAAAATGAATTAACCTAGCATGTGCAGCCTTGAATCGAGGGATTTTGCCATGTGTTCGCTGGCTCAAAGAGGAAGGGGGGTTTTTTACAAATTATGACAGTACATACTCTTGGGGGGTTTTGGATTTCGAATGAAGCGAACCAAAGGATTTGCTTAGACAAAGCAAAATCTAAGAAGGCGCGTAGTTTGCTTCGATTCTTTGTCGCCAACCACGGCAGGTGGATATCCACATCATCCCTATGCGAGTTGTATTGGCCAGGCATGGATGAAGAGTACGCGAAAATGAATCTTCAGTGCACTATCCATATGATCAGAAAGCTCATAGGGACCGAGCTGGTTTTCTACAGAGATGGCGGATACATTTTTGACCCAAACGGTCAAGTCACGATCGATGTTGAAATATTCATCAAACTCATAAAGCAAGCCGAAAAAACCGTTGAAATTTCGCTGAAAAAACAATTGTTGTCCAAAGCGGTTGAAATGTATTCAGGAGACTACATGCAAGAGGATCTATACGAAGATTGGGTTCTGCGCTTAAGAGAATATTACAGAGAGATTTTTGTGAAAGCACTGACGGAACTCGCGCGAATCGAATTTGAAGAGCAAAATTACGAGAGGGCTTTGGATTTGTCAAAGCGCGCTATGGTGGAGGACATGTTCAACGAACAAGCTTGCTTGCTGGCCATGAAAGCTCATTTGAAAAACGGTAACTGCGCAGAAGGAGTGAAGCTGTTCAGAAGTTTCAGCGAACGACTCAAAAGGGAATTGCAGGTGGAACCATCGGGTGAATTGCTGAGCGTTTATCAATCTCTGTCAAGTTCTCCAGGCGAGAAGAAGGTTATTGTTGTTGAGGGACCTGCGTGTCTAACAGATTCCGAGAATATCATTAGCCAGCTGAAAACGGTTCTGAGATCCTCTGACAAAGTCGAAAAGCTATCTGCAAGCAAAGTAGCTGTTTGGTTGGATGGGATGAATGAAGAAGATGCAAACAAACTGGTTCAGCGAATTCAAAGATCGCTTGCGAATCTGTCGGGTCAGCTTAATATCTATATGAGAAAAGCAAGATGAGTGATTTTTTCAGTGTTCTTTCAACGAGCATTAAACAAAAATTAAGAGTAGTGTGCAAGAATATCAAATGTATTACAAAGCTTTTCGCCATGGTGGGGATGATGATGGCTTACAAATTTAGGTGTCTCAGCTGTGGGGCGGTATCCTATTCTGCGTCGCCTTTGAAATATCAGAAGTCCAAAAATTGTGAACAGTGTGGCGGCAAAGTTATTCAGATCCATCCGCCCATGAAACTTGGAGAGATACTCTTAGAACTTGACACCATAACTCAGGAACAGCTTGAACAAGCTCTTGCCATCCAACGTCGTATGGCAACACGAGTTGCTCTTGGAAGGATCCTTCTCAAACTGCGGTACGTGAACCAATCAGAACTTGAGAAAGCTCTGAACCTTCAACAAGAAATTGGATGATGTATCTCTACAGCGAGTGTTGCCCCTACAAACTTTTTTCTGTGTGTGCCTTTACTTCCTCGTAAAGATGACATGCAACCAAGTGGTTTCTATCCACAGGTTTCAAAAAAGGCCTCATAGACAAGCACTCTGTCATTCTGAGAGGACATCTGTCGCTGAACAAACAGCCCTCAGGAAGGTTTATCAACGATGGAACTTCGCTTGTGTCTATTCGGAGTTCCATTTTCTTTTGGGGATTTGTAGAGGGTATTGAACTGAACAGCAAAGTTGTGTACGGATGCAGCGGTTTGTCCAAGATTCTCTTGGCTTCCCCAAGCTCCACAATTTGCCCCAAGTACATAACTGCTATTCTGTCACTCAGGAATTTTATTACAGAAAGATCGTGTGAAATGAATAGATATGTCAGTTCCAAGTTCCCTTTCAGTTCTTTAAGCAAATTCATTATCTGTGCCTGAACGGAAACATCAAGAGCCGATGTAGGTTCGTCCAACACGATGAATTTAGGTCTAGTTATGATTGCGCGTGCAATGGCTATTCTTTGTCTTTGCCCACCTGAGAACTCGTGGGGAAATCTGCCAACATGTTCGCTCTTTAGTCCAACTTTTTCCATTGTCGAAAGAATTACTTCTCGTTCTTCGCTCTTCGAGAGATTCTCATGAATACGCAGAGGTCTGACAAGTATATCGTAAACCGTCATTCTGGGATTTAGAGATGAAAACGGATCTTGAAAAACTATTTGCATGTCCTTTCGCAATCTTCTCAGTTCCCTTTCAGCTAAATTGGTTATTTCCATGCCTTCAAAAACAATTTTGCCAGCGTCAGGTTTGAGCAGTCTTATCACCGTTCTGCCCAAGGTCGTCTTGCCGCACCCAGATTCACCGACTACACCGAGTGTTTCGCCTCTCTCAATCTGTAACGACACTTTGTTTACGGGTTTTATTGTAAAGTATTTTCCAAAAAAGCCTTTCTTCACTCTGAAGGACTTTACAAGGTTCTCAACGACTATCATTGTTATCACCACTGGTAAAAGGATTGAAACAAGCCAAACTGTGGTTCTCGTTAACCCACGACAACTCTGGCGCTTTCTTTTCACATAATCCAGGCACTAAACGCTCACATCTTGGGTGAAATCGACAACCACTTGGTGGTTCGATTAGATTAGGTACCGCTCCAGGAATCACGTTGAGCTCGTCTACGTTTTCCTCGAGCGGAGGGATCGCACGCAAGAGTCCCCTTGTATATGGATGCATGGAATTAGCAAATATCTCGAGTGTTGAACCATATTCAACAATGTAACCAGCATACATCACGGCAACAGCATCACATATCTGAGCGACTATTCCAAAGTTGTGTGTTATCAACAAGACGCTGAGCTTCAATTCGCGATTCATTCTTTTGATGAGCCCCAAGATTTGAGCTTGAATCGTTACATCGAGGGCAGTTGTTGGTTCGTCGGCTATCAAAAGCTTTGGGTTGCAGGACAATGCCATGGCTATCATGGCTCGCTGTCGCATCCCACCGGATAGTTCGTGGGAATACTTGTACAAAACAGTTTCAGGATCGTGCATTCTCACCAACCTAAGAAGTTCAAGAGCCCTCCGAATTGCCTCGCTTTTGGATACTTTCATGTGTGTCCTGATCACATCTACAATTTGTTCACCAATTGTCAACGTAGGATTAAGCGAGGTCATCGGCTCTTGGAAGATCATCGAAATTTGGCTACCACGTATTTCGTCCATCTCTTTCTCTGATAGCTCGAGAAGGTTAACCCCGTTAAACCATATCTCACCGGCAAGAATTTTAGCTGGTGGTTGTGGTATTAGTCTCAACACACTCAAGGCTGTGACGGATTTCCCGCTGCCGGTTTCCCCCACGATGCCAACAATTTTGCCTTGCTTTACCATTAAATTAACGTTCTCTAAGGCTTTAACAATACCTTCCTCGGTGTCAAAATACAATTTGAGATTCTTGATTTCAAGCAGCTCCATTAGCTTGATCACCTATCCTTAAGTCTCGGATTCAATGCATCATTTAAGCCATCTCCAAAATAATTGAATCCCATGACTGTCAAAAAGAGAGTTAAACCGGGAAAAATCGCAAGATGCGGTGCCAATTCAATATAAACTCGAGCTATCGCAAGATCGGTACCCCACTCTGCTTCCGGAGGTTTAACACCCAATCCAAGAAAACCAAGGCCAGATATAGTCAAAATTGCCGTGGCCATCCTAAGTGTCGCCTGAACGATAACCGGAGCTAGTGAATTTGGGATGACGTATCTCATCAAGATCGAGAAATTGCTCTCTCCGATAGCTTTTGCTGCTTCTACGTACTCCGATGTCTTGATTGTCAGCACGGAGGCTCTCATCACTCTTGCGAACTGTGGAAAAGAGTAAACAGCTATTGCAACGATCAAGTTCGTCTTTCCAGGTCCAAGCGCTGCAACAATTGCTATGGCAAGCAGTATATCTGGAAAGGCCATTAGAATATCAAGAAATCTCATCAGAATCTCATCAAGAAGGCCTCCAAAATATCCGGCAAGTGTTCCAACGATAATGCCAAAAAATACCGCTATGAAAACTGCACTAACTGAAATCGACAACGACGTTCTAGCACCGTGGAAAACTCGGCTCAAAACATCCCTACCGAAGATGTCCGTTCCGAAAGGATGCTTTAAAGACGGACCTTCCAGGCTCGAAGACCAATCCTGTTTGTACGGATCATAAGGCGAAATTAACGGTGCCAGGATCGCAATGAGAATCATGCTGGTCACAATGCAAAGGCCAAAAAGAGCACCTTTATTCTTCTTCATTCTCCTGAGAATTACGGCTGTCGATTTCTTTTTCTCCATGTTAACCACGCCTCAATTGTGGATTCACAATTGCATAGAGTATGTCAACGACGAGGTTTATCAATACAAAGGTGGCGGCAACAGTCATGATGCCAACCTGAACGACGATGTAGTCTCTGCTGAATATCGAGTCAACTATGTACCGTCCCAAACCGGGCCAACCAAAGACGCTTTCAGTGAGAACTGCTCCGCCAAGCAAGTAACCGAATTGAAGACCTATCACTGTAATGATAGGTATCAAGGCATTCCTCAGTATGTATTTAAGAATCAATTTTCTTTTTGGAATGCCAAAAGCCCTTGCCGTTCTAACGTAATCTTGGTTCAGTACCTCAAGAATACTCGCTCTTGTCATGCGTGCGATTATTGCAGATGTTGAGAATCCCAAAGTTAGAGCTGGAAGGATCATATGCTTGAAACTCCCAGAACCACCTGAAGGTAACCATCGTAGGTACACAGCAAAAAGCAGGATCAAAAGAATGCCAAGCCAGAAGATGGGCATCGACACGCCTATCAACGAGAAACCCATTGCAAAGTTGTCAATCCAAGTGTTTCGTTTGAGAGCAGAAATCACGCCAAGCGAGAGCCCAATTAGAATGGAGATCAATATGCTAAGGCTGGACAGCTTGAAAGTATTCACGAATTTTGGGAAAATCTCACCGAACACAGGTCTTTCCGTTTTAATGGATCTCAGATCACCAGATAGTAAGCCCGTCATGAATCTAACGTATTGTTCAATGAGTGGTTTATCCAAGCCATATTTTTGTCTAACTGACTCTATGTCCTGTAAAGTTGCACCTTCACCGGCTATGATTCGAGCTGGATCACCTGGTAAGAGGTGCATTATCATGAAAGAAAGTACAGAAACACCGATAACAACAGGGATCAAGATCAACAATCGACGTATGATGAACTTCGTCATTTGCGATCACCAGTGTAAAAGGTGCGGCTCGGGGCCGCACCAAGAGAGCTATTTGTCTAACCACGCGTACTTCAGGATCACGAATTCGGTGGGAAGCAACCAAAGATCTTTCACTTCATTCCTGTAAACTACTATGTTCGACATGTTGTATAGGAAAATCCATGGAGCGTCTTGAACGATGATTTTCTGTACCTCAAGATAGTATTCCTTAATCTTTTCAGGATTTGTTTCAAACGCTATTTTCATGATCAAATCGTCAACAACTGGGTTGCTGTAGAAAGTGTTGTTATCACCCGTTCCGCTTGGCTTTATATTCTCCGAGTGGAACAACGGGTAAAGAACCCAGTGTCCTTCGCCAGTTGATGGAGCCCATCCAAGCAAGAACAACTCGTAGTCCCAATCTGCGGGGTTCGTCGAGAAAAGTTTGTTTATATAACTTGCCCATTCCATTGCCTTGACATCCACAATTACTCCGACTTCCTTCAACATTCCCTGGACTGCAACGGCTACTTCGTAGTCGTTCAGATACCTTCCCTTAGGTGTAAGAAGTTCAAGTTTCAGATTCTCGTATCCTGCTTCCTTCAGCAATTGCTTGGCCTTCTGAGGATTGTAGGGATATCCACCTGTTGAGAAATAACCTGTGGTCTTGGATGCCAACGGAGAGTCGCTTGGCGTTGCCAAGCCACGCATGATTACAGAGCAAAGCTTTTCTTTATCAATAGCGTAATTAAGTGCCTGGCGAACTCTGATGTCGTTTAGCGGGGCTTTTCTCACATTCATGCCTATGTAGATAACCCTCAACCCAGGTTCAATACGAACAGTGAGCTTAGGATCCTTTGCCACCGAAGCAACCAAAGCTGGTGTCGGGTTAAACATGACATCTGCATCCCCGGCCCTTACCTGTGTCATTCTCGTCACATCATCTGGAATAATTGTGAATACAACCCCGTCCAAGTATGGCTGACCTTGTTTCCAGTAGTTTGGATTTTTCACAAGCTCAATTCTTTCTCCAATTTTCCATTCCTTCAACATAAACGGACCAGTACCTACGGGATTTCTGCCAAGCTTTGCTGGATCGCTTCCCATTTCATCGATAGCCTTTGGTGAAACAACAAGCGCTCCTTCGTGAGCCAATCTGTTGAGAAACGGAGAGTAAGGCTTCTCCAAGACGAATTTCACGGTGTAATCATCGACAATCTGGGTTTCCTTAACGATACCCTTAAACAACCCAGTTCTTCTCAGATTTGACAAAAGAACATAGTCGAAAAACTTCTTCACAGCCGCTGCGTTGAAATCAGTTCCATCGTGAAACTTAACTCCTCTTCTCAAATAGAAGGTGTAAACTGTGCCATCTTGAGAGATTTCCCATTTCTCAGCAAGTGCTGGCACAATGTTCAGTTTTTCGTCGAATTCGACCAATCCGTCGAAGATGTGCCTACACGGTTCCGCTCTGATGTTATCAGTTTGGTTTGGTGGCAACAAACTTACCGCGTCTGCTCCCATCACGTAACGAACAGTGCCACCATACTTCACCGCAAAAATTGAGATCGTAAGCAGGATGAAGAGAATGCCGACGATCTTCCTCACACCAATCACCCCCTGGAATTTAGAAAAATTATATCACCAGGGGTCTTGCGGTTCAAGCCTCAAGATGGATTAGTGCATAAGAGATATCCCTCAATACACTGCAACCATTCTCCCAGCTTGCGGATCCTTTAGAAGGACGAAATCTGTGTCGTAGATTTGCTTCAACTTGTCTGGTAGCAAGACAGTCTCTGGCTCGCCAAGGAAGTGAATTCTGCCCTCTTTCATCAGCACTATTTTGTCGCACAACTCTGCTGCTATGTTTATGTCGTGAAACGCTGCAACAATTGTCTTTCCTTCGTTGTGAAGCCTTTTCAGCAATCTTTTTATTTCCCTTATGTGCCCTGGGTCAAGATGCGCTGTGGGTTCATCCAACAGGATTACTGGAGTTTCTTGAGCAATTATTCTGGCTATAGCAACCCTTTTTTGTTCGCCTGTACTCAGGTTTTGAAAGGGTCTATCTATGAATTTCTCGGCATCTACCTTTTTCAACGCTTCCAAGACGGCTTTCTCGTCTTCGATCGACCATTCGGGGAAAAAACTTCTGGCAAACGGCAACCTTCCGCTGAAAACTATTTGTTTTACGGAATATTTGTAGATAGGCATGAAATCCTGTGTCACCAAGCCAATCAGTCTGGCTATTCTGCGGCGATTTGTCGTGAACGGATCTAAGCCACAGACTTTGATATTCCCCTTTTGAGGTTTGAATATTCCCGCTATTACCTTCAGTAAAGTTGTCTTACCGCAGCCGTTTGGACCAAGCAAACCAACAAACTCTCCTTTGCAAACTGATAAGTTGATATTCTCCAAAACATATTGACGCTCATCTTTCCCATCGCGCGAGTAACTGAACCACACTTCCTCAACGACTATTTCATTCACGAGAACCACCTCTTTTCATTATGTAAAACATCACAGGCGCTCCAACAAAAGCGGTGACAACACCTATTGGAAGTTCTGATGGGCTTAGAACAGTCCTCGCAAAGGTGTCACAAGCGCAGAGAAAAACACCACCAATTATCGCGCATAATGGTATGAGAATCCTATGATCACTGCCAAATAACCGGCGAACGATGTGAGGTGTTATCAATCCAACGAAACCTATTGTTCCGGTAATTGAGACAATCGATGCGGTTGTGAAACTTCCAGTTACGTAAATGATCAGTTTGATGAATTCAACGTTCACACCGGATATCTTTGCCTGTGTTTCCCCAAGGGCTATGGCGTTGAGATTTTCTGAAAAGCCAGTTGAGACCAACACGAAAGTTGCAGTTGATATAAGGGGAATTGGTAGATTCTTCCATCCCGCACCTGAAAAGGTCCCATATAGCCAAATATGAGCGTTTGTGAAAGTTTTTCTCACAAGCATGATAGCTACTATTGTTCCCGAACTGAACAGAATACTTATCAAAACTCCACTCAGTATGAGATCTGTTATTGGTGTGGTGCCATTTCGCCTTGCGAGAATCAAAGAGGTAAACGAAGCAAGCAGTGCAAAGAAAAAACTGATTATGGGAAGCCTTAGGACTATCGAATAGCCGTAGTACTCCGCCAAGAGCAAGGATAAAACAGCCCCAAAGGAAGCGCCAGAGGATACACCAAGGAGGTAAGGATCAACTAAAGGATTTCTCAACAGTCCTTGAAAGGCACCTCCGACCGTGGCGAGTCCTGCACCAGCTATAACTGCAAGTACGACCCTTGGCAGTCTCACGTCCCACAGAATCTTTGCCCAACGACCTTGTCTGAGAAAAAGAGCTTCAAAGAAGTCTTTGAACCCCATCCTCACAGTGCCAAACATCGAGCAGAGAATCACCGTTATCAAGAGCAAAGCCACCACGGCCAGAGTGCGCCATTTCATGTCACTTTCCTCCGTAGAAGTCCTTGTGCATGACCTCTATCATTGGTATAAGTTGTGGAACCGCTCTGCTCAAGAGATTTCCGTCGTACACGTATACTCGACGATTCTTGACAGCCTTAATTGATTTGAATGGGGCAAAATCCATGATCTTCTGCTTTATTTCTTCCTCGGCGCCAGGTACATACCCAGCTACAACGATTACATCTGGATCCTGTGATACAATGAACTCAATTGAGATTGGCAACCATCCGTTTGAACCTGTGTAACCAGCGGCGATGTTCATTCCTCCAGCCAGTGTTATGATCTCATGTAAAAACGATCCTGTAGCACAGGTCCAAATTTCTTTGACATCCGGTCCAGGTGTGTCGAGAAGATAGGCCACTTTGACTCGCTTCTCAAGAGGAATGGCATAGGCCTTTTTTGCGACCTCTATGTAAAATTTCTCAAGGTCGGAGGCAAGCTGTCTAGCCTTTTCTCTCACACCACACACTGTTCCAACCAAAACTAGATTCTGCAGAATTCCCTTGACCGTTGTTGCATTCAGAACAATCGTTTTAAGATTGTGTTCTTCGAGCCTTGCAACTTCGGGAAATTGAAATCCGCCGTATGTTATCACCAGATCTGGCTGCAAACTCAAGATTTTCTCTATATTCAAAGGCCTCATGTCGCCTATGTTTTCAGCGTCCCGGTATTCATCCCACCGCGTTACCCCAACGATTCTGTCTTCCAACCCCAAATACTGCAAGAACATCGTTGCCGATGGGGCAGCACTCACAATTCTCATTGGCATTTTTTCGATTGTAACAACTCTTCCGGCGTCATCTACAACGGTTATCGGGTAAGCCAAAAGCAGTGCTGCTACAATAAACAAGATAGACAGACTCAAAAACCTTCTCACGAACTACACCTCCTTGGCAAAGTTTTTCACCATCCTCCTGGTTTCGAAGAGGATGGTGTGCAGCTCAGGGGCAGGTCTCCCGACTTCCGGATCATCCTACTCTCCACGCCTTCCCAGCCTTAGCCAGTGGCTTTTGTGGATTTCGTCCCCGGTTACGGTGGCGTCCCCGTGCCGGATTTTCACCGGCTTCCCTTTTAAACCTCCATGGGTACCCTCTGACGCTCGTATATTAACTTCAAAAACATTATATACCGTTTTGCCGGTGATGTTCAAGTATGCAGATCTTCCAGCTTCCTTTGAAGCAAAGACCGCATTCCCAAACCAGTTATTGGCAGAAGATACGCCAGCATTGGAAGGAAAAGCCTAACCTCGGCAATTCTTGCCAAAGATACGTTCATTGCAAAAAACGGGATCATCCACAGCCAAGTTTTTCTGAAGAATTCAACCTTCTTTATTTCATCGGCAAAGAACAGTGGGACAGCTGCAAACAAACCAAAGCCAACCAACATCCAAGGATTAGTGAAGTTCTCTGATATGTGCCAGATTTTGGAATAGTAGCGAGCGTTGGGGAAAAAAATATTTATCAGCAGATAAGTGATTACCAGTGGTATAAAGATAAGAACAGCAGATTTGATTGTTTGCTTCGAGAACAACTTTTTCCAACCCGCAAAGTTGTAGAGCGCGTATATTACCGCGGCGAAAAGCATATGATCAGATCGAGCAAAAGAGCCTACAACCAAGCACAGGGCAACTACCAACCAATTTATGCGGTCGTGGATTAGTAGCAGCAACGCTAAGAAGAAACTCAAAGCCAATGGAGCTTCAAGCTGAGTGAAGTATCTCATTGAATAAAGATAGAAAAAGCCAAAGATGAACATGCAAAGAACAGTATCGTAGTCGTTGAGAAATTTTTTCAACCACAAGTACAGCAATATCAAGGATATGAAGCTGAACGTGAATCTGAAATTGGCATAACCGTTCACAATTTTCGAAATCTCGCTTGTGTCGTCAAATACGGCTCTGAAATCCTCCGGCAATTTCTCTGTAATAATGCGGAAGAACTCGACCGGGTCTTCGACCCATTGATCAAGGCTGATTGACTCGACAAACCCTCTGAGAATTCCACTGAGGACGGGGTTGGAAAAATGCTGGAAAATACTCTGTTTCAAGTAATCCTTGATATTTTCAGCTACCTCTAGCCTCTTCTCTTTTGGGAAAAAAGCATCATAGTTTCTTCGAGATTCTTTTATTTCCTGCTCATTGTCTGTTCGACCAACCCATCTTAGCAAGTTGTGGTGAACGTCGTTTTTCCATCTCACCGGGATGTTTTTAAACACTTTCTCAACTAAGAAGTATGACAGATATCTGTACTGATTTGGGGCGGGTCCGTTGCCTGCACAGTAATCTTTATGAGCATAATAAATCATCAATCTGCTCCCAACACTGTACGAATCTTCGTTCAACCAAAGGCTCATCAAAGCAGAGATCGCGGAGATAACAAATATCACCGTTAATGTGAATATTTTCTTTCTCATAATATACCCCCATGACTCAGTATTTCTCAAAGAGTTTTCCCCAATCGCTCTCTTTGAGCCATTTGTTAAAGACCTTTTTACCTTTCAGTTTCCACCAGATCGAATCATGGTAAAAAGCAGATGCAAACACAAACAGATAAACCAAAGGTGTTCTAAAGAACAGCTTTTGAAATCTCTTCAGTGGTCCAAACCATAGGAAGTCACCAACTTTGCTTGCCAAATTGTCGCCGACTTCAAAGCTGAAGTTCAACGAAGATATATCGTAACCTACTATTTCTATGTTCTCAAGTCTGCCGTTTCCCAGTCCTTCGCTGTCAGCGATCCGTATGTAGTCAATTTCCATTGGGTCAAATCCCATTATTTTCGCTGCAACTGCGTCTATTGCAACTTGATCACTGCTCGCAAGTATTAAGTCAGCTCTTACGGGCTTTAGTGTTCTTGGTCCTGGACCGTTTCCAGCAGTGGTACCATCCATGATCGCAAAAATACCTGTGTGGATTTCTTTTTGGATTTTCAAAAGATCCACCAAAGTCTCGTGAATCCAACTGTGTGCGTAATGCCTTTTCGTGGTTAACAGGCCTCCAAATGCGTTTTTCATAGCACCGGTGGTTGTCGTGTAGATATGACACTTCATGGTCGGCAGGTGAACAATGTTCTTGCCAACAAAGTAGTCGGGAATCTTAATTCCTTCCGGGAAGATTCTGTGCAATGCCATTAGCCTTGACTTTGGTTGATAGTTCACCCACTTCACCTGTTCTGGTTCATAGTTGTATACAATTGGTACGTTGTACTTTGAATAGACATTCACAAGTTTGTTCTTTTCAGAGCCGCTTTTTGGGTCGGTGACAACAGTGTTGTTTTCGACTGCCACAATCTTCTGAAATCCAAACTTTTTGAGAGCAAGTATCGTACCCTCGAGTTGCCAAGGAGTTGTGTTGGCAGACGGCATTGGAAGATGCCATGAAATGTTGTCTTTAAGTATGGTGACAGAATTTTTGTCAAGAGCTTTCTCAATCTCGGCAAGTTCACAAAGTTTTGTTATGTCCTCCAAAATGGTTTCAGGTGAGCTTTTTAGAACGGCAACTCTGGACTTTGGCATCAAAACCACTTCATGAAATCGATATCAACCATATGCCAGCGGCTACAGTAACTATACCGAGTATTTTTATTGGCGAGAAATTCTCTTTGAACAAAATGCTGGAGGCAATGGAGACTATGAGAAAGCCGACACTGGTCATTACTGGGTAAGCCACACTGAGTTTCATGCTTGTCAAAACTTTCGCATACAACACAAAAGCTATTGCGAAACTCAACAATCCTACCCAAATGTAGATGTTCTTGACGAAAGCTTCAACAAAAGCGGTCGCTCCCCTGATATCTTTCATCCTTTCGGATCCAATTTTCACAAGAACGTTGGCAAGAGCATTGGTTACAGTCGCACACAAAAGCAATAGAGAATTCATCACAATATCTTACCTCCCAAGGTATATTATCAACAGGACGCTTGTAATCCACAAAATCATGGAGAAAATCATTCCTCTGTCCTTAGTGACTATCTCGGTCGGATCACCCTCTGAATTTGTAAGAAGTAGAAGAATGTAGCGGAAGATGCCATAAACAACAAAAGGTATTGTCAAGTACAACTTATCTGTGCCGAATCTTTGGGCCACACTTTGATCCAGTGTATACAGCGCATACATCATCATAGTCACCGTACCAGTGGCAACTATGATCATGTCTAGTAGACTAAGACTGTAATATCGCAAAACCTGTCTATGATTCGCTGCATCGTGCTGTAATTGAACGATCTCACCTCTTCTTTTACCAAAACCAAGGAATAGGGCGAGAAAGAACGTCATGACCACAAGCCATCCGGAGGGCAAGACATTTATGATGTAACTACCGTAGAGAACACGAAGGGCAAAACCTGCGGAGATGCAGAAGACATCTATCAGCACAAGGTTTTTTCCAGAGAATGTGTAGAATACGTTGATAAATAGATAGATCAGCAGACATGATAGACCTTTCAAATTACCCAGCAAAAGAGTTAAGAACAAAGAGAGAAAAAGTAACAAGATAGAGATAACCAACGCCACTTCTTTTTTAATCATATCTGATGCAATAGGTCTATTCCTTTTCTTTGGGTTCAGTTTGTCAAAAGGTGCATCTTTGATGTCTTTCAGTATGTAAACAGCACTCGTCATCAAGCAAAAAGAAAAAAATCCCAAAACACTTGTCGAAAAAGTCTTCCATTCAAAAAGCCTCTCAGCAAACACAAGAGGTACAAAGACGAACAAATTCTTGATCCATTGCTTGGCTCTCAATAGCTTGAACAACAACGTACATTCTCCCCTGAACAAGATCAACTGTCTCAACAAGTTATATCATACCAAAAGAAAAGGGGCTTAAAAGCCCCCTTCTGTTATGGTTAAACTTAGATAATCGCTTCTTGTGTATCTTTATCGAACACGTGGATTCTGTTCATATCAAAGACCAAATCTATTTTCTCTCCTTCTTGCGCTTTTGTTCTTGGATCAACACGAGCCACAAGGCTGTCCTCGCCACATGTAACATGCAGCAAAGTCTCACTTCCAAGTGGTTCAACAACGTCAACAAAACCACTTATTGTGTTTTCAGGTTGTGGCGCAAGTGCAAAGAATTTGTCAAAAATGTTTTCTGGGCGGATGCCGAATATGACTTCCTTGTCTATCCACTTTTCGAGAAGTGGTTCGTGTTCTTTGACAACCTTGACCTCAAAGCCATTGGTTTTTATCCAAATTCCTCCACTCTTTGCGACAATTGTGGCATTCACAAAGTTCATAGCAGGACTACCTATGAATCCAGCAACAAACATGTTCTTTGGCTTGTTGTAAACCTCGAAAGGAGTGCCTATCTGCTGTATCACTCCGTCCTTCATGATGACTATCTTGTCGGCCATTGTCATAGCTTCAACTTGGTCATGGGTAACATAAACTATCGTAGCTCCTAGTCTGTGATGCAACTTTTTCAATTCACTTCTCATCTGAACCCTGAGTTTGGCGTCCAGGTTGGAAAGAGGCTCGTCGAAAAGGAAAACCTTCGGGTTTCTCACGATCGCTCTACCAACGGCAACGCGCTGTCTTTGACCACCGGAAAGCTGTCTTGGTTTTCTGTCCAAAAGTTCCTCGATCCCGAGTATTCTCGCAGCTTCTTTCACTCTTTTGTCGATTTCAGCCTTTGGAAACTTTCTGAGTTTCAAGCCAAAAGCCATATTTTCATAGACGGTCATGTGAGGATAAAGAGCATAATTCTGGAAAACCATTGCGATATCTCGATCCTTTGGTTCAACATCGTTGACTACCTTGCCATCGATCTTGATTATTCCTGAGGTGATTTCCTCAAGACCTGCGATCATTCTCAGGGTGGTTGTTTTTCCACAGCCAGAGGGACCAAGCAAAACGCAGAATTCCTTGTCGTTGACCGTAAAAGTTGCTTCCTTTACTGCTACGACCTTGTTGTCGTAAACCTTTGTCACGTTTTCCAAATCCACCTGTGCCATTCCTACACCTCCTCAACGTCTTCTTGAATCATATCATCTTGGTTTACCTTACCAAATTGCGATGGATCACCAACTTCGAGCAAATAAAGCTCATATAGATCATCCATGAACTTGTTCATCCTCTTGAACCTTTCGTAGTTGATCAAAACAGCTTCAGGTTGACCGTTTTTTGTTATCACAATGTCTTTGCTTTTTGTGAGAGAAAGAATATGTGACAAGTTGGCCTTTGCTTGTGCCACACTGAAGAATTCCAGTTCTCTTCTGGGCATCCTAAACCTCCTGACCATAATTCTGGTCATAACCATTATAAACCATCTTGGGCGACAAATGCAAGTATCAAGACAGACCGAAACCAGCTATGGGTGAAGTGCTATAATGTTCACTGAAAGCATCACAAAGGAGGTGCACCTTGTGAGGATAGTGGAATCGGTACCAAATTTCAGCGAAGGAAGAAGAGAAGAAATAGTGAGGGAGATAATAGCGGAAGCTGAAAAAAGAAGAAGAGTTTGGATTCTCGATTGGTCGATGGATCACGATCACAATCGTTCAGTGGTTACACTGGTTGGGGATCCAGATGTGATGGTTGAAACACTTTTTGACATGACTAAGAAAGCGATGGAACTGATAGATCTTCGCAACCACAAAGGAGAACATCCAAGGATGGGGGCAACTGATGTAATACCCTTTGTTCCCGTTGTCGGAGTTACGATGGAAGAATGTGTGGAATTATCGAAAAAGCTTGGAAAGAGGATAGGGGAGGAGTTGAAAATACCTGTGTATTTGTACGAGCGATCTGCCACGGCGCCGCACAGAGAAAACTTGGCGGACATACGCAAGGGCGAATTTGAAGGTTTTTTTGAAAAGATAAAAGATCCAATGTGGAAACCAGATTTTGGTCCAAGAGAAGTACATCCGACAGCAGGAGTAGTTGCGGTAGGTGCAAGGGAGTATTTGATAGCCTTCAACGTGAACTTGGGGACGAACAGGATAGATATAGCTGAGAAGATAGCGAAAGCGGTGAGACACATAAGTGGTGGGTACAGGTATGTGAAAGCTATAGCGGTGGATTTGAAGGAGAAAGGAATTGTGCAGGTATCGATGAACATGACGAACTACAAGAAAAGCCCGTTGTACAGAGTACTCGAAACAATCAAAAGAGAAGCGGCGAGGTATGGAGTACCAGTGGTTGGAACAGAGATAATAGGTATGGTACCTTTGCAGTCAATGATAGATGTTGCGCAATTCTACTTGCAGCTCGATGACTTCAGCGTTGAGAGAGTTATAGAAAACCGCTTGTTGCAGATTTTGACAAAAGAGGAGGCTGAAAAGCCGAAATGAGCCAGCTGGCCATTTTCGCTAGAAGACTTTACACAGCAATAGGCAATCAGCCAAGAAGGGGTCGAGAACTCGGTAAGATAGAAAAGTACGAGGATATCTATTTAACAATTGAGAATGGCAAGATAAGGGAATTGACAAAGGAAAAACCCGCAGCACAGCGCTACATTTTAGCTGATTTAGTTCTTCCGGGTTTTGTGGATTGTCATACGCATATCCCATTCTACGGTTTTAGAGAAATGGATTTTCTCAGGAGAGTTGCGGGATTGAGCTATCTGACCATTCATTCCTCCGGTGGAGGGATTCACGAAAGCGTTGAAAAATTGAGAAATACCGATCTAGCAGAGATCGTTAGATTCAACATCAATTGGGTTATGAAATACTTGAGGAAGGGTGTTACGACGATCGAAGGAAAAACGGGCTACGGCTTGGATGAGACCAACGAATGGAAGCAACTTCGAGCGCTTGAGATCCTGAGCAAGATAACCCCGATGACCATCGTCCCAACATTTATGGGGGCCCACGCTGTGCCTAAGGACAAGACACCCAGCCAATACGTTGAAGAAGTTTTGAAGATGCTTGAGCAATTTCGAGCTCACTGTGAATTTTTTGATGTATTTTGTGACATAGGTGCTTTTGATTTGAAGCAAACAGAGAAACTACTGTTTGAAGCTAAACGATTAGGGTATAAATTGCGTGTTCATGCCGACGAAATCCAAAGAACAGGTGCAACACAACTTGCCGTCAAATTCGGAGCAAGGTCTGTTGAGCATGTGCTAAAGATAAATGAAGAAGATATCAAGTTGCTCTCAGAAAGTGAGACTTTCGCAGTGTTAATGCCAGCTACCAGCTATTATCTGAATGAGAATTACGCTCTGGCACGACAATTGATAGACAGCAATGGGCTTGTAGCTCTTGCAAGTGATTTTAATCCAGGCTCCAGTCCCGTACTCGAACCCTCTCTTGTTATGAACCTTGCTGTGAGGTATTTAAAGATGAACCCATACGAGGTTCTTACGGCTTTCACTTTGAATTCAGCAGCTTTACTTGATCTGGCCGATAGCATCGGGACAATTGAACCTGGTAAAGATGCCGATTTGTTGTTGTACAACGACGCTGATTTGGAAACAACTATGTACCTTGTCGGGATCCAACCAAATGTTGTTCTGAAAAGGGGACAAATCTTTGAAAATTAGTGTGTACGTCATAGGAAAATTAAAAGGCTTTGCATCAGTTGCCGTCGAAGAGTATCTAAGGATGCTACAAAAATATTCGAAAATCGAGGTTGTTCAGATTAAGGGAGCCACATATTTCCAGCCAGAGCGAAATGAACGACTGCTTGATCAGGAGGCACAACAGCTTCTCAGCCACTTGACGGATGAATATGTAATCCTGCTTGATCGAGCCGGCAGAGAATACGATTCGATCGGTCTAGCAAATCATGTGGAAAAGTTGTTATCGCAGTCAAAAGATTTGGTCTTCATCATCGGGGGTCCATTTGGCGTTAGTGAGTTGGTGAGAAAGCGCGCAGATGAGGTGCTTTGCCTTTCCAAATTGACCTTTACGCATCAACTTGCTGTTGTAGTGCTGTTGGAACAGTTGCTCCGCTCGTTTAAGATAATCAACGGGGAAAAGTACCATTACTGAGGAGGGAGTGTGAAATGGAAGATCCGCTGAGTAATGGTTATGAATTATTGTCCAGATTTGTTGGGATAGTTATCTTGTTGATACTCTCAGCTTTATTTTCCGCCTCCGAAACAGCCTTGACGTCCGTAAGCAAATTGAAACTCTTGAAAAGGGATGAAAAGGAGAAGATCGTCAAGGTCAACAGGCTTTTGACCGCTATTTTGGTTGCAAACAATTTTGTGAATTTGCTGGCTTCCTCTCTGGCGACAGTGTTGTTCATGCGCTTGATGCAAAGGCTCAGTGAAGGAGTAGTTGTTTTCCTATCAACAGTTCTTGTGACCATTGTGCTTTTGATCTTCGGTGAGATAACTCCAAAAATATACGCGAGGGAATACGCCGAAAAGGTTTATGAAAAATCCGCCAAGATAATAACGCTTATTGAGAAAATGCTTTCACCCATTACGAAAGTATTGCTGTTGATAAGCAATAAACTGGTGAAACTCATTGGTGGTCAAGCCATGGAAAGTGCGCCGTTTATAACAAGTGACGACATAGTTGTTGCCGTCAACATAGGCAAAGAGGATGGCACAATTGGTCGACAGGAAGGAATGATTGTGGAAAGAACCTTTGAACTGAGTGAAACAACCATCAAGGAAATAATGACACCAAGGGTAGATGTGGTTGCAATTGAGGAAGATGCATCATTGCAAGAATTGATGGAGCTTGTAGAAAAGGAAGGGTACTCCAGGATTCCCGTGTACAAAGAGGACATAGACAACATCGTCGGCGTCTGTTATGTGAAGGACGTTGTTGGAATTCTCGCCAAATCTGGCGAAGGAAATTTAGCCAGCAAAAAAGTCAAGGAAATTGTGCGAGAACCGATCTTTGTTCCCGAAACGATGAAAGTAAGCACTCTGTTGAAAGTTTTCAAAGAAAAGAAAGTCCATCTCGCGATTGTGGTTGACGAATTTGGTGGTACGGCGGGTATTGTGACGCTGGAAGATGTTCTTGAAGAACTCATTGGTGAAATAATGGATGAGTACGATTACGATGAAACAAACATCATCAAGAAAATCTCTGAGAACACATATCTAGTGAAAGGAACTGCGCCTATCAACGATTTAGAAAGAGAACTGGATATCGAGTTCCCGGAAACAGAGCATGAGACAATTGCCGGTTTCCTGCTTGAGTTTTTCCAGCGCATCCCCTCGGTTGGCGAGGAAATGGCGTTGGGCAGGTACCATTTCAAAATCGTTGCAGCAACGAAGAACAGAATAGAAAGGGTTTTAATCAGCATAAAGGAGAATGAAGATGATGGAGAGTGAAAAACTAATTGAGATTGCAAGGCAAATGATGCAGAGAGCGTATGCGCCGTACTCGAACTTCAAAGTTGGCGCCGTTCTGGTCACAAAATCAGGTAAGATCTACGGGGGATGTAACATTGAGAACAGCTCTTACGGTTTGACTGTTTGTGCGGAGCGCGTTGCAATTTTTTCAGCCGTGGCAAATGGAGAAAAGGATTTCAGTAAAATAGTTGTAATAGCCAATACCCCAGATCCAGTCAGTCCTTGTGGGGCGTGTCGACAAGTGATGGCAGAGTTTGGAAATTTCGAGGTGATTCTGGCTAACACGTCGGGCAAGGTCTATGTAACGACCGTTGAGAATCTCTTACCACATGCGTTCAAACTGAGAGGTGAGCAAGGTTGAAGTCTGGCTTTGTAACACTGGTCGGTAGACCAAACGTCGGAAAATCGAGCTTAATCAATTCTTTCTTGGGAAGAAAGGCTCTGATAGTATCTGAAAAGCCACAAACGACAAGAAACACGATCAGATGTATATACAATGACGCCGACAGCCAGATAGTCTTTGTTGATACACCTGGTATCCACGAACCGCTGCATAGGCTTGGGGAAGTGATGGTTCGATCTGCGTTACAGGCTTTGAAACAAGTCGATTTGATATTGTTCGTTTTAGATGCCACGCGTGGTTTTGGGGAGCCTGAGGAGAGAATCTGTAAGATTCTCAGGCAGGTGGACACCAAGATCTTCTTGGTTATCAACAAAATAGATGTTGCCGAAAATTATGAAAGAATATCAAAAGTAGCTCAGGAAAAACTCGCTGTTGAGAAAGTATTCTACACCAGTGCCGTGAAAGGAGTAGGCTTAAGTGAACTCTTGGATGCCATAAAGCAGATGCTTCCCGAAGGTCCGCGGTATTTCCCGGAAGACATGATTACCGATAGACCTCTTTCATTTCAAATGGCTGAGGTCATTCGCGAGAAAATATTGCTGCTTACACGTGAAGAAGTCCCACACTGCGTAGCCGTTTTAGTCGATAAGGTGGAAGAGCGAGAAAATGGGGTACTTTACGTAGCTGCTACAATCTACGTCGAGCGAGATTCTCAAAAAGGGATTCTCATAGGCAAGAACGGCTCAATGATAAAGCAGATTGGTACTTTAGCCCGAGTCGAAATAGAACAAATTGTTGGACAGAAGGTTTATCTTGATCTTCACGTTAAGGTGAAAAAGGACTGGAGAAATAAGGACTTCATAATCCTCAATGAAATTGGTATGAAGGATGAGATTGATTAAGTTCTCATCGTACATCTGAAGCCGTTTGGTTGGGGTGAGTTGGTGGCGTGAAAAGTAGAGGCACCTATGTTTCGGTTGACGTTAGAAACTATGTCGACAACCTTGAGTTTTTCAGAACAAGCTGCGCTCCTTCAAAAGTGATGCCAGTGGTAAAAGCTAACGCCTATGGTCATGGAGCAGTTGTACTCGCAAAAGCTGCTGAAAGAGCTGGTTTTGATTTCTTCGCTGCTGCATTTTTGGAGGAAGCAGTTGAACTTAGAAACAGCGGAATCGAATCGGACATTTTAGTCTTGAACTATGTATCACCAGATATGATTTATTTAGCCGAAGAGAAGAGGATCACGATCACGCTCTATAGTTTTCAACAACTGGAAAAATACAAAGATCTCGCGTACAGACCGAAAGCACATTTAAAGATCGACACTGGAATGAGACGAATCGGCGTCCAGCCTGAAGAAACTAAAGAATTCTACGAGAAAGCAAGAAAACTTGGTTTCACAGTCGAAGGTGCCTACACACATTTGTCGGTTGCTGATGATTTGAGGCTGGAAAGCAGAGAGTTTACCGAAAAACAGATTGAGAGATTTCTTAAGTCTTGTCCACGCGTTCCGATAAAACACGTGTGTAACAGTTCGGGAGCCATAACCATTAGAGATAAACATTTTGACTACGTACGAATAGGTATAGCAAGTTATGGCTTGCAACCACTCAAAGACAAATACGTTGAACAACTCAAGCCGGTGTTGAGCTGGAAGACAATCGTATCCCATGTAAAGTGGATTAAGAAAGGCGAGAGCTTAAGTTATGGAAGAACATTTATCGCTCCACACGACATGAAAGTGGCGACCGTACCTGTCGGCTATGCCGATGGTTATTGGAGAAACTTATCCAACCGTGGCGAAGTGCTGATCCAAGGTTCACGGTGTAGGGTAGTTGGAACAGTTTGCATGGATCAATTTCTCGTTGATGTAACCCATTTGGAGAGTGTCTCGGTTGGAGATGAGGTGGTACTCATTGGAGAACAAAAGGATGAGAGAATAACAGTTGAAAGGATTGCAGAGCTTGTGGGAACGACAAATTATGAAGTTGTCTGCAGGATAAGTAGTCGTGTGCCACGTGTGTATGTCAACTTGGACAGCTGATTTTACATGGAGGTTGTTCGTATGCCGGTTCTCGAAATAAAATTGTCAAAAATAACCGAAAATGCCAAAAGAGTTCTTTCACTTTGCAAATCGCACGGTGTTGAAGTCGTTGGAGTATCAAAGGTCAGTCTTGGTGATCCAAGGATCGCGCAGGCTTTGAAAGATGGTGGAATAAAAATTCTTGCAGAGTCCAGAGTTCAAAACATTGAAAGGATGCTCGAAAACGGCATAGATGGTCCATTTATGATGATCCGGATTCCGCCAAAAAGCGAACTTGAGAAGATAGTTTCATACTGTGAATACATACTTGTGTCCGAATTACAGACTGTGCAATGGATTGAGGAAGTATCGCAAGAGCTTTCAAGATCGCCAAAGTTGATTTACATGGTTGACGTTGGTGACCTGCGTGAAGGGGTGTGGTACAAGGAGGCAACTGCCGAAATTCTTCAGGCTGCAAGATTTTGTCGAAAATCGCAAATAGTGGGAATAGGCACAAATCTTGGCTGTTACGGCGGAGTGATCCCTACAAGGGAAACGTTATCCAAATTACTTTTCATAAAGGAAGAGCTATCGAGGAAGGGTATAGATATTTCCATAATTTCAGGTGGGGCAACTGCGACCTTGAAAGTTCTTGAGGATGGGGGTTTACCGGAGGGAATCAACCAGCTTAGAATTGGGGAAGCCATAATTCTTGGTACCGATGTGACAAACGACAGAACCATAAGCTGGCTCAATCAAGACACGGTTCTTCTAAAAGCGGAGATCATCGAAATAAGGACCAAACCATCGATACCGGAAGGGCAGATAGGATACGACGCTTTTGGGAGAAAGCCTCAGTTCATCGATAAAGGGCTAAGAAAAAGAGCAATTTTAGCACTTGGTGAACAAGACACGGTTCCAAAGCAATTGATACCCATAGAATCAGGTATTGAAGTCATTCATGCATCAAGTGATCACACGCTGATCGACATAACCGAGTATGGTGGGAATCTTGCTCTTGGTGATTTCGTTGCTTTTCGTTTAACTTACGCTGCACTCTTGCGGGCAATGACCTGTCCGCACGTCGAAAAGGTGTACACAAAGGAGGTATGAGTGTGAAATTCCTCGGTGAAAGGTACCTGCTTTCAAGTGATTTTGCCTTTGTGTTGTACGGATCAGTACAGGATCTTCCGATCGTCGATGCGCACAATCACGGAGATGTCAAAGAAATCTATGAAAACAAAGGCTGGAAGGACATATGGGAAGTTGAAGCTGCAACCGATCACTACGTTTGGGAGCTTATGAGGCGTAGTGGTGTTGAGGAGGAAAAGATCACAGGCAAAGCAACAAACTACGAAAAGTGGCTTGCACTCGCAAGTGTTTTTCCAAGGTTTGTGGGAAATCCGACCTACGAATGGATTCACCTTGATCTAGTAAGAAGGTTCAGCATCCGGGAAATCATTCGAAGAGAGACGGCCGAGATCATCTGGAACAAAACCAAGGAATTGTTAAAAGCCGATCACATGAAACCACGCAAGTTGCTGACGGATATGAACGTTGAGATAATGTGCACAACAGATGATCCTGTGGACAGTCTTGAATATCATAAGAAACTCAGTCAGGAGTTCGAATCTGTGAAAATTTTGCCAACGTGGAGACCAGACAAAAGTTGCAAAATCAACAGACCGGAGTGGAAGAGTTATTTGAAGAAACTTGAAGAAAGAACTAACATGTCCATTTCGAACCTCGATAGTTTTGTTGAGGCTCTGAAAATGACCCACAATTACTTCGCCGAGGTAGGATGTAGATGCACCGACCATGCAATACTTGAGCCTAATTTCAAGTACATCCCCAAGCAGGAAGCAGAGGAAATTTTTTCCAAAGCCCTAAGTGGAACTGCAACTGAGAACGATGCTTCGAAGTTTCTTGGTTACATGATGTATCATTTTGGAGAAATGAATGTCGAGAAAGGTTGGACAATGCAGCTTCACATTGGCGCGTTGAGGGATTATCGAGAAAAGCTGTACAGATCGCTTGGACCTGACAGTGGTGGTGACATTGTTTCTGGCCCTCTCAACATTCCAGATGGTATGAGAGAGTTTTTCAACCATTTTGATGGAAGGTTGAAAATGGTTCTCTATTGTCTCGATCCAGGTTATTTACCTGTACTTGCGACAGTGGCGAGGGCTTTCGAGAACGTCTTTCTCGGGGCGCCATGGTGGTTCAATGACAGCCCATACGGCATGAGAACGCAACTCGAATACATTGCATCAGTCGATCTTCTAAGCAACCTCGTTGGAATGGTCACCGACTCAAGAAAGTTGATGTCCTACGGTTCAAGAACGGAAATGTTCAGACGAATCCTGTGCGACGTCGTCGGAAACATGGTTGAAAGAGGACAGATTCCAGAGCCAGAAGCGTTCGAACTTTGCAAAAGCCTTTGCTACACGAGACCAAAAGAATTCTTCTTTGGGGGATGAACCGCGTGGAGTTCACTGAATCTGATCGGAAGAAGATTGAGAAGAAAATCAAGGAAGGTTATGAACTTGTCGAGATCTTAGTCAAGGAGAAGGGTCAAAGATACGCGATAATGCACAAGAACGAAAATTATATAGCAATTAAACTGTCCAAGCAAAAGAAGCCTGAGTAAAATCCGCCGGTTCGACCGGCGGTTCTTTCTCAAGGATTCGGACACTCCGAAGGCATACATACTATTTTTCCAATTCTCAGTTCCAGCATCCTTGATGTGTTCGCAGGCTTGAGAACAACACAGGTATCCAGTCCTTTGGAAGTGCCGGCGCACGTCACAATCCATTCCGAACATTTAACCAAGCCGGCGTCGGCAGCCATCAAAGCTATTTCAACGGAAACTTTTACGCCCTGTGAAAACAATCTGAGAGTGCTGGCGACGATCTCAGCTATATGTATGCCCTGATACTCTCGTCTGAAGGCTCTTTCGATTCCGGACAAAACATGCGTACCTGTTAGAATTTTGTGACCCTTTTGAAGGAGCAGCTCTTTGACTTCTTCAGAGAACTCTTGACGATCAACTTCTTTGAATCCCATATGGTGAGTTACGACGATTAGCTGAAAATCATCTGGAATCATTTCCAAAGCTTTCTTTGCACTCTCTCCTCTTGTGGAAGAAATCAAAAGTTTGCGACCAAAGTTTTTTGCCTCTTCGATCGCCAGTCGAAGTGTCTCCTCGGTGTTGTGCTCGCCGGCTTTCTTGAACAAGACCATCCTAATTCCTCCTCTCAGGACTTACTCAAAACAATTTTAGCACCGCAGCTTCTGCGTCATGCATCCTTGAGGAACCTCAAAAAGTAATCGTAGTTCAGGACATACTCAACGGCTTTCTTCAGTGCCTCGTTTATGGGATATTTCTTTGCGGCGAGATAAGGATCTATTGCCACAAGCTCATCGTGCAGGTCACTGGCAAGTGGCAGGACAGCTGGGTTTACGTTTTGTACCTTCAGTTTTTTGCAAGCAAGAAAGTCAATTCTGTTTTTCCTAATCAAACTGCTTGAACCAAATATTCTACACACAAGTGGGCGGTACTCGTAAACCGTACAGCCGCCATGGGGTAGGATAGACGGGTCGGACTCGAGTAAAGCACATGGTTCATCCTGGGTTATGTTCTTCAATTTCTCGTACTTCTCATCAAGAATGCCCTCAGAATACCAGTTCAGTGCTAACGGGAAAAATTCGAGAATAGTTGCTTCTATGTTCTTCGAAGCAACTGTACAACAATCCCTGCAACCGTACGGACATGATGGGAGGTTGCACCTGATTCGCTGGATTTGATCGTCCAATTTTTTGTAGAGCTCAAGAACCTGATTTGTCTTCTCGCAGAGCCCAGCAAGATGCTTTGAACCCATCAATCCAGTAATCTACAGTTTTTATGTTAAATTTTAGATTCTCGGCGTTTTCACGTATCAAAAGGATTTATTAAAGGTCAACCAACGTCAATTCTGAGGGTTTTTATTTCAAATGGGGATAATTCAAACGATATACTCTTATCGCTCTCACATTCTATCCCCTCTATAACCTCATCTAGAAGGTTGGTTACGTACGCCTTTTGGATAGTATGATTACACTTTATCCTTACTTTCTCATATCTTCCCACAGTCTCACCGAACCTCAGATAGTAACTCTCTCCTACTTTTCTCAGCGACAAGAGTTTCGAAGACTCCTTGGAAAGTTCGAACTTACATTTAGGGTTGAAAATGCCGTGGTAAATCTGCACGGGCTTATTGTATCTATCCGCGAATTTCACGACGTCAGCTATGTCAGGCTTCAGATGAGGATAAACGACGTAAGAAAACTCATGGACTCCGACATCGGCATAGAAATCTGGGTAAGTTCCGGCTTTTATCAGTGTCATTGATACTCTTCCATCCCTGACAGAATGACCATACTTACCATCGTTTATCACCGATACACCGTAGTCGTACTGTGAGAGATCTACCCATCGATGTGCATGCACCTCAAATCTTGCTTTTTCAAAGGATGTGTTACTTGTTGTTGAACGTTCGATATAGCCACAATCCAGATCGTATTTTGCGTATCTGCTCTTTATATCAGTTTCGAAGAGCGCCTTCAGCAAAACTCTTTTTTCCACCCAGTCGGCTCTGGTTTTTATCTGGACAAATTCTTCGTTTAGCCAGAAGATGTAATGCTGAATAATTTTTGATCTGTCGTATCTGTAAACTACTTCCACAACTTTTCGTAGATCGTTGTCTTCAACAAGTTTTATCGACTCAACCACGGGTTTAAAGAAATGCCTTTCATGGTTAATGTCTATCTCCCAGTTATCGTAATAATATGGTACATCCTTTGCAACGACGAGTTTGTTACCCCCCAAGTTTTTGAAAAACCATCTTCCTATACCCTTGTGATAGATGTTGAAGCTTCCATCATTGTTTACGACGAATTTCATGTTTTTTGACTCAAAGGATAGATCTGGATTCAGCATATCCTTCGGTGTAACAAGTTCTTCATGTCCTACACCTTCGATATCAAGCAGCACAACCTCAAGTGGTTGAATTGTGCCGTTGGAGTAGTAGAGGTATTTTCCATCGTATGTTCTAAGCTTTCTGAAGCCTTTTATCTCAACGTTTTCATCGAGCTCAAAAACCAGTCTTTGCTCATAGCTC
>FWWL01001658.1_pt1 | contig 33889 bp, 30 predicted proteins | sample 2228331 | NCBI WGS metagenome assembly FWWL01 (sample SAMEA103939775, study PRJEB20133) | metagenome
ACAGGCGAGACCGAAAAACTCCTCGCCCAAGCCTTCCCTTACATCCCTGACATCCTACCCGCGGAGGACGATGAACCGTTGGAAACTGATTGGCATCTGATGCAAATCCACCTCCTGCTCGACCTCATCCGCCAACTCTGGCACGAACGCAACGACTTCTATGCAGGGGGCAACACCTTCGTCTACTACAGCGCCGAACAAGCCCAAAGCGTCATCCAAAACCGCCCCCTCTACAAAGGACCTGACTTTTTCATCGTGAAGGGAGTGGATGGGGGCAAACCGCGTTCGTACTGGAATGTGTGGAACGAAGGCGGGCGTTTCCCCGATGTGATTTTTGAGTTGAGTTCGCCGTCGACGGCACGCAAGGACAGGGTGGAGAATGTGGCGTTGTATGGGCGCGTGTTTGCGACGCCTGAGTATTTTATTTGTGACCCTGACAAGGGGGAGTTGCTGGGGTATCGGTTGACGAGTCGTCGGGAGTATGCGCCGATAGCGCCCGATGAGCGGGGTTGGTTGTGGAGCGAGCAGTTGGAGGTGTGGGTTGGTTTTTGGGAGGGGGAGTATCACGGTCGGGTTCGTCGTTGGGTGCGTTGGTGGACGGGTGAGGGTGAGTTAGTGCCAACGCCGTACGAAGCTCAGTTAGCGCGTGCGGAAGCCGAGCGTCAGCGTGCGGAGGCTGAGCGTCAGCGTGCGGAGGAAGAACGCCGACGCGCGGAGGAAGCGACCCAGCGAGCCGAGCAACTTGCCCAACGCCTACGCGAACTCGGTATCGACCCAGACCTGATGTAGTCGGAAGATTCAGATTGGCGTCTTTGTAGGAGACTGCTCACTCCTCACAATCTTCCTCGTCGAACGCTGAGCGGTCTTCCTTGAGACGCCACGAACGCAACTCTTTCGGCTCGCCCTTCTGCACCGAGACAATCACATAAGAGTAGTAGGGTAGGGCATGCTGGCGGTCATATTCCGATGGGACGGCAGGATGGTCAGGGTGGGAGTGATAGAAGCCGAGCAGGAGTAGCCCCTCGCGCGTGGCTTTGCGCTCCACCATTAGCACCTGTTGGGGGCTAACATAGAAGCGTCGCTCACGCTCGTCGGTGCGCTCGTTGTTGAGGCGTACAAGCGTCGTGATTCGGCGCACAGAACCCTCTTCCAGCCCCAACAGCGCGCCACAGCACTCGTGGGGATAGTCCTCGCGGGCATGGGCGCGTATCGCCTCGGCGATGCCTTCATCGAACTTTAGCCTAAAATCGGTCATCGTCCCAGAATGGGTCAGAGAGATACTTGTCCGCCGAGTCGCACAGAATCGTCACAATCACCGCTTGGGGCGTGCGCCCTTCCGATTCGGCTTGGGCGACAATCCCCTCAGCGACCTGCAGGCTCATCGCGACCGCCGCACCCGCCGAGATACCCACCAGCAAACCCTCTTCACGCGCCAGACGCTTCACCATGCGGTATGCTGACTCGGTGGAGATGCGCAGGTCTTGGTTCGCTAAGGTCGGGTCGTAGATACCGGGCACAATCGCCGTCTCCATATGCTTGAGACCTTCCAACCCGTGGAAGGGCGAGTCGGGCTGGAACGAAATGCACTGGATATTCGGGTGATATTCGCGCAGGCGTCGGCTTGTACCGGTGAAAGTGCCCGATGTGCCCAGCCCTGCCACAAAGTGAGTGATGCGCCCTTCGGTCTGTTGCCAGATTTCGACGCCGGTGGTCTCGTAGTGCGCCTGCCAGTTGGCGGGGTTGTTGTATTGGTCGGCATAGTAGTAGCGTTCGGGGCACTCGGCATAGAGTTGGCGTGCCTTGCGGATTGCGCCGTCCGAGCTTTCCAGTGGGTCGGTCAGGATGACCTCCGCGCCGTAGGCTTTCAGGATGCGCTTGCGCTCTTCGCTCACATTCGCAGGCATGCAGAGCGTGACCCCGAACCCCAGCGCAGCGCCAATCATCGCAAATGCAATCCCTGTATTGCCTGATGTGGCGTCAAGGAGTCGCTTGTCGGGGGTCAGCTCACCCCGCTCGATAGCGGTGCGCACGATGTTCCACGCAGGGCGGTCTTTCACCGAACCGCCGGGATTGAACCACTCCGCTTTACCGTAGATTTCGATGGTTTCGGGCAGATGTGCCGTCACCTTGCGCAGGCGAATGAGCGGCGTGTAGCCAATCAGATCGACCACATCCGTCACCTGCTGGAGGTGGTGAGGCAACCGCATATAGCACGGATAACTCATAGCGCGTTTTAGATACCTCCTGAGTCATAATGCCAACCCGATGGTTAGCCATACTAAGGATACCCGATAGCGGGTATTGTATCGTTATGCGACGACTGCCACGATTACGGGTTTTTGAGGAGGCAGGGCATCTCGGCTCTCGGCGTTTTCTGGTGACAGAGCAGGGGAAGCCGTTTTTCTATCAAGGCGACACTGCTTGGGAGCTGTTTCATCGGCTGAATCTGGAGGAGGCGGAACTTTATCTGCGCGACCGCGCCCGAAAGGGCTACACGGTCATTCAAGCGGTGGTGCTGGCAGAGTTGGACGGACTGCGCACGCCCAATCCTTATGGACACCTCCCGCTTCACGATGAAGACCCCACCAAGCCCAACGAAGCCTACCTCCAGCATGTGGATGCGATTGTGAACCGAGCAGAGGCGTTGGGAATGTACATCGGGATGCTCCCCACTTGGGGCGACAAGTTCAACCGTAAGTGGGGCGTCGGACCCGAAATCTTCACGCCCGAAAATGCGCGCATCTATGGCGAATATCTTGGGCGACGCTATAAAGACAAGCCGATTATCTGGATTCTGGGAGGCGACCGAGCCGTCGAGAACGATACGCACAAAGCAATCGTACGGGCGATGGCGGAAGGACTGCGCGCAGGGGATGGCGGAGCGCACCTGATAACCTATCACGCTTGGGGCGGACTCCAAGCCTCCCAAATCCTGCACGCCGAGCCGTGGCTCGATTTCAATATGCTCCAGTCGGGGCACTCCAAACAGTACGAGCACAACGACGATTGGATTACCGAGAATCTCAACCTTCAGCCCCCAAAGCCGTGTATGGATGGCGAGCCGAACTATGAGAATCACCCGATCAACTTCAATCCTGAGAACGGCTGGTTTGGGGAGTTCGATGTTCGGCGTGCGTGCTACTTGGCGTTGTTCGCGGGTGCGCACGGGCACACTTACGGCTGTCATGAAATCTGGCAGATGTATGAGCCGAGCAAACACGAGCCGATTACACAGGCGCGCATCAGTTGGCGTCAGGCGTTGAAGTTGCCTGGCTCAAGTCAAATCCAGTACGCCAAGCGGTTGGTGCTGTCGCGTCCGATGTTGGAGCGTGTGCCCGACCAGACGCTGATACGCTCGGATGTAGGCAAGGGCGCGATGCGTATGCGGGCGTGTCGTTCGGCGGAGGGCAGTTATGCGTTTGTCTATGTGCCTCCGATGGGCAGGGTGTTCACGATTGCGACTGGCAAGTTGGGGGGGCGACGCATAAGAGGCTGGTGGTACAACCCCCGCAACGGGCGCGTACAGAAAATTGGCAGCTGGGCGCGTGCAGAGGAGCGCACCTTCCGCTCGCCAGACCCCCAGCAGGATTGGGTGTTGGTGCTGGATGAGGAGGCACGTCGGTTCCCCCCACCAGGACGGTTGAGGTAGTTCCCTGTATGTTTAGGACTATCAGTGTTCTGGGTGATGAAAGGGATGAAGCGGGGGTGGCACGACTGTCCCCTACCCGCTCCCCATTCCCTACTCCCCATACCCTCAAAACACCACCACCTTTGCGCTGTCCACACCCTCCAGCGATTGTATCGCACTGAGCAGGTCGGGGCTAATCGGTTCATCTAACTGCGAAATCATAATGGCGCGTCCGCCCACCTGTTCGCGCCCAACATGCATCCCTGCGATGTTCACTTGGCTCGCACCGAGCAGAGTGCCCACTCGCCCGATGATGCCGGGGCGGTCTTGGTGTTCGGTGAAGAGCAGGACACCTTCGGGTTTGATGTCCACGAACAGCCCGTCGATATGAGTGATTCGGAGGTCGTTGCGCCCGAACACTGTGCCTGTGAGCCGTTGTTCAGTATGCCCTGCGATTGCGGTGGTATGAATCGTGTCGGGATAGGGGTCGCTTTCGGGGCGGGCGCTCCATTCCAGTTTCACTCCACGCTGACGCGCAATCAGCGGGGCGTTCACAAGGTTCACTGGGTCAGCACTGGTGCGCCCGAACAGCCCCACCAGCACCGCGCGCGCCATCACCTCCAGCGGGAAGCCCTCCCACTCCCCTGCAAACTGCACACGCACCGATTCCACAGGCACACCAAGCAGTTGGGCGTGGAGACTGCCCATCCGCTCCAAAAGTTGCAGGTAGGGCGCAACGCGCTCCATCTGCTCGGCAGGGATTGGGGGCAGGTTCACAGGGTGGCGTGGAACCCCACCCGTCAGCACCGCCACAATCTGCTCAGCGACATCCAACACAACCTTCACTTGCGCTTCCTCGGTCGATGCGCCGAGGTGGGGGGTCAACACATTCTGGGGCTGGTGAAGCACCTTGAGGTCGCCAGGAGGCGGCTCTTGGGGGAACACATCGAGCGCGCATCCCGCCACATGCCCCGACTCGATAAACTCGGCAAGCGCATCCAAGTCGATGAGTTCGCCCCGCGCGCAGTTGATAATCCGAACTCCCTGTTTTGTCTTGGCGAGGTTCTCCCGATTGAGCAGGTGGCGTGTTTCGTCGGTGAGAGGGGCGTGCAGACTGATGAAATCGCTGTGGCTCAGCAGGGTCTCCAACTCAACAGGCTCTGCACCGAGTTGTTGGATGGTGTTGGGGGGCATGTGGGGGTCATATGCCAGCACCTGCATGCCGAACGCGCGTGCGCGCCGTGCTACCTCCCGTCCGATTTTGCCGATTCCCACAATGCCCAGCGTCTTGCGCGAAAGTTCCGCGCCGACAAACTGATTGCGTTTCCATTCCCCCGCCCGCAGTGAGCGGTCGGCTTGGGGAATCTTGCGTGCGAGTGCGAGGATGAGCGCGAAGGTCAGCTCCGCTGCAGCAATCGTGTTGCCTTCGGGCGAGTTGACCACCACAATCCCGCGCTCGGTGGCGGTAGCGACATCGATGTTGTCCACACCCACCCCTGCACGCCCGACTACCTTCAGCTGTACGCCCGCCCGAAGCAGTTCAGCATCCACTTTGGTCTGTGAACGCACCAACAGTGCATCGTAGTGGGCAATCACTTCCAACAGTTCCGAGCGGGCGAGCCCGGGACGGTAGTCCACTTCCAGCCCGGCGTTGCGCAGGATTGCAAAACCTTCCTCTGAGATCGAATCGCTGACCAGCACGCGCATAACGAATCAAGGATACCCTGCTAACATCGATTCCCGAAGTTAAAAAGCACCTCTAACAGGTCTGCATCGTCCACCACGCCATCTCGGTTGACATCTTCTGGGAGACCGCTTCCGCTCGTACCGAAGGCGAACAGTACCTGTAGCAGGTCGGCGTCATCCACGATTCTATCCCCGTTCACATCGGCGTCCAATCGGCATCCAGCGGTATCCAGTAGGAACGCCTCCCCTCGGTCGGCAGTTGCGTTATAGCCGTACCCTACGATGAAGCGTCCGTCTGCCGAGAGCGCACGTGCGGCAAGTAGTCGAGAACCGTCTACCAGCAGGGAACTGTAGAGGTTATTGAGGTCTGTCATTCCATACAGTGCAGTCCACAGAAAGGCTGTTGAGTTTCCGTTCGTATCATATGCAACCCCTACAACCGTGTTCCCATCGTGAGAGACGGCATAGGCGATGCTCCGAATAGTGGCTTGCAGTGTGCCAAGGTATTGGATTTGACCATTCACCCAGCGAAAAGCGTGGTCTGCGATTTCACCTACCACAACACCCCCGTCCGCTGAAGCGGCGTAGGCTGTCGCGAAGCCTTCTGAAGTGTTTCCTATCGTATGGATTGTACTGCCTATCCATCGAATCGCTTGATAGAAACCGCTTGCGTTTTGGGCAGTTCCCACCACCACCTGTCCATTCGCCGAAATGCCGTACGCTATGCTGTTGACACCGCCCAGAGTGCCCAAACTGGTCATACCTCCCGAAAGTATCCATCGGAAAGCACGCGTCGCGCCCCCTGCAAGTGTGGCGCGCCCCACCACCACCCCGCCGTCCGCAGAGACACCGTGTGCAAAACTTTCACTGCCTCCCAGCGTGCCGAGGTCTTGTATGCCATCATTCACACTCCAACGGAACGCGCGATTCCAGCCGTTGCTGAGCTGCGCCCATCCCACGATGACACTCCCATCCGTAGAGATTGCAAGCGCACCGCTGGATGCCCCGCCCAGTGTACCGAGGTCTTGAATCCCGCTACCCAGCATCCATCGGAAAGCGCGCTGATGCCCGTTTGCATCTGTTGAGACTCCCACCACGACCCTTCCATCCGCCGAAACTCCATACGCATCGCTAAACCAGCCACTCGGCAAAACCCCAAGCCAAGTGAGAGTCTGCGCGTTCCCTGCCGTCGCCCAAGTCAGCCAACAAGCCACTAACGCAAATACCATCCGTTGCATCACTTCCCTCCCGCTTTCCAGCGTCGGCACGAACAAGGTACGACCAAAGTTGCGTTTATCCTGCTTAGTGATGGGTATCATTTTGTATAATGCTCTGCCAACTGCGCATCGAGAACTTGGCGATTATTGACACGGTCGAAATCGAGTTCTCGCCCGGTTTCAATGTGTTGACGGGTGAGACGGGGGCGGGCAAGTCGATTTTGCTCGATGCGTTGGGGCTGGTGCTGGGCGAGCGTGCCGACCCAGCGATGGTGCGCACAGGAGCCGACCGCTTGCGTGTGAACGCCATTTTTCAAGTTTCACCCGACCTCCACGAAAGCCTTGTGGAACTGGGCGTGGAACCTGAAGAGGGTCTGCTCTACCTTGCGCGCGAGGTGCAAGCAGGGGGACGCTCCACCGCCCGAATTAATGGTCAGCCCGTGCCCCTGACGGTACTGAAATCGCTGGGTGAACGGCTGGTCGACCTGCACGGTCAACACGAACATCAGTCGCTTTTGAAGGCATCGAGCCATTTAGAGTTTCTCGACCGCTGGCTGGGTGAACCTGCGCTGAGCTTGCGCCAACAGGTATCCGAGACCGTTTCGGCTCTGAGCCGCGCCCGTGCCGAACTTGCTGAGATTACCGAGCGCGCCCGTGAACGCGAGCAGATGCGCGACCTGTACCAGTTCCAACTGAACGAAATCCGCCAAGCGAATCCCCAACTCGGCGAAGAGGAGGAACTGCAGACCGAAGAGCGACGGCTCACCCACGCCGAACGCCTAATCTCGCTCGCCAACGAGGTTTACGAACGGCTGATGGGCGAGGAGAGTGCGTATGACCGAATCGCCCAAGCGAGCCGTTCCCTCACCGAAATCGCACGGATTGACCCCTCCACCTCTGCGTGGCAGGAGACCTTAGAGGGCGCACTCGCCCAAGTGGAAGAGGTCGCCTATCACTTACGCACCTACGCCGAGAGCATCGAGTATGACCCTGAACGGTTGGAACAGGTGATTCAACGATTGGAACTGCTCAAACGGCTCAAGCGCAAGTATGGCGATACGATTGAAGCCGTGCTTGCTTATGCCGACGAGGTGGAGGAAAAACTGGACGCGATGGAACATCAGTCCGAACAGCGTGAGGCGTTGGAGGCGCAGATTGCGGAGCTGGAGGCGCGCGCCCAATCGCTCTGTGCCGAGCTGAGTGCGCTTCGACAGCAGGGCGCCAAGCAGTTCGCCGAGAGCGTGCAGAGCCACCTGCAAGAGTTGGCGATGGCGCAGGCGCAGTTCCTTGTGAGCATCCAGCCTAAGCCGATGGACAGCACGGGGGCGGACGCCGTCGAGTTTCTTTTTTCGGCGAACCCTGGCGAACCACCCCGCCCGCTCACGAAGATTGCTTCGGGGGGCGAGATGTCGCGCGTAATGCTTGCGCTTAAGACTGTGCTGGCGAACGCTTCACCCGTGCCCACCCTCGTGTTCGATGAGATCGATGCAGGCTTGGGCGGACGCACTGCCCAATCAGTCGCCGAGAAACTGAGCCAACTCGCCAAACAGTTCCAAGTGCTGTGCGTGACACACCTGCCCCAGATTGCCAGCCGAGCCGACCACCATTTCCAGATCGAGAAGCAGGTGCTGGACGGCACCACGCGCGTGCAGGTGACTCCACTTGATGAGGAGGCGCGTGTTGGGGAAATTGCGCGGATGCTGGCGGGCGAACCGAGCGAAACCGCCCTCCAACACGCCCGCGAACTGCTCTCAGCGAAGGGATAAAAGGAGGTATACTCGTCCTATGCAGACCTCTTCTCAAAGCCTTATCAATCGGATTGTGCGAGACCCGAACATCTGCCACGGCAAACCTGTTATTCGTGGGCTTCGCTACCCTGTGCAAACCATCTTGGAACTGTTGGCATCGGGAATGAGCATTGAAGAAATCCTTCAAGACTATCCCGACCTCGAACGCGAAGATATTCTGGCGTGCTTAGAGTACGCAGCGCGCTTATCGCAAGTTAAGAGTGTAGAGACCCCTTAGTATAATGCGTTTCCTGGTGGATGCCCAACTACCGTATAGACTTGCATTATGGCTGAAGCAACGAGGACTCGATGTCCTTCATACCTCAGAAATGCCCGACGCTAATCGAACCACCGATGCTGTCATTAAGCAGACTTCAATGCTTGAGCAAAGAGTGGTAATCACCAAAGATACAGATTTTGTAGATAATCTTCTCTTACACGGAAATGTATATCGTCTTTTATTGATTACAACAGGTAACATTGGCAACCAACATTTAATCGAATTGTTCGTCAAAATGTAGAAACTCTTTTAGAACTTCTAAAAAGTTATATTTTCGTTGAAGTATCGAAAGAGTCTATAATTGTTCGTTGGTAGTATCCTTTCAGTGAGGTAAAGTGTGCAGGAGAACATCCTCGTTCAATACAAGGTTGTGCTCTCCTGCTTCTACCTTTCCTATCCAGAGAGCTTCAGTTTTCCAACCCTTCGCGCACCAGTTGCTCGGCGTTCTCTACATTGTGGGCGACTTCGTTCAGGAACTCGGCTCCGCCCACGCCGTTGATCAGGCGGTGGTCAAAGGTCAGCACCAAGTTCACATGGGGCACACCATCGATATCGAAAGTGTCGCCCGCAAACAGGATGCCGACCGCAGGCGCCACCAGCACAGGGATAGCGTCAATCATCTGGTATCCGCCCATGTAGGTCAGCAACAGTTGCATACTGGCGTCGGCTTGGTCTTCGCCTGCGCGTGCCTTGCGCACTTGGGTCTGCACCGCTTTCACGAACTCCACGAAACCCAGCGCGCTGGCGTTCTTCACAAGGGCAGTCACCAGTTCATCACCTGGACGCGCCACTGCAATCCCCAGGTTGACATGCTTATACTCGCGCAGGGTCTCCTCGCCCACCAACTGGGAGCGAAACTTCGCGTGATTGAGCGTGGCGCGCGTCGCGCAGTATGCGAACACCTGAAACTCGGAAGGCTGAATCGGCACATCGGGTCGCTCTTTGAGTTCGTTTGCGATTCGGCGCACCGAGTCCCAGCGGGCAGGTCGTCGCAAAGTTGCAGGCACTACCAGCTGGCTACTGCGCTTGATGCGATAGATGAAGGTGCGCTGTTGCGCAGGCAGCGGATAGTCCACGAACTCGGCGTCAGCGATGGCAGTAGCACGGGTTGCCAAATAGGCGTCGATATCCTCTGGCATCAACTTGTTGCCCACGCTGGCAGGAATCCGACGCAGTTCCTCTTCAGAGATACCCTTTTGGCGCGCGTAGGCACGGGTGCGGGGCGGAATGACCACATCGGTTCGGGGACCTGCGACCACAGGTTGGGGATTGGGCAACGGTACAGTCGACGCCTCTGCCACCGCTGGTTGAGCGGAATGCGCTCCGCCATGCACAGGAGCAGAAGCCTCGACCACGCCCTCGACCTCCATTCGGGCTATCGGCGCGCCAATCGGCAAAATGTCGCCCTCCTTCGCCAGCCATTCCACAATCACACCTGCATAGGGGCTTTCCACTTCCACATTCGCTTTGTCGGTCTCCATTTCGTAAATATGCTCATCCCGCTCCACGCGGTCGCCCGGTTGCTTTAGGAAGCGCATCACGCGCACTTCGGTCAATCCTTCTCCTAATTGGGGAACAATCACTTCGACAATCGCCATCGATATTATGCCTCCTCAGGAACTAATTCTACCCGCTTGGGGTATCCTATCCTGTAAGGAGCAGACCAATGAAAAAATGGACTTTCGCATTAGCAGTGAGTGTTGCGTTGGTGGCAGGTGTGCACGCGCAAGATGCCAAGGCGTTTCTGAAACAGGTTCAGCAGAAGTTCAACCAGGCGAAATCGATGGAGATGTCGATTGACCTGACGGTGGAGTTCTCTATGGGGGGGAACTCCCAACGCCAGCAGGTCAAAGCGCAAACCGCAATCCAGCGTCCGAATCGCCTCCACGCCAAAATCGATATGGGCATGGGCGAGACCCAAGTCTTCTCTGACGGCACCAATCTTTTCGTGTATCAGCCTTCAGCAAAGCGGTATATGAAACAGCCCGCTCCAAAAGATTTTAAGGGGGCGAACATCGGTGCGTTGGGTCCGGTAGGACTTCTGTTTTCGCTCATGGAGATTAACTTGGACGATGCGAACGCCAAGCGCACCTTCAGCTTCAAGGGTAATCAGACGATTGCAGGAAAGCAGACCCGAATCGTGGAGATTGTGAATGTAGAGGGAAACCAGCGCACGGTCGCTCGGCTCTTCATCGGCACCCAAGACCGCCTCATTTATCGCATCGAAGCGACTGCTACTATTCAGGGACAGGGCGGTCAAAGGGGACAACAACAGCAAAGTATCACCCAGAAGTTGACGGCGGACATTCGCTACACCAGTTTCGACCGCCCCATCCCTGCGTCCCGATTCCGCTTCACCCCCCCCAAGGACGCCAAGGAGATGCAACCGCCCCAGCAGGGTACTCCTGCCCCCGCACCTGGTGGCGGTCGAGGTCGCTAAAGTCAGAGCCTCCTCTTAGAGTGAAAGCCCCTGCCCTTTTAGGGTGGGGGCTTCTTGATTTAGGGCGCAAGCCGTTCCCTGCGCCAAGTGCCGTCTTCTTGGCGCACATAACGAATTCGGTCGTGCAAGCGGTTGCGGCGTCCCTGCCAGAACTCGAAAACCTGGGGCACAATCCGATAGCCCGTCCAATAGTCGGGGCGTGGTACGGGTTGACCCTCGAAGCGCGCTTCGACTTCGCGGGCATGCTCTTCCAGCCATTCACGGCTCGGCACCACCTCACTCTGGGGCGAGACCCACGCCGAGAGTTGGTGTCCGCGCGGGCGTGTGGCGAAGTAAGCGTCCGCCTCCTCTTCGCTCACCAACTCCACCGAGCCAGAGACGCGCACCTGACGCTCCAGCACGCCCCACCAGAAGACCGCGGTCGCATAAGGACAGTGCGCTAACTGCCTCCCCTTCGCGCTTCGACTGTTCGTATAAAACACCAGCCCACGCTCATCTAAGCCCCTCAGCAGCACAAACCGTGCATCGGGATGACCCTGCTCATCAACGGTTGCTAAACACATCGAGTTCGGTTCAATCACCTGCGCCGAGATAGCGTCGTCCAGCCATGCGCGCAGTTGGCGAAAGGGATTGGGGTCAAGTTTCGACTCGTCTAAGGTGTCGCGTTCGTAGCTCTGGCGGATATGCTCAATCATCGGGGCACCTCCAAGCTGGAGCCGGCGAGGGGATTCGAACCCCTGACCTTCCACTTACAAGGCGGTTGCTCTACCGCTGAGCTACGCCGGCTCGCAAGCATAATTATACCATCCTCTGACCTATAACTCTACCCCTATTGGTCTTGTTCAGCAAGAGCTTCCCAGCACAAGTAGAGGTATAATGCTGGGCATGCCTTCCCTGAACGATGTGGTGAGTCGCCTTACGCGATTCGTCGAGCGGGTGTTCAAGACCAGTTTGGAGGTGTTCTTCGAGGCACTTCGCCACAGCCCAAACGCGCAGGGATATGTTGCAGGGTCTATCAGCGAACTACTCATCAAGAAGCACTTAGAAAATCTCGGTTATGAGCTGCTGCGTATTCGTGAAAAGTGGGAAGGTCAGAAAGCTCATCACGGCGACTTCTACTTCCGAAAGCGTGATGAGGCAGAAACCAACGGCTGGTTCGTTATAGAAGTCAAAGGCGTCAAGTCAAACTCTGAGAAGTGGCATAAGCTGTACAACCTTGATAACCTAATCAAGTTTCTCATCAAATATTCAGACCTGATACAGTGGATAGACCCGTGCCAGAATCGAGAAGAGCAAATTCAGAGATGGCTTCAGCAAGAGCTACCAGACTTCTTCCACAAATATCAAGACCCGCTGTATGAACCTGAAGAGGTAGCCAAATATTGCCCTAACCCTACACGAGCAACGAAAAAGGGACAAGCGATTGAGAAACTCAAGTCACTTTCAAGGGAGGAGATCAACGCCCTTATAGAGGAGCGTATACAATACTTGAACACTAAGATGCGGGTCTTAGAAACTCACTTCGTCGCAGGTGCTGGAACTGGGGGCAGGAAGATTGCAACTCCTCGCAAGGATGAGTTTCATGTAGTAGCAGTGGATATATTTCTGAAGTACCAAGAACACAAATTTCTCTTTGCAAATCCCTACAATCTGGAGAGTTCCAGCTCCGATGTGAATCACCTTCAACAGAACTACATTATCGGCTTCGTGTTTGTCATGAATGGTCAGGAGCAGATTCACATCTCCGAAGAGTGGGAGCAAGACTTCAATAGTGTCTATCAGACCATTCCTAAAGAGACCGCTGTGGCAGAAGACTCCATGCAGATAGACTACCGCTACCTCAAGGAGGAAGAAGATGCGCTCTCATAATCGAAACATTTCACGGGTAACCATGGGCGATATGGTGTTCAAACAGCCTGCACTGATAGAAACAGAAGATTTCCTCCCTACAGAGCTTCCCCAGCCGTCCGATTTGCGTCCCGCTCATAACTTATTGAGTATACTTGAAGATTGTCATAACTATCTTTATGCAAATGAGGGAATGCTAAAAGAGAAGGTCTTTAGAGAAATACTCAAGCTGATTTCCATCAAGTTGCTCGATGAGCGGCTCGCTCCCGTGGAAGGCACGCGATTCGGGATTACTTCAAGTGAATATAGTGCCGTGCTATCGAATGGGGGACAGTCGTTTACCAACCGAATAAAAACCCTATACACACGCTTGAAGGAGGTCTACCCTGAGTTCTTTCCAGACCCCGAAATTCAACTCTCTCCACGCAGTTTAGCCTATATCGCCCAGAAGATTCAGTTTCTCAATCTGACCGATACCCCAGCCGATGTCAAGGGCGAGGCATTTCAGACCTTCTTCACGCGCTATCAGCGGGGCGACCGTGGTGAGTTTTTCACACCCTACCCGATTGTAGAGTTGGCAGTAGCGCTAATCGAGCCTGCCCCCCACGAGACCGTCATAGACCCCGCTTGCGGGAGTGGTGCATTCCTGCTTCAAACAATTCGTCATGTCTGCTCAAAGTATCCAGATGTGAGTAAACCTGACTATATCGAAGCAAAGATTCGTGGGATAGAGTTCAATCCCGACATCGCTACCACAGCTCAAATGAGACTTGCTTTAGAAGGGATTAGTAGTAAGCCGATCGTATATGCAAACGCCCTCGAGGTGGGTTTGGAAATGACGGGCGAGTACGACATCGTGTTAGCGAATCCGCCCTTCGGAAGCAGAGGTAAGATTGACGACACTAATCTGCTCGCCCAGTACGCACTCGGCTATCGATGGTACAAGAACTCCACAGGGCAGTGGCAACAGACAAAAGAGCTGCTACCAGGACAGTCGCCTGAAATCCTATTCGTGGAACTCTGCATACGGCTTCTACGCCCCGAAGGGCGACTCGCTATTGTTCTCCCTGACGGAATTCTTCAAAATGCAACCACGGAGCATGTCCGAGCTTGGATTCGTTCTCAAGCAGAGGTGCTTGCGGTTATATCCATTCCCCAGATTGCTTTTGTTCCTTATGGAACAGGAGTCAAGACTTCTCTGCTTCTACTTCAGAAGCATCCAGCAAAGGTTAGCCATGTCTTTATGGCAATCCCGCAGAAAATAGGCTACGATGTCAAGGGTCAACCCCAACATCGGCGCGACTCGAAAGGGCGCCCGTGCTACGACGAGCAGGGGAAGCTGATTGTAGAGAGCGACCTACCTGAAGTGGCTCGTCTTTATAGGCTTCTTCAGAAGGGAGAAACGGAATGGCAAAGTCCAGTTGCGTTCTCAATCCCATCGTCCGCTCTTAATCACCGTCTCGATGCGGAACACTATCGCCCAAGTGATATCGACCTGCTCGAACAAATACGCCAATACCCTGTACGGCGCCTCTGTGAAGTAGCTGATATCGTTAGAGATGGAGACGACTTTCGTATCAGTAACGAAGAGACCATTCGCTACATCGCCATTTCGGATGTCATTCCCGAATTAGCTCTTGTGTCCTCAGTTCAGGAAATTAGCCCGAGAAATGCTCCCTCGCGCGCCAAATATCGTGTTCGAACAGGTGACATCATTACTGCGGTTTCGGGTGCAAGCACGGGAACAGCTCAGCATGCGAGTGCCATCATTACCGAGTCGGAAGATGGTGCAATCTGCACGAATGGGTTCGCGGTACTGAGAAACTTCCGCGAAGTTGACCCCTACTACTTACTTGCCTACATGCGCACCGAATTCTTCTTGCGACAAATAAGACGCCTCCTGCGCGGGCACGCTATCCCTGCAATCACACTTGACGACCTCGCAACGGTGTTGGTTCCCATTCTACCCAGCGCAATTCAAGCCGATATCGCTATGAAGATGAAGCAGTCGATTGAAAGATACAAAGAGGGATTAGCGAACTCACAGGAGGCTGTCGAGACTTTTTCTACCTCTCTCGGCACGCCATAAAAAACAGGGAGAACTTTCGATTCACTCATCCCCATTCCACATGGATGTTGGAAGACCAAGAGCTGTGTTGCCTAAATCTACCCCTCAGGCACAATCGCTACTTGCGTGGGCGATTGTTGGAACAGTTCCTGAGCCAGCCGATGGATGGTTTCGGGCGTGACAGCATCGATGTTGGCGATGACCTCTTCAGGAGGCACGACGCGCCCGCGCATAAGCATCTCACTACCTATCAGCTCGGCGCGTGCTTGGGTCGACTCCAACGCCAACACACGATGCCCCTTGAGTTGGTTGCGTGCACTGGTGACCTCTTCTTCGGGTGGGGCTTCCTCTATCAGACGATTGATTTCAGTCTGTACCAGCGATAGTACCGCTGCGTAGCCCTGCTCAGAGGTTCCACCATAGATGACGAACATCCCCCCGTCCGAAGCCGGCGACGCATAACTTCCGATTTCGTAGGCAAGTCCACGCTTCTCGCGCACCTCCTGCCACAACCGGCTGAACATACTGCCCCCAAGTAGGCTGTTCAACACCGCTTGCGCATACCGACGCTCATCGTGGAACGAAACCCCATCGTAGGCAATCGCAAAGTGCACCTGCTCTACCTCGCGGGGAACGACAATCGGCTCGGCAGTGGGGTTCGACTTGTGGGGCGGGGTCGAGTCGCTTACAGGTGCGGGCGTATTCGAGCTGGGGTTCCATGCACCCAGAGTGCGCTCCAGCTCGTTCATCAAGGTATCGGTCTCGAAGTTACCCACCACCGAGACGACCGTTCGTTCGGGGCGGTAGTGGGTTTGGATGAACTCGGTCAGATGTTCGCGGGTGAAGGCACTCACGGTCTCAGGTGTGCCGATGATGCGCCTGCCCAGTGGATGCCCCTGCCAGTGATATTCGGCAATCAGGTCGTGCAGGATTTCGTCAGGCGTGTCCTCTATCATGCGCATCTCTTCCAAGATGACGCCCTTCTCGCGCTCGATGTCCTCAGGGTCTAAAAGCGGGTTGAGAAACATATCGCTCAGCACCGCGATGGCAATCGGCAGGTGTTCGCTGAGCATGCGCGCGTAATAGAAGGTGAGTTCCTTGCCCGTGGAGGCGTTCAGCACGCCCCCTCGCCCCTCAATCTCTTGGGCAATTTGGGTAGCGTTTCGGGTAGGCGTGCCCTTGAACAGCATATGCTCCAGAAAGTGCGCAATTCCGTGCTGGTGAGGCAGTTCATCCCGCGAGCCACAGCGCATCCATAGGCTTACCGTCACCGACTGTACGGTGGGGATATGTTCTGCCACGACGCGTATGCCGTTGGAAAGTCGCTCCTCGATTAGGTTCATCGGGCGAGAGTATACCTCAGTGTTTCGCGTCGTGAATCCAAACCCGTATGTCGCTTTATCCCGACAACAGGGGAGCGAATTAGAACACTCGGTGGGGTGATGTGGTCACCCGCACCGAGTGTTTTCTCAGCGGTCGACAGCGATAAGTGGTCTCAGCGCACGGGCTGACCTGTCAGACAGTCGATAACAGGTCCGCCCCCTGCCGTGTAAGCCCGCTTTGCCCACAAGAAGCGGTTCGGGTTGAAGGTGGCTTCGAATCGGAGCCACTGCACATGCCCATCTGTGAAGGCATAGATAGCACCGCCGTTGTGTCGGTCGGGTTCCACATACTGGATACGATGGTTTCCAACAGCGGGATTATTGACCGCTGTACGCGCGCGATCTGCTGTCAGCGCGACAATCACCGCCGAGCCTGGAATGAACGCCTCCCCGTCAAAGGGAGTGTAGGAACAGGTCACGGCGATACCGTTCGTGGGGCGGTGTGATTTGATGGCTTGCCCACTTGCGCTGGAGGTATCGTTCCAGCGGGCGATGTTGTTGGTGGCTTCCGTGAACAGAATGACCTCAGCGGGGGTATCAACAGCCGCTTGGGAAGTCACTTGGGCTGGGTCGGCAGAGCGACGCTTGCGTGGCATCACCATCTCGTTGCCGACATAGCTTAAGCGAGGTGCTTGAATATCGATGTCGGCATCATATTGAGGAACCTGCCCTGCTGGAACCCCGTAGCCCTGATTGTTCGTGGCGCGGCTGAAGTTGGTGGGGGCAACGCCCTTATTGGGGTCGCTGGGGCACACAAAGATACCCCAGTTCTTCACATAGGGTCCGCACGCACCTGTCCAGTGTACATAGCCCCCCGCGCTGTTCTGGTTGTTGCGATAATAGTAGTGGGGCGGGAAGGTCTCGTCGTAGTCGTTGATGTACATCATCACCGCAAGCGCCGACTGCTTGACATTACTCGTACAGGTCGATTGACGCGCTTTTTCACGCGCCTGTGCAAACACGGGGAACAAGATCGCCGCCAGAATGGCGATGATCGCTATGACGACCAGCAACTCAATCAAAGTAAAGCCCCTGTAGTAGCGTTTTGCTTCCATATCTAACAGGATATTCGAGCCAGCGTTAAAGCATGGTTAAGACGAGGATTTTCGCAAAAGTGGCTTGGGCAACTCTCTGCTTTCCTTTGGGGTGAATGCCAGAGTTTTTCAGCAGTTTTCAGACTTCACTCCCAGTCATCTTCCCCTGTTTTACCTGCCATTCCGAGCCGAAGGCAAGGAATCTCAGCCCTCACCCCCAACCCCTCTCCCGACAGGGGTACAGTCTTCCAGTTCGCTTTCGAGGTGAACGCCAACATTTTCCAGCGGTTTTAGCCCTCACCCCCAACCCCTCGCCCACGCTGTGCTTACTGCACGACAGTTTTCCGAACTTGTGCCTGAGGTTGGCTTCCATTTAGAAGGGCAGACACGGGGGTCTGCCCCTACGGGTAAGGCGGTTGTGTAGGGGCGCACCCCCGTGTGCGCCCATTCTCTATTCTCCCTCAAAAAAGTGTCGTGCAGTAAGCCCGACGCTTCGGGAGAGGGGAGCAGACCCTTCGCTTCGCTCAGGGTGACAAAAATAGCCTTCCACTCCCTACTCCCCATTCCCCACTCCCCTACGACGAGACCCTTCGCTTCGCTCAGGGTGACGCAGTGCTTTCCACTGCCGACTGCCCACTGCGCTCATCACTTAGCGGATGGGCAGGATGCCCAAGCCACACAATTTTTTGAACACTCTCAATTCAGCGGGCAAACGGTCGGCAGAGGGGGTCGCCCACCACAAGGTCTTTCCACATTAGAAACGGCGTTGCTGACCAGAATGCCTCGGCGAGGTTGCGCCCGCGCGTGTAGTGGTCAAAGAGCAAATCCGCAGGGCAGAGAGCCGCCGTGAACGGCTCGGAGACATAGCCCTTAACACCCGTCACGCCTTGCGCAATTAGGTCGGCAATTAACGATTGACCCTTATCGGTGCGATTGAAAGTGCGTGCGCTGGTGGAGACGGCGGTCTCAGCGATAGCGCCTGGGCGAAAGCGCAAACTGCGATAGCTCATCTGGTTGAAGTTGTGGTCGTTGGAACCCCATGAGTAGTAGCCCATCACATCGCTCACTGCGCCTACAAAGTTCTCGCCCATGTCTAAAACCACCTCGAATCCGCGCTGTTTGAGCAGTTCGCCCGCTTTGCGAATCGATTCGTTGATGCGTCGGTAGTCGCCCCCGTTACGCTTAGGGTCCATATCCAGCACGAATACGCCGTTCACTCGGCGTGCCTTCAGGCTGTTGTCCACCAGCGCCAAGATATGCTCCATCGTGTAGCCGTCCAGCCGAGTGGCAAGGTGGAAGCCGTATTTTCGGCGCGAGAACGGCTCGTTGATGGCGAAGTAGGGGTTGCGGTGGAAACGCCCCTGCTCACGCAGGAATGGCAACTTCAGCGGGGCACTCATCAGTGCCGAATCGACCGAGAAGCCCCCCTCCCGAATGCGCAGGGGGATGCCTCGCGTCAACACCAAGTAGTCTACCGTCGTGGTTAGCCGTTGACGCGCCAAAAACTCGTACACAGGTTTCTCGATGGTGTCACGATAGTCCACCAGCGCAACCTCTTCCTGTGGCACGCACTCGATGAGGCACACATGCGTGCGCGGGAGATTGCGCTTCTGGGCATAGTATTCCGCGATTCGGACAGAATCGGGACTGCGACGCGTGCCCACCACGACCACATTTCTCACCTGAGCCATAACGCTATAAGGATACCCCCCGCCGTTGCCGACAATCTTACTGGGTATGGGAATAGCGAACTGGCTCACGCGTGCGCTACGCCACTCCGACCTGCTGATTGCGATGGCAATCCTGGTGGTGGTGTCGATATTGATTCTGCCAATGCCCAAGTGGGTGTTGGACACCTGTATCGTCATCAACTTCGGGGCGTCGATCCTAATTGCGCTGATGGCGGTCAATGTCACGAATCCGCTCCAGTTTTCGATATTCCCTGCGCTGTTGCTGGTGACGACGCTGTTCCGATTGGCGCTCAGCATCGCTGCAACAAAGCTCATCTTGGGCACGGGGAGCGCAGGCTATGTGATTGAGACCTTCGGCAACTTCGTGTTGGGGGGCGACTTCGTGGTCGGTGTGGTGGCGTTCCTGATTCTGGTGGTAGTGCAGTTTGTGGTCATCACGAACGGTGCAGGGCGCGTGGCAGAGGTCGCCGCACGCTTCACACTGGACGCCATGCCCGGCAAGCAGATGGCAATTGACGCCGACCTGAACGCAGGACTGATTGACCAAGAAGAGGCACGCCGACGCCGACGCGCTGTCGAGATGGAAGCTGACTTCTATGGCGCGATGGACGGTGCGAGCAAGTTCGTCAAGGGCGATGCGATTGCGGCGGTGCTGATTATCCTCATCAACATCATCGGTGGGTTCGCCGTGGGCTTCCTGCGCGGTCAAGGCGACGCCATGACCGTGCTTCAGACCTACACCCTACTCACGGTGGGCGAGGGTCTGGTGGCACAAATCCCTGCCCTGCTCATCTCGACCGCTACGGGTCTATTGGTCACGCGCGCCTCTACCGAGCAGGCGATGGGGCAGGATGTGGTCGGGCAGATTCTACAGTATCCGCGCGTGCTGATGGGGGCAGGCGTGGCAATTGGCTTGCTTGCGCTCGTGCCAGGCTTCCCCAAACCCCAGTTTATTCTGGTGGGGCTGGCACTGGCAGGATTGGGCTATCTGGCAAGCCGAGTAAACCTGCTCCCACCGCCCCCCGAAACGGCTGAAGGCGCGGGCGAGTCAGCACAACCTACCGAACCAACCCTTACGGGTCCCGAAGCCGTCCTGCCGATGCTCAAGGTCGATGCGATTGAACTGGAAATCGGCTACGGCTTGATGCCCCTCGTCGACCCCAACCAACGAGGTGACCTGTTGGAGCGTATCTCGGCGATACGGCGTCAACTGGCGACCGATTTGGGTTTTGTGATGCCCTCCGTGCGTGTGCGGGATAATGTGCGCTTGCGTCCCCTGCAATATCACATCAAGATTCGGGGCGAGGTGGTCGCGCAGGCGGAAGTGCAACCCCGAATGTTGTTAGCGATGCCTCCAGGCACCGACGCGCCCCCTGTACAAGGAGTAGCGACTACTGAACCTGTGTTCGGCATGCGCGCCTACTGGATCGAACCCCCCCAGCGCGAACAGGTAGAACGGCTCGGCTACACGGTCGTAGAAGCCTCAGCGGTAGTCGCAACCCATCTGACCGAAGTGGTGCGCCAATACGCAGCAGACCTGCTCGGACGCGCCGAAGTGCAACAACTGTTAGACAATCTCAAGGAGCATAACCCAGTGGTGGTGCAGGAGGTTGTGCCCGACCTGCTCACACTCGGTGAGGTGCAAAAGGTGCTTCAGCATCTCCTGCGCGAGGGACTGCCTATTCGCGACTTGGTGACAATCTTGGAGACACTGGGCGACCACGCTGGGCGCACGCGCGATGTGGAGGTGTTGGGCGAATATGTGCGCGCCTCGCTTGCGCGTACAATCACCCATCGGCTGGCAGACCCGCGCGGAAAGTTGAACCTAATGGTGCTGGAGCCGACTTTAGAAGCCTACCTGCGTGAGCGTGTGGAGCAGACCCCGAACGGCGTTGCGCTCGCCTTAGACCCCAACGAAAGCCGAGCGCTCATCCAAGCGGTGGCTCAGAAGGGTCAGCAGATGAGTGGTCAGGGCTACCTGCCTGTGCTGGCGTGTGCGGGGATATTGCGCTTGCCCATACGCAAACTGCTGGGTGAGGAACTGCGCACGGTGCATGTGATTGCCTATCACGAAATTGCCCCTCGAACAGACATTCAGATTCTTTACCAAATCACGAAAGCGGAGGTACTGGGTACTTCACTGGCGAATACGGCATAAATCTATTCACTGCAAACTTTCCAAAAGTGCCTCGTAAAATTTTTGAAAACTCTGCGAACGGCTTCGCGCAGGGTCGACTCGCTCACCTACTGCCGTGCTACGACAACCTTAGGCAATCCTGTCCGAAAATACCCTGCCCTCTGCATAACCCGCTCAAACTGTTCCCAAGCGTTGGGCACTGTATCGGGGTGCATAAAGCGTCTTGGTAGGCTCTTGGGCGCGTTCGGATACGCTTCACACACTGCTTGCCAATCCCCAAAATACCACGATTCTAACTCAGGCACAACGATACGAACCACTGCCAACCAACCCGTTGATATGCCCTGCGCTTGAGAACGCGAAACAATCTGAACATCTTGAAGTGACTGTTCGACCTGTCTCTTGAGTACAAGGCAATCATCGTCGTCTCGGTCAAGAAGTATGAATAGGCGGAATTCGGGAGAGGAATAAGCTCGGAAGGCAGGCAAACGACTTGGAAGTTTTTTGAGCAAATCATTTTTACCTTGAAAGGAAAATATCTGATAACCCACTCCAGAGAAGTGGCGGGGTAGAAACGCCTGCAGAAACGCTTCCATCGAAGGCTCTTCCACAAAGAAAAACCAAAAGCGAGATTGGCTCATAGGGGGCTGGGGAGTGGAAGGGGCTTTCCATCCGTTTCAAGTGGGTCACCATAGCCGAAAAAGCCTTCGACCCACAAATCTCCCAAGAGTGCCTTGCGCGCTAACTCCATCACGCGCGGGTCGTCCCCCACGCGGTGGATACGAGTGAAACCGTCCTTATCACGCCACAGCAACTGAACCATTTTGGGGTCACGAATGCCGTTTAGAAAGAAAGGCGAGTGTGTCGTGACGAGCATCTGCGTGCGCTCGGTAGCAATCAAACACTCCTCCGCCAGTCCTGGCAGAAGGCGTGGATGAAGGTGGTTTTCGGGTTCCTCAATCCCAATAAAAGGGGGGGGAGTAGGGTCGTAGAGCAGAATCAGATAGGCTAACATCTTGATAGTGCCGTCGGAAGCGAACCGAGCAAGTATCGGTTGTTCGAAGGGTTGGTCTTTGAACTTGAGGAGCAATCGTCCATCTGTCATGACCTCGGTCAGAACCTGTTCCACTCTGGGCACACGCTGACTAAGGCGCACGAAAATCTGTTTCAGTCGTTCGGGTTGGTTCTCTGCAAGGAACTGAATCACATTTGCGAGATTATCGCCCGTTTTAGAGAGCCTTTCCTCAGAACCTATTTCGGGCAGGCTGCGGGCTTGCTCAGCAGAGAGGAAGGACACATACCAACCCGTGATGAACTCGCGCAAGGCAACAACGCGAGGGTGTTCCGCCAGTTGACCTAAGGTATTAACGGCTAACAGGTCAGGCGACTTGAGTGGCATCTCGATACGCTCATCTTCTTGCTCTGGGCGTTCCCCACTAATCACGCGCCCCCTACCTTCTCGATACTCCAAAAATCGGAAGGGGCGTCCCTGAGCTCCCCTGCGCGACCACTGCAGAAACTCTTCGAAAACTATCGGCTTGCCTTCGCGCTCGTCGATTGAGAGGTGATAAGTGATGAGAGGGTATCCAGGCTCGCGGTACTTGATTTCTATCACAATAGGCTCTGTCGAACCGCGCGACTTCAGTTCCTTAGCGCGCCCTCGTCGTTCCCAAGCGTGCCGCAGATTGGTCTCAAAGCACTCTGAAAGGAACGCAAACAGGTCGAACACCGTCGACTTCCCGCTCCCATTGGGTCCGACCAGAACCGTGAGCGGTTCCAACCTAAGTTCGATATCTCTCAGCACGCGGTAGTTCTTCACCCTGAGCGATACTATCCGCGGCACTGCGGGAGTCTTCGTTTTTCCCATACCTGCTCGTCTATAAGTATACTACAGAGGACGGTGGAGGCTATACAGCGTTTGCATCTGGATGTCACCACCCAGCCCCAAAAGGGGGTATAATCAAGCCACGATGAGCCGATTTGCGAAGTTTGCCTGGCTCACGCTGGGCTATAATGTGTTGGTCATTCTCTGGGGTGCCTTTGTGCGAGCGACTGGCTCAGGAGCAGGGTGCGGAAGCCACTGGCCCCTGTGCAACGGTGAAGTCATCCCCCGCTCCCCAACCGTAGAGACCCTCATCGAGTTCAGCCATCGCCTCACCAGTGGCGTTGCGTTTCTGTTGGTGTTTGCGATGCTCATCTGGGCGTTCCGCGCTTACCCCAAGAAGCACATCGTTCGGCTGGGTGCGGTGCTGAGCATGTTCTTTATGATAACCGAAGCGCTGGTCGGAGCTGGGTTGGTACTTTTCGAGCAGGTCGCTACCACCGTCACGATGGCGCGCGCAGTCTGGATGTCGGCTCATCTGTTGAACACCTTCATTTTGCTGGGTGCGATTACCCTCACGGCGTGGTGGGCGTCGGGTGGCGAGCGGTTCCCTCTGCGTGGACAGGGCTGGGTTTTGCCGAAGGTACTGGGCGCACTTGTGCTGATGACACTGATTGGCATGAGCGGCGCCGTGACCGCACTGGGGGATACTATCCTGCATCTGAACGCTGTCGAGAACAACCCTGTGGTCGCCGAGACTCTGCTCGCTCTGCGAATCTACCACCCCAGTTTGGCAATCGCCATCAGCGTCTATATGTTGATTGTGCTGACGAACTTGATGCTCCAACGCCCGCACCCAACGGTGACTCGTTTGGGCGTGACTTTCAACATTCTCTATGTCGCTCAGCTAGGACTGGGCGCACTGAATGTATGGCTCAAGGCGCCCGTCTGGATGCAACTGGTTCACCTACTCATCACCGATGTGCTTTGGATTATGCTGGTAGTCTTCTCTGCAAAGGTGTTGGCGTTGGCGCCCCAACGGGCGTCTCGTGCCGCGACTTCGAGCGAATCGGCTCTTAAAACGGCAGGAATCGTCTCCGCAGGCAAGAATTAGAGGAATCCCCCTTTTACCGCAAAGGGGCGTTCGACAGGGAGGTTTTTTGTATGCGCTATCAACTCAAGGACATGCCACTCTCAACGGCACTGTTGGTGCTGGTGACGCTGTTTGTGCTCGCTGGCAGTGTTCACCATGTCGCCTATACCTTTAGTACCTTAGAAGGCGGGAATATCTATTGGGGCTATGTGCAGGCGTTGGGGATTGACCTCGGCTTGCTCGGCTTGGCATACGGCATTCAGTTGCGTAAGCGTCAGGGACGACCGACCGCACCCCTCTGGGCAGTGCTGGTGCTGATTACCTTCATCAGTGCCTACGCCAACTACCTCTACGGAATCATGCACCAGCAACCGTTGGAAACGGCGAGTGCATTTGATCAAATGGTGGTGTTCCTGCGTCCGTTCTTGCTTTCGGTGACCTTACCGATTATCATGTTCGCCTTGATTGAGATTATCGGCGAGGACCGCAACTATGCACTCAAGATGCAAGAGCAGAAGGAGGCACACGAGGCAGAGAAAGAGCCTCTGCCCCTTCAGTCCAACCCCACTGCTTCTGTACCGACTGCAGAGCCTGAAGCCGAACTTGTAGTGAACTATCCCGTACGTGAGCCAGAGGCTACGCGTGCAGTGGTCGCAGTGGCACCTGAGCGCAACGGCAACGGTTCGGCATCCGTCTCCAAAGAGGCGATGATGGAGCAACTGCTACGGCTTTTGTACGAGCATCCCAACCTCTCGCGCACGCGCCTTGCCGAAATGCTCGGTTGCTCGCGCCAGACGCTCTACAACTACCTGCAAGAGCTGGAGACGCGGGGATACATTCGACGCGTGGGAAGTGGGTACGAAACCGTCGTGACCCCACTCCCGCGAAACGGCACACGCAACGGACGCGACACCCGAATCGATACCAGTTTTTAAAAGCGAGGGCAAATCGACTTGACAAAGGCAATTCGGCAACAGGTATAATCTGCATAGCCCAAAGGAGGACTATGACGATGGAGCAGAAGCTAACTGAGCGAGAGCGAAGCGTGTTGCATCTGTACGCTGAGGGTCTGGAAGCGGAGGCAATTGCCGAGCGATTGAACATCACCACCGAGCAAGTGGAACAAGCCTCGTTGAATGTACTCCACAAACTGTTCAGCAGTTCTCTGAACCACACTCTGGAGGCGTCGGATACCGAGCGCGAAGAAGAGTTGGTCGCTGTCTAAACCCACGACAAGGTACGAAAATGATACTGCCCCACCCTATCAGAGGGTGGGGCTTAGGTACAATTGAGGTATGCGAGGCGACCTGTACGATGTGACGCTCATCGGTGGTGGACCGGTGGGCTTATTTGGTGCGTTCTATGCGGGCTTGCGCGGGATGCGCGTCAAGATTATCGACAGCCTACCTGAGTTGGGCGGTCAACTGATGGCGCTCTATCCCGAAAAATATATCTACGACATGCCCGGTTTTCCCGAAGTATTCGCGAAAGATTTGGCGCACCAGATGATTCGCCAAGCGATGCGCTTTCACCCGACGGTCTGCCTCGAGGAACGTGCTGAACGATTGGAGCCTATCAAGGAGGGTTGGCGCATCATCACCCACACGGGCAGCGAGCACGACACACGCACGATAGTGATTTGCGCTGGGGTCGGTGCGTTTGCGCCTCGCAAACTGAACGCGCCCGGCGTTGCCGAGTTCGAAGGTAATGGCGTCTACTACGGCGTGCGTGAGAAGCAAATGTTCGCAGGAAAACGCTTACTGATTGTGGGGGGTGGCGACTCGGCAGTGGACTGGGCGTTGAACCTCTACCCGATTGCGAGCGAGGTCACGCTAATTCATCGGCGCGACGAGTTCCGCGCCCACGAACAGAGTGTGCAGGAACTGCGTCGTTCGCCAGTGAAAATCCTCACGCCCTACGAACTACGACGCGTGTCGGGCAACGGTCGCCTCGAATGCGCCACCATCTTCCACAACAAGACCCAAGAGGAAATCAGCCTGCCTGTTGATGCCGTCATCCTCAACTTAGGCTTTGTGGCGAGCCTCGGACCGCTCAAGACTTGGGGACTGGAGTTAGAGGGCAACTCTATCAAAGTCGACCACTATATGCGTACGAACTTGCCTGGCATCTACGCGGCGGGCGATGTGTGTACCTACGAGGGCAAGCTCAAGCTGATTGCGACCGGCGTCGGCGAGGTCTGCACGGCGGTCAATTACGCCAAGTCGGTGATAGACCCCAACGCCAAGATGTTCCCTGGACACAGTAGCGATATGGAGATACCTGCACTGGTGTAGGTAGGTTCAACCCAGCGACAGGGCTAACTGCTTCTCTGGAGATTTGCACATCAGGTGTATTTCTTCGGAAGCGTAGCCCGGCTTGATAACCAGTGCCTCTTCTATTGGATGGCGCAAATCTTCGGTAGAACCGATATGATAGAAGTGGCTATAGGTGCGTATCACATAGTCGTTCCAGTGTTGGGCGAGGTGAAGATTGGTTCGGTAGCGGTTCTGCTTCCACATCGAGAGTGCCACGCCACAGGGCAATGAGTGTGCCACATCAGCCAACGCCACTGCTTCAACATCGTTCCAGTGCTGATAGTAATCGGTGTGCCGACCAATGTAGGGAGGGTCTAAGTAGACAAAATCTTCAGGTGCCACATTCGCCAAGCAGGCTCGCCAGTCACCTACAGTAAATTCCCACTCCTTATCACGCATCAGTTTAGCGAGGGAACGCACTTGGTTCACTATCTTCGTGATATAGGCTTGGCGGAATCGGTCAGGCTTTTGGCAGAACGGTACATTAAACTCGCCCCTCGAGTTGAATCGCATCAGTCCGTTGAAGCATGCACGGCTCAAAAATAGAAAGTCTAACGGATTGCCTGTGGCGTTGAATCGCTCGCGCACTTGGTAGTAGTGGTCTTCACCATACTTGAGTAGTTTCTCCCCCTCCGAAACCAGATGTGCCTCTACAAGGCTTGGTGTAATCTGACCCTCGTAAATGCCCCGGTAGAGAGTTATGATATGGGGGTTAATGTCGTTCAGGAGCGCTCTTTTGGGAGCCACATTGAAGGCAACGACCCCCGAACCCAAGAATGGCTCAACCCAACGTCCCTCACCTGCCCACTGGATGTTCGCTAAGATGAAGGGAACTAACTTCGTTTTAATTCCCTGACATTTTATCGGAGGGACAATCACCCTTCGCACTCTGCGGGGAAGTAAACCGCTCATCTCACTGACTCCTGTCGCTCTTTCCACTGTTGGTAGCTTGCAAGATTAGTATACCGAGGTTGTTGGCGCCCTGCGCGACGCGCCATATCAGGTGTTTCGTAGTTCATCCAGTAATCGTCGAAGATTGCCTCGCCAAGATCGGCGAACGGTCCTCGCCCCTGCATAAGAGCCTCAACTTCAACAACGGAGCCGATATTTCGAGTATTCCCACTGCCAGGAGTATCGGAAGCAATTCTGTACTTTTCATGAAAAAAGATTTGAAAATCTTCCACGAGGGGAGGTATTTGCTCAATATCCTCAACCGCGTAGTTGCGCCTGTTCTTTTCAGTCAAAGACCGTCTTGAATAGATAACACCTAGAACATAATGTCCATGATATGAATTATACGGATAACGAATATTTTTCAGGCTGTCTCTTTCGCGGAAGTACCCCGTGTAAGTACCCAAGGTCATTCCATTGACCCGTGACGAGGAGATACGATAGGTACTCTTGATGTCTATTGCAAAGCGTATTCCAGAGTCAGTATGGGTTAGCGTCAAATCGGGATAGTGATTTTGATAAGCAGAAAACTCACCAGCAAGCCCATTTTGATCGCTGATCTGCTGTAGTTTTGGAAGTATTGCCATCTCGATTATTTTGGATATCACCTTCGTGTCCGAAGGAAGGGGCATCACTCGTCGCGTGAGGTCTATCACCCCGCGCACAATCCACTTTCCTTCTTGCGTTGATATTGCGCTGAGAAAGCTGGGAATAGCCGACCGAATGAGCTGCTCGAAAGTCGCCTTATCCATTTTCCGTGTGTACTCTGTACGACAGGGATATCTTTTATCCTGCAGGACATATGGCAGTGCGTCTTCTACATCTCAATCCCATTCTACCTCAGCAGGAACCCACCGCCGAAGCGTGTATACTTTAAATATGGCAAGCAAGGTGGTGGAAGAGACGAAGACGCTCTCTCGGCGAGAGTTTTTGAAAGGCACGGTCGGGCTAACTGCAACAGTAGCACTTGGCTCCCTGCCAATAGGATTGTATGCGCACGCTCAAGGCTCGGACCGCATTCGGGTCGGGCTGGTCGGCTGTGGCGGACGCGGGACAGGCGCCGCGATGGACTGCCTCCGCGCCGACCCCGGAGTAGTCATCCACGCACTCGGCGACATTTTCAAAGAACGATTAGACGCCAGTCGTGCGGGTCTCAAAGAGGAGTTCAAAGAGCGCGCCGATGTAGCTGATGAGCGATGCTTCTTGGGGTTTGACGCTTACAAAGCCGTGATCGACAGCGGGATTGACCTTGTCCTGCTCTGCACTCCCCCAGCGTTTCGCCCAGTTCACTTCCTCTATGCAGTTCAAGCGGGCAAGCATGTGTTTATGGAGAAGCCCGTTGCGGTCTGTCCTGAAGGCGTGCGAATGGTGCTTCAAGGTGATGAGATTGCACGCCAAAAGCGGTTAGGCGTGATGCCGGGCACTCAGTATCGCCACCACCCCGGTTATATCGAAGTCGTTCAGCGCATTCGCGGGGGGCAAATCGGCGAACTGCGCACGATGTATGCCTACTACAACGCAGGTAGTCCTGGTGTGCGCCCACGCCAACCTGAATGGTCTGGGATGGAGTACCAACTGCGCAACTGGCTCTTTTACAACTGGATTGCAGGCGACCAGCCTGTCGAGCAGTTCGTGCATAATATCGATGTGATGAACTGGGTGATGGATGGTACACCCGTCCGTGCGATGGCGATGGGAGGGCGTCAAGTGCGCACCGCCCCAGAGTTTGGCGATGTGTACGACCACTTCGCAATCGAGTACGAGTTCGCGAATGGGGTGCGCGTGATGGCGATGTGTCGCCAAATGGACAACACCGCCTTCCGAAACTCCAACCTTGTGGTCGGCTCAGAAGGCACTGCGCTCCTGCAACAGTTCACCGACTTCTATGTGCGCGGGAAAGAGACTTGGCAACCGGGCAGGCAGTGGCCCAATCCTTATGTGCTGGAGCATGTTGCGCTTATCAAGAGCATTCGCGACGGGAACCCCATCAACGAAACGCGCACCATCGCCGAAAGCACGCTGACCGCCATTATGGGGCGTATGTCGGCTTACACGGGCAAAGTCGTCACTTGGGAGCAAGCGATGAACTCCAAGCTCAACCTCGTTCAGCGTGTGCAGAACATTCGCCTCGACCAAGACGGCTACCACGACCCGATTCCGGTGCCGGGCAAAACCCCGCTTGAGTGAGCATGCATGTGCTTGCCCTGCGCTTGTGGCAGTTCCGCAACTATGAGCGGGTTCAGCTAGAGTTCTCGCCCCAGCTGAATATCTTGGTGGGGGCGAATGCGCAGGGCAAGACGAACTTACTGGAAGCGGTCTACTATCTCAGCACGCTCCGCCCACTGCGCCCTGTGCGTGAGAGCGACCTTATCCGCTGGGGCAGTGCCGAAGCGCGCCTCACCGCCAGTTTCGTGCGTGAAGGGCTGACCGACACGCTCCAAGTGCGCCTTTCGGTGCAGGGGAAGCGACAGATTGCGCTCAACGACGAGCCTGTCTCTCGGCAGAGCGCGCTGGTGGGTTATCTCAGCACCGTCTGCTTCACGGCGCAAGACTTACAGATTGTGCGCGGGGAACCCGCCGACCGACGCCGCTTTCTGGACACCGAGATTGCCCTGCTGAGCCAGCGCTATCTCTACTCGCTTGCCCACTACAAGCGCGCGCTCGAACAGCGCAACAACCTCCTGCGTGCCTACTTGGAGGGCACTGCCACGCTGGACAGCCTGCCCGAATGGAACACACAGCTCGTGAAGTATGGTGCGCGCCTGTTCCAATCGCGTCGGCAGTTTCTGGAGCGACTGACCCAATCCGCACAGAAGGTTCACTCGGCACTCACGGGCGAAACGGAGCGCATCGAGCTGGTCTATCAGCCCGGTCTTCCACTCGGCAACACCCTGCCTGAAAAAGAGGAGGATTGGCACGAGGCGTTCCTGCAGGCTCTTCACCAAAACGAACGGGATGAACTTCGGCGTGGCACGACGCTGGTCGGACCTCACCGCGACGATTTCGCGATCCGAATCGGCGAGTACGACGCGCGCCTGTTCGGCTCGCAGGGGCAACAGCGTACTTGCGTGCTGAGCCTGCGCCTATCCGAAGTGCCCCTGATTGAGTCGATCAAGGGCGAACCGCCTGTCGTGCTGTTGGACGATGTGTTCTCGGACTTAGACCCCGACCGCCGCGCCCGCTTAGTTGCGTTTTTGCAACCCCGCGCCCAGACACTCATCACCTGCACCGACTTGACCCCCTTCAGCCCCGAACTGATTGCCCAGTCCGCCGTGTTCCGTGTTTCGGCAGGGAGCGTCCAGCGCGATGAGTGAACTCCAACCGATTGGGGTAGGGCTACGCCGAGTGCTCTCCCGTTGGGGAATCGAGCGTCGCCTGCGCATTCATCACGCCCTGAGGGAATGGCGCACCGTAGTGGGCGAAGCGGTGGCGCGTGTCGCCCGCCCCTTGCGCTTGGAAGACGATACCCTCTGGGTAGCGGTGGTCAACTCCACATGGATGCAGGAACTGCGATTCCAGCAAAAACTCATCTTGGAACGGCTGAACGAACTGGCAGGCGAGGAGGCGTTCAAACATCTGAAGTTCGTCGTGCGCACCCGGTTGCCTGACCTGCCCCAAGTGATCGAGACGCCCGAAACCCCCATTCGCACACCTGCCGATGTCGAACTCACGGAGGACGAACGCGCCCAGATTGCAAGCCAACTCGCCGAGGTGGAACCTGAGGAACTGCGCCGTGCACTCCAGCGGGCACGCGAAGCTTCCCTGCGCTATCAGAAATGGTGTGCTGAGCAGGGCTGGCGACTCTGCCCTGCCTGTGAATGCTACCACAACGAACCCGAACCGCTGTGTTTTCTATGTCGCGAGGAGGCTGGAAAGCGTTAGCCCCTATCCTGCGCGCCCGACCGATGCTCCAAGCGTTTTTGGGGCTGGTGGTGGGCATCGCAGGGGTAGAGTTCCTCACGCTCCCGATGGCGTTTTGGGTGTGGCTATGCGCTTGGGGAATCTTGACACTGGCGTTCCCGCGCCTGTGGGTGGTTGCCCTGTTCGCCCTGCTCGGCTGGGCACGCTACGCCACTTGGACTGACCTGCCCCGTGAAGAGTCGTCTAATATCGCCCACCTGCGCGCCATCGGGGTACAGGAACCCACACGGAGGGGAGTGCGCGTGCTCTGTCGGTTTGTAGACCCGCCTATTCAAGCCTACGCGCTGGTCTACTTTCGGCAGGATGTGGCGAACCCGCCTGACTTTGGCGATGAGTTTCGGCTGAACGCCCGCTGGTATCGCCCTCGAAACTGGGCAGGCACGACCTTCGACTGGGCGCGCTATCTGGAACGACGGCGCGTCCACCACTTAACCACAGTGTACAGCAGTAGTCAGTTCGAATATCTCGAATCGGGCGAAGGGCGTTGGCAGAGGCGGTTCAGCTCGGCGCGCCAGTGGCTCCGCCAACGGCTTAGGCAACAGCTCAGCCGAGAGGACTCAGCGCTGGTGGAGGGAATGATGCTGGGCGCGACAGGCGATTTCCCACCAGACCTGCGTGAGCGGTTCCACCGTTCGGGCATCGGACACCTGCTGGCGACTTCGGGACTGCATGTGGGGATTGTGTTGTGGATGGTGTTACGTACTCTGCGCATGCTGGGCGTGCCCTATCGTTGGCAGGTGGGACTGACCCTGCTGATGGTGTGGTGTTATGCCTTGTTGGCAGGGATGCGCCCTTCGATTGTGCGGGCGGGGATTATGGCGACTGCCTTTCTGAATGCGCCCCTGCTTCGGCGCGAGATCGACAGCCTCAGCGCGCTGGGCACGGCAGGGACTATCTGGCTCCTGATTGCGCCCCACGCCCTGTTCGAAGTGGGATTCCAGTACTCTTTCACGGCGGTGTTGACGATACTGCTGTTTTATCATCGGCTGGTGCGTCGCTTGAGATTTCTATGGAAGCGGTCGGTGTCTCAGGGACGCGTGCGTGAGTGGGGTCATCGTGCGCTTTGTCCTCTGCTCAGCGTGACGCTTTGCGCGCAGGCGGGGATTGCGCCCGTGCAGTTGTATCACTTCGGGTATCTCTCGCTTCTCTCGCCCGTTGCGAACCTACTCGCCGTGCCGATAGCGTATCCGATATTGGCGTTCGGCTTCTTCTTCTGGCTCTCCAACGGGATGGGAGTGTTGCCGTTGGAGTTATGTTGTGCATGGCTCAAGGGAGTGGCGCATCTGTTCAGTCCCGATTGGGGGCTGTTGCAGTTCTCACCTTCCCTGTGGCTGGTGCTGAGTGTCTATGCCTTCCTGATTTTGCTGACACCTGAACCGCCTGTGGTTGGCTTGGACGATGAAGGGCGTGAGCGGTAGTGGGGGCAAGGATGCCCCCACTCATTTAACACCCACTACCGAAGTTGAACAGCACCGTGAGGAGGTCGGCGTCGTCTACAACCCCATCGCAGTTGACATCGACGCGTCCCAAGTTCGAACCACTGTTGCCAAAGGCGAACAGCACGGCGAGCAGGTCCGCATCGTCTACACAGCCATTCTCGTCCACATCGCCATCGTGCGACTGGCAAGGGGGCTGAGCCGAGTAGGTGTCAATCCCGACACCAGGCTTGCCACCAAAGGCATACCGCTGGGTCACAACAGGACTCCCAGAGACGACACCCGTCACTTGGTACAGTGTGCCCCTTACATAGTCCGAGACCCAAAGGCTCTGGTCGCTCGGTTCGTAGGTAATGCCAAAGAAGGAAACATTACCCTGACCGTTATTAGGATGCGTCACAAAGGTGCTGGGCACATTCAAGAAGTTCGGTGTGTCGTAGGCGTACTGAGCGGCGGCTATCTCTGAGTAGGGACCATAAAAGCCCTGCGAATAGGTGACATAAAGATTGTCAATCGGAGCGCGCCCACCCGTCTGATGACGCACAGCGACATCATAGGGATTGTAAGGAGTCGGGTCTGAAACAGCAAGTACATTTAGACGGAATGGGTCGCCACCAAGCGCATAGATTTTACTACCATAAAAGTCACATACGAAGAGAATCCCGCCAGGTGACCACTGGAGACCGTAAAGCCCAGAAGCACTGGAAATCGTGGTGCTCCCAACGAACTGGTTCGTGTTGAGATCGAAGCAGGCAATGGCGTTGTTCGAGAAGGTCACATTCAGGTATCGCTGATTAGGATGGATGGACAAGCCTGTGGGAAACCCTGTGTTGATCGCCGAGGTCGAGAAAGTGCCCAAGCAGTTGCCGTTCGGGTCAAGGCATACAATCTGCCGTGCCAGCACATCACATACCCACATGTTACCAGTGGTGCGGTCTATCTCCAAGCCGTAGTAGTAGCGAGTGCCACTTACACTACATGCACCGAAAACACTCCCCAAGTTGGTAGACGGGTCGAATCGCCAAACGCCCTGTTGCTGGTCGCGGTCGCCAACGAACACTTGGTACTGCGCAAAAGCGCTATTCACGACAATCAGACTCACCAAAAGCCAGTTCAGTCTTCGCATCGCTTCAATCCTCCTTCAGTGCAAAAT
>FWWL01002849.1_pt1 | contig 33869 bp, 29 predicted proteins | sample 2228331 | NCBI WGS metagenome assembly FWWL01 (sample SAMEA103939775, study PRJEB20133) | metagenome
TGCCGGAGGAGACGGGGTTCGTACTCTTACGGACGAAGACGGCGCCGTGGGCTCTCTGGGCCAAGGCCGTGTTGGCGCTCGGCTTCGTCGCCGGCCTGAGTCGGGCCCTGAAGCGCCGGCCGGGGGGCCTTTTCGTCCTGTGTGCGGTCGTGGCCGTCGGGATGTGGATGGAGCGGTACCTCCTGGTCGTGCCCTCCCTGGGGCGGACGGACGCTCCTGGCGCGTCCCTTCCCTTCGGATGGCCAGAGGTCCCGATCACGTTGGGCTTTCTGGCCGCCTACGTCTTGTCATACTCGGCCCTGGTCCGGTGGGCGCCCCTCCCGCCGCCAGACCCCGAGGCGTAAAGGGTCCGGACTCGGGTCGGGCCGTCACCCTTTCGCAGAGGCTTCCGTCTCGGCTATGATGGACCGGCTTGTCATGGTCGTGACGGCGTGACGAAGAGGCCCGGGGCTTGTCGTAGCGAGTGGCGAATGGCGTCACGCCGTCCCTCTGCCTGAAACGTCGTGCTTCCCGGGGCATGGAAAAGGCCGATGGGACCCCATCCTCCCGGGCCAAACGGACCGTAGGACCCTTTCATGGGGCGACCCCTGGGGTGGGGAGTTACGGGAATCTGCGAAGCTGGAGAGCAGGGGCTGGGGCGTGCGGCCCTGGGTCCACTCCCATGGGGAGGCCAAAATCTTGGCCGAAGAGTGGCATCCGGTCGGGGCGGTGGGGGAGCGAAGCCGTTTCGGTGACCCGGCCGAAGACGGCCGATCACATTCGAATACATACAATCATATATTAATACTTATTACTATCGAGACGTCCGGAGGGCCGACGTGCGTCGGGCGAGATGCGGGCCGCTTGGGGTCACCGGGCTTTTCGGCCTGGCCCTGGTCGTGGCCACTGGATGCGCCGGTCGGGGGCCTCGGTGGACGGAAGTCGGGACGCCCCTCGTCGGCCTGGCCTCGTGGTACGGTCCCGAGCGCCACGGCCAGCGGACGGCCAGCGGCGAGGTCTTTGACATGCACGCCCCCGTGGCAGCCCATCCGACCCTGCCGTTCGGGACCCACGTCCGGGTGACGAACCTGGAAAACGGCCGGACGGTCGTCGTCCGGGTCGTCGACCGGGGGCCGCATCGGCCGGACCGGATCATCGACCTCTCGTACGGGGCCGCCCGGGTCCTCGGGATGATCGACAGGGGCGTCGTCCCGGTCCGGGTCGAGGTCCTGCGACGGGTGGAGAGGCGGTGAGGGACGGGGGATACGGGATGCACGTGGCCTGGGTCCTATGCGAGACCCCGGACGAGGCCGAGGTCGTCCTGCGGTGTAGGCTGTGGCTTCCCTGTGATTGTACGGTCTCCCGGCTGGGCTTCTTCCACTGGGTCCGTTCGGACGGCCCGGCCGTCGGACTCTGGGTGACGGAACTCCGTCGCCAACTTTCCCAGAGGCCTTTCTTTCTGCAAAACGCCGCCGGGTGCGTCCTGACGGGCTACGGTCATGCCTTGAGTCCCTCCTTAGCCGTCGGGGACGTCCTGATGGCCACGGCGGTCTTCGAGGGCTCTGCCCCCGAGACGCTGGAGGCCTGGTGGCCCGCCCCGGTCCCGGGGATAGAACTCGGTGTCGGGGTCGTGGCGGCTCCCGTGCTGGTGACGGCCCGAGTCCCTGAAACCCCCCGTCGACGGCAGGCCCTCTACCGGCAGACCGGGGCGTGGGCCATCCGTCGGGGAAGCCCTCGGTGGCTGGAAGGGCTCCGGGGCTCGGGCGGCGTCGGCCTCCTCCTGTGGGTCATGGACACGTCGCAGGAACGCACGTCGCCCGACGACCCGGCCTGGCGTCTTCAACGCCACCGGGCCATCCTGGAGCGGTACGGTGACCGTATCGAGCGGGCCGTCCGACGCCTTTTGCGAGTCAAGGGGACGGAGGAGTCACGAAGCGACGCCTGACGGAATCCAGAAAAAGCCATGGCCGAGGCCGAAAGGCCGGGGCCTCCCCCATCACTCTGTCATCCCCTCACCCGTCACTTTCTCGTCCCGATGCTTGACAGGGGCGGGGGATTGCCCTATTTTGGAGGGCGCCGTTCTTGCATTCCCCCGTAGAAGGGAAGACCCATGCAGGATTCTTATGCGCTGTGGGCGTATCTACTCGGCCTGGTCCTCTTTGTCGGCGGGGTCGTCTTCGTCGTCTTGAACGTCGTCCTGTCCCATCTGATTCATCCCCACGTGCGGACGCACGAGAAGTACGTCGCTTACGAATGCGGGGAGGACCCCGTCGGCGGGGCCTGGATCCAGTTCAATCACCGGTTCTACTTGCTGGCCCTGGCGTTTGTCGTCTTCGACGTGGAGGTCGTCCTGCTGTTCCCGTGGGTCGTCGTCTTCCGGGAGTTCGGCTGGTTCGGATGGATCGAGGTCGTAGTGTTCGTCGGCATCCTCCTCTTCGGGTTGGCGTACGCGTGGCGAAAGGAGGCCCTCGTGTGGGACAAGCCCCAGCCGATGTATCAGGCGGGTCCGGTCGCGGCACCCGCCGTCGCGCAGGAGGCGCGGACCGATGGAGCGACTCCTTGAGGCCCTGCGGCGTCTGGGTACGGGCGAAGCGTCGATTCCGGCGTCCCTCGTGGGGGACGTCGTCTTCTGGTTCGGCCTGTTCCTGGTATTTCTGGGGGCTCTGGTCCTGGTCCAGGCCCTTCGGGGCCGGAGCTGGGTCGCCGACGTGGTCGCCAGCCTGACGGTCCCCCTCTTCATGCTCCTGGGCGTCATGGCCGGCCTGACCCTGGTCGGGATCGGCGGGGCGTACGGGATTCAGCGGTGGGGCCTGCTTCAGCGGTGGCACTTCGCCGAGTGGCCCCGGGGGGTTCACTACCTGATCCTGTCCCTCCTGGCCGTCGTCGTCGTCCTGGTCCTGATCACGGTCCTCGTCCTCTTTCTGGTCTGGTGGGAGCGGAAGATTTCGGGCCACATCCAGAACCGCTACGGGCCGACGGAGACGGGCTGGTACGGCCTCCTCCAGACCCTGGCCGACGGGATCAAGCTCCTGAACAAAGAGGACATCATCCCGGCCGGGGCGGACCCCATCCTGTTTACGCTGGCCCCGTGCGTCATCGTGGCGGCTTCCTTCGGGTTGTATGCGGCCCTGCCGTTCAGTGAGTCCTTGGTGATCGCCCGGATGAACGTGGGCCTCCTATGGGTCGTCGCCCTGGGGTCCCTGACGGTCATCGGCATCCTGATGGCCGGCTGGGCCCAGAACAACAAGTGGGCCCTCTTCGGGGGGATGCGCTCGGCGGCTCAGGTCGTGAGTTACGAGATTCCGGGCGGCCTGGCCCTCCTGTCGGCCCTGACGCTCGTCGGTTCCCTGGACCTCGTCGAGATCGGGCGGGCCCAAGCCGGCGGTCGATGGCTGGTCTGGTCGAGTCCCTTTTCGTTCGTCGCCTTCCTGATTTACTACATCGCCTCGCTGGCCGAGACGAACCGGACGCCCTTCGACCTGCCGGAGGCCGAGTCGGAGCTGGTCGCCGGCTACTTCACGGAGTACACGAGCATCCGCTTTTCGATGTTCTTCCTGGCCGAGTATGCGAACATGTTTGCCGTCTCGGTCTTGGCGGCCGTCGTATTCCTGGGGGCCTGGCACGGGCCGGTCCTGCCGGGGCCGGTGTGGGTCGTCCTGAAGGCCCTGGCCCTGGTCTTTCTGACGATGCTGGTCCGGTGGACGTTCCCCCGGTTCCGGGTCGACCAGTTGATGGCCTTTTGCTGGAAATTTTTGATCCCCCTGGGCTTCGTGTGCCTGCTGGGGAATGCCGTGTGGGCCCTACTGGAAGGGGGAGTCAGGCAGTAGGGCGGTCTAAGGCTACGGAAAGGAGGCTGTCCGAATCCCGGGGGCGGCATCGTCCGTCAGCGATCGCCCAATTCGGCAGTCCGGAGCATGGAGCCCCCACCTCACTTACCTGGCCGCCTTACGGGCCTATTGCCCTATAAGAGGTCTCCTGATGGTGGACGTCTGGCTGGAGCGGATTCTGTTCTACGGCCTCGCCCTGGTGACCCTGGGGTCGGCCCTGGTCGTGACCTTCGGTCGGAACCTGGTCCGGTCGGCCTTCGCCCTGTTCTTTACCCTGATGGGCATGGCGGCCATGTTTGTATACCTGGCGGCTGACTTCGTGGCCGTCGTACACATCTTAGTGTACATCGGGGGCATCCTGGTCCTGATCCTGTTTGGCATCTGGTTGACCCATCGGGTCATCGACCTGGACGTCCGGGCCGGCCGGATTCAGCTCGTCCCTGGTGTGGTCCTGGGTCTCATCCTGATGGGCCTCCTGGGACTGGCCATTCGGAGCTTTGCCTTAGGGTCCAAAACGCCGGCCCCCTACCGGGCGACGGCGTCCGGCATCGGTCGCCTGCTCCTGTCGACCTATTTGCTTCCCTTCGAGATCGCCTCGGTGGCCCTGGTGATCGCTCTCGTCGGGGCCATCGTCATCGGTCGGAAGGAGACGTCCCGATGAGGCTGAAGCAGTCTTTCCTCCGGCTGTTACGCACGGACAAAGAGTTTTACGAGGAGGTCCGTCGGACGATCCTGACCGACGAGCTCCTGAACCTGCCGGCCCTCGTCCGGGAGCTTATCCAGGCGGTCCGGGAGTCTGCGGAGCGGACCGACCGTCAGATCGCCCAGCTGACGGAGAACCTGGGAGTTTTAACGGCCCGAGTCGACCGACTGACGGAGGACGTGCGGGTCCTGACGGCCCGGGTCGACCAACTGACGGAGGACGTGCGGGTCCTGACGGCCCGAGTCGACCAGCTGACGGAGGACATGCGGGTCCTGACGGCCCGGGTCGACCAACTGACGGAGGACGTACGGGTCCTGACGGCCCGAGTCGACCAGCTGACGGAGGACATGCGGGTCCTGACGGCCCGGGTCGACCAATTGACGCTTCAAGTCAGCCGGCTGACGGGCCATGTCGGCCGGTTGGCGGACGAGGTCGGGGGATTGCTGGAGATCAAGTATCGTCAGCACCCCTATGGTTACTTTGGAGGCATCCTGCGGCGGGCCCGTTGGGTCACGGGCGACGAGTTGGAGGACTTGCTGGAGACGGCCCTTCAGGCGGGTCGGATTACGGAGACAGAGATGCAAGTCTTGCGGGTGACGGACGTCATCGTCCGGGGTCTCCGGGAGGGTCGGACGGTGTGGTTGACTGTCGAGATTTCGGGCACGATCGATCGGGACGACGTCCAGCGGGCTTTGGAGCGGGCCGTCCTGTTGGCTCGATGTGTCCCGGATGAGGTCCTGCCGGTCGTCGCCGGGATGAGCTGTCCCGAGGAGGTCCGGGAGGGTGCCCTGCGTACGGGCGTCTGGGTCGTGCAGGACGGGCAAGTCTTTGCGCCTACATCCCAGGAGGCGGACCGATGACGGCGGTGACGCTCCCGGAGGTCTTGCTCGTAGCGGCCGCCCTTTTTGTCTTGGGCCTGGTCGCCATCTTTACCCGGAAGAATGCCATCGGCATCCTGATGGGCGTCGAGCTGGTCCTGAACTCGGCGAACCTGAACCTGGTCGCCTTTGCCCGGTTTCACGGCTTGGACCTGAACGGCCACGTCTTCGTGCTCTTTGTCATCCTCCTGGCGGCCATCGAGGCGGCCGTCTTCCTGGCCATCTGTTTGGCCATCTACCGGCGGTTCCGGGACATCGCCGCCGACCAGATTCGGGAACTCCAGGGGTGATCCGACGGATTCCCGAATTGCCGAGCTGCCGGCTCATAGGAGCGGTCGTATGGAAGGCGAGACGCTGACGGAAATCGTGCGGGCGACGCAGGCCTCACTCCGTCTCTTTGGGCCTGAGGCGTGGCTGGCGGTCGGACTCCTGGTCTTGCTCGTCCTGGACCTGGTCTTGCGGGACATCCGCAAGCGGTCGGTCCTCCCGTGGACGGCCTTCGGTATCGCCCTGGGAGCGACCCTCCTGGCCGTGCCCCTCCTGTCGCACGCCCCGACCGAGGTCTTCTCGGGCCTGGTCGTCGTCGACCCCTTCGGGACTTACCTGAAGGTCGTCATCGGTGTGGCGACCCTCCTGACGGTCCTGGTCTCCGTCCGGAATCGGGAGCTGGCCGACTATCCCGTCGGGGAGTACTACGTCCTCCTCCTGGGGCTTCAGTTGGCCTGCATGCTCCTGGTCGGGGCCGTTCACTTCGTGATGATCATGCTGGCCCTCGAGATGGTCAGCGTGAGCTCGTACCTGCTGGTCGCTTACCGAAAGGCGCATCCGCCGGCTATCGAGGCCGGGTTGAAGTACATCGTGTTCGGGGCGGCCGCCACGGGGGCCATGTTGTATGCCGTGAGCTGGATTTACGGGTTGACCGGCACGCTGTATCTCTCGGAGGTCGCCCGCCGGCTTCAGACGATGACGGTCTCGCCGGGCTGGCTCGTCGTCATGCTCCTCCTGTCGGCGGGCCTGGCCTTCAAGATTGCGGCCGTGCCGTTCCACTTCTGGGCACCGGACGCCTACCAGGGGGCGGCGACGCCCGTGGCGGCCTTCCTGACGGTCGCCCCGAAGGCGGCCGGCTTCGCCATGCTGATTCGGGTCTTTTACCACGGCTTTTCCGTCTACCGCCCCGAGGCCGAGGCCTGGGAGGCCATCCCCGGCCTCGGCTGGCCCCTGTTCCTGAGTGTCGTGGCGGCCGTCACGATGACCTGGGGGAATACGGTCGCCCTCTGGCAGAAGAACGTCAAGCGGATGTTGGCCTATTCGAGTATCTCCCACGCCGGCTACATGCTGATGGCCGTCCTGACGGGGACGCGGGAGGGCCTCCAGGCCCTGCTGTTTTACGTCGTGGCCTACCTGGTCATGAACATGGGGGCCTTTTTCACGGTCCTGGCCCTTTCGGACGTGACGGACCAGTACGAGGACATCGCGGCCTATCAGGGCCTGGCGGTCCGCTTTCCCGAGCTGACGTGGGTCATGGCCTTTTTCCTGCTGTCGCTGGCCGGGATCCCGCCGTTCATCGGGTTCTTCGGGAAGTTCTTCCTGTTCGCGGCGGCCATCCGGGGCGGCTGGGCGTGGCTGGCCGTCCTGGCCGTCTTGAATAGCGTCGTGTCCCTGTTCTACTACGTGTACGTCATCAAGAACATGGTCATCGAGCGGCCCGGCGAGTTCCGGCCTGTCTCGGCGTGGAGCCCGGCCTATCGGACGGTCCTCGCCCTGGGCGTGGCCGTCTTGGTCCTGGGGATTTTGTTCTCCCCGATTTACGGGTGGACGGCCCGTTCGTCCTACGTCGTCGAGACGTTCGGGATGGCCCTGCGGGCGACGGGGAAGTGAGGCCCTCCGGTGTCAGTCGCCGGGTCCCGGGTCGGCTCCGGCCTGGCGGGCCGTTTCATCCCGAGCAGGGGAGGGGCTTGAGCCTCGAGTAGGTCCGAAGTCGGTTCTGCCGAGACCCGGCACCGGACGCCCGGGGCCGGGCTGAGTTCTCCGTGAGGGATTCCTCGATGGCCGTCGTCATCGATTTGACGGGGAAGGTCGCCGTCGTCGCCGCCGCCAGCCAGGGCATCGGGCGGGCCGTCGCCGAGGCCCTGGCCCGGGCCGGGGCGACCGTCTCGATATGTGCCCGCAGTCCGGAGCGGCTGGAACAGGCCCGCCGGCACATCCACACGGCCACCGGCCAGGACGTGCACGCCTACGTGGCCGACGTCACGCGGGAGGACGACGTGCGGGCCTGGGTCCAGGAGGTCGTCCACCGGTGGGGGACGGTCCATATCGCCGTGGCCAACGCCGGGGGCCCGCCGGCCGGGACCTTTTCGGAACTGACCCTGGACGAGTGGGACGCGACCTACCGGCTGACGCTTCGGAGCGTCGTCCACATCGCTCAGGCCGTCCTGCCCTTCATGCGGGCCCAGGGGTGGGGTCGATTGATCGCCATCGAGTCCGTCTCCGTACGGTTTCCCCTGGACCGGCTGATGTTGTCCAACAGCCTTCGCCTGGCCGTCGTCGGTTTCCTCAAGACGCTGGCCCGGGAGGTCGCCTCGGCCAACGTCCTGGTCAACGTCGTGGCGCCGGGGTATACGCGTACGGAACGCTTGCTGGAGCTGGCGACGCAGGCGGCCCGTCGGCAGGGGACGACGCCGGAGGCCATCCTTGACGGATGGGCCCAGACCACGCCCTTGAAGCGGCTGGCCGAGCCGGCGGAGGTCGCGAACGCCGTCCTGTTCCTATCGTCGGACCTGGCGTCCTACGTCACGGGTCAGGTCCTCGTCGTCGACGGCGGCCTGGCGCCGGCGGTGTGAGGCGGCGATTCGGCAGTCCGGCCCTTCGGGAGTTCGGGATTCACCTGAAACATGCGCATCGCTCACATCGCCGCCGAAGCGTTCCCGTGGGCCAAGGTCGGCGGCCTGGCCGACGCCGTCACGGGCCTCGTCCGGGCCCTGGCCCAGGAGGGCCATGAGGTCGTCCTCCTCATCCCGGGCTACCGGTCGGTCTTTGGGGCGCCGGACCGTTTCGAGCGGTGGCCCCAGGTCCTCCATGACCGGCTTGCCTTCCAGCCCGTGCGGGCCTTCGTCTGGAGCCTGCGGGGGGAACAGCCCTTCCGGGTGTGGGTCATCGACATCCCCGAATACTTCGACCGGTCCGGGATCTATGCCGACCCCCGACGGGGAGAATACTCGGACGATATGGTCCGGTACGTGGCCTTTGCCCGGATGGCCCTGCGGGCCCTCGAAGCGCACCCGTGGGTCCCCGACGTCCTGCACCTGCACGACTGGCACGCCGCCCCGGCCGTGGCCTGGCTCCGGTACGGTACGGGCGTGTTCCCGGCGCTGGAGGCCGTGCCGGTCGTCCTGACGATTCACAATCTGGCCTACCAGGGTGTGTTTTTCCGGGACCTCTGGCCGTGGCTGAATCTGCCGGACCGGTTCTTTCACCCGGAGGCTTTCGAGTTTTACGGGCGGATCAACCTCCTGAAGGCGGCCCTCCTGGCCGCCGACGCCGTCACGACGGTCAGTCCGTCGTATGCGGAGGAGATCCAGACGCCGGCGTACGGCCACGGCCTGGACGGAGTCCTCCGACGCCTACGGGGGAAGTTGGTCGGGATCTTGAACGGCATCGACACGGACGTGTGGGACCCGGGGCGGGACCCCTATCTGCCGGCCCCGTATGACGCCCAGCACCTCGAGGGGAAGCGGGCATGCAAGGTCCATCTCTTGCGGACCCTCGGCCTGACGGTCCCGGCCGAGGCGCCCCTCTGCGGGATGATCTCCCGCCTGACCTATCAGAAGGGGGTCGACCTCCTGCTGGGGGCCATCCCCTGGATCGTCGAGCGAGACGCCGGCCTGGTCGTCCAGGGGACCGGGGAGGCCGTCTATGAGGACGGCCTCCGCCAGGCCGTCCGTTCGTTTCCCGGGCGCGTGGTCCATGTCGACCGCTATGACGAGGCGATGGCCCATCAGATCGAGGCCGGCTGTGACATCTACCTGATGCCGTCCCGGTTTGAGCCCTGCGGCCTCAATCAGATGTACAGCCTGCGCTACGGGACGGTACCCGTCGTCCGGGCCGTCGGCGGCCTCCGGGACACCGTCGTCGACGTCCGGGAGGACCCCCGGGCCGGGACGGGCTTTCGCTTCGAGCCGCCGACGGCCGAGGCCCTCGTCGCCGCCTTACGGGATGCCTTCGACTTTTACAAGGCCCCCGACCTGTGGCATACTTTAATGCGACGCGGCATGGCCCAGGACTTCAGTTGGCGACGGGCCGCCCGACACTACGTCGACCTCTACGAGCGAACCGTCCGGAGGTGACCCATGGGCACGGTCCAAAACGTGACGGACCAGGACTTCCAGAAAGAGGTCCTCGAGTCTTCGGTCCCCGTGCTGGTCGACTTCTGGGCGCCCTGGTGCGCGCCCTGCCGGGCCTTGGCGCCGATCGTCGAAGAAGTCGCCCAGGAGTTCAAGGACCAAGTCAAGGTCGTGAAGCTCAACGTGGACGACAACCCGGAGACGGCCATCCGGTATGGCATCCGGGGGATTCCGACGCTCATCCTCTTCGTCAACGGCAAGGTGGCCGAGCAGTTCGTGGGCCTGACGACGAAGGAACGGATCGTCCAAGCCTTTCATCGGCACTTGAAACCCTCCTTTGAGTGAACCCCATGGTCCCTTACTACGTGTGGGTGTCCCGCCTCCAGTGGCAAAGCCGCATCCTCTTCGATAAGGTCTGCCGCGGGGTCGCCGCCTGGTTCCAGTCGGACGGCCCGTCGGCCCGGCGGGGGGGCTGTATGCGGTGCGGGGCCTGCTGTAAGATCGTCTACCGGTGTCCCTTTTACACCGAGCAAGCCGACGGGACGGGCTTCTGCCGGATTTACCACGTCCGACCCCGACCCTGCCAGCTCTTTCCCCGCCATCCCCGGGACCTCCTGAGCGTGCCCATGTGCAGTTACTGGTTTGATGACGGAGGCCGACCTTGAACGTCGCCGTCGTGGGCCTTCAGTGGGGGGACGAGGGCAAGGGCAAGGTCGTCGACCTCCTGGCCGAACACTTCGACGTCGTCGCTCGCTATCAGGGGGGCCACAACGCCGGCCACACCGTCTATCGGGACGGCCGGAAGTTCGTCGTCCACCACGTCCCGGCCGGCATCTTCCATCCCCACGTCCAGAACGTCATGGGCAACGGGATGGTCATCGACGTCGAAGCCCTCCTGGAGGAGATCGCCGCCCTGGAGTCCGTCGGTGTGGCCTGGCGGGGACGTCTCTGGATCAGCGACCGGGCCCACGTCATCACCCCGATTCACCGGTGGGTGGAAACTCGGGAGGAGGCCTGGCGGGGGCCCTGTCCCATCGGGACGACCCGCCGGGGCATCGGCCCGGCTTACGAGGACAAGTACGGCCGTCGGGGCCTCCTGATGGGCCAGGTCGTCGACGGGACGTGGCGGTCGCACGTCGAATGGCTGTGGGACCGGTACGTCCGCATGGTCGGTCCGTCGGCGTCGCCTCCCGAGTGCCAGGCCGAGTGGGACCGCTTCCGGGCCGCCCTGGAACGGGCCGAGACGTACCTGGCCGACTGCGTGACCCAGACGGACATCTGGCTCCGGGGCCGTCTCCAGCAGGGCGCCCGCGTGCTCTTCGAGGGGGCCCAGGGGACGCTCCTGGACGTCGACCACGGGACCTACCCCTTCGTGACGTCGTCCCACTGTAGTGCCGGCGGGGTCAGCATCGGCCTCGGCATCAGCCCCCGGTGGGTCCACCGGGTGTTTGGCGTCAGTAAGGCGTATTGCACGCGCGTCGGCGCCGGCCCCTTCCCGACGGAACTCCACGACGAGGTCGGTCAGTACATCCGGGCGCGGGGTGCCGAATACGGCGCCACGACGGGCCGGCCCCGCCGATGCGGCTGGCTCGACCTGGTCGCCCTCAAGTACGCCTGCGACCTCAACGACGTCGACGGCATCGTCCTGACGAAGCTGGACATCCTGGACGGCCTGCCCCGGGTCCGCCTGTGCGTCGGTTACACCCTGGACGGACGGCCCGTCGAGGGCTGTCCCGTCCGGGCGGACCTCCTGGCGCGCGTCCGGCCCGTTTACGAGGACTGGCCCGGCTGGTCGGAGTCGACCTACGGGGTGACCTCCCCCGACGACTTGCCCGAGACGGCCCGGGCGTATATCCGTCGGATCGAAGCTTACACGGGCCGGCCCGTCGTCCTGCTGTCCAGCGGCCCCCAGCGCCACGAGACGGCCTGGTTCCGCCCCCCCGACGAGGTCCTCCGACCCCTGTAGGGCCGGGGCTCCGTTGGGAACCCCCTACCAGCGACGCTTTGTCGCCGAGGGGAGTCATGACGACCTTGGAGCCGCAAATCAAGCTTGACGAACCATGACTCAGACGGGGCCGATGGTCGAGCGTTCCCATCCGGGCGGTCGGGTCCTGGTCATCGACGACGACCTGAGCGTGCATCACCTCTTCCGGGCCTGCTTCCGGGGGTGGGGCGACCTGGTCTTTGCCTCGGACGTCGAGGCCGGGATCCAGCGCCTTCAGGAAGTCCCGCCCCGGCTCCTCGTCGTGGGCCTTCCCATGATGGAGGGCGCTGGCTTCCGGGTCCTCCAGTTCATGTATGAGGCTGGCCTGCAGGACGTCCCCGTCTTAGCCCTTTCGGGCCTCTGGACCGATTGGGAAGGTCTCCTGGCCCTCTTCTTCCCGGAAAAGCCCGTGCGCTTGCTTCGCCCCCCGTTGCTCCTTCAGAAACCCCTGGAGCCGAACCTCTTGCGGCCCCTGGTCGCCACGCTCCTGGGCGGGGCGGGCGATGCGGCGCCCGTCGTCTTGCTGGTCAGCCCCGACGTATCGGCCGTCGAGGCCGTCGCCGACCGTTGGGGCCGTGCGGGCGTCTCCGTCGTCCATGCGCCGACGGGCGCCGACGCCATGCGTCTGTACGGCCAAGTCTGGCCCGACATGGTCCTCCTGTGGCCCCGTCTGCCGGATATGGCGGGTCCGGCCGTCGTCGCCCAAATTCGGGCGACCGACCCCCTGGCCGTCGTCTTCGCCGTGACCGACGGGGGAACGGTCGAGGCGGCGGACTTCCACGGACGTCTGCCCGGGCTTCCGACTCTCCTGGAAACGTGGCCTCTGGTCCACGACTGGTTCTGGCAGGTCTTGCGGGCCTACCAGTGGGAGACCGGCTGGCATCATACCCAGGCCGTCCTCCGGGACGTGGCCCAGCGGGCCCGCCGGCTCGCCGAGGAGGCTCCCCGTCTGTCCAAGCGGGTCGAGGCCCTGTCGAACCAAATCGAGCTGTACTTCCGGGTGGCCGAGCGCTTGATCGCCCGCATCCGGGGTCTGCTGACCTTCGCCCAGGGGCATGCCGACTTGATGCTGGAGCGGCAGGCGGCCCTGGAACCCTGGTGGCGGCAGTACCTGGAGGGCCTGCTTCAGGTCGTCTGGGACATCCAACAGGTCTTGGATAACCTGGACGTGGGCCTGGCCCTCCAGCGGAAGGCCTTAGACTTTCAGTTACGGCTGGTACCCCTGGCGGCGGTCGTCCGGTCCGTCATGGACCGATTCGGGCTGGACATGCGCCAGCGGGGCTTGCAAGTGGACCTGGACGTCCCCGACGACCTGCCGGACTGGTATGGCGACGAGGGAAAGTTCCGGGTCATCCTCCAGTGCCTCGTCAGCAATGCGGTCCGCTTCACCCCGGCGGGCGGGTCGGTTCGCGTGAGCCTGAACTACTACCCGGCCGGTCGGGCCAAGAGCGAACGGATCCCCCTGCACCTGCGGCAACAGCACGACCTGTTCGTCTTGGCCGTTCAGGACACGGGCCTGGGGATTCGACCGGAGGACCAGGCCCGCATCTTCGAGCCCTTCCAGCAGATATCCGACGTCGAGTACGGCGGTCATCAGGGCCTGGGCCTGGGCTTGGCCATCGTGCGGGGCCTCGTCGAGCACATGGGGGGCGCCCTGTGGGTCGAAAGCCGCTATGGGGTCGGAAGTACATTTTACGTCGTCCTGCCGGGCCGCTTGGGGACGGCCCGGGCGGACGGCTGAGTCAGCCCTCAGCGCATGGCTATGAGCTTGATCCGGGAACCGATGAGCGGATGTCATGACGGGACCTCGAGTCGTCCTGTGCGTCGACGATGACCCCCGGGTCCGGGACTTGGTCCGGCTGATCTTGGAGCCCCAGGGCTTTCGGGTCGTCGAGGCCGACACGGGCTTGGCCGGTATCCAGCGCTTGCGGGAGACGACCATCCACATGGCCCTCATCGACTTACAGCTCCCGGACGTCATGGGCTATGCCCTGGCGGCCTTCATCCGCAATATGGCCCCGTACCAGACGATTCCCATCGTGGCCCTGACGGGCGCCTACTCGACCGAGCTCATCCCCTGGATGGCGGCGGCCGGCTTCGATACGCTCCTCCAGAAGCCCTTCTCGGTCCAGGCCCTCCGGGAGGTCGTCCACCGGTACCTGGAGGCCGACCGGTCGGAGTCAGCCCCGGCCGTCGTCGACCCGGCCGTCGAACTCACCCACCTGCGGCGGCTGTCCCGGGAGATGGTGCATGACCTGTGGCGCTATGTCGAGGAGCTCAACCGCAAGACGGTCCTGATGGGTCAGCAGGCCAAGCTCATCGAGGAAATCATCATCTACACGATCCACAGTATCATCCGCATCCTGGAGACCAACGAGCGGTACACAGCCGGCCACTCTCAGCGGGTCGGCGCTTACGCCGTCCGGATGGGCCGCCGCCTGGGATTGACCCAGGAGGAACTGCGCATCCTCCAGTTGGGCGGGACGTTCCACGACCTGGGGAAGGTCGGCGTCGACCGGTGCATCATCCGCAAGCCCCACGCCCTGACCGAGGCAGAGTGGGCCGAGGTCCGACGGCACCCGGCCTTGAGCTACGAGCTCCTGGTCGAGATTCCCTTCCTCCGGGAGGTCGCCCAGATCGCCGGGGACCACCACGAGCGGTACGACGGCAAGGGCTATCCCCACGGCAAGAAGGGCGACGAAGTCTCCATCAGCGGCCACTGTGTCATCTTGGCCGACGCCTTCGACGCCATGACGAGCCACCGGAGCTACCGGCGGGCCCTGCCGCTCCCCCACGTCGTCGCCGAGATCGAACGGTGTGCCGGGACCCAGTTCCACCCGGAAGTCGCCGAGGTATGGCTCCGGGAGCTATACGACCGCGGCGAGGCCCTCCTCGAAGAGACGCACCGGCAGTTTCCCATCGGGGATGAGGAATCGTCTTAGGCCATCGGGAGCCCCATGCGCCGACCCCGGACGCCTTCCGTCCGTCCCCGGGCGTTCGTCCGCGAGCCGGCCGTCGTCCTGAGCCGGCGACCGGGCCCCCGGACGTCCCAGTGGGTATGGTTCTACGGAGAACGGAGCGGCCTCTTGGAGGTCCTCGCCGAGGCGGCCCGCCGACCCCGCAAGTCGGTCGCCGGGACCCTGGAGCCCCTCTCGGTCGGGTGGCTGACCTATCGGGCGACGCGGGACGTCTCGGCGCATCGACTCATCGGCTTTGACCTGACCTGGAGCCCCTACGTAGCCCTCCAGGCGGCCGGCCGGTCCGTCGAACCGGCGACCCTCGTGTTCGTGTCGCTGGTCGCCGAAACGGCCCTGGCCCTCCTGCCGGGCCATCCGGGGGACGCTTACGTATTCCATCGACTGACCGAGGTCAGCCGTCTGATGGCGCGGGACGTGCCCTACCGGGCCCTGGCCGTCGGATGGCTGTGGACGCTCCTGGTGCGGTTGGGGGACCTCGGCCTGGAGGGGACGTGCCCGGCCTGTGGCCGCTCCGTCGGCGGTCTCGAGGGGTCAGACGCCGTGTGGGACGTCGAGGGTCACCTCTGGCACCCGGCTTGCGGGCCGGGACCGGACGCCTATCGGTTCACGACGTCCCCCGCCCTGCGACGGGGACTGGCCCGCCTTCAGGCCGCCGGCCTCGCCGACCTGGGCGAGCGTCCCGAGGTCGCCCGGGCCCTGGCCCGTCACCGGGGGCTATGGGAGTTTTTGGTCCGCCGGACCGAGGGCTTGATCGGCCGGTCCCTCCGGTCCCTGGCGACGGCCGTCCACCTACGGGGTGATCAATCGTCTTAGGCAGGTAAGCAGACCCGCCGGTCCCCCTATCGGCCGACCTGCCGATTGGCTCAAGACAATGGCTCGTCCCTTTCCGGGCTGTCCCCCGTATTTTGAAAAGCGGTCCCGAGGTCCCTATAATGTCGGCCTCTTTTGGGAAAGGGCAAGAAGGACCGATGCCACGCCTGAATCAGGACTGGTGGGAACAGGATTTTCACCTCCACACGACGTGCTCCGACGGGAGCCTCCGGCCGCTGGAGCTTCTGGAATCTCTGGCCGGCCTGGGGGTCCGCCACGTCGCCATCACGGACCACGAGTCCGTCCGGGCCTACCGGGAGCTGGACGCCCACCGCCTCCCGACGGGCTTAGAACTCCACCCGGGCATCGAGTTGGACTGCCAGTGGCAGGACTTCGAGGTCCATCTGCTGGGCCTCGACTTTCAGCCGGACCATCCCGACCTGACGGCGTACCTGGAGCACATCCACCGGGTCCGACGGGTCCAGTACCTGCGCCTGATGGAGGCCATCAACCGGGAGCTCCGGGAGGAGTTCCTGACGCCGGAAACGGTCTTCCCCCCCGAGACGGACACGTGGATGAAGCCCCATATCTTTCAGCGCCTCGGCCAGCATCCCCGGTTTCAGCACCTGGACCCCGAGGACCGATATCGGTTCTTCAAGGAATGGCTGGCCGACCGGGGCCTGCGGGTCGAGATCCCCCGGCCGACGCTGGTCGAGGGCATCGGACTCATCCATCGGGCCGGGGGGTACGCCGTCCTGGCCCATCCCGGGTACTACTGGAAGCACGGGATGGCTTTCCCGGACAGCTTGCGGGTCATGAAGGAGATGGGCCTGGACGGCTTGGAGGTGTTCTACCCCTACTACCAGCCCAACGCCCCGGAGTTTCCGACGGAGGCCGCCGCCCTCGAGACGGTCCTGACCCTCTACCAGTGGGGCCGGGAGTTCCGCCTGCTCATGACTCGAGGGTCGGATATTCATCGCCCGGAACACCGGACGGAACGCTATCGGCACCTTCGGCGGGTTCGACAGGCGGTGGCGGCGCTGTCAGACCCAGCGCCGTCCGACGCTCGGGGTCCTGAAGGAGAAGGAGCGTAGCCCGGGCGGCCGCCTGGGCCGCCTGCTTTTTGGTCGCCCCCACGCCCTGGCCCAGGAGCTCCCCCTTGTAAAAGATGGCGATCTCGAACCAGCGGGCGTGCTCCGGGCCGGAAACGTTCGTCAGCCGATACTCGGGCAACTCCGGCGAGAAGGCCTGGATATATTCCTGCAAGAGGCTCCGATAGTCGACCCAGGGGAGGGCATTCTGTTCCAAGGCCTCCAGCTCTGGCCGGAGGACCCGTAAGACCCACGCCCGAGCCGTCTCGAAGTCGCTGTCTAAATAGATGGCCCCGACGAGGGCCTCGAAGGTGTCGGCCAGGAGCTGACGGAGGAAGCGCTCGGGCGCCGTCTTCTCAGGCCGGGTCCGGATGAACCGGTCGAGGCCCAACCGCTGGCTGACCTGCGTGAGGACCGTACTGTTGATGACGTACGTCCGCCGTTTGGTCAGCTCCCCCTCCAGGTACTGATGGCCCCACTTCCGGACCAGATAGTCCGTCACGGCCAACTCCAGGACGGCATCGCCCAGGAATTCCAGGACCTCGTTGTGACTCACGGGGTCCGCCGGCCGGACCGCCATCGACTTGTGGGTCATGGCCCGCTGAAGCAAGTGCAGGTCCCGAAAGACATATCCGATGACCTGCTGACACTCGACCCAGTCGGGGGAAGGACTGACGGCTTCCGCCATGTTCAGGACACCGCCTCAGAAAGCTCTTTGGACGGGGCCTCGGCGACGGGCCCGATGGGCCTCGCCAAGAGTTCCTGGAGCCGGGCCCGGAGCTGGTTCACCCGGACCAGGACCGTGTTCCGCTTCCAATCCAGCAGGCCCTCTTGCCGGAACTGCTGGAGAAGCTTCTCCGCCTCCCAGGCCGGAAGCTCCGTGACCTGGGCGACGACCCGATTCCAGCCGCTGATGGTGACCCGGGCTTCCGCCCCCTCGGCCCCGGCCTGCTGAACCTGCTGGTCCAGGAAGTGAAGGAGCCGGAGCTGAACCAACGTCTCCGTGAGTCGACGGAGTCGGTCCTCCAGATGGACCATCCGCTCGGCAAAGAAGGCCAGGAACCGCTGGAGCAGGTCCTCATGCCGGAAGAAGACCCGCAGGAAGGTCTCCGCCTTCATGCTGGCCACGACCCCGTCTTCGTGGACCGTCGCCTGATGGTCCCAGCGGTAGTCCGGACACAGACATACGGCCCCGAAGAACTGACCGGCCCGGACAATGTGGAGGACTTCCTCCCGGCCGTCCTCCCCGATCGTCGTCAGCCGCACGCTCCCCTCCTGGACCCGAAAAAGCCGGTCGGCCGGGTCGTCCATGAGGTAGATGATCTGATTGCGCCGGACCCGCTGGGCATAGAAAGCGTACTCGAAGTATCCGACATGCGCCTTCACGAAGTCGGTGACCTTGAGGCAATAGTCGTGCGACCACGTCTCCATCGCGAACCTCCGCAAGATGCCCCGCCCCCAGCTTACCCGATCTCCCTCCCCGTCGTCAAGCATTTTTATGCTTACTTAGTGCTGAATACCGTGTAAGGGCCTTCGGTCCGGGAACACGTCCAGGGGACCGAGCCCTCCCCGCAACGCCGGGCCCCCCGGCCATCCTAACCCCCCCGGGTCGCACTTTCCCCAAGCGGACGACGCCCCCGGCGGCCCCATAGCCCGACCAGAGTCGCCCCCACGGCCCCTATCGCAATCCACTGGGACGTCGACAAACCGCCCCAGGCCCCCCGGGGGTCCCCCCGATAAAACTCGATCACGAAACGGCCGACGGCGTACAGCCCGACGTAGGCCCACCAGAGGTCGCCCGGTCGCCGTCCCGGCCACCGGGCCAGACCCATCAGACCCCCGGCCAGGAGGAGATTCCAGAGGCTTTCGTAGACCTGGGTCGGGTGGACAGGCACGTTCAGGGGCGTGCCGATCAGCTCGCCGGCCAGGGGGTTCGTAAACGTGACGGCCCAGGGGACGTGCGTCGGCTGGCCGTAGCAACATCCGGCCGAGAGACAGCCGACTCGGCCGATGGCGTGACCCAGGGCCAGGGGGGCGGCGACCAGGTCGCCGGCCGTCCAGACGGAGACACCCCTTCGCCGTAAGAACCATAGGGAGACCAAGACGGCCCCGAGGAAGCCTCCGTAGAACACGCCGCCGGCGTGGAGGAAGACGTCGGCGATCCCCCGCCAGTCCCAGCGAATCGAGGGGCGCTCCACGACCCAGTACAGGAGCCGGGCCCCCAGGATGGCCCCCAGCAGGACGTAGAACGACCAGTCCCATACGAAGGCCTTATCGACGCCGAAGCGGGGGGCTTGCCGAAGGGTCAGGAGCAGGGCCGCCAGAAAGCCGGCGGCGACCAGGACGCCGTACGTGTAAATCGTGATGGGACCGAGGCGCAGGAAGACGGGCCACATGTCCGCCCCGTTCGGGGATGCGGGGACGGGTCCCGGGTGCTGGGCACAAGGACTCCCGACCAAAGACCACAGACCTGCTTCCGGAAACCCGTTCAGGCCCGTGGCCTGCAGTCTTTCTGACGGAGACCCCGCACCCGGCATTCCCCGACCCGGGTTCCCTACCCTGATAACATATTCCCCCTCCCCCGTCCCGTCCAGCACCCGATGTCGGGGACGGCGGCCGGAAGAAGGGGCGCCCCGTCCCGCCGTCACCTTGTCTCTTCCCCCAGGGTCGCCCAGAGGTCGTCCAGGTCATGGACGGGAAGCCGACACGTAAAGTCCCGGCACGCGTAAATCGTCAGTCGGTCGTGCATTCGGACCTTGTCCGTCAGGGCCGAGTAGGTCGTGGACTCGCCGGCCGTCTGCCATACGAAGACCCGGTAGGGATCCCCACGTGCCCTGCAGGGCGGCCCGGGCGGCGGCCAGCTCCTCCGGCGTCCCGACGAACACGACTTGGGCGGGCTTCCGGAGGGCAAAGTCCCAGGCCATCGCCATATAAGCCAGGCCGGCCGGATACTCCCGGAGGACGGGGGCGAACGTCCGGACCGTCGCCTCGGCATACGTCCGGTACCCGTCGACCCCCGTAATTTCAAAGAGGCGATATAGGTTCCCCAGGGCGACCGAGTTTCCGGCCGGGGTCGCCCCGTCGAAAGCCTCCTTGAGCGGCGTGATGAGGTCGGCAGACCGGGGGTCGGCGTCGAAGAACCCACCGCCCTGGGCGTCCCAGAAGCGCTCGACGGCCGCCTCCATGAGCCGGACGGCCCGGTCCAGGTCCGACCGCCGGCCGGCGACCTCGTACAGGTCCAGGAGGCCCTGGGCCAGGTACGCATAGTCGGCCAAGAGGCCCGGGACGGCCCGTTCGCCCTCCATGAAGCGGTGGAAGAGGAGGCCCCGGGCGTCGTCCCACATCGTCGTCCCCAGCCAGTCGGCGAGCCGTTCGGCGACTTCGACGTAGTCCAGACGCCGGAGGTAAAAGCCGCCCAGGGCGAAGGCCGACAGGGCCAGGCCGTTCCAGTCGGTCAGGACCTTCTCGTCCCGGAGGGGTCGGGGACGACGTTCCCGGGCGGCCCGGAGGGCCCGGCGGGCCCGGTCCATCTCGGCCAGCCACCGGTCGAGGGGCACGCCGTAGCGGTCGGCCACTTCGGGGAAGGGCCGGGCCACGTGGAGGACGCTGGCGCCGTGCTCGAAGTTCCCCTCCGGCGTGACGCCGTACTGTTCGGCAAACCGCTCGCCCCACTCGGGTCCCAGGACGGCGAGGACCTCGTCCCGGGTCCACACGTAGAAGGCGCCCTCCCGGCCGTCCGAGTCGGCGTCCTCAGCGCTGTAAAAGGCCCCCTCGGGGGACCGCATGTCCCGGAGGAGGTAGTCCAGCGTCTCGGCGGTGATGCGCCCGTACAGGGGATTCCCCGTGGCGGCGTAAGCCTCGGCGTAGGCGACAGCGAGCTGAGCGTTGTCGTACAGCATCTTTTCGAAGTGGGGCACGAGCCAGTCGGCGTCCACGCTGTAACGGTGAAAGCCCCCGCCGACCTGGTCGTAGATGCCCCCGTAGGCCATCGCCGTCAGGGTCGTCTCGGCCATCGTCCGGGCGGCCGCGGAACCGGTCCGGCGGGCATACCGGAGCAGGAACCGGAGCTGAGCGTGGGGCGGAAACTTCGGGGCCGTCCCGAAGCCGCCCCGCTCGGGGTCAAACGTCCGCTCGAGCTGGGAGACCAGGCGGTCCGGGACGTCCTCCGGCGGCTCGGACGGGAGCAAACGCCGGACGGCGGCCTCGAGGGCCTGGGTCAGGCCCTCGGCGGACTGCTCGACCTCCGACCGTCGTTCCCGCCAGGCCCGGGCGACGGCCTCCAGCACCCGGCGAAAGCCGGGCCGGCCCCACCGGTCGTCGGGCGGAAAGTACGTGCCCCCAAAGAAGGGCTTCAGGTCCGGCGTCAGGAACACGTTGAGGGGGCCATCCGCCCGTGCCCGTCATGGCCGTCACGGCCTGCATGTAAATCTGGTCCACGTCGGGCCGCTCCTCGCGGTCGACCTTGACGGGTACGAAAAAGCGATTCAGGAGGTCGGCGGTCTCGGGGTCCTCGAAGGACTCCCGCTCCATGACGTGGCACCAGTGACAGCTCGAGTAGCCGATGCTGAGAAAGATGGGTTTGTCCTCCCGGCGGGCCTTCTCGAAGGCCTCGGGGCCCCAGGGGTACCAGTCCACGGGGTTGTAGGCGTGTTGGCGCAGGTACGGACTCTTCTCGTGAATCAGGCGATTCGGCCGCCGACCCGACGACGCCTCCGAGGGCATGGGTTCCGACCCAGGCCTTTCCTTCGACATGCTGGACTCCCGGGGACATGGGGATTCCCGTCCCCTCCTCCGCAATTCGCAGTTCCCGAAGGCGTCATCCCGATTTCTGGACCTTCTGGACTTTGTCGCCCTTTTGGACGCCGCCGTGGACGACCCGGCAGACGGACGACTTGGACAGGACCTTCACGACCTCGACGGTCCCGACGGTCTCCTCGACGGTGTCGAGAAGCTCGCCGGTCTCGTCCCGGATCTCCTTGACGACCCGGACGACCTCGAAGCGGTCCCCGACCTTCACGCCAGCGTTCTCACCCATGTCGATATAGACAGACGTCGGCGAGTCGACGCTGACGACCTTGCCGAGGGCCGGCGTGGCGGCCGCCGCATGCTGGCTGAGCTGGTCGTACTGGTCCACGATCTGGGCGACCGCCTTTTCGACGGCCGGCCGCAAGGCCTCGGTGATAATCCCCTTGTCGAACTGCTTCTCAAAGTCGATGTTCTTGAAGGTGGCCCCGCCGAACTTCTTCTCGCCCTGCCCGCTGGCGACCAAGACGATCTCGCCCGTCGACGTGTCGATGAGACGGACGTCCAAGGCCGACTGGGCCTGGCCAAACTCGGCCCGAAGGGGTCCGATTCCGCCGCCGTGGCGCTTGACGCTGAACTTCGTGATGGAACCCGTCAGGATGAGCTGGACGCCCAAGAGCTTGCCGAGGCGGACGGCCGTCTTGGGGTCGATGGCCCCGGAAGCGGTCAGGGACTGTTCCTTCAGGACCAGGTCCAGCTTATCCCGTTCGACGACCGAAAACTTGCCGCTCTGGACGAGTTGGGTGACGAACTGGTCGGCGACGGCCCGGCCCAGGAGGCGAGTGTCCCAGTACCACCAGGCATGAGGCACGTTGCTTTCGAAGTCCAAGACGGCGACCCGGACCTTACCGGGCCGGGCCTGGCCCCAAGCCCATCCGGCGACCAGGCCGACGACCAACGCGATGGCGAGCGTACGTCGCATCATGGGGTCTCCTCTCCTTCATGGATGATTTCGGCTTGAAAGGCAAAAATCTGCACGTCCGGCCACTGCCAAGCCTCCGGCGGGAGGCCCGCCTTGCGGCACGTGTGCGCCAGGAAGGTCTCGACGTCCCAACCGTAGCGGACAGCGACCTGCGGAAGCAGGAGGCCCTGGACCTCGCCCCGCCGGACGATGAGTCCGTCCCGACCGACCCGGACTGCCTCGAAGACCCGGCGGGCCTCGACGGGCTCGGGCACCGTCAGGACAGAGACTTCCACCCGCACGAAGGGGACCTCCTCGGACGTCAAGGGCGGAAACCGAGGGTCCCGGGTGGCCCGGACGGCGGCCTCGATGGTCGCCTCCTCCAGGGGGAAGACCGGCCAGGGCAGGCCGACACACCCCCGGAGGTCCTCGCCCCGCGTGAGGGTCACGAAGACCCCGCGTGGGAGCCGGCAAACCGGGTCCGGAAAGCGCGGCGCCGGCTTGCGGCCCTCCGTACAGTACTCGACGAGGCTCTCCCGGGCGACCTCTACGAGATATTTCCGGACCGAAGGCGGCAACGGTTGCTTCGCCTCAGGGGGCTTCATCTCCGACCCATTCCAGACGTAGGGGCATCCGTCGGGGGGCCCGGGGGAACCGAAGGGTTCCGTCCCGCGTTTCGGGCCAAGGCCCAAGCCAATACGCCTCGACGGTCTGGGACCCGACGGCCAGGACGCATCCGGCCGGGAGGCCGCCCCGGTGGCGGCTTCGGCGGCCCTCGGTCCAGACGAAGCATCCGACGATCCAAGCCCACGGGACGGGCGTCCGACCGTCGGGCCGGTGGGAGACGCCCGGCCACAGACGGGTCACGTACCAAAGCCGGTGGACCTGGAAGCCCTCCATCAGGCCGTGGCGGTAGGCTCGGTCAACGGGGGCCCGGGCCCGGACCATCTGCACCCACGACGGGGACATCCACAGGGACCCCCCGAACGGGTCGGTCGTCGGCGACGGACCCGTCGTGGGCGTAAACGTACTTGATGCGGTAGATCGGCTTGCGTTGCGTTTCATGGTAAATCCGGACGAGCATCTCGCCCAGCAGGCCCATGAGAATTAATTGACAGGCGATCATCTCGAAAGTCAAGCCCACATACAGCAGGGGATTCCGGTTGATGCGGTACGTCCCGGGGTCCCACAGCTTTAGGCCGACGACGTAGGCCAGGGCCACCAGGCCCAGGACGGCGACCCCGACCCCGACGATCCCGAAAAAGTGAATCGGTCGGGTCGAATAGTGGAGGAGGAACTTGACGACCAGGAGGTCCAGCAAGACCCGAAAGACCCGGGAGAGGCCGTACTTGGACGCCCCCCGCGTCCGGGGCCGGTGCCCGACGGGGACCTCGGCGATGCGGGCGCCCAGCCAGCGGGCCAGGGCCGGGATGAAGCGGTGCATCTCCCCGTACAGGTGCAGGTCCTGCAGGAGCTCCCGCCGGTACGCCTTCAGCGTGCACCCGTAGTCCCGCAGGCGGACGCCCGTGATGCGGGAGATCAGGGCGTTGGCGACCCGCGAGGGGAGCCGCCGCGTCAGCCAGGGGTCCTTCCGGTCCTTCCGCCACCCGCTGATGACGTCGTAGTCCGACTGCGCCATCAGGTCCAGGAGCCGGGGGATGTCCCGGGGGTCGTTCTGGCCGTCGCCGTCCATCGTGACGACCCATTCGCCCCGGGCCTGATGGAATCCCGCCGACAGGGCCGCCGTCTGGCCGTAGTTGACCCCGAAGTGGAGGGCCCGCACCTCGGGCCGGCGTCGGACGAAGGCCAGGACCTCGGCCAGGGTCCCGTCGGAGCTTCCGTCGTCGACGCACAGGACCTCGAAGTCCCAGCCCCGTCGGGCCCGCAGGTCGTCCAAGACCTCCAGGAGCTCGTTCAGGACCGAGGCGACGTTGGCCTCTTCGTTGTAAAACGGGATGACGACCGAGACCTTCGGCATGGCCCTCAAGGGGGTATGCGATGTTGGGTGTTCGGCTCTCGGAGAAACCCAACACCCAGCACCGAATGCCCCCGACACCCGGCCTCACATCAAGTCCGGCCGTGGGATGCCCAGGACGTCCAGGCCCTGGGCCAGGGTATGGACGATGCTCCCGACGGCGACGGCCCGGAGCCACCGCCGGGTCGGGTCCGGCTCCGACTTGATCCGGTACTTCAGGTAGTACCGATGGAACTGCTGGCAGAGCTGGTAGACGTACTGCGTGATTAAGTTCAGCTCTGAGGCGTTCACGGCCTTCCAGACCCAGTCCCGCAAGTGCTGGGCCTGGTAGAAGAGTTGCCACGTCGCCGCCCCCTCCTCGGACGCCCAGTAGTCCCCGGGCAAGTCCGCCGGCTGGGTCGCCCGCAGGTAGCCGACCCAGTCGGGCCAGACGCCCAGACGCTCGAAGATGTTCCGGGCCCGGACCCAGGCGTACTGCAGGTACGGTCCCGTCTCGCCCTCCATCTGGAGGGCCTCGTCGATGTCGAAGGCGATGACCGTCTGGCGGCCGTAGCGGAGCAAGTAGTACCGGACGGCCCCACAGGCGATCTGCCGGGCCACGCCGTCCTGCTCGTCGGGCGAGAGGTCCGGATGCCGGGCCTGGACCTCCCGGCGGGCCTGGGCCTCCAGGGCATCCAGGAGGTCGTCGGCCTTCACGCCGATCCCCCGGCGGCCCGAGAAGGCGATCAACCTCTGGTCGGACTCGACGGGGATGCCCATTTTCTCACAGCTCCGGGCGCTCAGGGCGACCATCTCGTAGGCGAAGTGGATCGACTGTTCGGCGGCCGACTCGTAGCCCATCCGGCGGAGGGCCTCGACGACGACCTTCTGGAGGTACGACTGGCGGACGTCGATGACGTTGTAGACCCGCTCGCCGCCCCCAAAGGACCGGCCCGGGGGCCGCTGGCTCGGGTCGGCCGTCGTCGTGTAGACCTCATGGCCGTCGGGATAAACGTGGAAGAGCCGGTACCCGAAGTCCCGACCCAGGAGGCCGAGTTTCCACAGCTGGTAGGCGATGTCCTTGGCGACGTAAGTGACGGTCCCGTTGGACCGGACGAGGACCTTGTCGGGCTCCTCGAGGGCGTCCCACTCGGGCCGGCCCCGCAGGGGCAGGACCCAACAGCCCCGGTAGGGCCCCTCCGTCGCATAGACGGCCGCCCCCCGCTGGCGGAGGAGCTCGAAGGCGTGGTCCCAAAAGCGCAGGGCGATGATGTCGCTCTCCTTCGGGAGGACGTCGTAGCGGATGCCGACCCGCTCCATCGTCGCCAGGTGGGCCCGCAGGATCGCCTCGCTGAGCCACCGCCCCAGCTCGGCCAGGGGGCCCTCGCCCCGTTCCAGGGCGTGGAGGGCCTCGTCCCGGAGACGGGTCCGCCCGGCGTCCTCCTCATACCAGTGCTGGACCCGCGTGTAGAGGTCCCAGCAGTAGTGGTCCAGGGGCGGCGGGACCGACTGGAGGTCGGCGACCGTCTTCCGGCCCTCCATGTAGTAGAAGCCGACGACGACGTCGGCGACCTGGACGCCCGTGTCGTCGATGTAGTTCTGGACCTCGACGTTTTCGCCGAGGAACCGCCACGCCCGGACGAGCGTGTCCCCCAGGATGGCATTCCGCAGGTGCCCGACGTGGGCCGCCTTGTTCGGGTTGATGGCCGTGTGCTCGACGACGACCTTCCGGAACCGGGGGGTCGTCTCGACGGGCTGGCCGAGGCCCTCGACCCATCGCCGGACCCAAGCCGAGCGGTCCCAACGGAGGTTGATGAACCCCGGGCCGGCGACCCGGACGTCGGCGACCTCGGGCCACGCCCGCAGGGCCTCGGCCATCGCCTGGGCCAAGGCCGGGGCCGGTTCGCCGACGGCCTTCGCCCACACCAGGGCCACGTTCAAGGCCAGGTCCCCCCATTGGGGCTCGGGGATGCGGACCTCGTAACGAGTCGGCAGACGGTCGGCGATGTCGGGTCCCCACCGCCGGCGGGCCCAGTCGTGAAGCCATGCCCGCAGGCGATCCTTGACTTCGTACAGCATAGCTCGGGGGCCTCGGGGTTGAGTGCTGGGTCTTAAGGATTGGGCATTAGGCGTCGGGTCTCGGGGAGGGTCAGGGACCCCGCCGAGCCCCGACCCGGAATTCGCGATTCCTAACACCCGGCACCTAACACCGGTCCTTGCATTCAGCCATCACCTGATCATACAGGACCTCATACTGGGGGACCACCCGGTTTCGGTCGAATTGGAGGGCCCGCTGACGGGCCGCCTCGGACATCCGGACCCACAGGTCCTCGTCGGTCAGGAGCCGCTCGACGCTGTTGGCCATGCCCTCGACGTCGCCGACGGCATGCAAAAAGCCCTGGACCCCGTCCTCGATGACCTCCGGGACGCCCCCGGTGCCCGTCGCCACGACGGGGACGCCACAGCTCATCGCCTCCAGGGCGGCCAGGCCGAAGCTCTCCAGCTCGCTGGGCAGGAGGAACACGGAAGCGTCCTGCAGAGGCGGACCGACGTCTTCTTGCTTGCCGAGAAAGTGAACGGACCGGTACAGACCCCGCTCCATACAGTACTGCTCGGCCCGGATACGGTCCGGGCCGTCCCCGATCAGGACCAGCCTGCACGGGACCCGAGCGTGAACGTGCTCGAAGACCCGCAGGACGTCCAGGACCCGCTTGACGGGCCGAAAGTTGGAGACGTGCACGATGCACCGGTCGGTCTGCCACCGGCGCCGACGTTCCTCCAGGGGCTTCGGGACGAGGGCCGACGTGTCCACGAAGTTGGGGATGACCGTGGCCCGCTCGGGCGGGACGCGGAACCGGTCCCGGACGATGTCCGCCAGGAATCGGGACACACACGAGAGGCGGTCGCTCCGGAGCAGGGCCAGCCGCGTGATGGGGAAAAAGCTCGGGTGCTGGCCGACGAAGGTCACGTCCGTCCCGTGGAGGGTCGTGACGATGGCAAAGCGGGGGTCGTCCAGGCTGACCCGGGCCAGGAAGGCCGAGATCCCATGGGGCAGGGCGTAGTGGGCGTGGACGACCTGGAGGTCGGCGTACCGCACGAGGTTGGCGATCGTCGCCGCCGCATGAATCGTGTACAGGGGAGACTCAAAGAGGGGGTACTCGAAGACGGGGACCTCATGGAATACGATGTGAGGAGAATACCGTTGGAGGCGGACCGGCTGGGCGTAACTGATGACGTGGACCTCATGGCCCCGTTCGGCGAGGCTTCGCGCCAGCTCGGTCGCCACGACGCCGCTCCCGCCGTAGGTCGGAAAGCACAGGATGCCGATACGGTACATGGGGACTCCAGGTCCCGAGTGCCGGAGAAATCGGGGCCCCCGCCTCATCCCTAAATGCCCGGCACTCGGGCCCCAGCACCGTCGTTAACTTCCCGGGCCTCCGGGTCGTTTTAAAGTATGCCACACCGGCGGGCCCCGAGAAAGGTCGGCCCAAGCCCGCCAAGGAAATTGCGAATCGGGGATGGAGGGCTCCGGAGGCATGGGCCGGGAGCGCCCGAGGTTCGGGGACCCAGGATACGAGGAGACCCGCTTCATCCGGGTCCATAAGTCGACTTGTGCAGAAGAAAAGAGACGTGCTCCAGCATTCATCCCTCATGCACCCTATCCTTTCGGGCTGATCGAACGTTTTATAGGGGAAATCAAGCTGAAATGAAGCATTCAGCGTAGGGGAATGGCCGGTTGGGGCATTCCCCTTCTCCCTGGGGACCCGAGACTCGGGACCTGGGGGCCCCATTCCGGGTCGGGAATGGCGAATGGAACATCGGGAGGGTCGGCATGATCTCGCGTTACTTCCGCTGGACGCTTACCCTGGTCTTGGGAGCCTTCTCGCTGACCGGTCGTTCGGTCGCTCAAGACCGAGAGCCGCCGGACCGCCTCCCGGTGGCCATCCAGCAGGCGACGGCGGCTCGCGTGACCGACCTCGTCCGGGCCTTCCAGGAGCAGACCGTCGCATGGCAGGCCGAGGCGACCTATGAGCTTCCCGTCCTGGAGGCCGACGTCCGGGCCGACGGTGGCCTCGAGCCGGCTTGGTCCCGGGCGATGGTCGTGCGCCTGCCTTACGAAGTCCAGCGGGGCGAAAACCGGCCGGCCCCCGTCGAGACGCTCGTCCTCCTCGGCGTAACGCCTCAGGCGTTTGTCGCCGCCTTCCTCTGCCCCGACCCCCGTCCCGAGGAGATGCGGGTCAGCAAGACCGACCGGGACCGTATGTTCAACGACGACTTCGTCGGCCTCATCGTCGACACCTTCGGCGACCGACGGCACGCCTATCAGGTCTTCGTCAACCCCGTCGGCGTCCAGGCCGACGGCCTGCGGTCGGAAACCGGCAGCCCCCAGGAAGACATGAATTTTGACTTCCTCTGGGAGTCCGGCGTCCGGCGGTCGCCGGACGGATACGTCGTCGAAATCCGTATTCCCTTCTCAGCCATCCGCTACCGGGTCGGCCCCGACGGCCGGACCGCCTGGCGGGTCGTCGCCTTCCGGAACTACCCGCGGGACTACCGCTACATGACGTCGCCCGTCGCCGTGGACTTCAATCGGAACTGCCTGATCTGTCAATTCCCGGTCCTCACGTTTCCGGCCCCGGCGGCGGCGTCCGACCTCCTGCAGGTCCTGCCCTACGGCCGGATGATGACCGAGCGGACCCCCGACGGCATGCATGTCCGGGGGGCCGCCGCCGGCCTCGACCTCAAGTACCAGCCGTCGCCGGCCTGGACGGCCGACGCCACAGTCCGACCCGACTTCAGTCAGGTCGAGACGGACGCCTTCCAGGTCACGACGAACCTTCGATTCGCCCCCTTCTATCCCGAGAAGCGGCCCTTCTTCATGGAGCGGAGCGACCTCTGGACGACGCCCCTCCAGGTCCTCTACACCCGGACGGTCCTCGACCCCGTCTACGGCGTGCGGGTGACCGGCCAGACGGGCCGCCACACGGTGGCCTTTCTCTACCTCATGGACCGCCGGACCCTCCTGTGGTTTCCGGGGGTCCAGGCCTCGTCCAGTACCGTCGTCGAGGAACGTTCCCTGAACAACGTCTTCCGCTATCGCCTCGACCTGGGCCAGCAGTCCACCGTCGGCGTCCTCTGGGCCGACAAGGAGTACGCCGGCGGGTTCAACCGACTGCTCAGCCTCGACGGCCGGTGGTTCCTGAGCCGGCAGTGGTCCCTTTCGACCCAGGCCGTCGGGACCTGGACGGCCTACCCCCGGGACGTGGCCCGGGCGTACGGCCAGCCGGAGGACGACTTCTGGGGATGGGCCTACTGGTTCCGGCTGGCCCGGGACGGCAAGCACTGGAGCGGGAGCTGGCGGTGGGAGACCCGGAGCGACGGGTTCCGGGCCGACCTCGGCTTCATCCAGCAGGTCGGCGTCCGGCAGGCGGGCATCCGCCAGGAGTGGACCCTCTGGCCCCAGGGCCGGTGGGTCAGCCGCCTCGGGTTTTTCGTCGACGGCGGATTCTCGTGGGACACCGGTTGGACCCAGCAGGGCCATGAGGCGACCGTCGGGATGTTCTTCCAGGCCGTCGGTCAGACGAACGGCGCGTGGGGCATCGAAAGCTTCAGCGAGCGGGTCGGGCCGACCCTCTTCCACGGTCGCCGGCTGTGGGTCTATTTCCACTCGCAACCCCGCGGCTGGTTGACGCTCGGGGCAGGCCTCTCGGCGGGGGACGCCGTCGACTACTTCCTCCGGGAGGAGGCCCGCCAGTTCCGGGTCGCCCCGGGCCTGACCCTGAAATTCACCGAGGGCTTTCAGATCGGGTACCAGACGACTTATCGGCGGCTGAGCCAGGCGGCGACGCTCCAGGACGCCTGGATTCAGTACGCCCGGCTCGAGTGGCAGGTCACGCCCGTCCTGGGCGTCCGCCAGGTCGTCCAGTGGCTCCAGTATCGGTTCCCCGACGCCCGCTACCGGGCCGAGGGCTACCCCCTCCGGCAACGGGTCCTCGAGGCCCAGACGCTCGTCCGGTACCGGTGGAACTATGCGACGGCCCTGTACGTCGGCTTCTACGGCCGGTGGGCGACGCCCGTCGATACCCCGACCGGCCGGTCCGTCACCTGGACGGTCTTTGCCAAGTTCTCCTACCTCCTCCACTGGCCCCTGAAGGGGGTATAGCGAGCCTCAGGCACTCCTTAAACTCATACTTCAAAATATTCTTCAAATACAAATAAATTGAAATGGGACCATCGGCTGACGGGACCCGGGCCTCCGGCCTGTCCTCACGGCAGGACGACGTGGACCTGGCCGTAAACGAAGGTCGCCGGGTCGGCGGGTCCCGTCTGCCGAAGGTAGGCCCCGGGCCAGAACCGGGAATATCCGACCAACACCTGGAACCGGGGCGAGGGGGTCCACTGGACCAGGGCGTCCAACTCAGTTCCCACAGTACGGCTTCTGACCGGACCGGGGGCGAGGCGAACGGCCCGTCGGGCCGCGTTGTACAGGGCGTCGGTCGTCCGGTGGAGGCCCATCCGGTGGAGGTTGGCCTCCACGGACCACCGGGGATGGGGGCTCAGGTTCACCATCAGGCGGACGTCCCACAGGTTCTGCCATGCCAGGAAGTCCATGTAGCCGTAGTGGGGATGGTTCGTCGGAAATAGATTGTCGAAGGTCTCCCGGACGCCGTCCCGGGGGTCCTGGTCCCCGGTGGCTCCATCGACTTCAAGACCCAGGCGGGGTCGGCCCCAGACGTCCCAAGTGTAGCCTACGACGGCCGCCCATGCGTACGCCCGGACGTCCTGCCTTCCATACCGCCCCGTCTGGAAAGCCCCCTCGACGGTCGCGTCCGCCCGGCCCGGCGCCCGGGGCCAGCGGGCCCGGAATCCCAGGGTCGGCTCCCGGAGGGCCCCCGGCTCCATCCGGCTGTGGAAGGCGACGGGCCGGTCCGTATGTCGGTACAGGAGATACAGGTCCAGGGTCATCGACTTACGGGTCCACGTCGTGTAGAAGCCTCCCAGGGTATCTTGGCGGTCCCATCGGTCGAGCCGGTCCGGGTGGGGGACCACGCGGCGGCCGACAAAGGCATGGAAAGACCAGGCCCCGGACTTTGCGATGAGGCGGACGGCGTCAAAGGCCTGGGCCACGTTGGACCACTCGAAGCCCCCGAGGACCCGCTCGTCGCCGTAGGACAGCTTTTGACGCCCGACCCGAAGGACGACGGCTTCCGGACGGCCCCACCGGACGTCGACGTAGGCCTGATGAATGTCCAAGGGATCCTGGAAGGGCGAGCGGTCGGGGGCGGTCAGGCCCCACACACGGGCGTCCTGGACTTGAAGGAAGACCTGGAGGGGGGCCGCCACCGCCCACGTCACCTGAAGGCGAGTCCGGAAGAGGTGGAATCCGTCCCGGTCGTCCCGGGTCCGGTCCCAGTCGAAGTCGTCCCGGAACTCGAAACGGTACCGGAGGGCGACGTCCCACCGGAGGGGGGACCGACTCTCCTGAGCCCGGACTCCCGTCAGAGCCCAAAAGAAAAAGACTCCTCCCAGCAGGTATCGACAAACGGAAGCCCCAGCAAGGCGATGAGTTCCCGTCATTTCGTTACCCTTGCCTCTCCCGGGGATTGGCGAGGGGCCTCGGGGTGGGACCGGCCCTCCGAAAGAGGGATCATGCAAGTTGCGTGCCCGTCGGGAGGGGCCTCAGCCCGAGGCCCGAGGGATAGGGGCCTCGACGTCAGCGGGGCCTGACCTCCCTTTCCACGCTACCGTCCGGCGTCTCAAAACTGAGAAAGCGGACCGTCAGAGGCGTCCCCCCCGTGGGACTCGCCGACCCTGAAGGGGTCTTGGCTTTCGGACTCCGACGACCCGTCCCCGGAGGGCCGCCCTTCCGGTCTACCGTGGGCCCGCCGGGCCGGGAACTGGCTCCAGTCGAAGTCCCACCGCCAGTCCTGGTACAGGACGTCGGCCCAAGCGCCCGGCCGGGCCGTCTGGGAGCCCACCGAGGCCGTCGCCCGATGCCGGGTCCCGTCGGGGTCCTCCGGGGCAGGTCCCCGGTCCCCTCACTTCAGCAGGTAGACCAGTTCCACGAGGACGGTCCCCTGAGACTTTTTCCGTCCCTCGGCCCCGCCGTCGAAGACCGGGCGGCTCGCAAAGTCATGACGGTACTCCAGGCTCGCCAGGAGATGGTCGACGACCTTATAACGGACCGTCCCCGTCAGCTCCCATAAGTCGAGTCGGCCCGGGGCGCCCGTGTCGGGGTCCGTCCATCCCAACCGGAAGCCCTCCCGGTCGATGAAGAACTCGCCCCGCAGGCCCACGGACCACCGGTCGTCGAGGTCATAGAGGACGTAACCCGCCGCCCCGTACCATCGGGCCGTCTTCAAGCCACCCGTCTCGTCGGGGACGGCATCCGCCTCGACCCCATAGTTGAAGTTCACGGTCAGGGTCAGGGGCGGGACCGGTTTGTAGGTGGCGACGACGTCGATCAGGCTCCGCTTGGGCCCGTTCGTGTTCGTTTGCTCGGGCCCCCATGTGCCGCTGACGGTGAGGGTCAGGTCCTTCAGGGGCAGGACCGTGACCATGCCGTGGAGGGACTTCCCGCTGTTGTTGTCGGTGACGTTGTCCCATCCGTTGATGACGCCCAGGGTCACGGTCCACCGGTCCGTGAAGGGATAGGTCACCATCAGGCCCGTGTGGGTGAACGGGATGGCGTAGCCGAACAGGATCGAACGGGAGACGTTGAAGTTCCCGGACCGGCGGATGACCTCGGCCCCGTGGAGGGTCACGAACTTGCCGACCTTCAGGTCGAGGCCCGTCCCGACGGAAATCTTATAGGTGATGTACGCCTGGGTGAGGTCGAAGGTGTCGTCGGCGCTCCCGAGGCCCGCCGCATGGACCTTCTTGGCGTCGAATCCGAGGACGACGTCCACGCTGAAGCCGAGGGGCGATTCGGTGCGGGACGGCTTCTCGACCCAGAACTCGGCCTGGTGGAGGGTCACCTGACGGGTGCCCTCGTCGAAGACCCGGAAGGTATTGACGTGACCGTTCAAGTTGTGGTTGTAAGAGACGGCGACGTGGCCGTTCCACTGGAGGTCCTTCAGGGGCGACGGGTCGGTCGTCTGGCCCGCTTCCGATGCCGGTGGAGTCTCGGGGGCCGTGTTCTCCTGACCCCAGAGGAGGCGGGGCTGGACCAGGCACCATCCCAGAAGGCCTGCCAAGGCCCACCGGAACGCCCGTATCGTGTAGGGGCGGGCGGGGCGACGGCCTTCTTTCGGCGAGGCCCCCGACCGGCATATCCATCGAACGCCTTCCCAAAGTTTCATGGGCAACCTCCCTGTCGATCTTCTCCCGTCGGGGAGAGGACTCCGGCCGCGTGAAGGGACGGATGCGACCCGCAGGCCGACCGTCTTCCGGATGACCCGGGACGTCCGGAGGCGGGTCCCCGGGGACCCGACCGTCCCGACGTCCCAGGGGGCGTCGACCTTGCGGACTCGCGCATGAAGTGCGAATAGATATTATTTATATTTTATTTTATAGGCATGAGAAAGCCGGGGGCCCGACATTCGGCCCGAAGCCGAGGGACTCGGCGGACCCGTCTCTGGGGGGAAGGCCGGGGGACGCCCGGTCATGCAGACGGCCCCG
>FWWL01001369.1_pt1 | contig 33865 bp, 27 predicted proteins | sample 2228331 | NCBI WGS metagenome assembly FWWL01 (sample SAMEA103939775, study PRJEB20133) | metagenome
GAAGCCCAAGTGAACGCCGGAGGCCTCCTGCATCGTGGCCCAGCGGAGATCTTACGGCTGGACGCCCCCGGCGCTACCACCGGGCTCATCAATCCTGGGGTGTCTGGCTGGATTCGAGCCACCGGCCTTGCGCCGGGAGGGCCGGTAACGATTACGGTCTGGGGCCGGATGCAGCCCTTGGGCATGTCCCCCTTCACGGATGTTGTCTCGACTACTATCAGCATCACTGTGATTACCTGTTCCCCGCCGCCTACAATTAACGCACCCTGTCCGCAAGGGTTGCGACCCGTCGGCGGCCAGGCGCCACTGCGCATCCCCAATCTGCCGCCTAACCCGCCGCAGACAACGCGCTTTCCCCCGCCCCCGTTTGCTATGCCCGTCCCTCCCGTGCCGGGCCTTAACTTCGTGGGCCTGGAGCGCTTCGAGGTCGGGGTCACCCCCGGCTCCGGGAGTGGGGTACCTCAATGGCCCTTCCCCACCGGCCAGCCGGGCTTTATCAATCTCGGCCGCGGGGAGCGGCGCGAACTCGTCGGGGAGCGGACTGACTTCTTCGTCTGGGGCCCGGCCTTTCTCGACCCGCCTCGGCCCTCGCCCGATCGACGCTTTGCGACGCGATGGGTCGCCTACCGCGGCTACTTCCGCTGTGCAGCACCCGTCGTCATGTTCCGCATGTTCTTTAATCTGCCCCCGCCTGGCGTGCTTCAATTGGTCGACGAGCCGCTCCCTAAGGAGATCAAGGACGAGCTGGCGAAGATGGGCCTGGACCTCCCAGATGAGGTGCCGGAGGACCAGCGCAGGCCGGAGAATAGAATCTTCGAGCTGATCCGCCAGGAGCCCAGTGAGCCCCGCTTGGGGGTGGGGCTCAACCCCTGGACGGGGCGGATCGAAGGAGCCATCTGCTCCACAGATGTCGTCTTCTTCATCGTCAAAGTCTGCTCGGCTACCCCGCCCGGCGTCTACAAGAAGCTCTACGACGTCTTCAAAGGGACAGGACCATCACGGGAGCGCATAGCCCAACTGTGGTTGGAGATCGAGCTCAAGGAGGGCCCTACACCCCCAGGCCAGCCACCTGGAGGGCAACCCTTGCCCGGCACTGGGATCTTCCGCTGCACCGTGCTGGCCAAGAAGACCACCGGAGAGCCCTTGCGGGTTGCAATCACCTGGAGGGTGTGGCGGCAAGACGGCGTACTGCTCGGCCAGGGGACCATGCCAACCCCCTTCCAAATCCAGAGGATCCCCGACAAAGCAATAGTGGAGCTGACAGCTCCCCCTTCCGCTGGCGCGCTCCGCTTCAAGCACTGGGAGACGCCCGCGGGGAATACCCCAAGCAACCCCCTTCGTAGGACTATCAGCAGCAATGAGACCATAACAGCCGTCTATGAAGAGACCATCCCTACGGGAGAGAAAGTCACGCTGGTGGTGCGGGCTTGGAGGTACACCTCCTACACGACGGGCATAATTGAGCCGATCTCCGTGTCCATCCAGGGGAATCCCACCCTCTGCAGCGGGAATACGCCTTATGCCTGCCAAGTGAACAAGAACACGCAGGTGACCCTGCAGGCTCCCCCTGCCATCCCGATAGGAGGGGTGCCCCATGGCTTCGTCCAGTGGTGGGTCTGCCCGGGCAATTACACGAGCCCACCGGCTAAGCCGGACTGTGATCCACAAGTTCCACCTAATCCCACCGTATCAGTCAGGATGGACGCTTCGAAGACGATGGCAGTGGTCTACGCGCCGCCGGGGCCCCCGCTGCCGCCGCCACCATAACCATAAGAGTAGGCTAAGAGCGAGCTAATTTCAAGCTATCTCCCAACCCCGCTTTTGCCCCTCGTGAAAGACTTGTGGTAGACTTAAATATCTATGATTGTCCGTTTAGCCCTTGTACAGCCATCACGCGACCGGCTCGACAAGACGAAAAATTTTCAGACCGTCACCCAATTACTGCAAAAGATTCACGATGTCGATATCGTCTGTCTTCCGGAGAACTGGGCAGGTGTTGTCACGCTCAGTGAAGCAGAGCTTGCAGACGCGCTTGCGCTCCTTGGGCGCTCTGCTCGTCAGGGACACTACACCCTGCTGACGGGAAGCCTCATCGTCGAGCACAAAGACTACAGAATAGCCCGAGGGCACGCTCTTGGCCCAGATGGCGCGGTGCTGGGGTACACCGAGAAGATCTTCCCATCCCATGCTGTGGGGGAGCGCGCGTTTTTGCGCCCTGGAGAACTCTTACCAGTCTTCACAGTAGGCGAGCTGCGCTTTGGGGTAGCTATCTGTGTGGATCTCTTCTATCCCGAACTCATCCGCTCGCTGGCGCAGCGTGATATCGCAATTCTCTTCAACCCATCAAATATTCCTGAGAATCGCCTTGGGCTATGGCGCTCGCTCTTGTGCGCCCGCGCCGCGGAGAACACGATCTTCGTGGCGTTCGCCAACAATACACACTCTTCTTACCCTGATGATCGTCCCGTCAGGGGGCACTCGATGGTCATCTCGCCCCGAGGCGATGTGCTCTTTGAAGCCGACGACGCCGAAGGCGTCTATACTGTTGAGATCGATCTGGCTCAGATCGCCGAAGCCCGCAAGCGCTGGCCCTACTTAGCTGACAGCCTCTCCATCGACAAGATCGCGGGCGATCACGTGAGGCGCACGCTCTCCTGATTGGCAGCTTGCTACGGGCGCGGGCAAGCTCTCTGCGCCATCGTGTGCGCGCGGATGACCTCTGCCGCGGGCTTGGTGAGCACATCGTACCCGGTCGCAGTGCGGGGCAACCCTACGTGCTCGGCCCAAACTAAATAGCCGTCGAACCACGGCTTGTCAGAGAGCGCCTGAAACGCCGCATGAAAGGCATCGCGCTGCTCGCTTTCATCCGGGGGCCCAACGCGCAGGAAATTCCACGGCTCGCGATTGGTCCCATCCTTGCTCTCGTACCCCAGCTCAGCAAAGACAATACAGCGATGATACTGAGCGCTCAAGTTCTTCAAATCTTCGATGATATTCTGATCGTGAGCGTCAGCGCTCCAGGCGCGTTGCAGCTCAGCTACTGTTGGGTCGTTTTTGCGCGTCAGCTCGAAGAACGCGCTGATCCCAATAAAATCCAACAACCCCCAGGGCTTCCAGTCGAAGACGGTGGCGTATGTCTGACGATCCCACCACCAGTTGGCAAAGTATGAAAGGCGCCCACGATAGAGCGAGCGGACCTCTCGAATGGTGCGCTCCCACTCGGCGTGATACTTTTGCATCGTGACGAACTCCCAGCCCAGCAAGAATATCTCGACGTTGGTCTGCTGCGCGATCTGGGCGTAGCGGCGCAGGATGGCTCGCCAATTCTGAAACCAGTGAGCGACATTCGTCGGCGCCAAATCCCCGACCCACTCTCCATCATCTATCAAGAGATAGGGAATCAAGACGACGCCAAGGCCCATCTTGTGCGCCTGCTCGATCACGCTGCGCATCACGGCATCGGAGGGCGTGCGCCTAGGGTCTCTCGCTGGGGTGCTCGCCTGTAAGCTCGATTGAAAGACCGGAACCGTGAAGACCACATGATTGACCTTCAAGCGATCCCGCAATGTTTGCAGATCGTTGGCGACGGAAGCGGCGCTGTAGGCATCACGCTCGTAGCTTGTATACCATACACCCTTGATGGGGGGGAAGCCCGTCTTCAGGACGACCGTCCCCGAGCTTACCGAGAGCACGGCGATCACCATGAGCACGATGATCGAATGTCGCATGAGTCTCCTTATGAATAAATTCGCTGCGTCTTGAGCCAGTGGGGCCTCTTGCGCCGGAACATATCGACCCATGCCCACGCTAGCACTGATACCCAATGATACGAATAAAGCGTCCCCAAGACAACGAGCTTAGGGATGGAGAGCCACGACGCGCCCGTCTTATGGAGCGCTAAGGCCATCGTTGGCCAGAAACTGAAGGAATTCGCCCACAGCAGCCCGGCCTCAAAGTGGTTGCTCACACGCACATACCCCACAAGACTCAGCAGCGCCAACAGCCACGACCCCAAAACAATAAACGGGACAACCCAGAATGTCAAATAATAGTGCAGATCGAGCTTCTTGAACCAAGGCATAGACGAACGCCAGAGCGCCCCGCTGGCGACGTACTTGGAGAAGACTTGAAGTGTTCCCCAGGCCCAGCGATGGCGCTGCTTGAGCAGGGCCTTCCAACTTTCGACCCCCTCCTGGGAGACGTGTCGGTCGAGAAAGCGGATCCGCCCAGGGAGCTGGTGGATGCGTATGCTGATCTCCAGGTCTTCGGTCAGCGCCGTGGAGAGCCACGGCCCCTCAGACTGGAGCATCGCCAAACAATCGGCCCTCACGAACTGCCCGTTGCCCCCAAGGGCAACCGCCCCGGAAGTCTTATCCCGCACCCACTGCACGATCCATGAGAACGCCACAAACTCGACGTCCTGCAGCAAAGGAAGCAATTTGTGTCGGTTGCGGATGCGCACCCCGCATTGCAAGGCGTTCACGCTCTCGTCGCGAAAAGCCAGTCCAACCTGCTCGAAAAAATCTAGCTCTTCGATGCGGCCGTCGGCATCGAAAACCCCGATCACCCAGTCTTCTTTGGGACGATCGGGGAACTTCTCAAATAAGAACTTCACCCCAGCGTTGAGCGCTGCGCCCTTGCCCTGGCGCGCTTGCGGAGGCTCGCGCCGATAGACGTACACGTCAGAAAACTCCCGCTGGATCACGGCCGTGACGGCCGGGGTGTCGTCGTCGCTCCCGTCGTCGATGATTAAGATCTCTAAAGTGCCGGGGTAGTATTGCTCGCAGAGGTTCTCGACGGTCTTATACAAGACCTTGCCCTCGTTGAGCGCCGGGATCATCAGGGTCAAGATGGGCCAGTCGACCTTCGACTCCTCTTCGCTGGGGGGGAGCAGCGTCGTCCGTTGCCGGTATTTGACGACACCATAGAAGAAGAGAAACGCGTTATAGAGCAAGCAATAGACGAAGAAGAAGATCGTCAGCGCGTCGGTGTAGATGGTCATTTTGCTCTCTACGGCCTCTCGGGGAACTGCACGCGGACCGGGCCAATAAGGCTCGACACAAGCTGAAACTGCCAGCCTTGTGTCTTGAGCGCCGTGACGATGGCCCGCAAACGGTCCACCCCCAAGAAGGGGTGATAGAAGAACGCTGCGACCGCGCCGTACTTCAAGCCGGCGAGCTTCTCAGCCTCAAAAGCGATCCGAGAGATGTCCGCATCGTTCTGGACAAACCCCAACGGTGTACCAATATAGACACTCGATGCCGTCTCTATAACGTAGGGCACGTGAGCCAGCTCGAACTTGCGGTGGGGCTCGAAGAGGAACCCAAAATATCTCTCAAAGACGGCGTAATGGGCATCGCTGGCTAGATAGTGTGGGGTCTCCCAGCCCACGGTGTGCGGGGCCAACCCCGCCTTCTGGATCTCCGTCAAGGCCATCTTGACGCGCTGCTCGGCATATTCTGCCCCGCCGATGGGTTTGTTGGTCTTCTCATCCCAAAATTCCCAATCTTCGGCAGTCTTCCCATCAAACTGATGGGTCGCCCCGTGGACGACAAGCTCTCCCCCGTTTAGGAGGGCCTGCTTGACCGCCGTGCGGAATGTCGACTCCTGGGTGATGCTCGTGCGGTCGGCTCCATCTACATAGAATGGGATAAGGGAGAGCGTGAAGGGGACCCTCTCGCCCTTGAGGTAGTCGGTGACGCTCAGCAGCGCGGAGATGCTGCTGCGGGGGTGAATATCTTCTAAACGGACGAGCGCGACCTTGCCGCGATTGATCCCATAGACTTCACTTAAGATATCGAGAAAGACCAAATGCGCTCCGAAGGGGAGCACAAACGCCGTGGGGTGAAAACCGAAGTAATAGAAATATTCGCCGTTTTCAGGGCGTTCGCGGTGCTTAGAGCTGGCGATGATGGGCCGTCCACCGGCGGTCGCGTGGACGCGCGCCAGATCACCGTTTGTTATCTCGACGAACGTGCGCTCGATGTGGCGCAGCGTATAGCCTGTGTTCGAGTGTGTGTAGATCAATTGAGTTTCTTGGCTGGCGCTCACTTGTTCGGCGAACCGAAAGCCGAGATTGTCTTGGGCCTGGCCCAGACGATCTAAGTGATACCCGATCCAGACGACGCGCTTCTTGGTGATCTCTTCGCCGTTGGTAATGTCGTCGAGAAAGTCGAGCGGTGGTGGCTGTCCGTAATCAACCCCATAATAGACGATCACGTCATAGTCTTTATAGTCACCCTTGCGGTAGCCCAGATAGAGGCCCTCTTGGTAGACCGTCTGGACGCGGGTCTTGTAGGCGGCTTCCAACCAAGCAGCCAGCTTGCTGACGAAGGGCTCGACGAACTCGGTGCGCTGCGAGGAGACAAGCAGGGTTTTGGTTGTGGTCGTCTGGCCCCACGGACTGGCGATGACGAACTCCTTGCGGTCCTCACAGTAGATGCGGCCCGATGGGGGGTCAAAGAGCGTGCCAATAAGGGTGTAAAACCCCGTCAACGCCAGCAGTCCTTGCCCGGTGAGGCTGGGCAAGTTCAATAAAAACCCTTCCCAACGGAAGCCCGGTTTGAGGTTGAGTTCGCCGGCGAGTTCACTGGTAGTAGAGATGGTAAACGCCCTGTGTCCAGGGCCACGCACCTCGACTTTGAACCGAGCGCCAGTGATCGCCTCTTCGCCGACTTGCAACCGGGCGAAGACAGAGACAACCTGCCCCAATGAGTATGTCGGTGAATCCGTCGAGAGTTCCAACACACAGAGGGGGACCTGGGCCGCCGTTTGGGAAGCCCAAACCGCCAGAAGACCGAGGAAGAAAAACGCGCTCGCCCTCTTGACAACTTTTTCAAAAAATGCTAATAAAATAAGAGGGCGTTTGGGATCGAGCTCCCTGTGTGGAGCGAGCATGGTAGTGCCGCGCATCTCAAACGCCTCCTCTTTTTTGTTGGATGTCCTCTATCGATAGTTAGAATTACAATCTAGAGCACCTAGAGTTTCACCTCGCGATGGGCCTGCCCTTTTTTCAGAGATGCCCTGACCCTAGGGTTTTCGGTTATAAGAGATTCTAGCACATATCCCCCAGCCAAGTCAAGACCCCTGTATGGAAACAAAATGAAAATCAGATGGAAATTTCATGGAAAAGCCCAAAAGCGTTCAGAGCGGGGCTTTCAGCCCGCTCCCCGTCAGGGGAATGACGGTGATGAGGCCCTCACCCCGCCTGCGGCACCCCTCTCCCGTAGGTGACCTACGGGAGAGGGGTTGGGGGTGAGGGCCTCTGCTCAACCCTGCTACGGCGACCGCCGAGGTCGGCTCAACATAGAGCCCCTGACGCGCTAGCGCGCGCTGCGCAGCGAGAATCTCGCTCTCGCTCACCGTGACGACGCTGCCGCCCGTCTCGCGGACGGCTTTCAAAATCGCCTTCCAACGCACAGGACGGCGAATGCGAATCCCCTCGGCCATCGTCTCCCCAAAGGAGATATCCGGCAGCTCCGCTAGATTCTCTGTATAGATTTTGTAGAGCGGGGCACAGGCTTCGGCTTGCACCGCGTGCAGCGCGGGCATTCTCTCTATAAGCCCAGCGTCGAGCAGCTCGCGCCATCCGTAATACGCCCCCAGAAGCAGCGTCCCGTGCCCTGTAGGGAAGAGCATCTGATCGGGAGCGCGCCTATCTAACTGCTCCCATAACTCATAAGCTATCGTCTTGGTCCCTTCTATAATCAACGGGTTATAGACATGGCTGGCGTAGTAAGAGTTATGCGCGGCGTTTTGCGCGGCAATAGAAGCGTTCTCCCGTGGCCCCTCGACGGGGATAAGCTCTGCGCCGTAGGCGCGAATTTGGGTCAGCTTTGCCGGAGAAGCGTGCGCCGGTACAAAGATCGTGCACCGAATGTGAGCTCGCGCACAGTACGCTGCTAAGCTCGCCGCGGCGTTGCCCGAAGAGTCCTCGACGACAGATTCAACACCCAGCTCTTTCAAGAAGCTCACGAGCACCGTTGTCCCGCGATCCTTGAATGACCCCGTAGGTGCGAGGAATTCCAGCTTGGCGAGAAACTCCGTCCCATAGGCGTGCGCCGACACCAAGGGCGTCCAGCCCTCCCCCAGTGAAACAATCTCCTTGACTGGGGGCAGCATCGCGCGATAGCGCCAGAGCGACTGCGCGTTGTTCTCAATCTTGCTCGGATTAAAGGGCGATCTCTGAGCAAGCTCGAAGAGGCCACCACACTGACATCGCCAGCGGCGCGTTGTCACGGGTAATCTTTGACCGCACTCGGGACAGAGAAAGCTCACAGCTTTTATCGTAAAGCTTTCGATCACCAGAGTCAACTCTTGCGCAAAGGCCCTCTAGATAGTAAACTGTTGACAGATATGGGACTGACACATGTCACAGTGACTCTAAAAGCGATGGGGCCAGGAGAAGGTGTCTATCAAGCAGACTTCCTTGTGGACACCGGCGCAACGGATTCCCTGGCTCCAGCTGCCGAATTGCGTAGGATTGGCGTCCAGCCGATTGGCAAGGTTGTGCACGAGCTAGCAGATGGCACCTTGCACGAGTACCCTGTTGGTCTCGCTCAGATCGAGTTCATGGGGGAGATCACTGCTGGGCGGGTGATCTTCGGCCCGGATGACGCCGAGCCGATCTTGGGCGTGACGGCCCTCGAGTCCGTCGGTATCGTTGTTGACCCTGCCACGAAGACGCTCAAGCGCTTGCCCGCTGTTCCCCTCAAATAAATTTCAGAAGCGATCTTCCGTGTCCCCCCACAGCGTCTGCAAATACGCGATCTGCCCCCAGTGATAGGCCATATGGGGCATGGGGCTGGTAATTAAATCTTTGAGCGTGCGCTCCTCGCCCCAGGGCATGGTGCGCTTCTCGGCAAACTGCGCTGGGTCCACTGAGCGAATCGCTCCGATCAAGTCTGCCTTGGAGTCTTCAAAGAGCTTGAGGGCTTCTTCGTAACTGTTGGCCTTCTTCGTCTCTTTGGGGGCCGAGCCGCGCAGCAGTCCCGCGAAGAAATGATTCGCCATGGCCAGGTGCGTCACAATATCTTGGGCAGAGTTGCCTGTGGGCATCGGCTTCCAATCCTGTTTGTCCTTAGGGACAGCCCGCGCTGCCTTCAGGAACAGCTCCGAGATCTTCTCGATGCGCTTGATCTCTATCTCCCGCAAGTCCATAGCGATCACTTCCTGAGTGCATATAGATTCACTATACGTCATGGCGCGTGTGCCGTCAATTTTGACGATAGCGACGATTGCGATCAGTATAGTGTGGTTGGTGTTTCGTCCTTGAAGCATGAACAATCTTGCAAACGTTGCAACTCAGAGTTAGACTGGAGCTTGATGAACGACACAAAGAGCGAGAAGAAACGATTACTGATCCTAGGTTCGGGCTTCTCCAAAGCTTTCTCGGAGAAGATGCCGGTGGTTCGAGAGCTGGCTGAGGAGGCTGCCCAATGCTGACCGAATACATCCGCGCGGCGATGGAACGTGCGCACTACAAGATAATCGACGACGAAGAGCCGTACTACGGAGAGATACCCCCTTGCCGTGGCGTCTGGGCCACCGGCAAGACGCTGGAAGAGTGCCGCCGTAATCTGGAAGAGGCCCTCGAAGACTGGCTGCTCTTCAGTATTGCCAACGGCTTCCCCATACAATTAGCTATTCGTCGCGCCTGATCTTCCCTTGCACCTCTGCCTAGCTATCCCCTATACTGAAGCGGATATCGTTCGGCACCCTCACCCTTAAGCCCTCTCCCCTCTGAGGGAGAGGGAAATAGGGTGAGGGGAGCCAAAGGAGGCTTTCTTCATGCCAACAGCAGGCTACTATCGCTACCCAACGATCTCCGGCGACACTGTTGCCTTTGTGAGCGAGGACGACCTCTGGACAGTCTCTGCTCAGGGGGGCATCGCCCGACGCTTGACGTCGGGATTGGGCATGGCCAGCTTTCCAGCACTCTCCCCCGATGGAGCCTGGATCGCGTTCAGCGGGCGCGACGAGGGCCACACCGAAGTCTACCTCATGCCCGCCCAGGGCGGCCAACCCAAACGCCTCACCTTCCTCGGCAGTACCTCCATAGTCGTCGGCTGGGACCCTGATGGGAAGATCATCTTCGCGAGCAATGCCGCGCAACCGTTCTTAAATCTCTATCTACTTTATGCGCTCTCGCCCCAAGGCGGCACGCCCGAACTCTTGCCCACCGGCCCCGCTTTGAGTATTTCTTACGGCCCCAAGGGCGGACGCGTCATCGGGCGCAATGCCATAGACCCCGCCCGCTGGAAACGCTATAGGGGCGGAACCGCCGGAGATATCTGGATCGACCCCGACGGCTCCGGCAATTGGAGAAGACTCGTGCACGTTCAGGGCAACCTCGCGCGCCCCATGTGGATCGGCGAGCGCATCTTCTTCTTGTCAGATCACGAAGGCATCGGCAATCTCTACTCGTGCACACCATCAGGACAAGAGATCAAACGCCATACCGATCACGAAGATTTTTACGTTCGCCACCCGCATACCGATGGCAAGCGCATCGTCTACCACGCCGGGGCCGATCTGTATGTGTACGAGCCGGCTACAGATAAAAACTGGAAGATCGAAGTCGAGTACCACAGCCCGCGGACCCAACGCTATCGCAAATTCGTCGAGTCGGCCAAATATCTAGAAGACTATGCGCTCCATCCCCAGGGCCATCTCTTGGCCGTCACCACACGGGGCAAAGTCTTCACCATGGGCAACTGGGAGGGCCCCGTTGTGCAACACGGCGAGCCCGACGGCGTGCGCCATCGGCTGGCCCGCTGGCTCCACGACGGCAAAAGACTTATCGCCGTCTGCGACGCCGACGGCGAAGAGTCGTTAGAAATTTTTTATGCCGATGGGCTCACCCCGCCGGAGCGCCTTGCAGATATCGAGTTCGGCCGCGCCGTCGAGCTAAAAGCCTCCCCCAAGACCGATCACATCGCCCTCTCCAACCACCGCAACGAGCTGATCTTAGTCGACTTACAGACCAAACAGTCTCGAGTACTGGACAGAAGCCCCTATGCCCCCATCGCGAGCTTCGACTGGTCTCCCGATGGGCGCTGGATCGCCTACAGCTGTGCGCTCAGCCTGCACACTTCGGCGATCAAAATCTGCAGAGTCGAGACGGGCGAGCTCCATAACGTCACGCGCCCCGTCTTACAAGACGACTCGCCAACGTTCGATCCCGACGGAAAGTATCTCTATTTTCTCTCGTACCGGGAGTTCGATCCCGTCTATGATAATTTGCACTTCGATCTGGGCTTCCCGCGCGGGGTGCGGCCCTATCTGGTCACCCTGAAGAAAGACCTGCCCAATCCGTTCGTGCCCGCGCCTAAAGCCCCAGAAGAGAAGTCAGAAGCCAGAAATCAGAAGTCAGAAGAGAAGAAAGAAACCGACAAGACCGAGCAACTCGTCGAGATCGACTTTGAGGGGATCGAGGATCGAATCCTAGCTTTTCCCGTCCCCGATGGGCGATACCAACAGATTGCCGCGATCAAGGGGAAGGTGCTCTACACGTCCTGGCCCATCGAAGGCAGTTTGAATATGAACTGGTTCCAGATGACCGAGCCTCCAGCTAAAGCGACGCTCGAAGTCTATGACTTTGAGAGTCTTAAGTCCGAAACGCTGATCAGCGGGATCACGAATTTCAAGCTCTCCGATGACAGAAAGACCCTGATCTATCGCGCTGGGAATAAGCTAAGAGTTCTCAAAGCCGGAGAAAAACCCGACGAGAAGAGCGCTACCGAGCCGCCGAGCAAGAAGAGCGGCTGGATCGATCTCAACAGAATAAGGGTCTCAGTCGACCCTCCAGCAGAATGGCGCCAGATGTTCCGCGAGGCCTGGAGATTGCAACGCGATCACTTCTGGACCGAAGATATGGCCGACGTCGACTGGCAGGCCGTCTACGAACGCTACTTCCCCTTGATTGACAGAATCTCCACGCGGGCTGAGTTTTCAGATCTCATGTGGGAGATGCAGGGCGAGCTGGGGACATCGCACGCCTACGAATTCGGCGGGGATTACCGCCCGGAGCCGCGCTATGATATGGGCTTCTTAGGCGCAGATCTCGCCTTGGACAAGAAGCTCAAGCTCTGGAGAGTGGCTCATATCGTTCGAGGAGACCCGTGGGATATGACCAAGTCATCTCCCCTGGCTCAGCCGGGAGTCGCCGTCCGCGAGGGCGAGACGATCTTGGCTATTAATGGCCGCCGTGTGGACGAGCAGACCTCACCCTATGAGCTTTTGGTCAATCAAGCCAACTGTGAAGTCTTACTCACTGTCGGCGATGCCCAGGGCCAGAACCCTCGAACTGTTTCAGTTAAGACCCTCGCCAGCGAGACCCCAGCACGCTATCGCGAGTGGGTCGAAAGAAACAGAGAATTCGTGCACAAGCAGACCAACGGTCGCGTGGGGTATGTGCACATCCCCGACATGGGGCCGCTGGGATACTCGGAATTTCATCGCTACTTTCTTGCGGAGATAGACCGTGAGGGCTTAATAGTCGACGTGCGCTTCAACGGGGGTGGGCATGTCTCTGAGCTCATCTTAGAGAAGCTGGCCCGCCGGAGAATCGCCTACGTGAAGACCCGATGGTTTGGGACACAGCCGTATCCCACAGATTCTGTGGGCGGGCCGATGGTCGCGCTCACCAACGAATATGCCGGCTCCGACGGCGATATCTTCTCGCACAATTTTAAGCTCCTCAAGCTTGGGCCGCTCATTGGGAAACGCACCTGGGGCGGGGTCATTGGGATTTGGGCTAGACACTCTTTAGTTGACGGCGGGGTTACGACGCAGCCCGAATTTTCGTTCTGGTTCAAGGACGTGGGCTGGAACGTCGAGAACTATGGGACTGACCCTGATATCGAAGTCGAGTACCGTCCGCAAGATTACGTTGCGGGCAGAGACCCGCAGCTGGAGCGCGCTGTGCACGAGATCATCAAGCTCTTGGAGACCAATCCGCCAAGCAAGCCCGATTTCACCAAGCGACCGAGCCGGTCGTTGCCCAAGTTGCCCAAGCGCTAAAAACTCATAATCGCGCGATAATCGCCCGCAAGAGCTTGGCGAGCTCCCCCTCGCGACGCTTGGCGGTCTCCAGGACTTCTTCGTGAGTGAGCTTATCACTGCCCACCCCCGCCGCCATGTTCGTCACCACCGAGATCGCTAAGACCTCCAGCCCACAGTGTCGGGCAGCGATCACCTCGGGAACGGTGCTCATCCCGACTAGGTCCGCGCCCCATCTTCTATAGGCTTCGATCTCTGCGGGCGTCTCGTACATCGGGCCTGGCGTCGCTACGTAGACGCCCTCTTTCAGTTCCAGCCCGATGCTCGCAGCAGCTTCCTTGGCCAGCGCCCGCAGCCGAGCACTGTAGGCGTCTAAGAGATTGGGGAACCTCGGCCCAAGCTCAGCACTCTTCTCCCCACGTAAGGGATTATCCGGGATCGTATTGATATGATCCCGGATGAGCACAAAATCCCCAACGCTATAGTCTCTATTGATCGCCCCGGCAGCGTTGGTCAAGATCACCCGCTCTATGCCCAAGAGCTTCATCACCCTGATGGGGAAGACGATCTCGCTCATGGAATAGCCCTCGTAGAAGTGCACCCGCCCGCGCGAGATCAGCACGGGCTTCTTCTCTAACTCCCCAAAGACCCACTCCCCCGCGTGGCCTAGCACGGTCGGCCGTGGAAAGTGTGGAACCCTTGCCCACTCGTAACGCCGTTCTCTCTCGAGTCTCCCCACAGCATCCGCTAGCCCCGACCCCAAGACGAGTGCGATCTTGGGGGAGACTCTCAGGCGCTTCTGAAAAAACCCTGCAGCTCTTTGCAGCCTCTTCAGCTCGCGGTTCATCGCCCTACCCCTAAGGTGCTCTTCAGCCTTCTCAGCCCCGCGCGGATCGCCCGCGCCCGCACCTCAGCTATCCCCTTCACCTCCATCAAATCTTTCTCCGTCGCCCGCAAGATCGCCCGCAACGACCCAAAGGCATTCACCAGGTCTTCGATCACCGCCATCGGCAACCGCGGAATCTGACTGAGCACACGATACCCCCGCGACGGCAAGACCCGGTCGAGCATCTCTTCGCTGCTCTCATATCCCAAAATCTCCAAGATCTTCTCCGTCGACAGCAGCTCCTCCGGCGGCAACCGCCGAATATCTTCAAGGATCGCCTTAGGAGACCTTCGATTGACTTGGAAATCCCGAACTATTAGCTCGGCGTTCTCCCTCACCCCCACCATGAGCCACTCTAGTAAGAGTTCCGTGAGCTCGCGTTCCTCCCCCAGCTCCACAAAGAGTCGCCGGATCTCTTCTTCAGTGTCCAAGATCTGCACAATGTTCTGTATGATATTGGCGACGTGGTAGGGCAGAACCCGCCCTTCGAGTTCGAGCGCCATCAGCTCCTGAGCAAGTTCATTGTACGTGACTCGATACTGCTCCAAGATCCGTAAGGCTTGGTTGACCCGCGCGCTCAGCACAGAGATATCTTGCAAGACGTATTTGATCGGCCCGTAGTAGATGGTCACCCTCCCCATGCGCTCCGCGGAGATCGCAATAGCCGCGACGTTGAGCTGCTTGGCGACTTTCTCAGCAGTTAAGTGGCGGGTGCCGGTCTCGTCGGAGGGAATGGAGGGATCGGGCACCAGATAGGCATTGGCGTAATAGATTCTCTTTAGATCTTCGTCGATGACGATAGCACGGTCCATCTTGGAGAGCTCGACCACCCGCTGAGGAGTGAACTCGGTGTCGAGGAAGAACCCCGCCTGCACGACCTTGCGCGCCTTCTCGAGGTCCGATAAGACGATCAGGCCGCCGTTGCGCATCTGCACGATGGAGTTGATCGCATCGCGCAGGGGCATCCCCGGCGCAACCTTCTCCAAGATCTTCAAGAAGCCCGCTTCTTTGACGCTCATAGACCCAATGCCTCCATGGCCTGGCGGATGGTGTGCACCGCACACAGCTCTAGCCCCACCGGGGGATCGATCCTCTCCCCCGCAGGGACGACCGCCCGCTGGTACCCCAGCTTCGCCGCTTCCACAAGACGCTCGCGCAGCTTCTTGACGCGCCGCACCTCCCCAGAGAGCCCCACCTCCCCCACGACCACCGTCTGGCCATCGATAGCTCTCTCTGTAAAGCTCGACACTATAGCTGCAGCCACCCCCAAATCTATTGCCGTCTCGCGCAGGATCAGCCCTCCTGCCACGTTCACATAGATGTCTTCCCCACTGATCTGCGCCCCCAGATGCTTCTCGATCACAGCTAAGAGAAGAGCGATACGATTGAGATCCAACCCCGTCGCCCGCCGCTGGGGAGAGCTCGAGCGCGTGAACGCCACCAGGGCTTGAATCTCGACCAAGATCGGGCGAGTCCCTTCTAGAGTCGGGACGATCACCGATCCTGGTGGCACCGGCCCGATGCGCTCCGTGAAGAACTGCGACGGATTGGCGATCTCCCGCAAGCCCGAGTCGGTCATCTGGAAGACCCCGATCTCTTCTGTCGAGCCGAAACGATTCTTCACAGCCCGCACGACCCGCACGTCGCTGTCGCGCCCGCCCTCAACGTAGAGCGCAATATCGACCAGGTGCTCAATCGCTTTTGGGCCGGCAAACTCCCCAGACTTGGTGATGTGCCCGACGAGAAAGATCGGGATCTTCTGGGCTCGAGCTAACTGACTTAGCTCGAACGTCGCTTGGCCCACTTGAGAGGTCGTCCCCAGGCCAGCGCTCTCCCCCTCGGGGAAGACCGTCTGGATCGAGTCGACGATCACGGCGGAGGCTTTCGTCTGGAGGACGTGCTCGCGGATCGCTGAGAGATCCTGCTCGTGCACGATGAGCAGATCCTGGAGATCTCCAAGGGCCAGGCGCTCGGCGCGCAGCTTGATCTGTGCTGGGGACTCCTCCCCGGAGATGTAGAGCACCGGTCTTTCGCGAGCTAAGCGCGCAGCCACTTGCAACAAGAGCGTAGACTTTCCGATCCCCGGCTCGCCCCCCACTAAGAGCACCGAGCCGGCGATCAGCCCCCCGCCGATGACCCGGTCTAATTCGGCGATCTGTGTGGGGCGGCGCTGCACCTCCTCGAGGGGGATCGCGGCGAGCGCCTGCGGGGGTGAGAGAGATCTTCTCTCAGAGAACTCTGTAAACGTATCCCACTGACCGCACTGCGGGCAGCGCCCCAGCCACTTGAGCGACGCATAGGCACAGTTCTGGCACCGATACATTCCTAGCTCCGGCCCTCACCCGGGACATGGCCGGAAGCTGAAGCAACCACATGGGGTTGCCCCTACTGTAGGGGCAGGCCTATGTGCCTGCCCCAGCCCGCTTCAGTCACCGGCCAAGCTGAGGGCCTCCTTGGAGAAGCAGATCTGGCCATCCTTGGCGTCTATGACGATAGAATCGCCCTTGGCAAACTCCCCCTCTAAGATCTTATCGGAGATGGGGTTCTCGATCAGCCTCTCTAACGTCCTCACCAGCGGGCGCGCCCCGTACTTGGGATCGTAGCCCTCTTTAATCAAGAGCTCCTTGGCCCCTTCAGTGACCACAATGTGGATATCGCGCTCGCGCAATCTCTCCGCAAGCTCGCGCAACTTCAGCTCCGCAATCTTATAGATGTTCTCCTTGGTGTGCTGATGGAAGACGATAATGTCGTCGAGACGATTGAGAAATTCAGGGCGGAAGAACTCTTTCACCTCGCTCATCACCCGGCTGCGCATCTCGGCATAGGACTCTTGGGAGTCGACCTCGTCGCTCGCACTAAAGCCCAAGGCCGCGCGATCCGTGATCGTCTTCGACCCGATATTGCTCGTCATGATTAAGACGGTATTTCTGAAGTCCACCCGGCGGCCCTGAGAGTCGGTCAACGCCCCGTCGTCCATCACCTGGAGGAGGATATTGAAGACGTCCCGATGGGCCTTCTCGATCTCGTCGAAGAGGACTACCGAGTAGGGCCTGCGCCTGACGGCTTCGGTCAGCTCCCCGGCTTCTTCATAGCCCACATAGCCTGGCGGGGCCCCAATTAAGCGCGAGACCGAGAAGCGCTCCATATACTCCGACATGTCGATGCGGATGATCGCCTCCTCATCGCCAAAGAGGAACTCGGCTAACGCCTTGGCTAACTCGGTCTTGCCCACGCCTGTGGGCCCCAAGAACAAGAAGCTCCCGATGGGGCGCTTTGGGTCCTTCACCCCGGCATAGGCCCGCCGGATCGCCCGGGCCACCGCCTTGACCGCCTCCTCTTGGTCGATATAGCGCTTATGGATCTCCTCTTCCATGGTTAAGACCCGCTTGGATTCCTCCATCTTCATGTGGCCCACGGGCACGCCCGTCCAACTGGAGACCATCTGGGCGATGTCGTCTTCGGTGACCACGGCTTCGTACTCGTGAAACTCCATCTTGAGCTCGCGCAGGCGCTCTTGGAGCTGACGCTCTTGGTCGCGCAGCTGGGCCGCCCGCTCGTAGTCCTGCTGGCTGACCAGCAGGTTCTTCTGCTCGATAAGGGCTCGCAGTTGCTCTTCCAGCTCGCGGATCTCAGGAGAGAACGAGCTCGTCTCTAAGCGCTTCTTCGCCGCCGTCTCGTCGATGAGATCGATCGCTTTGTCGGGCAAGAAGTGATCCGTAATATAGCGATCGGAGAGCTTTGCCGCGGCATAGAGCGCCCCGTCGGTGATCTTCACCCGATGATGGGCCTCGTAGCGCGGGCGCAGCCCCTTGAGGATCTTCACCGTGGCTTCGATGTGGGGTTCCTCGACCAAGATCTTCTTGAACCGTCTCTCCAAAGCTGCATCCTTTTCGATATATTTTCTGTATTCGTCCAGGGTCGCCGTCCCGATGCACTGAATGAGCCCCGAAGCCAGGGGAGGCTTCAAGATCGCCGAGGCATCGATGGCCCCTTCGGCGCCGCCGGCTCCCACCACCGTGTGCAGCTCATCTATGAACAGAATGATGTTCCCCGACTCGATCACGGCGTTGACTATGGCTTTTAAGCGCTGCTCGAACTCCCCGCGGTATTTCGTCCCGGCGACGATGGCCGCCATGTCTAATTCTATGATCTCTTTGCCCAACAGGGGTGCGGGCACGTCCCCCGAGGCGATGCGCTGGGCTAAGCCCTCGACGATGGCGGTCTTGCCCACCCCGGGTTCGCCCACGATCACGGGGTTGTTCTTCTTCCTGCGGCAGAGCGTCTGGATGATTCTATTAATTTCTACTTCGCGGCCGATGACGGGGTCGAGCCGACCCTCACGGGCCTCTTCGATGAGATTCCGCCCATATTCGAAGTTCTTCCATTTGCGGTCGTCGCGCTTGGCGCGCGACCCGACCAGATTGGCTTGTAAGGGGGAGAGATACCGTCGGACCTTGGCGAGGTCGATCCCTGCCCGCTGGAGGATCTGGGCTGCGATGTTATTCCCCTCTTCGAGAATGGCGAGCAAGAGATCCTCTGCGGCTATGAGGGTGTGCCCATAGCGGCGGGTCTCCTCGTAGGAGAGGGTGATGATGCGTTTCAGTTGTGGAGTGGGTTGGAGTTCGGTGGGGATGAAGCGCGCTTGGCCTCTGCCGACGTCGCGTTCGATCTCGCGGGCCACCCGTTGATACGTCACGTTATTGGCTTCTAAGAACTTACAGACCTCGGAGGTGCGCATCTTGGTGAAGGCTAAGAGTAAGTGTTCTGTGCCGACGTAGTCATGGCCCCAGGCTTCGGCTTCTTTGTAGGCGATGCCGATGGCCTGTTGGGCTTCTCGTGAGAAGAGGTTGTACATTTCGTGCATAGGGACCTCCGGCGCGCGTGGTGCGGCCGGTTCGATTATAGGGAGCGCCAGGGGAGCTGTCAAGGATTTTTCGTCACCGTGGGGCTAGCATCTGCCTTGGGCACAGAAGAGGACGTCGAACTTCAAAGTGGGGCGGCGCTCGTGATTGCGCAGCACGTCTGAGCGATACGCCAAGAGCCCGTGCATCTGCACCACGGGGATGACAGGGAGCTCTTCAGAGAGAAGCAGCTGGGCCTCGTCTTGAAGTGCTATGCTCTCTTGTACGGTGAGAGATCGTCCAGCCCGCTGCATGAGCTCATCGAGACGCTTTTCGAGCTCTGTGGGCTGCTGAGCGCACGTGGGATGAAAGAAGTGCATGCTTCCTGAGCAGAGCCAGATCGCGCTTTGGATTGCTACACTGTCGGGCAGGGAGTCGCCCACACTCTCCGTCAAGCGCCCTGACCCGTCCCAGCCAACAATGGCCGCTTCGTACCGGCCCTGCACCAGCCGATCTATGAAATCCTCCCCACCAGAGAGCATTCTTATCTTTATCCCGATCCGAGCGAACGCGGGCAGGAGCACCCGCACGAGCGCTTCTGGGGGCAACAGCCCTGTAGGGGCAACGAGAAGCTCGAACTCCAGCCTGCCAGGGGGATTGCCCTGACCGAGAAAATTCTGAGGGATCTCCCGCACGCCATCGCCGTTTATGTCCTTGAGCCCTAAGCCGTCAAGAATGTGCTCGGCCTTGGAGAGATCGAAGACCGTCTGAAGAGCACGGAATCTCTCTAAAATCTTTGGGTCTTGTCCAAGACGGCCCACAAAGTACGGAGAGGCCGGGCTCAAGGGACCGTAGAGCTCTACCCCCAACCCCAAGAAGAGCTCTTTTACAAACTGTGCCCGTGGCACCGTGTGACTGAGGGCCCGCCGGAACTGTGCCGTGCGGAAGACTGCCCGCAAATCCGAGCGAGAAGCATCCCAATTGACGACGAGGAACTGCCCACCAAAGGCCGCTTGCCCATTGGCGATATCGTCATTGAGCGCAAGACGCCCCGAGATCTTATCTGACTGAATGATGAGTAAATCAGTCGGGCGCGGATAGAGAAAGTGCAGCTCCCGATTGCGAAATCTCTGCAAGGCCAGCTCCGGTGATACCGTGAGCACCGTGACCCCCTTCAGATAGGGCAACACCGTCTTTTGGATATCTGTCTTCCAATAATGAGCAGAGCGCTCGAAGATCAGCTTCCCTTCTTCGAGCCTCTCTAGCCGGAATGGCCCCAGCCCAGCGATCTGATGGGGCGGCGTCTGGAGCGACCACGCGCTATTGAACCCTTTGGGGTCGCGCTCATAGCGTTGGAGCTTGCTCTTGGGCAAGATGGGCACAGAGCCGATCTGCCACAGCTGCCACCACCCGATGGGGGTCTTGCAGAGAAATCGAATCTCAAGGGGGTTCAAGACCGTGACCGTCGGCAAGGCGCCATCGGCACATCGCACGGCGTCACGCCACGGTGTGATAATCTCGCGTGGGTAGATCAGATTCTCGAAAGTAAATCGCACGTCTTCGGTCGTGACCGGCGTCCCGTCGGAGAAGCGCAGCCCCTGCCGTAGCATAAACGTCACTGAAGTCCGATCGGAACTCAGCGTGAAGCGCAACGCCGCAGCCGGCTCAGGGCTTTCGACTGCCCCCTCCAACAGCCCAGCATGGACCGCGCGGAGTATCTCTGCAGAAGCTCGATCTAGGGCAACGATAGGGTTCAGGGTTCGCAACGGACTTGTCAGAGCGTAAGCGATCTTATCACTGAGGGTCCCCAACTGAGACATTTGAGCTGAGTGACACCCACTGGGAAGAACTGCGGGTGTATAGGCACAGACGATCTTAGGGGTTGCTGGCCCCTGCGCCAGCGCTAAGCTTGTCCACCCCACAAGTATGATCTTGACAATCAGCCTCGGCATTGCGGCCTCCCGCTCGCGGTCGTTGACGATATTATACCGTTTTTATTATAATAATCTATCAGCGATAGGAGGAGCCGCTATGACCGCCCCAGAACGCAAAGAGAAATTCATCACCGTCTCCAATGAAGAGATCAAGAGACTCTACACCCCAGAAGATATCAAAGATCTGGACTACCAGCGCGACCTGGGCTATCCCGGGGAATACCCCTACACCCGCGGCGTCTACCCCACTATGTATCGTGGGCGGCTCTGGACCATGAGACAGTTCGCAGGCTTCGGTGGCCCCGAAGAGACTAACCAACGATTCAAATACCTCCTGAAAGAGGGCCAGACGGGGCTCTCTACCGCTTTTGATATGCCAACTCTTATGGGCCTCGACTCCGATCACCCCCTCGCCGACGGCGAAGTGGGCGTCGAGGGCGTCGCCATCGACACCCTCAGAGACTTCGAAATCCTCTTCGATGGCATCCCCCTCGATAAAGTCTCCACAAGCTTCACCATCAACCCCAGCGCCCCAGTCATCTATGCGATGTACATCGCTATAGCCGACAAACAGGGCGTCCCACGGGAGCAGCTGCGCGGCACCATCCAAAACGACATGCTCAAGGAGTTCATCGCCCAGAAAGAATGGGTTATCCCCCCACGCCCCTCCGTCGAGCTTATTATAGATATTTTTGAGTTCGGCACGAAAGAGACGCCCCATTTCAATCTCATCAGTATCTCTGGGTATCACATCCGCGAGGCGGGCTCGACAGCCATCCAAGAGCTCGCCTTCACCCTCGCCGACGGGATGGCCTACGTCGAAGCCGCTCTCAAGAGGGGCTTGGATATCGATACCTTTGCGCCCCAGCTCAGCTTCTTCTTCAATGCTCACAATTCGTTCTTCGAGGAGATCGCCAAGTTCCGCGCGGCGCGCCGCATCTGGGCACGAGTGATGCGCGAGCGCTACGGGGCCAAGAACCCCGAGAGCTGGAAGCTGCGCTTCCATACCCAGACCGCCGGATGCACCCTCACCGAGCAGCAGCCCCTCAATAATATCATCCGGGTGACGCTTCAAGCCCTGGCTGCAGTCTTGGGCGGCACCCAGAGCCTCCACACCAACTCCTACGATGAAGCCTTAGCCCTCCCCAGCGAGGAGGCCGTCAGGATCGCCCTACGCACCCAGCAGATCATCGCCTATGAGTCTGGGGTCGCCGACACCATCGATCCGTTGGGGGGCAGCTACTTCGTCGAGGCGCTGACCAACAAGATCGAGCGCCAGGCGCTGGAGTATATCCAGAGAATAGAGCAGATGGGGAACGGCTCGATCTTAGAGGGGGTCTTTGCGGGGATCGAGAACGGCTTCTTCCAACGAGAGATCGCCCAAGCGGCCTATGAGTACCAAAAGCAGGTGGAGTCTGGGGAACAGATCATTGTTGGGGTCAACAGATACGTCATGCCCCAGGAGGAGAAAGTCAAGATCTTGCGCGTGGACCCGGAGGTCCAGCGGAGGCAGATCGAGCGCCTCAAGCGTGTCCGGGCCGAGCGCGACCAGAGAGCTGTCGAGCGGGCTTTAGAGAGATTAACTGTGGCGGCCCAAAAGAGGGAGAACACCATGCCCTACATCCTCGAAGCGGTCAAGGCCTACGCCAGCGTCGGGGAGATCATGGAGGTGTTGAAGAGGGTGCACGGGGCCTATCGCGAGCCAGCGATGGTGTAGAGAGAGGCCCTCACCCCCAACCCCTCTTTTCCCCTCACCCCTGCCCCCCTCTCCCTCAGAGGGGAGAGGGGCCGGGGGTGAGGGTGGGGAGAGGGGTGCCGCAGGCGGGGTGAGGGCCAGAAGGGGGGTAGGTATGGATCGTCCGATCAGAGTCTTGATGGCCAAGGCGGGGCTGGACGGCCACGACCGTGGGGTGAAGGTCGTGGCACGGGCGCTGCGCGACGCGGGGATGGAAGTGATCTACACCGGCCTGCATAACACCCCCGAGCAGGTCGTCAAGGCGGCTCTGCAAGAGGACGTCGACGTCATCGGGGTGAGCATCCTCTCTGGGGCGCACTTGACGATCTTCCGCAAGATCACCGAGCTCATGAAGCAGTACGGCATGGACGACGTCTTATTGCTTGGGGGAGGGATCATCCCCGACGAGGACAAGCCCCTCTTAGAGGCGATGGGGGTCAAGGGGCTCTTTGGCCCAGGGACCTCCACCCAAGAGATCATCGACTTCATCAAGAGAGAAGTGAGAAGATGAAGCCCAAGCCCGCTTCAGCGGGGCTTGAGGCCCTCACCCCCAACCCCTCTTTTCCCCTCACCCCTGCCCCCCTCTCCCTCAAAGGGGAGAGGGGCCGGGGGTGAGGGTGGGGTGAGGGGCTTAGACCGCAGGGCGGGGTGAGGGCCAGAAGGGGCCGGTGACTTCAGCCACCGGCTTCGTAATCCCCATTACATACTTTAGCCAGGCCCGCTCGTATAATGGGATGGACCGATCAGGGAGGTTGGTCTGTATCCTGAAGCGAGGTGACGTCCCTATGCGCACTCCCGTTCGCATTCTCGGGCTTATAGTGCTTGTGGGCATGGCGGTAGCAGCTCACGCCAGCTCCAGCGTGATCTTCGTCGATTGTACCCTCCCCGTGGAGACCCCGGGAAACTTCAAGACGCTCACGAGAGCCCTGCAGTGGGCCCGCGAAAGCCGCCAAAAACCCCGCTCCGAATTCGGCAGCATCATCGTCGCCCCATGCACCTATCAAGAGAGCCTGACCGGCGAGAACGCCATCGACGTCAAGGGGCTCCAATGGATCTCCCGCGCCGGGCGCGATAAGACCAAGATCGTCGGGGCTATCGAGATCATCGCGAAGAATGTGCTCTTCGTCGGCTTCGACGTCGACGCCAATGGCGCCGAAGTGGCTCTGGCCATCAAGGAAGATTTCGTCGCCGTCTCGAACAGCAAGTTTCACAATGCTTCTGGAGCCGGCATCTCGATCACCGATGGCGCCGAGGGCGTCATTCTCTTGAGAAATGAGATCTTCAACAACGGCGGCGAGGGCGTCAAGATCACGGAAAGCGCCAATCCCAGACTGGAGGAGAACAAGATCCGCAGCAACGGCTCCATAGGGGTCTTCGTTGGGCAAGGCAGCGACCGGGCTGTCATCAGCCACAATGAAATCATATTAAATCGGGGCGAAGGGATCTTCGTCACCGACACCGACGGCATCGAGATCTCCGACAACGAGATAGCCACCAACGCCATGGACGGCATCAAATTAGACAGAGCCAACGGCGCCGTCATCCTGAAGAATAAGATCAGCGCCAGCGGCGTCTACGGGATCACCATCCAAGCCTCAGATAATAACGAAGTTCGTGAGAACGAGCTGGTGAATAACAGTGCCGGGGGGCTGGCGATCAAAGAAGGGGAGCGGTCCGCCAAGCGCAACACCATCCAAGGGAACTCTATTTATAACAACGCCCGCGCCGGCGCTGAAGGGATCTTGCTCTCCGGCGACGTCAGCGGGAACGTCTTGCTCAAGAATTCCGTGCTTAATAACAGTTTTGGGATCAAGCTCGCCGCTCAAGAGTCCGGCCGCGCCCCCAGTAATAATACCTTCCAAGAGAACTCTATCAAAGAGAGCCACGAAGATGGCATCTTCGTGCAAGGGAGCGACGGGCGCAATACCTTCCGATCGAATGAGATCTCCGGCAACAACGGCTACGGCGTCCGCATCGCTGAGGGGGCTCGCAACGACTCCCTCGTCAATAACTTAATCAGGGACAACGGCAAGAGCGGGGTTCTGCTCGAGAGAGCCTCTCGCTATGTCCTGCGCGAGAATCAGATCCTGCTCAACGGCGAGGCTGGGGTCGTCTTGGACGGCGCGAACAGCACCATCCTCCAGCTCAATCAGATCCGGGAGAACGAGCGTGAAGGGGTGCGCCTCGTCAACGGCTCGGCCAAGGTCGACCTGATCGCCAACACCATCGAAGCCAATCGGTGGCACGGCGTCTATGCCCAAGGGGTCACCAATCTCGACGCACGACAAAATACCCTTGCCGGCAACTATTGGGCCGGGGTGCTCTTCACCGAGACGACCGTGGTGGGCTTCGATCACAACAGGGTCTTGAATAACAGCCAAGGGGGCATCGATCTTGGCGCGGGCTCCAGCGGGATCGATATTGAGTTTAACGATATCGTCGGCAACTCTCAGTTTGGGTTGCGTGTGGCTGGGGGTGTGGACGAGACGACCATCCGTGCCGACCGCAACTGGTGGGGTGCTCCCAGCGGGCCGTCGGGGGTCTTCGATGGCCAGGGGGATTCGGTCATAGGGATTCGTCTCAACCGGGACTGCACGGCGGAGGGCGCTCCCAGCCCCTGTCCCATTGTTCTGCCGTGGCTGCTCGCTCCCACGGCTGAGCTGGTGGAGAGCTCCGTCACGGGGTGGATCTTTAGAAAGTTTGGCAATGGCCGCGCGGAGTTCGACGCGACCGCCACAGCAGGCGTCCAGCTGCGCTTCTATAACGCCGACATCAACGCCGATGGCGTCGTGATCGTCGCCAAGTATCGCAATGGGTTCCCGCAACAACGAAATTTATTAGAGAACCCTGTGAAGGTCGTGAGCGTCCTGGTGAGCGGGATGCGCTCCGGCGTCGCACAAATCGAGATCGAGTACACCGATGCCGAGATCAAGGGCATAGACGAGACCAAGCTCTGTTTGTTCTATCTCGACCGCGCGAGCAACACGTGGAAGCGCTTGGAGTGCTTCGTCAAGGCCCAAGCGAATCTGGTCATAGCTGAGATCCCCGTAGCGGTGCTCAACACAGCTCCACCGATTGCGCTGGCCACGGAGTCCAAGTAAAAAAATCATACGGAGAGGGGCACAGCGTATCGTGCCCCTCTCAGAAAAAAACGAGGAGCATAGTCATGAACCAGTGCACGGACCAACTGCACGCAATGACCTGCACAACGACATCGGAGGCTCCAGCAACGGCACTGCGATTCCTTGACATGATGGTGGGGGGGTTTGATGCCGAAGAAGAGATCGAGCTGACGGTGGCCGTCCCTGCGGCTTCGGTGCAAGCTCTTGTCTTTGTCAATGAGGGAGGGGGGTGGGTGGAGTTGGAGAGCGGGGTGGAACGAGAGGGTCAGAGACTGAAGCTGACCCTGCCAGCAGGGCCCCTGAGACACATAGCTGTGGCTCTCGTGCCGCAATAAGCGTGCTGAAGCACGAGCCCGCTTCAGCGAGTCTGCTGAGCCGGATGCTTCAGCATCCGGTGCGGAGCTCGTGTGTTTTTGTATAATAGCTGTATGGTCGCGTTGAAGAATCTGCTGCTCGCCGTGGTGTCGGTGCTGGAGTGGGTGATCACTCTCTATATTTGGGTGGTGATCATCCGCGCCTTGATCAGCTGGGTGCAGCCCAACCCCTATAACCCCCTTGTGCAGTTCTTACACGCCGTGACCGAGCCGCTGCTCGCCCCCATTCGATATTATCTCTTACGGAATATGCCCGTGGGGATCGATCTCTCGCCGATGGTGCTGATCTTGCTCTTGGTGCTCATTCAAAGATTCTCCATCCCGACGCTGATGGAGCTGGCGACGCGATTACCCTAGTATGCTTCGTCCTGAGGACTTCATGCGACGAGCGCTCCAGCTCGCCGAGCGCGGTGCCGGCTGGACTAGCCCCAATCCGATGGTCGGAGCTGTTCTTGTGAAGCGCAATATCATTCTGAGTGAGGGCTGGCATGAAGAATTCGGCGCTCCGCACGCGGAGTTTGTCGCGCTGCAGCGGGCGGGAGCCCTCGCCCGCAACGCCGATCTCTACTTGAATCTTGAGCCGTGCGTGTCAGCTCCGGGGAAACGCAATCCCCCCTGCGCCGACGCGATCATCCGCGCGGGGGTTACGAGAGTCTTCGTGGCGCTGCGCGATCCAGACCCGCGCATCAACGGCCAGGGGATTGAATCCCTGCGGCGCGCCGGCATCGAAGTCATCGAGGGACTCTTAGAGAAAGAAGCCCGCAAGCTCAATGAGATCTATCTGAAATTTAAGACGACGGGTATGCCCTTCGTAACGTTAAAGATGGCCATGACCGCTGATGGAAAGATCGCCACTCACACCGGTGACTCCCAGTGGATCTCGTCGCCTGAATCCCTCCGGTTTGCTCATAAGCTGCGTCATCGTCACCGGGCGATTCTCATTGGGGTTGGGACGCTTCTTGCGGATAACCCGCAATTAACCACACGCCTGGAGCACCGTGCTCGCAGCCCCATACGGATCGTGCTCGACTCTCACGGGCGCATCCCCCTCGATGCCGCCGTGGTGCATTCGGCTCATCAGATACGAACAGTTCTCGCTACCACCGACGCCCTCTCGAGGGAAAAAGAGCGCGCTCTCCAACACGCCCATGTCGAGGTCTGGCGTCTGCCCGCCCGCGACGGGCGCGTTGACCCCCACGCCGTGATCCACAAGCTCTCCCAAGAACAGATCGACAGCGTACTGATCGAAGGGGGAGCCGAGGTCGCGTGGAGCTTTGTGCGCGAGAGACTCGTAGACAAGATTCTCTTCGTCATTGCGCCCAAGATCCTGGGAGGGCGGCACGCCCCCAGCCCCATCGGTGGGAGCGGGTTCGAACGCTTGAGCGAAGCGCTCCCGCTCAGAGAGATCACCATCTGCCGCCTCAATAGTGACGTTCTGTACGAAGCGTACCTGGACAAAGAAAGCACCTGATCTTCACAAGTTCTCCATAATCACCCAGTAGGATTGCACGGGCGTCCTCAGCCCTCTATAATCACACGAGACAATCTCACAGGAGGATGAAGCCCTATGAAGAAAGCGATACTCATCGTCAGTGTGATAGCGCTGGCATTCTTGGCCGGCGTTGTCCTCGATCGATCGTTACACTCTCAGACGGCTATCGTGCCACGAGCGCTTCCTCAGGCTCCTGAGGCTCAGCAAGCTCCGGTTGTCCTCGCCCAAGCGGGGACACCTGCTCCGACTACGGATCTCTTCTCGCAACTCACAAAAGAGCAGATCGAGCAACTGATCATTGCTGCGGGGCAGAATGCCATCAAGATCGCTATTCGTAAAGCTGGTCCCGCCGTCGTCCAGCTCGAAGTGATCAAACAGAGTTCGATGCGCAGCCCGTTTGACGAGCTCTTCGATGACCCATTCTGGCGGCGCTTCTTTGGCGACCCCTTCAACCGTACCCCCCTTGAACGCTCGCTCGGCAGCGGCTTCGTCACGGAGTTTCAGGGCCAGAAGATCATTATTACGAACAACCACGTCGTCCAAGGGGCAACAAGCATCCGTGTCACCTTCCCTGATCGGCGCAGCGTCGACGGCGAGCTCGTCGGTGGTGACCCGTTCTTGGATGTTGCCGTGGTACGCCTGAAGGACCCCAACGCCCATGACCTGCCCGTCGTCGAGCTGGGGGATTCGGACAAGATCGAGATCGGCGACTGGGCCATCGCTATTGGGAACCCCTTGGGCTTCCAGCACACCGTCACGGCGGGGATCATCAGTGCCCTCCACCGCGATGTCCCCAAGCCCGATGGCTCGGGACAATTCCACGACATGATCCAGACCGACGCCGCCATCAACCCCGGCAACTCCGGCGGCCCGCTGCTCGATGCCCAAGGGCGGGTCATCGGCATCAATACGGCGATCGCCGTCAACGCTGAGGGGATAGGCTTCGCCATCCCTATCAATGCGGCGCTGCGGGTGCTGCCTAGCTTATTGGCAACGGGCACAGTGAAGCGCGCCTGGCTGGGCGTGGTCATCCAAGAGCTGACCGACGAGATCGCCTCACAGTTTGGGGTCGAGCCCGAATCGGGGGTCTTGATCGCCGATGTGCGCCCTGATGGGCCATCCTATGGGATCTTGCAGCGAGGCGATATCGTCTTGAGCGTGGACGGCACTCCCGTCAAGCGCGTCACCGAGCTGCAACAAGCGATCATGTATCGTCCCGTCGGCTCGAAGGTACAGTTAGAGATTCTGCGCAACGGTATCAGACAGACTGTTGAAATCACTCTGGGCGAGCGTCCCAGCGAGCAAGCCCTGCTGGGCACGATGCCCCCCCAGCCCATGCCGCAAGGGCAGGGTCTAGAGAAATTCGGGCTTAAAGTCCAGGCGCTCACGCCAGAGCTGAAGCGCCAGCTCAACTTCCCCAGCGCTGCCGAGGGCGTAGTCATCGCTGAGGTCCAGCCGGGGAGTCGGGCGTTTTGGGCTGGGCTGCAATCAGGCGATCTGATTATAGAGATCAACCGTCAGCCTATTAAGAGCCTGGACGACTGGAACAAGCTCGTGAGCGAGCTCGCCGATGACGCTCGCGTGCTCTTGACGATCATCCCGCGGGGTGGGGGCAGCGCGCGGTTTGTGCCGTTGCGGTGAGCAACCAATCTCGATATAATTCTGTAGTGGGGCGCACGGTCGTGCGCCCCACTGCGAACTGGCACGAAGTGCCCGGAGAGTGGCGCAGCCTGGTTCAGCGCGCACGGTTCGGGACCGTGAGGTCGCGGGTTCAAATCCCGCCTCTCCGACCGCACAATAGTTCTGAGTTCGGCAGTTCCCTGTTGGGCAGTTTGAGCTGCTGAACTTGGAACTGTCCAACTTGGAACTCCGGACCGTCGTATGGTGGGTGCTCTTTCTCAGCTACGCTGGGCTGATCTTTTGGCTCTCCGACAGCCCCCTGCCCCCAGGGGTGCCGCTCATCGAGCTGCCCGGCGCTGATAGAGCTTATCACTTCTTCGAGTACGGGCTGCTCGCTTTTTTGGGACTGCAAGCGTTCTCCCCCACGACGAGGCGACATCTGTGGGGCGTGGTGGTGCTCTGCTGGCTCTATGGGCTCTCCGATGAAGTCCATCAACTCTGGGTGCCGGGGCGCAATGCAGATATTCTCGATTGGCTTGTGGACGGGCTTGGGGTCTTCACGATGGGGTTGCTGTGGAGGCGCTGGCGCCAGCTTTGAGCAACACCCGAGCGTCCACAGCCAACGCCCCTGACGGCAAGACGATCAACGGATTAATATCGAACTCAACGATCTGCTCGATCTCCGTGATCAACCGAGAGACAGCAAGCACCGCTTGCACGAGCGCAATGCGATCGAGAGCCCTCTCTAACAGCGATCTCCCGCGCAACTCCGTGAGCATCGCTTCGACATCTTCGGCAGTCAACGGCGCCACACGGAACGCCACATCGTCGAATATCTCCGTGAAAACCCCGCCCAGACCCACCATCACCACCGGCCCAAACGCATCATCGCGCTTCCCCCCAACGATCAGCTCTACCCCACCCCTGACCATCTGCTGCACCATCACTTTTGCTCCAAAGCGCGTCAACAGGCTCTGAGCTGCACGATAAACAGCTTCCGCGCTCACGAGATTCAGCGCGACCCCACCCACGCCTGTCTTGTGAGATATCTCAGGAGAGAGAACTTTGAGCGCGACGGGGTAGCCGAGCCGTTCCGCAACGCGCACGGCTGCTTGGGGAGTCTCCACGGCCTCCCACGGCGCCACGGAGATCCCATACTCCCGACAGAGCTGGAGCGCCCTCTCAGCTGTAAGAATCCCTTCCCCAGGGAGAACGAATGGAGCCCTTGCCGACGGCACCGAGAAGACCCGAGGGCGATCTCTCACTTGATACCAACTGCGTGAAGCCGCCAGCCCGCATAACGCTGCTTCGATCTCGGTGAAGACGGGAATGCTCAGCTCTCGCTGTAACTCTTGGGCCTCCGTGCCTTGAGCGAAAACACACAGGGCAATGGGTGTGTTCGAATCATTCATGATCTCTTCGAGGCGGTGGGCGAGCTTACGCGCTTGCGGCGCTTCCCGCGCACTGTAGGTGTTGATGAGCACGATGGCATCCGGTGCGAGTATATCGAGACACTCTTCGACGATATGGGCATACAGATCAAAATTAAAGATGGTGCCCAAGTCGAGCGGGTTGGTCAGCCGAATGACGTCAGCGCGGAAGAGCGCACGCACTCGCTCTATGAGATCAGCAGGCAGCTCTGCTAAGCGAAAGCCGTAGCGTTCCGCAGCATCGGCAGCGACGACCGCGTGCCCCCCAGATCGGGAGATGATCACCAAATTCTCCCCCCGCACCGGCGGCAGGGTGAGCCCTTGGGCCATAGCCACAGCTTCTGCAAAAGTGTCCGCGCGCAACATGCCCGCTTGGCGCACGGCACCGGTCACGATGCGGTCATCGCTCGCTAACGCCGCCGTGTGCGAGAACGCAATGCTCTGACTGGCTCGGCCGCGATTGGCCTTGTGCACGATAATGGGCTTATTGCTCGAGCGCGCCAGCTCCAGCAGCCGCCGCCCATCACTGATGGACTCCAGATAGAGACAGATGATCTTCGTCTGGGGATCGGCAAGAAGATACTCTAGATAATCTGTCTCGTCTAAGTCAGTTTTGTTGCCGATGCTGATCACCTTGCTGACGCCGACCCCGGCTGCAGAGAGTCTTTCTAAGTACGTGATAGAGATGCCGCCACTCTGGGAGATAACAGACGCGCTGCCGCGACGCACGCCCCGGGGATCAATCGGCGCGAAGGGCAGGCAGAGCCCCACTTCTACATTGATAACGCTGATACAATTGGGGCCAACGAAGCGAATCCCCCAGCGCTGCGCCGTGCTTTTCAGGTCTTCTTCGAGCTGGCGGCCACGCTCAGAAAACTCACTGAAGCCGCCAGATTCGATCACGATCTGACGGATGCCTTTGCGTCCACAGGCTTCGACCAACGCTGGGATAGTCTCTGCGGGCGTCAGGATGACAGCAAGATCCAAGCCATCGGGGATTTTATCAAGCGAGTCCACAATGGGGATACCAGAGACATTGCCGGGCTGGCGCCCGACCGCGTAGAGATCGCCCGTGTACCCGAAAGCTCGCAAGTTCGCTATGATAAAGCGTGCGAGATTATCCGGTCGCTCTGAAACCCCAATCACGACGAGGCTACGAGGAGAGAAGATCTTGCGCATGAATTCCATATCGCTGTATAGTACCGCAAAGGCGCGCCCACGCGCAAACAATACGTGAGAGCCAGTTGCGCCTACGCTGGGAATCTGCTGATCATTCTGTGAAGGGGTGAGCTCTATGGCTTGCTGCACACACTCTAGGAAGGCCCCCGATGAGATGCACTAGCCTGGCTGGGAGAGGAGGATTCGAACCCCCACTAGCAGGTCCAGAGCCTGCCGTCCTACCGTTAGACGATCTCCCAAGGCGTCGTTATGATACCGTAGACCAGCCCGATTGTCAAGCCCCGCTTGACAAACTTCCCCGTCTTCTATTACTCTAAAGTTATGATCTGCAGCATGACTGGCTATGGCCACGCCCAACGCCACTACCCCACCGAGACAGTCACAGTCTCCGTCAAGACCCTCAATCACAAGTATCTCGACCTGAAAATCTTCGGGCTGGAAGCCCATCCCGCCCTGGAACTGAAAGTCCAAGGGATAATCGGGCAGCACTTCGTGCGCGGGCACATCGAAGTGCACATCGAGATGGAGCGTCGCGGCCTCGCCCCGCTCACTATAAATACCGAGATCGCCCGCGCCTATGTGACCGCCCTCCAGAAGCTTGCCCAAGACCTACAGCTTGAAGAGGGTCTTTCGCTCGACACCCTGTTGCGCTTGGAGGGGGTCCTGCAGCGCTGCGAAGAACCCGAGACGGAGCTGTGGGAGCGCCTCGAGCCAGTTCTGCACGAGGCCCTCACCCAAGCCCAAGCAGGCCGCGCTCGCGAAGGCCAGCTCCTCGCTGAAGAGCTTCTCCAGATTGTATCGCTCATGGAACGCAAACTCAGTGAGATCGAGCAGAGCGCCCCTGCAGTGAAAAGACTCTATAGGGAGCGCCTCCAGGAGCGCGTGCGCGAGCTCACAGAGAACGCCATCGAACTTGACGAAGGACGGCTGGAGATGGAAGTAGCGCTCTTAGCCGAGCGCTCAGACATCACAGAAGAGATCGCGCGGTTGAAGATGCACCTGCAGGCGGCCCGCCATGCCATAGCCGCACCGGAACCCGCAGGAAGACTCTTGGATTTTCTCGCGCAGGAGCTGGCCCGCGAAGCCCATACGATCTCAGCCAAGGCCAAAGACGCTCAGATCACTTCGAGCGTTCTGGAGATGAAGGCGCTCATTGAAAAATTCCGGGAGCAGGCGCGCAACGTCGAGTGAGAGGGCATGCCCAAAAAACAGGGAGTCTTCTTCGTCATCTGCGGCCCATCAGGAGCGGGCAAGACGACGCTCGTGACTCGCCTGCGCCAGCGATTCCCTGATTTGATCTATGTGCCCTCCTACACCAGCCGTCCCCCCAGAAGCCCACAAGAGCTCACATCCGGACGCTATCGCTTCATCTCCCACGAAGAGTTTGAGCGTCGTATCCGTCAGAATGAGTTTCTCGAATATGCGATCTATGCTGGGAACTATTACGGCACCCCGCGCGCCGAGGTGCAAACGCTGCTAGCATCCGGCCAAGCCGTGATCAAAGAAGCCGAGGTCCAGGGGCTGCGCCAACTGCGGCGGCGACGTCTGCCGGGACGGCTGGTGGCGATCTGCATCGTGCCACCGTCGCTGAAGGAGCTTGAGCATCGCCTAGACAGACGCGGCACAGAGAGCAACGCCGCACGAAGAAAGCGCCTGGCAGCGGTCTTGGATGAGCTAGCCGCGCTCGATCTCTTCGACTATATTGTGATCAACCGTCACGTCAGGACGAGCGTCGCCCGCCTCAGCGCGATCATTCACGCCGAACGCTCGCGCTAAATGCAAAACTTGACTTCTCTACCCCCCATATGGTACAATACAGCGCCGAGGTGGGATAGAGTATCCCACATCGAGAAAATTAAAAAATTACGGAGGCGTTATGCGCACTCTCTCCATCTGCATAATGAGCATAGGGCTTTTGCTGAGTCTAAGCTCTCTTGACAGCTGGGCAGCGCCCCTGGACGGCAGGTGGGACGCGCGACTCTTGCTCATCTTAGACGGCCCGCAGCCCAAGATCGCTCAGCCCTCGTTTGCTCTCGACAGCCTGCTGCGGCTCAATCTGAGCGTCAGCGGGCTGCAGATCGGATCGCTCACGGCTTTGAGCACCGTAGGGGTCGAAGCACAAGTCTTTAAGCTCACCGCAACACTGGGCGCGCTCACGCTCACGAATATCTTGCTCTTCTCGCGCAACATCGTCGAGGTCGAGCATCAGTATTATCAAATTACGTTTGTGTATCCTGATCCCGGCGGGAT